>Ga0209677_101518_pt1 | contig 9932 bp, 10 predicted proteins | sample AraplaCvi_mCL_r2_2_FD_184285 | JGI IMG/M metagenome (GOLD analysis project Ga0209677, IMG submission 184285) | Arabidopsis root microbial communities from North Carolina, USA - plate scrape CL_Cvi_mCL_r2 (SPAdes) (version 2) | ecosystem: Host-associated > Plants > Roots > Endosphere | place: USA... | reverse complement strand
CCATCGACCCGCTGATCACGCACACGCTCAAGCTCGAGGACATCAACCACGGCTTCGAACTGATGGAGCGCGGCGAGTCCATCCGGTCGGTGGTGGTGTACTGATGGCCGACTCGCTGGAGGTGCTGTCCGAGCACGGCGCGTTCGGCGGCGTGCAGGGCTTCTACCGGCACGCGTCGAGCCAGGTCGGGCTGCCGATGAAATTCGGCGTCTACCGGCCGCCGCAGGCGCTGGCGGGCGCGCACGTGCCGGCGCTCGTGTGGCTGGCGGGGCTCACCTGCACCGAGGAGACCTTCGCCATCAAGGCCGGCGCACAGCGCGTGGCCGCGCAACTGGGCCTGATGCTGGTGACGCCGGACACCAGCCCGCGCGACACCGGCGTGGCCGGCGCCGACGCCGCCTGGGATTTCGGCAACGGTGCCGGGTTCTACCTCGATGCGACGCAGTCGCCCTGGGCAGAGCGCTGGCGGATGGAGAGCTACGTCACGCGGGAGTTGCTGGACGTCGTGTCGTCGCGCTTCGCGTTCGCGTGCGAGCGGGTCGGGCTGTTCGGCCACTCGATGGGCGGGCATGGCGCCCTCACGTTGGCGCTGCGGCATCCGGGGATGTTCGCGAGCGTCTCGGCGTTCGCGCCGGTGGCCGCGCCGATGCGGTGCCCGTGGGGCGTCAAGGCGTTCACCCACTACCTGGGCGAGGACCGCGGCGCCTGGGCCGCGCACGACGCGACCGAGCTGGTGCGTTCAGGCGCGCGCGCTCCGGCGCTGCTGGTCGACCAGGGGCTGGACGACAAGTTCCTGGCCGAGCAGTTGCACGTCGACGCGTTCGAGGCGGCCTGCCGGGAGGCGGGACAGTCGCTGACGCTGCGGCGGCACGCAGGGTATGACCATGGCTATTGGTTCATCGCGAGCTTCGTCGAGGATCATTTGCGGTTCCACGCGGACGCGCTCAAGGGCTGAAGCGCCCGCCCCGCCCGTCGTCCCGCGCGCAGTCGCAGTCGCAGTCGCAGGACGACGGGCGCGGCGGGCGCGCTGCACGCGCGTTCGCGGTCGACACCTGTCGCGGACCACGGCAAGGGCCGGGGCCCTGTCGCTCACGCGCGACGGCGCTGGCGCAGGCCCACGGCCAGGCCGGCGACGATGAAGCCGGCGGTTTCGAGGAACAGGCGGATGCCGCGTTCGTAGGCGGCCTCGGCGGCATCCTCGGCGCCCTTCTCGTCGCGCATCACCTGTTCGCGGTCCTGGGTCTGCTGCGGCGTGGGGTCGAAGACGACGCGATGGCCCTGCTCGTCGAGGATCTCGGTGCGCTTGCCCAGGTATTTGTAGTTCATGGCCGCGACCGCCGTGCTGACGGCGGCGCGGTCGGCCGGCGACAGGGCCGTCTTCTCCCAGCCGCCCGCCGGCTCCCGGCCGTTGACGTACAGCGCGGCCAGCTTCTGCGCCTGCAGCAGGCGGACGGAGCGTATGACGTTGAGGCTGGCCGTGCCCTCCCAGACGGGCAGGATCAGCGCCACCGCGACGGCCAGCGCGGGACCGCGGCCGAAGCCGTCGCGCACCAGGCGGCGGCAGCCTTCGAACACCACGAGGAACGCCACGACGAGGAGCAGCTCCTCCGCTACCAGTTCGGCCCATCCCATCCAGTCAGACATCGCGCGTGCGCCTTCCGTGCTTGAAACCGCGATTGTCGGCGGGATTCGCAGCGGTGCGCTCAAGCCACCGCGCGCTGCAGTCCGGACCACGCGGGCTCGTCGCGCACCCACGGCGTGGCCTGCGCCAGGCTCGCGACCCAGCGGGCCTGCAACTCCTCGCGCCGCGCCGGGTCGGCGCGCAGGACGGCCGCGGGGTGCAGGCAGACGAGCACCGGCACGCCGTCGGCGCGTTCGAACCACTGGCCTTCGTCGCCCGTGACGCTCACGGCGGCGCCCAGCAGGCTGCGCACCGCCGTGGCGCCGAGCGCGACGATGGCGCGCGGGCGCAGGGCCGCGATCTCGGCCTCGAGCCAGTGCAGGCAGGCCTCGGCCTCGCGCTGGCCGGGCGTCTTGTGCATGCGGCGCTTGCCGCGCAGCTCGTAGTGGAAGTGCTTGACGGCATTGGTGAGGTACAGCGCCTCGCCGGGCCACCCGAGCTGCCCGAGCGCCTGGCGCAGCAGCTGGCCCGCCGGGCCCTGGAACGGCTTGCCCCGCAGGTCTTCCTGGTCGCCGGGCTGTTCGCCGACGAGCATCACCCGCGCCCCCGCATCGCCCGCGCCGAACACCGTCTGGGTGGCCGCGTCGGCGCCTGGGCAATCGCGGCAACGGGCCGCCCTTCGCGCCAGCGCGTCCAGCGAATCGGCCTCGCCGGCCGGCCCCTCGTCGCCCCGCCGTGCCACCGCGCCGGTGGCCGCCGCCGCGCGCCGCCGCAGACGTTCGGCACCGCCGTCATCGACCATGCGCCCGCTGCGGCGCGGCGCCTCGGCCAGCAGCTCGGACACCATCGCCGCCTCGGGCAGGTTCTTCCAGAAGCGGACCGGCATCTCCCGCTTCATCATCGCCACCTTCACCCGCGCCGGGTTGAAGATGGAACGGTAGTAGGCCAGCCACAAGGCCTCGCCCGCATCGGCGGCCGGGGCATCCTCGCGGCGCGCACCCGGCCCGAACGCCAGTGCGCGGCCGTCCCATTCGACGCTGGCGCGCGGCGTGAGGATCGCCCACCGCATGGTGGCGAAGCGGCGCGCGAAGAACGGCGCCGCGGCTTCGAGCACGTGGTGGGCCGGCTCGAACCAGGCGACGTGGCGAACGTCGCCAAGGTCGTCACTCCCGTCGATGCGTCGGAACCGCACGAACGCATGCATCTTGTGGATCTCGCGCCGCACCTCGCGATGGAGTCGATCGAACTGCAGGCGGTCTTCGTGCAGCGGGTCGGCCCAGGCCTCGGCGCGATCGGCGATGCGCAAGGCCAGCCGGTGGATCAGCGGCAGCCGCACCGGGTCGGCATGCAGGAACACCTCGCGCGCCGCGTCGACGAAGGCCCGCGGCAAGGGCAGCGCGCCCGACGACACCATGTCCCTGGCGCGCCGCTCGACCGCCGTGTCGAACAGGTCGGCCACCGGGCTGTCGACTTCGGCGCGCCAGCGGACCTCCTCCGGCGCCACGCCTTCGGCCCGCAGCGCGCGCACCGCCTGGGAGTAGCCCGCCCAGTCGACGACCGAGTCCAGCCGCACCGCCACCGACGCCATGTCGCAATGCCCCCCGCGCCGAAGGGCTCAGTGGCCGGCGACGACGGTGATCACGCGCAAGACGCCCGCCCGCGCGCGGCGCAACGTGGACGGGGCGACGAGCGACAACGCGCCCGACTGGACGGCGCGCAAGCTGGTGACCGCGAGCACGGCCACGCTGACGGACTGATTGGACAACCACATCGACATCACGACTCCTTCACGGGCACTCGCGCGCCCACACGATGACAAAGGCAAACACCAACGAACAGGCCATGGTGAACAGCACCACCGCGCCCGGCAGGGCGACGGCGCGGGCCACTAGGCGAACAGGTCGGACTGGACGCCTGGCGACCCGACCGCACCCGCTCCGCTTTCGGTTTCCGAGCGCCGGCGCACATGCCGGCGCAGCCGCGCGCTGTCGCCTTCGGCCGGACGGTGATCCGGCAACGACACGAACGGCAAGACCTTGGACACCGGCACCTTTAACCGGTCGAGATCCGCACGCCGCACGCTGCGCGCGCGCCGGGCCAGCAAAAGGCGCTCGACCGACCGAACGCCCAGGCCCGGCACGCGCAGGAGGCGTTCCTTGGGAGCCTGGTTCAAGTCGATGGGGAACTGCGCCGGATTGGCCAGCGCCCATGCGAGCTTGGGGTCGACGTCGAGCGACAGCATGCCGTCGTCGGTGCAGATCTCGTCTTGCGCGAAGCCGTAGAAGCGCATCAGCCAGTCGGCCTGGTAGAGCCGATGCTCGCGCATGAGCGGGGCCGCGCGCGGCGGCAGCGCCTGCGACGCATGCGGGATGGGACTGAACGCCGAGTAGTAGACGCGCTTGAGCCGGTAGGCACCGTACAGCGTGGCGCTGGTGCGCAGGATGGTGCGGTCGTCGGACGCATCGGCGCCGACGATCATCTGCGTGCTCTGCCCCGCCGGCGCGAAGCGCGGCGGCGCGACCGGCTTGGGCGCCGCCGCCGGCAACGAGCGCGGACGCCTGGCCGTGCCGTCGGCGTGGTCGTCGAACTGCAGCTTGATGCGCGCCATCGACCGCTTGATGGCCGCGCTCTCCTTCTCGGGCGCCAGCGCCTGCAGCGAATCGGCCGTGGGCAGCTCGATGTTGACGCTCAGGCGGTCGGCGTAGCGCCCGGCCTTGAGCACGAGCTCGTCGCTCGCATCGGGAATCGTCTTGAGGTGGATGTAGCCGCGGAACCCGTGGTCTTCGCGCAGGCGACGGGCGACCTCGATGACCTGCTCCATCGTGTAGTCGGGCGTGCGCACGATGCCCGAGCTGAGGAACAGGCCCTCGATGACGTTGCGGCGGTAGAAATCGAGCGTGAGGTTGACCACCTCGTCGACCGTGAAGCGCGCCCGCTCGACGTTGCTGGACTCGCGATTGACGCAGTACAAGCAGTCGTACGTGCACCAGTTGGTGAGCAGCACCTTCAGCAGCGAGATGCAGCGGCCGTCGGGCGCGTAGCTGTGGCAGATGCCCGCGCCCTCGGTGGAGCCCAGGCCCTGGCCGTCGGACGAATCCCGCTTGGTGGTGCCGCTGGACGCGCACGAGGCGTCGTACTTGGCCGCGTCCGCCAGGATGATGAGTTTGCGGCGCGTGTCCATGGCGGGGTGAAAGGCGGGTCGACCAGCAATACTGTATGAATCACCAGTCTACGTCATTCCGCCGCCCTTGCAAGCCCCTGGCGGTGGAAGGTGTTTCTTCATACAGCGGGGATGCCAACCGCCCCGGTCGACCTGCTCCCCGGCCCCCCGATGGCTGCCAGCAAGCCAACCGGCCGTCGGCCGGTCGCACCTGCCCCAGGCTGCAGACTTCAGGACGGCAGGCGCGCCGCGTTCCTTGCCTGGAGCCGAGCGCCGCCGATCAGCAGCCACAGGATCATGACCGGCTCGCCCAGTTGCAGGACGACGACGCTGCTGCCCAGGCTCGCCGACAGCGCCGGCGCGAGCAGCGCGCAGCCCGCATCGAGCAGGTAGCCCACGCCGCCGGCGATGGCGCAGGCGCCGACCAGTCGCGGCATGAAGCCGCTGCGCCAGATCAGCAGGCCCAGCGGGAACAGCCACAGCCCCCAGAAGATCTGCGCGAGCTGCAGGCCTTGGGCGTGCAGGTGCAGGAAGAAGAGCGCCCACGCCTGGCGCTGCGCCGGATGGATCGCGAGCGCGGCCGGACCCGGCACGACGAGTCCGAGCGCGGCGAGCTCGCCCAGCACGTTGAGGAAGACCATCGGGATCGGGATGAGCCCCAGCACCAACATCTGCCGCGACAGCTGCACCCCCACCGGCCGGAACAGCGTGAACAGCACGAGCACCATCCAGGCCTCCAGCGCCTGGTGGAACAGCTCGGTGCCCATGCCCAGGCTGAGCAGGCCGGGGTGGGCCGCGATGCGCGCCGCGGTCTCGCCGGCGTTGCCCACCACGATCAGGCGGCCCGGAACGTAGAACAGCCCGATCGGGGCGATCACGGCGACCAGGGTGTAGAGGAGGCCCGCGATGCGGGCGATGCGGCGGGATTCGGCGAGAGGGCGTTCGGATGTCATGCTCGCCATTGTGGAAAGCACAGGTCCCTGTCGCCAGCCCGGTTCGACCGGCCACGGCCGGGCGTGACCAGCCGCGGCCGGCGTGGACGATCCGCGCCGGCGGGCTATTCGGCCTTGAACAGGTGCAGGTAGGTGCGGCTGACGGGGAGCACGTCGGCGCGGTTCCGGAAATGCAGGTGGGCCGTCTCGTTCTCGCCGCGCGCGACGTGGCTGACCGCGCTCAGGTTGACGACCACGGAGCGGTGGATCTGCTGGAACTGCGCGGGGTCGAGCTGCTCGATCAGCGACTTCAGCGGCGTGCGGATGAAGGCCTCGCCCTGCTTGCCGCCATCGCCACGCCAGGCGACAAGCGTGTACTTCTCGTCCGACTTCAGATAGTCGATGTCCTCCACCGGGATCAGGCGTACCGAACTGCCCATCGAGGCGCGGATCCAGCGCAGCGCCGGCGTCGCGGTGGGCGGCTGCCGGGGCTGCAGGCGCGCGGCCAACGCCGCGAGCATGGCCTCCGAGTTCATCGCCGGCTGCTCCAGCCGCAGCCGCTCGCGCAGCCGCCCGAGCGCGCCCGCGAGCCGCGGCGCCTGCAAGGGCTTGACGAGGTAGTCGAACGCGCCATGCTCGAAGGCCTCGAGCGCGTAGTGATCGAACGCGGTGATGAACACCACATGCGCGCGCCCCCCGATGCGCTGCGCCACCTCGATGCCCGTCAGCCCGGGCATGTGGATGTCGAGAAAGCAGACGGCGGGGCGAAGCGCCTCGAACTGTTCGACCGCCTCGATGCCGTTGCGGGCTTGCGCGATCACCTGGAGGTCGGGCCACTGGCGATTCAGCAGGCCTTGCAGCACCTCGCGCAGCAGGGGTTCGTCGTCGGCGATGAGGGCGGTGTTCGGGGTCATGTCTGCGCGGGAAATTCAAGTTCGATCAGGACGCCGTGCGGCTGGACCTCGCTCAGGCGGAGCTCGGCATCGCCGTCAAAGGCGAGCAGAAGCCGCTCGCGCAGTGTCGACAGGCCGGTGCCCAGCCCGCCGCTGCCCGCGGTGATGCCCACCCCGGTATCGCGCACCTCGACGTGGCAACGCAGGTCTCGCAGGCGCACGCTCACGTCGATGCGACCCCCTTCCAGGCTGGGATCGATGCCGTGGCGGATCGCATTTTCCACCAGCGTCAGCAAGGTCGTCGGAGGGCAACGGCACGGCTGGGCAGCGGCATCGGCCTGGACGCTGAACTCCAGTCTGTCGGGCAGTCGCATCTGCATCAGGGCCAGGTAGGCGCGGGCCATCTCCAGCTCCTGCCCGAGGCGGTTGACCGGCTCCGACAGACGTGGCACCGCGGCGCGCAGGTAGCTCACCAGGCTGGCCAGCACGGGCGATGCGCGCGGCGAGCCGATGTCCACCAGCGCCTGCACGTTGGCCAGCGTATTGAACAGGAAATGGGGTTCGACCTGGGCCTGCAGCAGGCGCAGGCGCGAATCGAGCGCCTGCCGTTCGAGTTCGCCGCGCGCGCGTTCGGCGCGCTTCGTCGATTCGTCCCGTTCGCGCATCAGGGCTGTCATCGCGACCCACGACGACACCAGCATGCCCAGGAACGTGAGCGCGCCGAACGACAGGGCCCGGCTCTCGACGCGCCAGAACGGCGGGGCTCCCGGCTTCGTGGCGCCCACGAAGAAGACGAACTCCACCAGGGGCATGACCGCCGCCACCGCGACGACCTGCAGCGCCCAGCGCGCCAGTGGCCGCGGCATTTGGCGCGGCCAGCGTTCGATCAGCGTGAAGACCAGCAGCGCGCAGAGTGCGGGCACGAAGACCAGGGGCAGCAGCCGGTAGAGCGGATCCTGCCAGGTGAGCGTGAACAGCGCGAAGACGCACGTCGCCGCGATGAGCGTCACGCGCAGGCGCATGCCGGCCAGGAGTCGGTGTACGGGGGGCGATGTCATGGCGCCAGTATCGCGGCACGTCCTGGGCGGTGCGGCCACATTCCGACGATCCACGGCCGACGAAGCGCCGACGACGGTGGAGCGCGACGGAACGCGACGCGTTTCGTCGGCGCGGGCCGTGGTCCGGCACACGGGATCGTGGCTGGTCGCGCGCTCGTGGCGGGGCGACGGCCGCGCCAGCACAGTCCTGTTCATGGAACGCCGCCCCCGGATGCCGACGCTGCAACGCCGAGACCACCCCACCTTCGAGACCACCCCCATGAAGCTTCAAAGCCTCCTCACCCGCGACGCCGCCCGCCACGAAGGCGTCCATCCGCTCCACATCCTGGCGCTGCGACTCACGTACCTGCTGATGTGCGGGATGATGGCCCGCACGGCCTGGACGTCGATCCTCACCCACGAGGGCGCGTGGGAGCCCTATCGCGCGATGGCCAATTGCGTCTGGGCGGCCTACGGCACGTTGTCGATCCTGGGCCTGCGGCAACCGCTGCGCATGCTGCCGCTCGTGCTGTTCATGATCTTCTACAAGGTGCTCTGGCTCGCGGTGGTGGCCTATCCCTCGTGGAGCGCCGGCGTGCCGGCAGGCGCATCCGTCGACGAGCTGACGCAGGTCTTCCTGGCTGCGCCGGTCTTCGCGCTCTGCGTGCCCTGGGGGTATGTGACGCAGCGCTTCGTGGTGGGTCGCCAATAGCGCGCATCCACCCACCTGGCGACGCGGCTGCGCGCTGCGTCGCGGCGATCCGGCCAGGAGGAGCGGGCGCCGAACGCATGGTCATCGCTTGATCATGCTCTCGGTCGACTCCGCCGCTAAGGTGCGGGGCATGAACACGACACATGGGCCTCGATCCTCGCAGCAGCGCATGGTGGCCCGCCTCCAGCGCCACGTCGCGGCGGTCCGATTGCTGGCCGCCAGCGTCATGGCCCTGGCCGCGATGACCGCCCACGCCGAGATCGTCATCGGCCAGGTGACGCCGCTGAGCGGCCCGCAGGCCGTCACCGGCAAGGCCATCTTCGCCGGCGTCAAGCTCTACGTGGACGCCGTCAACGCCGCGGGCGGCGTGCGCGGGGATCGCCTGAAACTGGTGGTGCGCGACGATGCGCAGAACCCGCAGGAGACCGTGCGCAAGGTCAATGCCCTGATCGAACGCCGCGTCAGCCTGGTCGGATCGGCCTCGTATGCGCGCAACACGACCGACACCACGAAGGCGGTGGCGCAGTTGATCTCGGCCCGTCCGGACGCGATCTTTCTCGGCGCGACCACTGGTGCGCGAATACAACCGGCTGCGCGGGACATCGCAGGATCCGGACCTGTCCACGCGCTCCCTGGAGGGCTTCATCGCGGCCAAGGCCCTGGTCTGGGCGCTCAAGCACGCGCAGCGCGTCGAGCCCGACAGCGTGATGGCCGCCCTGACCAAGGCCGGCGGCTTCGATGCGGGCGACTACACGCTCGACTTCAGCCAGCGCGGACTGACGGGCTCGCGCTTCGTCGACTTCGCGATGTTCGGAGAAGACGGTCGGGTCGTGCGCTGAACGGGCGGCCGCCGAGCACGGCGGCTGTCGCGCCGGTGCACGCGCGCCTCGCATGCGCACGCCGCCGTGCGCAATTGGCCGCAAACGGCTGCGCGGCGTGGGCTCCGGTCATCGATTCATCATGGCGTGATCATGCCTCGGGCAGCGTCGATCGTTAGATTTCGGGTGTGCGGTGTCGGCATCCCGCCGACGCCCATCCCTCTTTCGACAACCTTCGACCTGCCATGCTTCAACAGTCTCTCCAGGCGTTCGGCGACACCCTGTTGGGTAAGGTGCTGGGCATCCTGCGGCGTCGGGCTTCCCCGGCTCGCCACGATCTCCGGTCAAGCGGCCTGCGGCCCGAAGCGCCGCGCGGCGCGGATTCGCGCCTGTCCGTCAGCGCCTCCAGGGGCCTCCCGATCTGCGTGCCGCCCCTGGGCGATGCGTGCCTGCGCTCGGCACGCCTGGAGCTCGCGCGCCTGCTGGACGCCCTGCCCGGCGGACGCCGGATGCAGCCGTCGCTCGCGCTCATCGAGCGCGCCCTGGACAGGCGCCGCGGCGCCGGCCTCGACCAGGTCTCGCCCTGCGTCCTCGCGCACGCCGCAGCCTCGCTCGATTTCCTGGACCCGCTCCGGATCGGCCCCGGGTTGGTGGCCGTGCGCCGGCACATCGGGCTGCTGCTGCGACGACGCGAGGGCGACGATGCGGATCTCGGGCACGAATCTGCCGATCATGCGTCGCGCGACCGGCAGATTCGTG
>Ga0209677_101516_pt1 | contig 9944 bp, 7 predicted proteins | sample AraplaCvi_mCL_r2_2_FD_184285 | JGI IMG/M metagenome (GOLD analysis project Ga0209677, IMG submission 184285) | Arabidopsis root microbial communities from North Carolina, USA - plate scrape CL_Cvi_mCL_r2 (SPAdes) (version 2) | ecosystem: Host-associated > Plants > Roots > Endosphere | place: USA... | reverse complement strand
GAAGTACGCGGACCTCATCGAGCGGACGCTGCTGAACGCCGTCCTCGTGTCGCCGCGTGAGGACGGCCGCGCCTTCTACTACGCGAACACCCTGCACCAGCGCGTCGCCGGGTCGGCCCCGGCCGAGGACGAGATCAGCGAACGCGCCGAATCGAGCATGCGCGCTCCCTGGTTCGAGGTCTCCTGCTGTCCCACCAACGTCGCCCGGACGCTGGCCAGCGTCGCGTCCTACGTGGCGACGGCGACGGACGAGGGAGTGCAGCTCCACCAGTTCGCCGACGCTGAGATCTCGACCACCCTCGCGACCGGTGCGGTGAGCGTCCGGGTCGAGACGGGCGGGTATCCGTTCGCCGGTTCCGTCTCGCTCGCGGTCGAGTCTGAAGGCGTTGCGGAGATCGCTGTGCGCATCCCCGACTGGGCGCGGGAGGCGCGGGTGCACTTCGGCGGCCGGGCGGTGGCCGTCGTGGACGGATACGCCCGCGTCCGGGCGCAGTTCGCGAGCGGCGACCGCATCCAGGTCGAGCTCGGGATGGAACCGCGGCTCACGTACCCGCATCCCGGCATCGACGCCCTGCGTGGGACCGTTGCCGTCGAGCGCGGGCCGCTCGTGCTGTGCGCGGAGTCGACGGACCTGCCCGGCGGCGCGGACGTCGCACGGCTGAGGATCGCGGCGGACGTGCCGCTCGGCGCCACGCCCGAGGGGGCCGTGGCCGCCGTCCGGATCGCGGACGTGCAGGACGCGTCCTGGCCGTACGGCGAGCGGCCGGGCGTCAGCGCGGAGGGCACGTCGAGCATCCCGCTGATCCCGTACTTCCAGTGGGCCAACCGCGGGCCGAGCACGATGCGCGTCTTCCTGCCGCTCGCCGACTGAGGCCCGCGCACCTCCGACCGCGCACCCGAGCCCGCGCCGTCGGACCTCGCCGAGGTGCTCGTTGTTGCAGCGGCTGACGGCGTGTCGCCTGCAACAACGAGCACTTCGGCGATGGGGATGGGCCTACCTGTCCGGAGTAAGGGTCGTGCGCTGACGCGGCGTCAGTGGTGGAGGACGCCCGTGCGGGCGACGGATCCCAGCCAGTGCGCGCTCGGCTTCGGGGTGCGTTCGAATGTGGTCTTGTCCCAGCCGATAAGGCCGAAGGTGGGGTCGTACGAGCCCCATTCGTAGTTGTCCAGTGCGGACCAGTGGAGGTAGCCGCGGACGTCGATCCCGTCGTCCATGGCGCTGGCCAGTCCGGCCAGGGCGTCGTGCGTGTAGTCGATCCGGCGGCTGTCGTCGCTGGTGGCCAGTCCGTTCTCGGTGACGAGGATCGGTGCGTGGCCGGTGAGGTCCCAGGCGTGCCGGGCGGCGATCTCCAGCGCCGGCGGGAAGTACTCCCACCCGGTGAGCGTGGTCTCGGCGCCGGCGGGGACGGGAAGGGGACCGTCCTTGCCGATGAAGGTGCGCAGATAGGCCTGGACGCCGATGTAGTCGTCGCCGGCGGCGGCTTCCAAGAAGATGTCCTCGCGCGGGTAGCGGTAGGCGCGCATCTCCTCATCGCAGCCGGGGGCGGCGTGGAAGGCTTGGCCGGCGACCGACCATCCCGACTTCACTCCGGGGGTCTGGGAGAGGATGTCGCGCGAGCGCCGGTGGGCGGCGATCAGTTGCTGTGTGAGGTGCGCATCCGGTGAGGGAAGGGCTGCGGCGGCCATCTCGGTTCCTTCTTCGCCGCGGGTCATGGCCACCATGTTGGGTTCGTTGATCGTGCACACCCACTCGACGTCGTCCAGGAGCGGGAGCACCAGCTCGGTGTAGCGGGCGAAGCGGTCGACGGCATCCGCCCGCCGCCAGCCGCCGCCGCGCGCGAACCAGCGCGGGTTGGTGAAGTGGTAAAGCGTGACGATGGGGGTGAGACCGGACTCGTGGCAGGTGTCGATCATGCGCCGGTAGTGCTGCAGACTCGCTCGTGATGTGTACCCGTCCTCGGGCTCGATGCGCGCCCATTCGATGCTGAAGCGGTAGGCGTTGAAGCCGAGGTCGGCGAGGAGAGCGATGTCCTCGGGATAGCGGTGGAAGCTGTCCGCGGCGTCACCGCTGGGCTCGGCGAGATCGGTGCCGGCGGCGTATTCACGTTCCCACCAGTCGCTGTTGACGTTGTTCCCCTCGATCTGGTGGGCGGCGGTCGACGCCCCCCAGAGGAACTCGGCGGGGAACGTGCGGTCGGGCTGACTCATGGAGACCTTTCGGCGGCGGGACGGGGTGTGCTACTTCAGGCCCGCGGTGGCGACACCGCGGATGAAGTAGCGCTGCAGGACGATGAAGAGGGCGAGGATCGGGGTGATGACGAGCACGGCACCGGCGAGAAGGAGCCCGTAGTCGGTGGCGTTCTGGCCGATCGAGAAGAGGGAGAGCGCGACCGGCAGTGTGTAGTGCGGTTCGGTCTGGGCGACGACCAGCGGCCAGAGGAAGTTGTTCCAGGAGCCGAGGAAGGTGAGGATGCTGAGCGTCGCCAGCGGCGGCCCGCACAGGGGCATCACGACGCGGGCGAAGATCCGCACCTCCCCGGCGCCGTCGATCCGCGCCGCCTCGATGAGGGCATCGGGGATGCCGAGCATGAACTGGCGCATCAGGAAGACGCCGACAGGCGCGGTGATGAACGGCAGGATCAGCGCGGCGTAGCTGTCGACCAGTCCGAGTTGCGAGACGAGCACGAACAGGGGGACGAAGGTGACGACGCCGGGCACCATGAGGGTGACCATGACGAGGCCGAACAGGATGCGCTTGCCCGGGAACTCCATCTTCGCCAGCGCGTACCCGACCATCGAGCAGAACACGATGTTGCCGAGGACGGTCGCGATCGCGACCACTGCGCTGTTGGTGAAGAACGTCCAGAAGTTCAGGGGCCCGAACCATTGGGCGAAGTTGTCCAGGGTGGGCGAGACCGGCCACCAGGTGGGAGGCTGCTGGGTGATCTCGGCCTGGGTCTTGAAGGAGCCGAACGCCATCCACGCGAACGGGATCAACCAGGCGATTACGCCGACGGTGAGAAGTCCGTAGGTGATGGTGCGGCCGCTGAGCCGGCGCCGGCGGGGTCGGCGCTGACGCGGGGTGAGGGTGGGTGCCGGCGCTTCCTGCAGTGTGGTGTCGAGTGCCATTGTCTAGTCCTTTGACCGAAGCAGCCGGAACTGCAGCAGGCTGATCAGGGCGATCGCGAGGAACAGCACGTAGCTGGCTGCCGATGCGAGCCCGTATTGACCGAACCCGAATTGTTGGTAGGTGTAGAACGCCACCGAGAGGGTGGAGTCCAGGGGGCCGCCCTTGGTCATCACGAAGGCTTCTTCGAAGAACTGGAGGTAGCCGACGGAGATGAGGATGGCGCCGAGCAGCAACGTCGGACGCAGGAGCGGCAGGGTGATCGACCAGGTCCGCCGCCAGGGGCTCGCACCATCCATCAGGGCGGCCTCGTTCACCTCTTCGGGGAGGGCTTGCAGCCCGGCGAGGAAGATCACCATCAGGGTGCCGAGGTTGCGCCACACCGCCATGAGGATCAGCGATGGGAGCGCCCACGTCGTGTCGTTCAGCCAGTTCGGGCCGTGGATGCCGACGACCGCGAGGGCGTTGTTCAGCAATCCATCGGGTTGCAGGATGTACCGCCACACCATCGAGACCGCGACGATGCTGGTCACCACCGGAGCGTAGAAGCCGACCCGGAACAGCGCGACGATGCGCCCGCGCCCGGAGTTCAGCGCCAGCGCCAGCACGAATGCCAGCACCATCGTGATCGGGATGCCCACCAGGACGAACGTCCCGGTGACCGCCAGGGACTTCAGGAACCGGGGGTCGGAGAAGAGGGCGACGTACTGGTGCAGCCCGGTGAAGTCCACATTGAACGGCGCCTGGACGTCGGTTGCTTTGAAGTCGGTGAACGACATCGCGAACGAGCCCAGGATGGGCAGCAGCATGAACACGGCGAACACGAGCACGAAGGGGAGGCAGAACCCCCAGGCGATCAGCGCGCGGCGCCGGTTGCGGGCGGCCACGGCCGGCGAAGGGCGCCGGCCGTAGCCGGGACGCACACGCGTCCCGGCCACAGTTGGGGCGGACACGAGGGTCAGCCCATCCCGATGCTGTCGGCTTTGGACTGGAGATCCTTCAGCGCATCCGGAACCGTGACGGTACCGCGGCGGATCGTCTCCAGGGCCGTGTCGGCGGCGGCGGACACCTGAGTCCACGTGGTCGTCGCCGGGGTGGACTTCGCGGTCTTCAACTGCTCACCGAACACCGCCAGCTTCTCGTTGGAGGCCAGTGCGGACTCCTTCCAGGACGACTGCACTGCCGGCAGATCGCCGCTGAGCTTGAACCAGTCCGCCTGCACCGCCGGCTTGGTGAACCACTGGGCGAGCTTCCAGGCCGCATCCTGGTTGGCGCTCTTCTTGAACACGACGAGGTTCGAGCCGCCCGTGAACGAGGTGGACGACTTCTGAGCCGGCAGGGTCACCGTGGCGTACTTGCTGTCGAACCCGGCGCCTCCCACCTGGGCGAGCTGACCGAGTTCGAAGGGACCGTCGATGAACATCGGCGTGCTGCCGTCGACGAACGAAGCCTCCTGGGTGGCGGACTCGATGTTCGGGTCGGCGATGCCGGCCTTGTAGTAGCTCTGGTAGTACTCGTAGGCCTTGACCATCTCGGGAGTGTCCAGCGTCCATTTGGAACCGCTGGTCAGGCTGGCGCCGTTCGACCACGGCATCCAGAGGGTGCCCTGGAAGGCGTCATTGCCGATCGGCAGACGGATGCCGAACTTGGCGCCGGCTTTGGTCTGCATGTCCGAGGCCAGCTGCTTCAGCTGATCCCACGAGGTGGGCGCCTTGTCCCAGCCGGCCTTCTTGGCCAGGTCGGTGCGGTAGTACAGCACCCGGGTGTCCACGTACCAGGGAACGCCGACGGTCTGCCCGGCGACCTTCGTCGTCGCCACCGAGCCGTCGAAGAAGCCCTTGTCACCGAAGTTCGACGGCACGGTGCTGAACGCGTTCGCGAAGTCGGCCATCCAGGTGGTCCCCATCATGGCGATGTCCGGTGTGGTGCCCCCGGCGACCGCGGTCTGGAACTTGTTGTGTGCCGCATCCCACGGGATCGCCGTGACATTGACGGTCACACCGGGGTTGGCCTTCTCGAACGTCTTCACGAAGCCGGGCAGCGAGGTGCCTTCCGCACCCATCGCCCACATCGTGATCGTGCCTTTGGCGGGGCCGGAGCTGATGCTGTCCGCCGCCGCCGCTGTCGGGGACCCTCCCGTGGTATGGCCGCAACCCGCCAGGGCGAGTACCGCGCTCAAACCGACGGCGATCGCCGCTAGCTGTGTGGTCTTCTTCACGTGTTCCTCCTCGAACCGGGACCTCATTGGTGTGCTGCCATTCAACTTATGCGCTTAGATTGGCTGCGGTCGAGTATGACACCTCGCCCGCCGAAGGGCAAGCAGACGAGTCGATCAGTTCAGCAACCGCAGCTGTGGCGGCGCATCAGCCGGGTTCCCAGTCGGATCGTGAGGGGGGATCCGTGTGGCGTGCTGGTCTCCGCGATGAGAAGGCGGGCGGCCACCCGGCCCATCGATTCCATCGGTTGCCGCACCGTCGTCAGTGTCGGAGTGGAGAGCTGGCCGGCGATGATGCCGTCGAAGCCGGTCACCAGGACATCCCCGGGCACGGAGATGTCGTGCCGGGCCAGCAGGTCCAGCACCATGAGCGCGATCTGGTCACTGGCGCAGACCAGTGCGCCGGGAAGCCGGCCGCCTTCGATGGCCTGGATGAGACCGGAGAAGGGACTGCCGTCCACCGAGGTGGAATCGTCGAGGACGTCGTCGGGAACGGGCTGCCCGAGCGAGTGGAGGGTCTGCCGGAACGAGTCGAACCGTTCCTTGAAATCGGAGACCGTCAGTCCGCCCACGAAGCCGAAACCGGTGGGCCGGTGTTCTTCCACCAGGTGGGTGACGAGATCCCGCATCCCGGCGACGTTGTCGGCGATCACTCGGTGGTACCGGTCCCCCTCGCCTGCGGAGCTGAACAGCACGACGGGCAGGCCCAGCGAGATGGATTCCGGGATCTTCGGTGCGGCCACGGTGGGGAAGATCGCCAGGCCGTCGACCCAGCCGGCCGTCTCGGCGAGCGACGCGGCCGATCCGGTACCACTGCTCAACAGAAGCGGTCGTCCTTGGAGCTTGCATTCCAGCTCGAATCCGCGCTGGACTTCATCGACGTAGAGCGGGAAGGCGCGGGCATCCGAAAGGGAGTCTTCGTTCGTGTCCTCCCACGGGATCGCCTGCTGCGCGATGTCGAGAGCGCTCTCCTCCGTCTCCGGCCGCGGGGGCCCGGCCGGGCGCTGGGCGTGCTCGAGGAGGAAGTCGAAGGAGTGCAGGCCGAGCGCCCCTGTCCGCCCGCGCGCCAGGCCGCGGGCCGAAGCGCTGGGGATGTAGCCGATGTCCTTGGCAGCCTCCAGCACCGCCAGCCGCGTCTCCTCGCGAACCTGATCCGGTCGGCGGAATGCGAACGAGACCGTCGCAATGGACACGCCGGCACGCTCAGCAACGTCGTACACCGTCGGACGCTTCCCCATATCGCGCCACCTCCACGGGCAACCTTACGAGGTCGGCGCCGGTTCGGCCGCACGGGACGCCGATGTGAATGGCTGCGTGCCGGCCGCCGCGGCTCCTTCCGCCCCGGGCGATCGCGTCGACATCCGCGTTTCGTACTCGCGCGGACGGCCCTACCATCCCTCGTCGGTTCACGCGCACCCCTTGTCTCGGCCGGATCTAAGCGCATAGGATGCGCAGGCGACGCGCGGGACGGCTATCCACTCGCGCGCACATCCTGTAGGCAATGACGCGAGGAGACGGTCCCATGAAGAACACATCGAGACCACCGAAGAGGCTTCGGACCATTTCCGTCCTCGGGCTGACCGCCGTGGCCGGACTCGCAACGGCGACCCTGTCGCCCGTTCTTCCGGCAACAGCTCAGGGAGCGCCTTCGTCCAGCCCCATGTCCGCTTCGGCACCCCTGACGGCTCCCCAGCGCGCGGACCTGTACAAGATCGCGCAGGACACCTGGAAGTTCTACAGTTCGGACCTCGACCCCGTCACCCATCTTCCGCTGGACAACATCGGCCCGGGGACGACCCGCGGCGCGTACACCTCAGCCGCCAACATCGGGGTCTACCTGGACGCCGTCGTATCCGCCGGCGACCTGAAACTCATCGACCGGCCCCAGGAGCGCCGCCTGGTCTCATCCCTGCTGACCTCCGTCAGCACGCTCGAATCGTCACACGGATTTCTCCTGCAGTGGTACGACACCAGCACCGGGCATGCGATCCTCAACCCGGGTCAGGCCGACTGCGCCACCGAGACCACACCGGCGCAGGACAATTGCTTCTTCCTCTCCGCCGTCGACAACGGCTGGTACGCCACCGGGCTCATGGTCGCCCGGTCCGCACTCCCCGAGCTGCGCGCGCAGATCGACCCACTCGTCGACGCGATGGACTTCTCGATCTTCTACGACGGACGCGCACAGAACGACTGCAACACCAATCCAGCCGTCGACAATCAACCCACCGGGCAGATGTACGGCGGATACTACGTCGGCCAGGGGCCGGCCGGGTACCACAACGGTGCCCTGTTCAGCGACCCGCGGATTGCGATGTACGCCGGGATGGGGCTGCATCAGATGCCCGGCGATGTCTGGTGGAAGACGTGGCGCACCCTCCCACCGCAGCAGTGCGCGAGCGACCCCGACTTCTCCTGGCAGGGGCAGTGGCCGGTCAGCGGCTACTGGACGACCGTCAAGGATCCGCAGACGGGCAAGCCGTTCAACATCTGGGAAGGCCACTACACCTACCCAGGCACGACGACGACCTTCCTGCCGACCTGGGCCGGCGGGATGTTCGAAGCGTTGATGGCGAACGAAATCGTTCCCGAGACCAGCTGGGGCACGACCAGTCTCGGCCTCGCCGACGTGCGCGCCGCCCAGGTGCAGCAGAAGTACGCCACCGAGCAACTGCACTTCCCCGTGTGGGGCCTCTCCCCCTCGAGCACGGCGGACGACTCCGGAGCCTACGGCAGTTTCGGCGCGACCGGTCAGACCTTCGCGACGGGCCAAGCGATCGCCCAATGCCCGGGCTGCGCCGCCGAGACCACCGTGACTCCGCACGCGTCCTTCCTGGCGCTGTCCGTCACCCCGCAAGAGGCGTACGCGAACATCCAGAAGCTGCGGGCCCTGTACCCGGGCATCTACTCCAGTGCGGGCGGGTTCTACGACGCCGTCAACCCCGCCACGGGTTCCGTCGGGCACCGCCGCCTGGTGCTCGACCAATCCATGATCATGTCGGCACTGGACAACGCGCTCGCGGGCAACGCGCTACGCGATCACTTCGCCGCAGACCCCGCCTCGTGGGCCGCCCACGCCTACCTGTCGGCAGAGACGATGTCGATCGAGTAGGTCCCTGATCTCGAGCTGGGTTACGCCGCCCCTTCCCTGTCATCGACTGCTCGTCACCGACGCGTGAGGACGTATCGGCCACGCCGGCTGTCCGGGTAGCGAAGGAGATCGGGTGTCGAATCTCCTTCTGATGTCAGTGGTGAAGGAGATCCGAACGGAATTCGTCCGAATCTCCTTCACCGGCGGAGGCAACAGGCGCCAAGGGTCGTCGTTGCCAGGAGGTGTGCGCGGAACGCTAGGCCGAGGTCGCCCCGGTCCGCCTGATCCCGACGGCGGGGAGCAGGATGTCGTCGATGACCCGGAGGAGGAAGTGCCGGTCCACCGGTTTCCGCAGCACGAGCACGCGGTAGGCCGCCATCGAGGGGGTTACGAGCGCGAGCTGCTCGATGTCGCAGTCCGCCGGGATCTCACCGCGCTCCACGGCGCGACGCAGGAACATCCGGTTGATGGAGGCGCGCGGCTCGACGATCGCCGCGTTCACGGCGTCGGCGAGCTCGGGGTTCTCGGCCAGCATGGAGACGAGCCCGGCCATGACGCGCAGCTTCTTCTCGGCGTCCACGATGGTGTGCGGTTTCATCATCGCGATGAGGTCCCCGCGGAGGGTGCCGGTGTCGGGCAGAGTCTCGGAGTCGACGTCGACCCGCTTCATGCAGGCGACCGCGTCCACGACCAGCTCGGCCTTGGAGGCCCACCGGCGGTAGACGGTCGCCTTGCCCGCCTTTGCGCGCGCGGCCACCATATCCACGGTCATCCGGTCGTAGCCGGTCTCGGCGAGGACGTCGAGGGCGGCCTCGAGGATCTCGGGATCGCGGGTGTGGTCCCGCTTGCGCCCGAGCTTCGGTGCGAGGGCTGAGGTTTCCATCTCTGACAGTCTAGGTTAATTCCTGAACAAAAGAGATCCGGAACTGTCGAGTTTCGTATAGGCTGACGCTCATGTCTCAGAACATCCCCTCACCCACGAGCTCGGCACCCGGCGTGGCCGCACCGTCCACGCGCCGCTGGTGGACGCTCGTCACCGTCGCTCTGGCGCAGCTGATGGTCGTGCTCGACTCCACCGTCGTCAACATCGCGCTGCCCTCCGCGCAGGCGGACCTCGGCTTCTCCAACGCCGACCGCCAGTGGATCGTCACCGCCTACTCCCTCGCCTTCGGCAGCCTCCTCCTGTTCGGCGGCCGGATCTCCGACCTCATCGGCCGGAAGCGCGCGTTCATCATCGGCCTCGTCGGCTTCGCCGGCGCCTCCGCCCTCGGTGGCGCGGCCAGCAGCTTCGAACTGCTCGTCGGCGCTCGTGCCCTCCAGGGCGTCTTCGGCGCTCTGCTCGCCCCGACCGCGCTCGCAGTGCTCACCACGACCTTCACCGTGCCGAAGGAACGAGCGCGCGCGTTCGGCATCTTCGGCGCACTCGCGGGAGCGGGCGGCGCGGTCGGCCTGCTCCTCGGCGGAGTGCTCACCCAGCAGCTGGACTGGCGCTGGAACCTGTACATCAACGT
>Ga0209677_101511_pt1 | contig 9966 bp, 6 predicted proteins | sample AraplaCvi_mCL_r2_2_FD_184285 | JGI IMG/M metagenome (GOLD analysis project Ga0209677, IMG submission 184285) | Arabidopsis root microbial communities from North Carolina, USA - plate scrape CL_Cvi_mCL_r2 (SPAdes) (version 2) | ecosystem: Host-associated > Plants > Roots > Endosphere | place: USA... | reverse complement strand
CGGCTGGTGTCCTCTTGCTCGTCCATGCGGTCCCGGCTGCCGTACACGTATGCGTTGGGCCGCTCGACCCAGCCGTTCTCCTGCAGGAGGGGGACCGCTTGCATGTGCGGCGGCACGCTTAGGCCGGCCGCGGTCAACATCGTGGGGGCGAGGTCCATGATGTGGACGAGGTCATCGTGCACGCTGGCCGGGTGGATGACACCCGGCCAGCGGATGATCAGCGGTTCGTGCAGGCCGGAGTCGTACGCCCAGCGTTTGGCGCGGGGCATTCCGAGTCCGTGGTCGCTCCAGAACACGACGATGGTGTTCTTTGCCAGCCCATCCTGCTCCAGGTCGGCGAGTATGCCGCCCACCCAGTGATCCATTTCGGTGATCAAGTCGAGGTAGCGGGCCCAGGAACGCCGGAACACGTCGGTGTCCGGATGGTATGGAGGAAGGGTGACGGTGTCCGGGTCGTGCCGGTCGGAGTCTGCTACGTGTGCGGTGCGGGCTGTGAATGTGTCGTCGTCGAGGTAGAGCTGTGACTCGTGGGTGATCGAACCGTGGAACTCGGCGAAGAACGGCTGGTCAGGGTCGCGCCGGTTGCGCCAGTGTGCGGTCGGGCTGCAGTCGTCGTACACGGTGGGTGGAACGTCCATCTGGAAGTCGGTGAACCAGTTGTTGGTGGTGTAGTAGCCGGCCTCGCGGAAGTACTCCGGCAGCAGTCGGACGCATTCAGGGGGGACGGCACGGGAGCGCATGTGCATCGTCCCGATCGCGGTAGGGAACATTCCGGTGACGATCGAGGACCGCGCGGGCGCGCACACCGGCGCGGTCGCGAACGCCCGATCGAACCGCACCCCCTCTTCAGCCAGCCGATCCAGGTTCGGGGTGACGGCAGCCTCGGCCCCCGGGTACACACTGGCGTACGCGCCCAGGTGGGGGTTGATGTCGTGTGTCGTGACCCAGAGGATGTTCGGACGATGGGGCATGGCTGGTTCTCCGTTGGGGTCAGCGGACGGACTTGATGAACTGATTGATCACGGCGCCGATGATTCCGACGATGGCGCCGCCGATGAACAGAGCCGGGTAGTTGTCTCCGCCGGCTCCGATCGCAAGGAACAGCGGTGCCAGGACGGGGACGAGCGTCTGTGGGAGCACGTTGGCCAGGTGCAGTACGCCCATGTCCTTGGCGACGTTCTTGCGTGAGGGCAGGACCTCGGCGATCAGCGCCTGGTCGACGGCGAGGTAAACGCCGTTGGCGAGACCCGCGATGCCGATAGCGATGACGAAGACCCCGAACGACGGGGCGACCGCGGCCAGGATATGCGCGACGGCGATGATCACCGCGCTGATCAGGACAAACAGCTTGCGCCGCTGCAGCTTGTCTGAGATGGCACCGACGACGACGCTGGTGACGACGGTGGTGACGGTGAGGACGATCGTCGTCGTCAGGACCGCTGTGCCGATGTTCGCTGGTGTGAAGCCGAAGCGGTCGAGCAGGAAGAAGACCTGGTAGCTGGCAAGGGTCACGTTGCCGAAGGTGACGAGGAAACGAGACCACCAGGCGAGAGCGAAGTCTGGCGCCTTGCGCGGGCTGGTCCAGAACGCCTTCACGAACAGCAGCAGGTTGAACGTCGGCAGCTCTTCCTTCCTGACCGTGCGGTCGCGCAGTACGAAAAGCAAGATGACGATGCTCACGACGACGAGGACACCGGGAAGCAGGATCGCCATAGTCAGGTTGGGCAGGAACAGCTGCGCTAGGTAGGCGCCGCCGACTGCGGCAAGGCTCTGCGTGATCCCTACCCAGCCGGACACCCGGCCCAGCTGCCGACGCGGCACTTGGTCGGGAATGACCGGGTTCAGCCCGGCGAGCAGGATGTTGAATGTCAGCTGCGTGGCACCCCAAGCGAACACGAGCACGACCACGCTGCCGGCCGAGGAGAGCAGGAAGAGCGAGGCGACGCCAGTGATCATGCCGGCGAGTAGCCACGGCTTGCGCATTCCCCAGCGACTTGTGGTTCGGTCGCTCAGCGCGCCGAACACGTTCTGAGCGACGAGAGCGATGAAGGACCCCACTCCGAGCACCAGGGAGAGGGTGGCGGCCTTTCCTGCCGGGTCGATCTGGTTGACCTTGAGGGCGAGCGTGACTTGAGTGGCGGGGAGGAGCGCGAGCCACGTCCCAAAGAAGGCGAAGACGAGCGACGCCTGGAAGCCGGCTTTGACGCGCGGCAGGGAACTGAGGCTGCCGGTCTCTGGAGCTTCGGTGTCAGCCGGCGCCAGCGAGGCGACAGCACCAGGAATTACTTCTTCGTTTGCCTGTTCCGGCAGGGAGGGGCGAGCGGGTTCCACGACGTTGTGACCTTTCCTCGATGAACGGCGGAGAGGCCAGTATCGCATAACTACCTACAGATCGGTAGTTAGTGTTTTAGGAATCCTGCGGTCGCTGCATCGTAGGCAGCCAGTAGGTCGAGGGAGGGCACCAACAGCTTCTGCAACTGCAACCCGTCGGCGAGCGCGATAATCGCAGCGGCGGCACGCGTAGGGTCAACTGCGCCGTCCATCCTCCCGGACTCAATGTCGTTGCGGATGATGTCGGTAAGGGCCGCCGACGTACGGGCATAACGCTGGCTGAAATAGTCGTGTGCCGGGTGCTCCGGGTCGGTCGCTTCGGCGGCGAGGGTCACGAACAATCGCCGGAATCCGGGGTGTTCTTCGTTGCGTTCCAGGTAGTACCGCATGAAAGCGATGGCACCCTGCTCCTGTCCGATTCGTTCGCCGATCACAACCTGCCCGGCATTACGTCGATCGAGGGTGGCCCGCAACAGATCTTCCTTCGTGCCGAAGTAGTGCAGCACTCCTTGGAGGGTGAGGCCGACCGCATCCGCGACGTCCTTGAAGGAGCCTTGGCGGAAGCCGGATTCGCCGAAGACGCGTTCGGCGGCGTCCAGAATCTGCGTGATCCGTTCCTCGGGCGTAAGGCGGATGCGTTGCTTGGGACTCATGAGCTTAGGCTCCCACAACCCGCTGATGACCGAGGCGGCCAAGTCCTTCGGCGGGGATACCTGCTCGCGGGGTTTTCCTTCTACGCGCGCCCCTCCCGAGCGTTCGCGCGGCAGAACCGTGAAGGGCTGTCATGGTCAACCATCTCACTCGCATACGCGGTCATAGCCCGAGGGTATTCATGTCCGGCGAGTATCGCTGACGCTTGTCTTTCTACCCTCCTACGGTAGACGTCGTCGTGCTTAGCTTGCGCGGGAAAGCGGCGCTAACCTGCGTTCCGGTCAGAAAACCTCCGCATGGGAGACATCGCGGGGCCAGCGTCGCAGGTCGCACGCCGGCCAGAGGCAATCCACTCTCATTCCCGTAGCAGGGTGGCCAGATTATCGAGTAGCTGGCCCCAGCCGATCTCCAGCCCGCCCAGCGCCGATGCTGCCTCCGGGCGGGTGTTGTCGACGCAGATGGTGAGCAGCAGATCGGTCGTGTCGCCTGCGGCGCTTGCGAACTCGGCGCGGTAGACCGCCGAGAAGAGCGGGGACCCGTCTGGCCCGAGGGGGGCGAGTTCGAACTCCAGCAGCGCGCCCGGCTCGGCAGCGAGCATCCGGCCGGCGGAGTCGTATTCTGCGCCGTCCGCCTCGCGTAGGGACATTCGCAGTTCTGCGCCGGGCACGGGCGGCATCGTGAACTCCGAGACCACGAAGTGATCGGGAGCCCACCAGCGTGGCGCAACGCCAGGTTCGATCCAAGCAGCCCATGCCTCCGCCGGTCCGGCGTCGAGGTGACGACGCAACTGTAGTGTCCGGGCGCCCACCGCTCCGGTCGCGGCTCGGTGAACCTCCCGCCGGACAGCAGCGGCGTATTCGCGCAGCAAGTCGTCATCGCGCCCCGGCTCGGCAAGTTCGCCGAGGTGCTCGGCGAGCGATCGAAGGGTCTGCCGCTCGAGCGAGGCGAGTCGCCGTCGCCCCAGCCGGTGCACACCGATGACACCGGCCGACTCCAGCGCCTGCAGATGCTTCGTGGTCTGGGGCTGTAAAGCAGAGAGCGCGGAAGCGATCTCGCCGACGGTGCGAGGACCTTCGGCGAGCAGGGTCACGATTCGATAGCGCTGGGGTTCGGCGATGGCCACGAGCACCCGCTGAAAATCCATGAGACGACTCCTTGACACATTCGTTGTGACGAATATATCGTGATCCCCGTCGAGATGAAAGGACGACATCATGCGCACCATCGAACGCCACATTCCCACCACCCGCGAGCGCGTCTGGCAGCTGTGGACCACGCCCGAGGGCATCAGCAGCTGGTGGGCACCCGAGGGCTTCCGCACCGACGTGGAGCAGCTCGAGTTGCGCGTAGGCGGCGATCTCATCTACACGATGACCGCCGTGGCGCCCGAGCAGATCGCCTTCATGGAGCAGTACGGGATGCCCCTGGCCACGCAGTCGCGGAAGGTCTTCACCGAGGTGGCCGGCCCCGATCGTCTCGGCTACCGCTCACTGATCGACTTCGTGCCCGACCACGAACCCTATGAACAGCTCACCGAGATCGACCTCGTCGAGGTCGAGGGCGGCACACGCGTCGTGATGCGCATGGAGCCGCTGCACGACGACATCTGGACCGAGCGGCTCGTCGCCGGCCGGACGAACGAGCTCGAGAACCTCGCCCACCTCGTCGAAAGCTGAGTGGGATTCGCGAATAGCGCTCCGTCACCCCGTGCCTCGTTGTCGCTCAGTTGGGCGGTGTCGATGCGTGTTCGTTGTTATTTGGGGATGACAGCGCCGAGGACGCATGCCACGGAAGTGGCTCCCGGGGGAAGGGTCGCGTTGGTTGTCCACTCCTTCTTGTCGCCGGCCTTGAGGCCCTTGACGGTCGTCGTCCCCCGGCCATAGACAGACGAGTCCTGCGAGTTGACCCAGCTCACTGAGATCACGACATCTCCTGTGCTGTCCTTGGGCATGGTGACCTCACCCTTCGCCACAACCGATGTGCCGGTCGTGGCACAACTGGTCAGCTTCGCGTCCCTGATGATCCCGGTCCCGGTAGGGATGGTCGGAATCGGAGTTGCGGGTGCCGCCGCTGCAGAATGCGAACCTGTCTTCGGGTTGGTGGCCGGGGCGGAGGGGGCCGTGCAACCGACCAGCCCGGCCAGGGCAAGGGCTGCGGCCGCGACTGGCAGGATGAGGTTTCGTTTTTTCATTCTCGGTGATCCTTACGTGCGATTTCCTTGCGACCTGGGCCGGGCTCCTGGTCTGAGACCGATAGTGCGGCGCGACACACAACCGGCTCCGTGTTGCCCCCGAACCCTGTGGAGCGGTTTCAGGGAACGATGGTGATGCTTGTGCCCAACGGCAAAGCATTCACACTTTTGATGGCGTCTTCCGGCAGGCGGATGCAACCGTGGGAAACGCTTCCCGAGTGGACGGGGAAGTAGTGAATTCCAATGAGCCCTCCGTCCTCACCCTGAAATGGTTCGTCCTGGCTTGCCGAGTGAAGTGACGTCAGATTGATCGGATAGGTGCTTTCCCCCTGCTTCGGGTCGAGGTAGCGTTCCTGCAGGTATCCAGTCACCCCGGTCGGGGTTGGCGTGGTCGCGGTGCCGACGCCCACCCCGAATGACTCTTGGACGTGCCCGGCGAGTGTCTCTATCGATAGCTTCTGCTCCCCCACGGAAAGAACGATCCGTTCGCGTAGTTCCGTCACCTTTCTCAGGACGCTTGTCCGCACCCATCCCGCCGTCTGGGCCGGGGCTGCACCGTTCGCCTGTGAAGGCAGAACCTGCCGCGCCGGAGTCATCACCAAGGCCCATGCGCCTTCGATCCGAACGGGGACTATCACCGTCGGGCGATTGCTGAAGTTGGTGAACGCGAACCGCGCCACAGGCGCTCGAGCAGCGCTGTAGATCGGCACATCCTCTGAGATCGTGTATGCAGCCGCAGACGCAGCGGGAACAGAGGCATTCGTATAGGGGATCAACCCTGCGATGACCGTGTTGTATCGAGCCTCTGGCAACTCGGCGATCTGCGCCGCCGTCAGCATCTCGCTCGCAGCCGGCACAACCGTTCCTTCACCCTTGGCCGCCGACCCTGAGGTCGATGGGCGTTCCACGCCGAGCTGTGGGGCAACGCCGACCGCGCCCAGCAGAACAGCAGCGGCGGTCACCGCCCCGAGCACGAACCACCGGCGTCGGCGGCGTTCCGCCGTGCGACCAGCAGGACGACCAGGAGGATCGAACTCACCCATCAGAACCACCTCCTTCCCACCACATCAACGTCGAACGACACACGATTCGCCGACCTACTCACCCGGACACCGCCGGCAGAGAGATCGTCGACAACGGGGTATCCGCTGTCGCGGGAGAGGGCGTCAGCTCCGGCCCGATGGGCGGGGTCCCGACCGCGGTCGCGGAGTTCGGGACATGCCCTGCATCCAGGTCCGCCACGGTCAGCTGATACGTCGCGGTCGCGGTCACTGCCTGGCCCGGCAGGAGCACACCGGGCGCTGCCGGCCACACATACGTCAACCCGGACAAGCCCGGCAGGAGATCCGTGATCGACACGTTCGTCAACGTCACGTTGCCGGTGTTGGTGGCGCTGAAGTGATACGTGATCGTGTCGCCCACCTTCGCGGGCGAGCCGACTGCGGACGCGTCAGCGGTCTTGTCCAGGGTCAGCCCCGGGTCAGGGGCCAGCGTGGTGTCCGTGGTCGCGGGCGGCGGGGTCACATCCGGACCGGACGGCGGAGTGCCGACCGTAGTCGCCGCGTTCGCCACATGACCGGCATCCAGATCCGCCTGAGTCAGCTGATAGGTCGCGGTCGCAGTCACAACCTGGCCCGGCTGGAGGGTTCCAGCCGCTCCTGGCCACACATAGGTCAGTGGAGACAGACCCGGCAGCGGGTCACTGATCGAGACGTTCGTCAACGTCACATTGCCCGTGTTGCTCGCGGTGAAGTGATAGGTGATCGTGTCACCCACCGCAGACGGGGTGCCGACGGCCGATGCGTCAGCAGTCTTGTCTAAGGTCAACCCCGGGCTCAGCGCCAACGGGGTGTCCGTGGTCGAGGGCGGCGGGGTCACATCAGGACCCGACGGCGGAGAACCCACCGTCGTCGCTGCGTTCACCACATGACCGGCATTCAGATCCGCCTGGGTCAGCTGATAGGTCGCGGTCGCCGTCACGGCCTGGCCCGGTAGCAGGGTTCCGGGGGTTCCTGGCCAGGTGTAATCCAGTGCGGACAGCCCGGGCAGCGGGTCCGTGATGGACACGTTCGTCAAGGTGACGTTGCCGGTGTTGGTGGCGGTGAAGTGATAGGTGATCGTGTCACCCACCGCAGACGGGGTTCCGACGGCCGATGCGTCAGCAGTCTTGCCCAAGGTCAACCCCGGGCTCAGCGCCAACGGGGTGTCCGTGGTCGCCGGCGGCGGGGTCACATCCGGACCGGACGGAGGGGTGCCTACCGTGGTCGCCGCATTCGCCACATGACCCGCATCCAGATCCGCCTGACTCAGCTGGTAGGTAGCAGTCGCGGTCACAACCTGGCCCGGCAACAAGGTCCCAGCCGCTGCTGGCCATACATAGGTCAGTGCGGACAGGCCCGGCAGCGGGTCCGTGATGGACACGTTCGTCAACGTCACATTGCCCGTGTTCGTCGCGGCGAAGCGATACGTGATCGTGTCACCCACCGCAGACGGGGTGCCGATCGCGGACGCGTCAGCGGTCTTCGCCAGGGTCAACCCCGGGCTCAACGGCAACGGGGTGTCCGTCGTCGCCGGCGGCGGGGTCACATCCGCACCGGACGGCGGAGTGCCGACCGTGGTCGCCACGTTCGCCACATGACCCGCATCCAGGTCCGCCTGAGTGAGCTGATACGTCGCGGTCGCCGTCACATGCTGACCCGGAAGGAGCACACCGGGCGCTGCCGGCCACGAGTACACCAATCCGGACAGACCCGGCAGCGGGTCCGTGATCGACACGTTCGTCAACGTCACATTGCCGGTGTTGGTCGAGATGAAGTTATAGGTGATCGTGTCCCCCGCGGAGGCCGGCGCCGACAGCTGGAAGGTGTCGGCGGTCTTCGTGAGGTTCAGATCGGGTGATTGGATTTCCGGAAGATCGACAGCCGATGGCGGGGAAACCGTGTCCGGACCGGTTGGCGGGGTCCCGGACGCGGTGGCATCGTTCAGAATGACGCCGGCGTCAACATCTGCTTGCGTCACCACGTAGGTGGCGGTGCATGTCATTTGTTCACCCGGCTGCAGTTGCGGCGTAGACGGGCAGCTCAGTGGGGACAGTGCACCGGACCCTGTGAATTGTCCTTCGTTGACTTTGGGGTCGGCGAGGGTGACGTTGCCGGTGTTGGTCACGACGAAGGTGTAGGTGATCGTCGCACCGACGACAAGAAGTGCCGCGTCGATCGAGTCGGCGGATTTGACGATGCTGATAGCCGGGCTCGAAACCAACGGTGTATCCGTCTGCGCTGGCGGTGGGATCACGTCCGGCCCGGAAGGCGGGGTTCCCACCGTCGTCGCCGCATTAGCCACATGACCCGCATCGACATCAGCGACGGTCAGCTGGTAGGTGGCTGTCGCGGTAACGTGCTGATTGGGCAGAAGCACCCCGGATGCACCAGGCCAGGAGTACACCAATGGCGACAATCCTGGCAGCGGGTCACTGATCGACACCTTCGTCAGCGTGACGTTGCCGGTGTTGGTTGCGTTGAAGTGATAGACGATCGTCTGGCCGACGGACGCCGGCACCGACACGCCGCTGGTGTCAGCGGTCTTCGTGAGGGAAAGGCCTGGGCCCTGAGTCAGGGGGACGTCCGCTGAGGCCGGTGGAGGGGTCACGTTCGGGCCGCTCGGTGGATTACCGGTGGCGGTAGCCGTGTTAGGCACATGGCCGGCGTTGATGTCCGCCTGGGTGATCGCGTAGGTGGCCGTCGCAGTCACCGCCTGCCCCGGCAGCAGGGTCCCCGCAACCCCCGGCCAGGTATAAGTCAGCGCCGACAGACCGACATGCGGATCCGAGATGCTGACACCGGTCAACGTCACATTGCCCGTATTGGTGGCCTTGAACGTGTAAACAACGATGTCACCGACCTTCGCCGGGCTGGACACACCGGACGAGTTCGCCGTCTTCGTCAGGGACATTGCGGGCGCCTGCTGAAGCGGGACAGACGCATTGGCCGGCGGGGTGATGAGCGGAGGCCCGGTCGGAGGATTACCGGCCGCGGTCGCCGTGTTCGCAACAACGCCCGAATTGATATCCGCCTGCGTCAACGCATAGGTCGCGGTCGCGGTTACCGTCTGACCGGCGAGCAATGTGCCCGCGGTACCCGGCCAGGTATAGGTCAGCGCCGACAGCCCGACATGCGGGTCAGTGATTGCCACACCGGTGAGGGTGGTCTGCCCAGTGTTCTTGGCCGTGAAGTGGTAGGTGATGATGTCACCAACCTTGGCCGGGTTGGTGACAGCGGCAGCGTCAGCCGTTTTCGTCACCGTGAGGTCCGCGATCGGCACAGTCGCCGTACAACGAGTGTCCGTCGAACCCGAAGTACAAAAGCTTCCGGGGGTCGAGGAGACCACCGTGTTCACTAGCGAATGGTCGCCGGTGTCAGGACTCTTCACCGTCACCGAGTAGGTGATCGTCGCTATCCCACCAAAACCAGCGACCGGACCGGACCACGACAACGTCGGCGCTGCATACGATGCGGTGCCCGAGGTCGCGGACTGGTCATTGTTATAGGTGGCGTCTTTCAGCACGTCGGTCAGGTCGTCACTGAACGTGGCGTTGTTGTAGGCCTGGGTCCCCGCACTTATCACGTTGATCGTGTACGTGACCTTGTCCCCCGGTCTCGCCGTTTGCACCGAGGGCACCTTCTGGAAGACCAGGGCGCATTGCGAATCCCCTGGCAACAGGGAAGCCCGGTCGGAGAATTGGGCGGCACCGGTCGTGTTGCCGTTCGGCGCGTCACTACCCGACGCTGACGTGG
>Ga0209677_101510_pt1 | contig 9968 bp, 7 predicted proteins | sample AraplaCvi_mCL_r2_2_FD_184285 | JGI IMG/M metagenome (GOLD analysis project Ga0209677, IMG submission 184285) | Arabidopsis root microbial communities from North Carolina, USA - plate scrape CL_Cvi_mCL_r2 (SPAdes) (version 2) | ecosystem: Host-associated > Plants > Roots > Endosphere | place: USA... | reverse complement strand
CAGCACACCGGGTCGCCCATGGCCTGCGCGTTCACGCCCACGCGCGCCAGGGTGGCGGCCGACTCCGGGCCGCGGACGCCGACATAGGGCAGCGGCCGCAGCACTTCGCCCCAGGCCTGGAGCCAGTCGGGGATCGGGCCGCTCGTCGACGGGGTGACGCCCGCGCCGAACACGAAGCCGGACTTACTTGCGGCAATAGCGCGCTTGAATCGGGCAATCGGGGAACGCTCGCCGATCTGCGTGCCGCCGCCCAGCATGGCCAGTTCATGCTTCTTGCCGGCGATCAGGCGCTGAACGGCCTTGTTGTGGAACTCGCGGACCCAGACGAGGCGGGCCGGCGCGAACGCCTCGACCGCGGCCTCCAGCAGGATCTCGTCGCCCAGGTTCTGGTAGCCCACCCACCCGGTGTAGTGGATGGTGTGGCGGCTTTCGGCCAGGTAGGACACGAGTTGGCGAACGGCGGTGATCTTGCTCATTGATGGTGCATCTGGGCATGGCGCCGGACCATCCTGGCGCAGGGCGCGGACGGTCGGCAAGGGCTGGGAGGGCGAAAACGGCGGGACAGACTTGCTCGGGAACGCGCTCGGCGGCAAGTTTCGAGCCAGTCCTGGCGCGAGCGGGCGGCGGCCCCGGGTGGGAGCGTGCGACCGGGCGCCATCGTAACGCGCGCCAGGCCTGCGGACAGGGGTCAGGTACGGGAGTTGCCGTCCGCGCGCCATGCGGTGTCTTGCGGCGACATTCGCCTGTGCGCACCCGGCGCGCAGGCGCGGTTCGCCGCGGCACTCATGGCAAAATGCCCCGCAAGACGCGACCCGGCCTCTCGGCGAATCCTGTCTGCGGCAATCTTCAACAGATGGATTCAGGCTTTCCGAATGACCAAGCATCAACGACGTACACGCCTGGCGCGGCACGCCCTGGCCGCAGTGCGAGCGCGCCGGGTGCAGCATGGGTAGCCCCGGCGTGAACTGGCCGCGGCAACCGTTGCTGAACGTCTGGGCGGACGACCTGTCCATGGACGAACTCCTGAGCCGCCTCGGCGGCGCGGGCGGTGTCGTCTTCACGGTCAACCCCGACCACCTGTACCACCTGCAGTACAACTCGCGCTTCCTGCACGCCTACCGGTCGGCCGACATCATCACCGTCGACAGCCACTACGTCCGGTTGGCGCTGAAGGTGCTCGGGCGCCCGGTCACGCATCGGCTTCCGGGCTCCGACATCGTGCCCGCGTTCTGCGCGCGGCAGGCCGACTGCCCCGACACCCGCATCTTCCTGCTCGGGGCGCAACCCGGCGTGGCGCAACGGGCGCGCGAGAACATGAATCGCCGCTTCGGGCGCGAACTGGTGGTCGGCGCGCACGGGCCGTCGATGAATTTCGTCAACGACCCGGCGGAGATCGACGCGGTGCTGAAGCTGATCGAGGCCAGCGGCGCCAACGTGCTGTTCGTCGGCCTGGGCGCGCCCAAGCAGGAGATCTGGATCGCCAGCGTGCGCGATCGCCTGCCCCAGGTGCGCGTGATGATGGGCATCGGCGCCACGATCGACTACGAGGCGGGCGCGGTCAAGCGGGCCCCCATGTTCCTGCGCCGCCTCGGGCTCGAATGGACGTACCGCGTCGCCACCGAACCGGGCCGATACCTGATGCGCTACGTCCGCAGTTCGAAGTTCCTGTGGTGGATGCTGATGGATCGCCTGGGACGCTACAAGGATCCATTTGCCGGAGCTGTCGCTTCCGTTCCCCGATGAGCTCATGCCACCGTCCGGTGGCCAGGAGAACCAGTTGAAGACCAAGACCCTGGCGGCCTGTTCGCCGCTCGCCCTTTGCCTCGTGTCGTTCAGCGCGCACGCCGATCTCGAGCCGTTCACGTTCGGCGCCAGCGAGACCGTCAAGCACGAGACCAACGTGTTCCGCAGCGAGACGCATCCGCAGTCCGACTGGGTCTCCACGACGGAGCTGCGCGCGGGCGTGGACCAGGCCCTGGGCCGCGAGCGCCTGCTGCTGTCCGGCGCCGTCGATTTCAACCGCTACAAGAAGCTCAAGAAGCGCAATTCGACGGGCTACGATGGCTCGGCGGAGCTTGACTGGAGCACCGTGGGCGACCTGTCCGGCGCGTTCGGCGTCGACGCCCACCGCGCGGAGTACCTGCCCGGGGAGGTCGAGGTGCTCGACACGACCACCAACCAGGTGACGACGGTCAGCGAGTCCAACCTGCAGACTACGGAACACGCCTTCGCGCGCGCCTCGCTGGGCGGCGAATCGCGCTGGCGCATCTTCGGCGGCGTCGATGCGACCCGGCGCAAGTACTCGTCGCAGTCCTTTGCCGGCAACAACGAACACCAGTGGTCGTCGAACCTCGGGACGAGCTATTCCACGAGCCCCGACCTGTCGTTCGGGCTGACGGGCCAGTACACGAACGGCGAGTACCCCGACAACCAGCTGACGGGCCGGGCTTCGAAGTTCACGGTGCGTTCCGGGAGCGCCACCACGCGCCTGCAGGCCAGCGCCGCCAGCGAGTTCAACGCGTCGGTCGGCTACACCGAGGAGCACAGCGACGTCCTGACCTCCCCCAAGCACTTCGTCAACGGCTCGCTGAACTGGGTCTGGACGCCGCCGTCGCGCTTCAAGGTCACCCTGGGCTTCAAGCGCAGCTCCGATTCGGACACCGGCAGCACGGGCAGCAATACGGGCGTCGTCAACGCCAACAACCTGAACGGCGTCTCGATCAACAACGTCGGGATGCTGGACGTCAGCTACGAGGTCACCGCGAAGGTGAGCCTCGGTGCGAGCGGCGTGTACACGCAGCGCAAGTATGCGGACCTGCGCTACCTGAACCCGCAGACGGAGCAGCTTGACGACGCGAACGGCACCACGCGCACGACGCGGTTCATGGTCACCGCGCACTACCTGCCCACGCGCACCACCGATGTCAGCTGTGGCGCGGGCCGCGAATCGCGGCGTGTGGACACGTCGCTGACGCTCGTCACGCCGGCCTTCACCAACAACAGCGTGCAGTGCACGGCGTCGATCAAGTTCGACTGATCCCTTTTCGAGAATCTGCTACATGAACGTCGTCGCTGTCGTTGGCCTGGGCTATGTCGGCCTTCCCCTGGTGGTCGAATTCGGCAAGCTCGGCCGCACGATCGGCTTCGATATCGCCGTGGACAAGGTGGCCAAGTGTCGTGCGGGCGTCGATCCGTCGCGCGAGATCCCGGACGACGACATGCGCGCGGCCGTCCACGCCGAGTACACGTCCGATCCCGCCGACCTGGCGGCCGCCGACGTCGTGATCGTGGCCGTGCCCACGCCCGTGGACAACGCCAAGATCCCCGACTTCGGGCCGCTGATCGGCGCCAGCCGCGCCATCGGGCCGCACCTGAAGCCGGGCGCGGTGGTGGTCTACGAATCGACGGTCTATCCGGGCGCGACGGAAGAGGTCTGCATCCCCGAGCTGGAGCGCACGTCGGGCCGCACGTGGAAGAAGGATTTCTTCGTCGGCTACAGCCCCGAGCGCATCAACCCGGGCGACCGCGAGCACATGCTGACCAACGTCATCAAGGTGGTGGCCGGTGACTCGCCGGCCACGCTGGAGCGCGTCGCCGCCCTGTACGAGCGCATCGTCAAGCCGGGCGTGCACCGCTGCTCCAGCATCAAGGCGGCCGAGGCCTGCAAGGTCATCGAGAACACCCAGCGCGACCTGAACATCGCGCTGATGAACGAGCTGGCCATCATCTTCGACAAGGTGGGCATCGACACCAGCGAGGTCCTCGAGGCGGCCGGCACGAAGTGGAACTTCCTGAAGTTCAAGCCGGGCCTGGTCGGCGGCCACTGCATCGGCGTCGATCCGTACTACCTCACGCACAAGGCCGAGACGCTGGGCTACCACCCGCAGGTGATCCTGGCCGGCCGGCGCATCAACGACGGCATGGGCAAGTTCATCGCCGAACAGACCATCAAGCAGATGATCGCGTCGGGCAGCCACGTCAAGGGCGCCAAGGTCACGGTGCTGGGCCTGACGTTCAAGGAAGACTGCGCCGACCTGCGCAACAGCAAGGTCGTCGACATCATCCAGGAGCTCAAGTCGTACGGGGTCGAGGTGTTCGTGCACGACCCGCAGGCCGACGGCGCCGAGGCGGTGCACGAGTACCAGGTCGAACTCACGGCCTGGGACGACCTCCCGCGCGCCGACGCGCTCGTCGCCGCCGTGGCGCACCGCGACTACCGCGCGCTGGGCACCGACAGGATCGCCGAGCGCCTCGCGCCGGGCGGCGTGTTCATCGACGTGAAGGCCGCGTTCCCGCAGGGCGAGCTCGAGGCTCGCGGCCTGCGCGTCTGGCGCCTCTGAGTCGCGAGGATCCGCGATGAAAGTTCTCGTCACCGGCGCTGCGGGCTTCATCGGGATGCATGTCGTCCAGCGCCTCTCGGCACGCGGCGACGAGGTGGTGGCCATCGACAACCTGAACGCCTACTACGACCCCTCGCTCAAGCAGGCGCGGCTGGGCGAACTGGCTGGCTTGCCGGGCGTACGCCTGGACAAGCTCGACATCGCCGACGGCCCCGCGCTGCACGCGTTGTTCGCCAGCGAGAAGTTCGACCGCGTCGTGCACCTGGCCGCCCAGGCCGGCGTGCGCTACTCCATCGACAACCCGCTGGCCTACGGCGAGTCCAACCTCGGCGGGTTCCTCAACGTGCTGGAGGCGTGCCGCCGCCATCCGGTGTCGCACCTCGTGTACGCCAGCAGCTCCAGCGTCTACGGCGGCAACGCCAAGATGCCGTTCTCCGAGCGCGACAGCGTCGACCATCCCGTGAGCCTGTACGCGGCCACCAAGAAGGCCAACGAGCTGATGGCGCACACGTACAGCCATCTGTACGGCATCCCCACCACCGGGCTGCGCTTCTTCACGGTCTACGGGCCGTGGGGCCGTCCGGACATGGCGTACTTCTCTTTCACGCGCGACATCCTGGACGGCAAGCCGATCGCGGTCTACAACCACGGCCGGATGATGCGCGACTTCACGTACATCGACGACATCGTCGACGGCGTGGTCGCGGTCCTCGACAAGCCCGCGACGCCCGACCCCGACTTCGACGCGCTGGCCCCGCACCCCGGCACGTCGCGCGCGCCGTACCGCGTGTTCAACATCGGCAACCAGGATCCGGTGGCACTGGGCGATTTCATCGGCACGATCGAGCAGTCGCTGGGCATCCAGGCCATCAAGCACTACAAGCCGATGCAGCCGGGCGACGTGGTCGCGACGCATGCGGACGTGTCGGCGCTGGCGGCCTGGACGGGCGTGGCCCCCAGGACGCCCCTGGCGGTGGGAATCGGCCGCTTCACGAACTGGTTCAAGCGATACTACGAACGCGCCTGAAGCGCGCTCGAAACAGCCATCCCGTCCCGGGATGCGCCAGAAGGAAACCCATGATCCTCGTCACCGGCGGCGCCGGCTTCATCGGCAGCAATTTCGTCCTCGACTGGCTCGAGAACCACGACGAGCACGTCCTCAACCTCGATGCGCTCACCTATGCCGGCAACCTGGCCAACCTGGAGTCGCTGCAGGGCGATCCGCGCCACGTGTTCCAGCATGGCGACATCGGCGACCGCAACCTCGTCGAAGCGATCCTGCGCAACCACCGGCCCCGCGCGATCATCAACTTCGCGGCCGAGAGCCACGTCGACCGCTCCATCCTGGGCCCGGGCGCGTTCCTCAAGACCAACATCGAGGGCACGTTCAACCTGCTCGAGGCGGCACGCGGCTTCTACGCCACGCTCGAAGGCGAGGACAGGACCGCGTTCCGCTTCCTGCACGTGAGCACCGACGAGGTCTATGGCTCGCTGTCGCCCACGGCCGCGCCGTTCACCGAGTCGCACCCGTTCGAGCCGAACAGCCCGTACTCGGCGAGCAAGGCCGCCAGCGACCACCTGGTGCGTGCCTGGCACCACACGTACGGCCTGCCGGTGCTCACCACCAATTGCTCGAACAACTACGGGCCGCTGCACTTTCCCGAGAAGCTGATCCCGCTCGTGATCGTCAACGCACTCGCCGGCAAGACGCTGCCGGTCTACGGCGACGGCCTGAACGTTCGCGACTGGTTGTACGTCAAGGACCACTGCGCCGCCATCCGCACGGTGCTGGCCGACGGCCGCGTCGGCGAGACCTACAACGTCGGCGGCCTGAACGAGAAGACCAACATCGAGATCGTGCGCGGCATCTGCGCGCTGCTCGACGAACTGCGCCCCGACCCGGCGGGCCCGCGCGAGCGCCTCATCACCTTCGTCAAGGATCGCCCCGGCCACGACCGCCGCTACGCGATCGACGCCACCAAGCTGTGCACCGAGCTGGGCTGGCGCCCGAAGGAGACGTTCGAGACGGGCCTGCGCAAGACGGTCGAGTGGTACCTCGCCAACGCCGAATGGGTGCAGGGCGTGCAGAGCGGTGCGTACCGCGACTGGGTCGCCACCCAGTACGCGCCGAAAGCCTGAGATGAAGATCCTCCTGCTCGGTTGCGACGGCCAGGTCGGCTGGGAGCTGCAGCGCTCGCTGCAGCCGCTGGGCGAGGTGCTCGCGCTCGACTTCCAGAGCCGCGACTACGCGGCCGACTTCTCCAGGCCCGACGCGCTGGCGGCGACGGTGCAGGCGGTCAGGCCCGACCTCATCGTCAACGCCGCGGCCCACACGGCCGTCGACAAGGCCGAGTCCGAGCCGGCGCTGGCGCAGGCGATCAACGCCGACGCCCCGGGCGTGCTCGCGCGCGCGGCCGCGGCGTCGGGCGCGTGGCTCGTCCACTACAGCACCGACTACGTGTTCGACGGCGCGGGCGACCAGCCGCGCACCGAAGACGCGCCCACCGGGCCGTTGTCGGTCTACGGCCGCACCAAGCTCGATGGCGAGGCGCAGATCCGCGCCAGCGGCTGCCACCACCTGATCCTGCGCACCAGCTGGGTCTACGCGGCACGCGGCGGCAACTTCGCCAAGACGATGCTGCGGCTGGCCGCGTCGCGCACCGAGATGAACGTCATCGACGACCAGGTCGGCGCGCCCACCGGGGCCGACCTGCTCGCCGACCTCACAGCGCTGATGGCCCGCGCCGCGCGCGCGCGGCCGGAGCTGGCCGGCACGTACCACGCGGTCGCGGCCGGCGCCACCAGCTGGCACGGCTATGCGCGCCTGGTCATCGAGACGGCACGCGCCCGCGGCGTGCCCCTCACGCTGCCCGCCGACGCGCTCAAGGCCATCCCGACCAGCGCGTATCCCACGCCCGCACCGCGCCCGCTCAACTCTCGCCTGGACACGCGCAAGCTGCGCGAGCGCTTCGGCGTGCACCTGCCCGATTGGGAACTGGGCGTGCGGCGCATGCTCGACGAGATCCTCCCCGCCTGACGGCGCGCCGCTCAAAGGACTTCATGAACCGCAAAGGCATCATCCTCGCAGGAGGCTCCGGCACCCGCCTGCACCCGGCCACGCTGGCCATCAGCAAGCAGCTGATCCCGGTGTACGACAAGCCGATGATCTACTACCCGCTCAGCGTGCTGCTGCTGGCCGGCATCCGCGAGATCCTGATCATCAGCACGCCCCAGGACACCCCGCGCTTCGAGCAGCTGCTGGGCGACGGCAAGCGCTGGGGCCTGGACCTGCAGTACGCCGTGCAGGACAGCCCCGACGGCCTCGCGCAGGCCTTCCTGATCGGCGAGAAGTTCCTCGCCGGCGCGCCCAGCGCCCTCGTGCTGGGCGACAACATCTTCTACGGCCACGACCTGGGCGGCCGCCTGGAGGCCGCCGCCGCCAACGGCGACTGCGCCACGGTCTTCGCCTATCCGGTGCACGATCCCGAGCGCTACGGCGTGGTCGAGTTCGACAGCGCCGGCAAGGCGATCAGCCTCGAGGAGAAGCCTGCCCGGCCCAAGAGCCGCTACGCCGTCACGGGCCTGTACTTCTACGACGAGGACGTGGTCGCGCACGCCAAGGCGCTCAAGCCGAGCGCCCGCGGCGAGCTCGAGATCACCGACCTGAACCGCGTCTACCTCGAGGCGGGCAAGCTCGACGTGCAGATCCTCGGCCGTGGCGATGCCTGGCTCGACACCGGCACGCACGATTCGCTGCTCGAGGCGAGCCAGTTCGTCCACACGCTCGAGAAGCGCCAGGGCCTGAAGGCCTGCTGCCCCGAGGAGATCTGCTGGCGCCAGAAATGGATCGACGACGCGCAGCTGGCCGCGCTCGCCGCGCCGCTGGCCAAGAGCGGCTACGGCCAGTACCTGCAACGCCTCCTGGCTGAACGAGTGTTCTGATCCCATGCACGCCGAATCCACCGCCATCGACGGCGTCTTCATCCTGCAGCCGAAGGTCTTCGGCGACGCGCGCGGCTTCTTCCTGGAGAGCTTCAACCAGGGGGCGTTCGACGCCGCGGTCGGGCAGCACTTTCACTTCGTGCAGGACAACCACTCGCGCTCGGCGCGCGGCGTGCTGCGCGGCCTGCATTTCCAGAAGGCGCCCAATGCCCAGGGCAAGCTGGTGCGCGTGACGGCCGGCGCCGTGTTCGACGTGGCCGTGGACATCCGCCGCGAGAGCCCAACGTTCGGCCGCTGGGTGGGCGTGGAGCTCACCGGCGACAACCATCGCCAGCTGTGGATCCCCCCGGGACTCGCCCACGGCTTCCTCGTGTTGAGCGACACGGCCGACTTCCTCTACAAGACCACCGAGTTCTACTCGCCGGCCGACGAAGGCGCCGTGCGCTGGGACGATCCCGAACTGGCCATCGGCTGGCCGGACGTGGGCGAGGCGCCCAGGCTGTCCGCCAAGGACGCCACGGCCGGGTTGTTGCGGGACCTCCCCTAGGACGGGGTCTCGGCCTACAAACGCGTTGCTGCCGGGCTGCGAGAATCCAGCTGAACGTCACGGGCGCTTGGTAGCGTGTCGTGTCGCGCGGCGGGCGTCCTGCCCGCATCGCGCGTCCCCCAAAGTCTGATCTAAAGGAACTGCAATGGCGAAAGCCATGATTCTTGCTGCCGGCCAGGGCACGCGCGTGCGTCCGCTGACCAAGTACATGCCCAAGCCGATGATCCCCATCCTGGGCAAGCCGGTGCTGGAATACCTGATCGAGCATCTCGCGCGCTACGGCGTCAAGGAGATCATGATCAACGTGGCCTATTCGCACTGGAAGATCGAGAGCTACTTCGGCAACGGCAGCCGCTGGGGCGTGGAGATCGGCTATTCGTTCGAAGGCAAGCGCGAGCACGGCGAGATCGTGCCCAACCCGCGCGGCTCGGCCGGCGGCATGCGCAAGATCCAGGATCACAGCGGCTTCTTCGACGACACCACGATCGTGTTGTGCGGCGACGCCATCATCGACCTGGACATCGGCGCGGCGCTGCACGAGCACGCCAGCAAGAAGGCACTGGCCAGCGTCGTCACGCTGGAGGTGCCGCTCGAGGAAGTGAAGAACTACGGTGTCGTCGTCAGCGACAGCACCGGCCGCATCACCGAGTTCCAGGAAAAGCCGTCGCCCGAGGCGGCCAAGTCGCGGATGGCCAGCACCGGCATCTACATCTTCGAGCCCGCGGCGCTCGACCTGGTGCCGTCGGGGCAGGTGTTCGACATCGGCGGCCAGTTGTTCCCGCTGCTGGCCGAGAAGGGCCTGCCGTTCTACGCGCAGAGCCGCTGGTTCAACTGGATCGACATCGGCCGGGTCACCGACTACTGGGCCGTCTGCCAGCGCGTGCTGCGCGGCGAGGTGGCGCAGATGGACATGCCCGGCCGCGAGGTGCGCCCGGGCGTGTGGGTGGGCCTGAACACCAGCATCGACTTCGACAAGGTCGACATCACCGGTCCCGTCTACATCGGCTCGTCCAGCGAGGTCGAGCCCGGCGCCACGATCGTCGGGCCGGCCTGGCTCGGCAACGGCTGCGTGTTGCGCGAGGGCAGCAAGCTCGTGCGCAGCATCCTGTTCGACTACACGCGGTTGTCCGAAGGCGAGA
>Ga0209677_101509_pt1 | contig 9980 bp, 10 predicted proteins | sample AraplaCvi_mCL_r2_2_FD_184285 | JGI IMG/M metagenome (GOLD analysis project Ga0209677, IMG submission 184285) | Arabidopsis root microbial communities from North Carolina, USA - plate scrape CL_Cvi_mCL_r2 (SPAdes) (version 2) | ecosystem: Host-associated > Plants > Roots > Endosphere | place: USA... | reverse complement strand
CCAGGGCGACGGCGTCATCAAGATCGAGATGCACTTCCTGCCCGACGTCTACGTCACCTGCGACGTCTGCAAGGGCAAGCGCTACAACCGCGAAACCTTGGAGGTGTTGTTCAAGGGCAAGTCGATTGCCGACGTGCTCGACATGACGGTCGAGGAAGCCGCCGAGTTCTTCAAGGCGGTGCCGCGGGTGCGCGAGACCTTCAACACCCTGCACCGCGTCGGCCTCGATTACATCCACGTCGGCCAGCAGGCGACCACGTTGTCGGGCGGCGAAGCCCAGCGCGTCAAGCTCGCCAAGGAATTGTCGAAGCGCGCCACGGGGCGCACGCTCTATATCCTGGACGAGCCGACCACCGGCTTGCACTTCCACGACGTCAAGAAGCTCCTGGAGGTGCTGCACGAGCTGGTCGCGCAGGGCAACACGGTTGTCGTGATCGAGCACAATCTCGAGGTCATCAAGACCGCAGACTGGGTGATCGACCTCGGCCCCGAGGGCGGCGACGGCGGCGGCGAGATCGTGGCCTGGGGTCCGCCGGAAGACATCGTCAAAGCCCCGCGCAGCTACACCGGCCAATTCCTCAAGCCCGTGCTGGAGAAGTCGAGCAAGCCGAAAAAGCGCAGCAGCGGATCGGCGAGCGAAGCGGCGGAGTAATCGACCGCGCATCGTCTGTCGCGTAGATGGGTTGAGCGAAGCGATACCCATCGCGTCGAAATCAATGGTGGGTTTCGCTGCGCTCTACCCACCCTACAGATCTTCGCCGTCGCTCAAGCAAAACCCGCCGCTCATGCCGAGCGGCGGGTTTTTTGCTTCAAGCTGGAATTGCGCTCCAACTCAAGCCGGCGTTACCACCGACGGTAGACGCCAGTCCTCGTGCCATTGTTGTTGCCTTCCGGGCCGACATCGCCCTGGGTCGAGCCCGGGGTCGGATGGTTGGCGCCATTGCCATAATATCCATATCCCCAGGCGGGCCCGCCATAGCCGCGATAGTACATCGGCTGCGGTCCACTGGGGACGTAACCCGGTCCCGGCGCGAAGGCGTAGGAATCGCCGTAGCGGGCGTAGCCGCGGCCGCCGTAATAGCCGTACTCATCGGCGAAGGCGCCGGCGGTTCCAGCCACAACGGTGACTGCTGCCAGCGCGGCCATCTTGATCGTGTGTCGCATGTGCATGCTCCCTGCTTTTTAGAGCCGGACCAACAACCGCGCCGCGCAGGCCGTTCCTGAATCCTCCGTTCACAAAGATTGCATTCATTCGTGATCGCCCGCAGAGCTTGCGCCGCTCATGTTCTTTGCTCAGATAGACATGACACATCGGCTGCCGACCCGGCGGACCAGGCTCTGACCGGGAAGTGAGAGACTTGTGGCCTTACGCGAAGTATGATGGCCCTCGCAGCTCACATCCTTGTCACATCCCTGGCGTCACTCCCGCTGAATGCCCTACTCCCTCGTCATCTTCGATCTCGACGGCACGCTCGCCGACAGCTTTCCCTGGTTCAAGCGCCACCTGAACACGGTGGCCAGGCGCTATCGCTTCCGCGCTGTCGACGAGGCGGATATCGAGATGCTGCGTCACGCCTCGACGCGCGAGATCCTCGATTATCTCGAGGTCCGCTGGTGGAAGATCCCGCTGATCGCGCGCCATATGCGAAAGCTGAAGACCGCGCATGCCGCAAGCATTCCATTGTTCGATGGCGTCGAGACCATGCTGACGACCCTCGCCACGAGCGGCATCCGTCTCGCGCTGGTGTCCTCCGACACCGAGGCCAATGCGCGCGAGAAGCTCGGTCCCTCGGCTACGCTGTTTTCGGACTTCGACTGCTCGGCCTCGATCTTCGGCAAGGCGCGGAAATTCCGCCGTGTCGTCAAGCGCGCGGGCGTCGATCCGCAAGAGACGATCGCGATCGGCGACGAGACACGGGACATCGAGGCCGCGCGCGTCGCCGGCATCGCCTGCGGCGCAGTGACCTGGGGCTATGCCGCGCAACAGGCCCTACGTGATCGCGAACCGAACCTGGTGTTCGAGCGGATGGAGGAGATCGCAGCCGCTTTGATAGGAAGCCATCCGAACCATCAGGTCGCGCGACACTCATTCGCCGTCGTCACCCGCGAAGGCGGGTGACCCAGTACGGCGGAGCCGTCAGATTTCATCACCGCCATCTCGCCGTACTGGATGCCCCGGATGCGCGGGGCATGACGAGCTGGTTGCGCTCGCGACGTGCCCCTCATCGCCGCAGGAACGCTCCGAACGCGCGCGGGCCATCGCCGACCTTGACCTCGCCGATCACCTTCAGCGCCTCGGCATCGATGATGCTGAGCGTGTTGCTTTCCCAATTGGCGACGATGATGCGGCGGCCGTCGGCGGTCGCGGCGATCCCTTCCGGATAGTCGCCGACGCTGATCCGCTTGATCGGCTGCAACGTCGTCAGATCGAACACGCTGACCGTGCCGTCATACTGGTCGGTGACGAAACCACGCCCCTGCGCTAGCGCGACCGCATAGGGACGCAGACCGGTCTTGACCCTGCCGATCTCGCTGCGGCCGGCGATGTCGATCACCGACACGTCGTTGGAGCCCACATTGGCGGTGTAGGCGCGCCGGCCCTCTGCATCGATGGTGACGCCGAACGGCCGCGTTCCCACCCTGATGGTCGCCATCCGTGTCCGGCTCGCGGTGTCGACGACCGAGACGCTGTCGTCATCACGATCCGCCGACAGCAGCTGACGGCCGTCAGGCGTGACCGCAAGCCCCGACGGCGAGGCGCCGACCGCGATGCTCGCGACCACCGCCCGCGCCTTGGCATCGATGACCCGAACGGCAGCAGCATACCAGTCGGCGACATAGACGGTCGCGCCATCGCCTGCCACGGCAATGCCCAGCGGCCCGCCGCCGACCTCGACGCGCCCAACCACCTGGCGCGCCGCCGCGTCGATCACGCTCACCATCTTGCCGTCGGGACTTGCCACATAGGCGAAGCGCCCGTCGGCGGCGACGGCCACGCCCGCAGGCTTGCCGCCGATCGGAATCGTCGCCAGCGCCCGCGAAGTGGTGAGGTCGACCACGGTCAGGTCGTCGCTGAGCTGGTTGGTGACGAACGCCTCTTCGGCGCTGGCGGTCGCACTTGCGGCCAGCAGCGCTGCGGCGAGCCAGGCGCGCACGGTCAGGTGCCGCCCTCGATTTTCGCTTTCAGCCCTTCGAGCCCATCATGATAGAGCCCCGTCACCGCGGCGATCGCAGCCTCGTCGTTGAGCTCCGGCGGCGGATCGTTGTTGGGAAAGCCGCGATAGAACGCGCCGGCCCATTCGACCACGCTGCCCTTGCCGTCGGGGCCCGGCGACACCGTAATGGTCGAGGAATAATTGGTCACCGGCAGCACCTTCACGTCGACCGCCGTAATCCGATAGGAATAGCTCATCTTCTCGGCGTCGAACTTGTAGAGTTCCTCGTCGACGGTCGCGCCGTTCTTGAGGGTCAGCCGCCGCGTCGCGCCGATCTCGTTGCCCTTGTCGCCCTCGGTCTTGGCGACCAGTCCGAGCCACCCCATGTCCTGGAAGTTGCCGATCGCGGCCCAGACCTTGGCCGGTTCGGCATTGATCGTGACCTGCTGCTGCACCTTGCGCCGGGTCGGACCATGCGCCCAGGCCGCGGTTACTGCCGTCGTCGCGATCGCCAGCGCGACCGTAGCGGCCAGCGCCTTCAACACCACCCTCATCTCGTTCCCTCAATCGCTCTCATTGGCGCGCTGTCTCGCGCGGTGCCGCATCTTACACGGCCCAGCATTGTTGCAATAAAAAAGACGAGAACGCGGCCGGATTGCCCCGATCGATGGCAGGCGCAGCCGATCAGTCTGCTCCACAGCAGCGCTTGTATTTCTTCCCCGAGCCGCAGGGGCAAGGGTCGTTGCGGCCGACCTTGCGCAACGAGGCAAACGGGTTCGGCTGACCGGCAAGATCGCCCTGCGGCTTCCGCGTTGCCAGACGATGCGCATTCAGCGCAAGAATCGAGGTCCGGATCGTCTCCGGGGGATCGCGGCGCAGGCGCTCCTCGCCCTCCTCGGCCATGTCGGGGTTGCCATCGGCGATGTCGATCAGCAGCACCAGCGCCACCCACGCATGGGTCGGCGTCCCTCCGACGTCGAGCAGCGCCCCCCACGCCTGGGGGCGGAGATCCGCTGCTGCCGCGAGGCCGTCGATCCACAGCTCCCAGATCAGATCGCCGTTCTGGTCATCGATCGGAATACGAGGCCGATAGCGTTCCGGATGGCGCTCCAGCGTGGCCGCGACGTCGTCGTAATATTCCATGACGAGGTCCAGCACGTCATTGGCGTGGTCGAGATCGGCGAACGGAGAAGGCTGGTTTCTGGAAAGGCCGACGGCGCGCGCGAACCATTCCCCGGGCGGGATCGCTTCGGGGCAGACCAGCACCCCGGCGATGAAGCCATCGAGCTCTTCGAGCACCATGGCGCGATCGTCCAGCGCAACCAGTGCCTGCTCGAGCTCGTCCCAGCGCCCGCTCTGCTCCGACATCGGCTTTTGAATCTCCATTGCGTCCGCATGCGCTCCGACGAAAGCAGCAGCATCGTCTCCAACTACGCTCAAGTGATTTGCCCGACAAGCGCGTAACCTGCACCAGATGCGCCGCTCACTCCTTTCCGCGCACGAAAAACGGCCTGCGCCTAAAATTCGATTTTTCAAGCTGTTTCAACGCGATCATCCGTGTCCAGCCCCGCAGCGAAAAATATTCCTGTTTCTATTTTTCAGAAATTGACGAGTATATATCCGTCCCGCCTCATCTGAGGGGCGCTTCGCGAACGTCACGAGCGTTGAGCGCGGGATGCGATGGACGTGAGGGCGCCGCAACGTGTGTTTCACGCGCGGACGAACGGCGCAGTCACGGACGACGAAATCGTGTGGTCCTGGCATCTCGGTGCTGATGCCGAGCGAAACGCGCCTGGCGCGTTGTCGCAATACGGGGGCAAGACAGCCGATCCCCGAGGAGAGCGCGTATAAGCCGTAAAACCATCGTGCAGGGAAGGCCGGGCTGCATCGGCCATACCTGTGGTTCCTGCCCCGTGCACTTCTTCACGCACGGGGGCCATGGGTGTTGGCCAAGCACCCGGTCTTCCCTGCGCCCTCGCCTTTCGAGGGTGATGTCTTTGCAAAGCTCGGACGCGAATTGCGCCGCGAGAAAGTGAAGATGTTGTTTGCAAGAGCCTTGGGATCGTTCTCAACAATCGTTCCACACACCGCTCGTCATTCCGGGGCGTGCCGAAGGCACGAGCCCGGAATCCATACTCACGACCGTGGTTATGGATTCCGGGCTCGCGCTACGCGCGCCCCGGAATGACAGAGAGAGAGCACGGCAGGAACTTGGATATCACTCCGCGAACGCCGCCTCGACGAAGCCTTGCGGATCATCGCAGAACGCGCGCATGGCCTTGAAATGATCGGTGTCCTGCACGCGCACTGGCTCCAGTCCATATTTCGTGAGTCGCAGCAAAGTCGCGTTGGGATAGGCCATCAGCACTGGCGAATGCGTCGCCATCACGACCTGGCAATAGCCGGCCTCGTCCATGCGCCGCATCAGCTTCAAGAATTCGATCTGCCTTGCCGGCGACAACGCCGATTCCGGCTCGTCGAAGATGTAGAGGCCTTGCCGCCGACAACGCTCCTGGAAGAAGCGCAGGAAGCCCTCGCCGTGGGAATGAGAGAGGAAATCCGGTGGCATTGCGCGCACCAGGCGCGCGGCACTGTCGAGATAGCGCGCGACCGAGAAGAAGCTCTCGGCGCGAAAGAACCAGCCTTGCGTGATCTTCGGCAGCCAGCTTGCCCGCAACGCGGCCGACAGCCCACCACCCATCACCTCGACCGCCTCGGAATGATCGACCGGCATATAGCCCTTGCCGCCGCCGGCCTCGTCATAGCCCGCGAGCGCGGCAATGCCTTCGAGCAAGGTCGATTTGCCGGTGCCGTTCTCGCCGACGATGATGGTGATGGCGTGCGAGAAACGGATCTCGAAATCATCCTGCAAGAACGGCAGGCAGAACGGATAGGCGGTGCGATCGGAAATTTTCGTCGGATCGAGCCAGAGCCGCTTCAGATACGGCGCAGGCAGCCTGATGTCGCGTTTCGCCCTCGCCATGTCGCAGCCCCACAACTCCAAAGAGACGCGGCAGCCTTGCATATCGCAAGGAACATAACAAGAACCCTCGGTATCTTGTTAGTCCACCACCTCCAGCACCAGTTCCATGGTCATCAGCACCGGATTGTCGCCGCGCACCAGCCGTCCCTGCGCCAGCCCACCGGTATAGTCGACCAGCGCGATGTCGAGGGCCGCCTCCAGCGCACCATTCGCGTTCGGACCGATCTCGCCGGCCGTGATCGTCAACTCGGTCGCGAACGGCTCGACGGTGCTGCGATCAATGAAGCGCGCACCGATGGTCGAGCCGACACCGCCGCGAATACGCGCGCGGCTGATGCCATGAGCGCGGCAGAACCCCTCCAGGCACAATGCAAAATCCTGGTTCGGCCGCAGCCGCAGCGCAAAGGCACGACGATCCGTCGCGGCACCACTCCGCGCCGTCGCAACCGGCCCGAACAGCTTGAAATTCGTCTCGGGATCAGGCTCGGCGGTGAACAGCGCACCGTCGAGACCGAAGGCTTCGGCCTCGAACGGTTCGGCGACGATGGTCTCCTCCGGCAGGATGTGCCCGCCGTTGTCGCGGCCACCCTCCTCCGTCCACAGTGCGTGGCAATGGAAGAACGGCGCGCTGTCGCGCGTGCCGAGCGTCATGGTCGCTGTCGAGAGCCGCGTGACGCCTTGGGGACGGTAGGTCTCGCTGTAGAACGCGGCATGCTCCGGTGTCTTCGACAGTGCCGGCATCACATAAGCGAACGGACCGAGCGCAGCACGCCCGAAGCTGGCAACGCCGCCGGCAAAGCCCTGCGCGGCAAAGCCCTGTCGCACCGCTTCGAGCAGCGGCAGGCCGGCCTGCACGACAAAGGAGAAGCTGCGGCCGCGCGCCTCGACCCATTGAATGCGCTCTGCGGCCGGTGGCCCCGGCTGACGAACCTCACGCATCGCGCTCTATCCCTGCTTGGCGGTGAGATCGAGCAGCCCGCGCGCCTCGAGCTCGTCACGCACCAGACGCTTCGGAATCTTGCCGTAACCGGATTTCGGCAAGGCGTCCCAGAAGAAAAAGCGTTTTGGCATCTTGTAGCGCGGCAGCTTGGTGGCGAGATAGCCGGCCATGTCGCTCTCGCTCGGCGCAGCCGTGCCTTCGTGCGGCACGCAGACGGCAACGCCGACCTCGCCCCACACAGGGTCCGGGACTCCGAGCACGGCAACCTCGCCGATCGCGGGATGGGTGAGAATCTTTTCCTCGACCTCGCGCGGATAGATGTTGGAGCCGCCGGAGATGTACATGTCCGAGGCGCGTCCGGTGATGTAGACAAACCCCTGCTCGTCCATGTGGCCGAGGTCGCCGGTGCGGAACCAGCCGTCGCGAAACGCCTTCGCATTGGCCTCGGGATTATCGTAGTAGCCCGCGAATACCGCCGGGCCGATCACGCAGATCTCGCCGGTCTCGCCCGCCTTTACTTCGTGGCCCGCATCATCCTGAATCGAGACCTGCATGCCGGTGCGCTCATAACCACAGGTGCCGATCCGCGTCTCGGGACCATCATCCGTCTCGTGCAGCGCCGCCGGCAGCACCGTGATGTTGCCGGTGACCTCGCCGAGCCCGAAATATTGCACAATCACCTTGCCGAGCTTGGCCAGCGCGCGCTTCTGGTCCTCGCGATACATCGGCGCGCCGGCATAGATGACGTGGCGCAGCGAGGAATGATCGAACTGATCGGCCGCCGGATGCTCGACCATCATCTTCAGGATGGTCGGCACGGTGAAGAGGTTGCTGACGCCATGAGTCTCGATCAGCCGAAAGGCTTCCGCAATGTCGAACTTCTCACTCGGCAGCAGCACGGTCTTGGCGCCGCGCGCACACTGCATCAGCTGATGCACGCCGGCGCCATGCGACAGCGGTGCCACCACCAGCGCGGCATCAGCTTCGGTGGTACCAGGCGTGAGGTCGGCGAGATGGTTGGTGATGACGAAGGCCATCTGGCCGTGGGTCAGCACCGCCGCCTTCGAGCGGCCGGTGGTGCCGGAGGTGAAGAAGAACCAGCAGGGATCGTCATGCTCGACCGCGGCATTGTCGACATGTGCATCCGCATGCGCCTTGATGGCGTCGCTGAGCGTGCGCTCGCCGAACGTCCCGGTGTCACCGATGCGCCAGACGAAGGTCGCGCCGGTCGCGGCCGCCGCATGCTCCGGAAAATCGCCGTGACAGAGAAAGCCCTTGGCACCAGACGCCGTGCCGAGATAGGCGACCTCGTCGGGCATCAGGCGGAAATTGGTCGGCACCCAGACCGCGCCGAGCCGGAACGCGGCGAACATCGAGACGAACATCTCGTCGCAGTTCTTGGAATGCACCAGGATGCGGTCGCCCTTCTCGATGCCGCGCGCGGCGAGCGCCGCCGCCAGCGCCGAGACCATCCGGTCGAGCTCACGCCAGGTCCAGGCGCGCTCACCCCAGACGAAGCCGGTGCGGTCGCCGAGCCTGCGGCCGTTCTGCGTCATGATGTGCGCGAGGTTCATGACCCGGCGCGACATCCGCGTCAGCCCTCCCTTCGGCGCCGCCTGCGTGCTCGTCCCCTCGCCCCTCATTGGCCTCTCCCAGCGATCATGGGCGTGCCGGGCGGAAGCTGGACGAGCATCATGGGAGGTTCCTCGCGGAGCAGCGCGCGGCGGCCAAAGGCCGCGCTTTCCGACCTGTTTATCGCCATCGAACGAGGCCGGGCAAGGGCAGCCGGATCACGTCGCGACGAGAGCGGCCTACCCTTCATGCACGACCGCTTGCGGTGCCGCGAGTCGATCGACTTTCAGCTCCACAGGCATGTCGTCGACGAGGTGGGCGCGCTCATGGTCGACGCCATATTCCGCATGACTGCTCCTAAAGAGCCAACTTGAAAAATGAGGCCACGATGATGTCTGTCCGCGACAACAAGGAACGGCACCGCTTCGAGCTCGATGTCGAAGGCGGCATGGCCTTCGCCAGCTATGTGATCACGCCGGCGGCGGTCGTCATCACCCACACCGAGACGCCGCTGGCCCTGCGCGGCCGCGGCATTGCCTCCGAACTGGTTAAGGGTGCGCTGGACTTGATCCGTGCCGACGGGCGCAAGGCGCGGGCCGGCTGCAGCTTCGTCGCCGACTATCTGGGGCAGCATCCGGAATACGCGGATATCGTGGGATGACCGGCCGTAGGACTACCGGGATGTCGTTCGCGGCAAATGTTGTTAACCCGTTGGCGACGCGAACGGCGCAGCAGTGCTCAGCAGGACGACGGACCTGCCGGAGAAAATCATGCTCAGCATTTCATTCTACGGTTTCCTCAAGCGGTACGCGCACTATCGCGCCCAGCTTGCCTGCATCGCGGCGCTGGACGAGCGCACCTTGTACGACATCGGCTACAGCCGCGCGGAGCTTTCCGCGCTGGCGTGGCGCCGTGCCGGTCTCGCAGCGGGCTGACCGGTTACCAAGCTCCAAAGCGAAAAAGGCCCGCGCGGGCGCGGACCTTTCGACACGATATTCAAGCAAGCAACCCAGCCGCTCAGTGCTTGATCTCGGGCGGCAGCTTGCCGCCATTGGCGGCGAGCTTCGCCATCACCTGCTTATGCAGCCAGACGTTCATGCTCGCGGAATCATTTGTGTCGCCGCTGTAGCCGAGCTCCTTGGCCAGCTCCTTGCGCGCGGCGAGGCTCGAATCGATGTCGAGCGCCTTCATCAGGTCGACGATCGAGGTGCGCCATTCGAGCTTCTCGTGCTTGGCGGCCGCCGCCTTGTCGACGATCGCCGCGACGTCGACGCTCTGCGGCGGCGCAGCTGGCGTGGATGCGCTCGGCGCCGCACCGCTGGGCGCCGGC
>Ga0209677_101505_pt1 | contig 10000 bp, 11 predicted proteins | sample AraplaCvi_mCL_r2_2_FD_184285 | JGI IMG/M metagenome (GOLD analysis project Ga0209677, IMG submission 184285) | Arabidopsis root microbial communities from North Carolina, USA - plate scrape CL_Cvi_mCL_r2 (SPAdes) (version 2) | ecosystem: Host-associated > Plants > Roots > Endosphere | place: USA... | reverse complement strand
CGCCGCCGCCCAGCGGCGCCGGATGGTCGGCGTGGTTGTCGCCGCCGGCATGGACCATCAGGGCGTGGTGCTGCACGTCGGCCAGCTTCAGGCGCGGCGCCAGCACCGGCTCGGTGGCGCTGCCGTCGGCGGCCACGTACAGGGCCGGCAGGTCGCCCAGGTGGCCGTCGCCCCAGGGCTCGCCGTGGTGCTTGCTGCCCAGCGGGTCGAGGTGGCCCCCGGCCGCGCCGGCCGGCACGCCGGCGCCGTTGGCTTGCGCCGGCGCACAGCTGCCGTTCTCGTGGAAATGGAAGCCGTGCAGGCCCGGCGGCAGGCCGGCCAGCGACGGGTACAGCGCGAGGCCGTGGGGCGTGTCGACCAGGCGCACGGTGCCGACGGCGGCGCCCGGGCCGGTGGCCTCGGCAAGGCTCAACGTGACGCTGCCGTCCGCCGCATGGGCGGCGGCGAGCACGCCTGCGAGGGAAAGGATGGCGAGGGACTTCATCATGCTGCTCACCAGCCGCTCGCCACGTACTTGTTGCCGGCCGCCTTGTAGCGATCGATCGCGGCCTTGAGTTCGCCGTATTGCTCGCAGCTCGCGCCGCACTCGGTCGACAGCGCCGCGAGCCGCGACTGCGCCTTGGGCAGGTCGCCCTTCATCAGGTACAGCTCGCCCGAATATTCCAGGGTGTTGCGGTGGTGCGGATCGATCTTCAGCGCCGCGTCGTAGTACTTCTCGGAGCCTGCCAGATCGGGCGTCTTGCCCTTGCGCAGCACCAGGCCCATGAGGTTGTTCCAGTCGGCGCTGCCGGTGTCGTTGACGCGGCGCAGCTCGTCCTGCGCCGGTTGCCACTTGCCGGCGGCGATCAGGGCCCGTGCCGAGGCGAGCTTGTCGGCGACCGCCGCGCGCGCCACCGGCGCGGCGGAGGCATCGTCGGAAGCGTGGGCGAAGGCCGGCATCAGGGCGGCGGCAAGCGCCAGGGCCAGGGTGTGTCGTGCGTTCATGGAAGGCTTTCGAAGCGTGGTGGCACATCGTAGGATGCCGCTCGCCGCGAGCCCATTACGGCCCATTACAGGCCGCGGGGTCGCGCGCTCACGCGCGAGCACGCGCGGGCGACGCGACGGGAAATCCGCCGACCAGGGACTCGCGCCAGTAGCCGATGAACGCCTGCACCGCCCGCGGCACCACGGGGCTGTACGGCCGGATGGCGTACAGGTGCTCGCCGAACGCGCCCACCGGCTTCCAGTGCGGCAGCACCAGCTGCAGCTTGCCGGCCTGCACCGCGCCCTGGGCGCTGAAGTCGGGGAGCAGGGCGATGCCCAATCCGGCGAGCGCGGCCTCGCGCAGCGCCTCGCTGTTGTTGGCCGCGAAGACGCCGCGCACCGCGACGCTCACGCGCCCCTTCGAGGCCCGCGCGGTGTCGGGCTCGAAGCTCCAGGTGGGCGTGTCGCCGGGGCGCAGGTAGTGCAGGCAATCCTGCGTGGCGAGATCCTGCGGCGTCGCGGGCATGCCGGCGCGGCGCAGGTAGGCGCGCGAGGCCACGAGCCAGCTGCGCGTGACGCACAGCGGCCAGGCGACGTGGGTATCGGGCGGGGCCGCGGTGTGGCGAAGCGCCACGTCGAAGCCCTCCTGCGCCATCGCGACAAGCCGGTCGGACAGTTCCAGCTCCACGCGCACCTGCGGGTAGGCGCGCAGGAAACCGGCCAGGCGCGGCACGATCTGCTGGCGGCCCAGCGCCACCGGCGCACTGACCCGCAGCACGCCGTGCGGCTCGCCCACCCGGTCCTGCACGCCTGCGAAACCCTGCTCGATCTGCGCGAACGCGCCGCGCGTGGCCTCGACCAGGCGCTCGCCGGCTTCGGTCAGGCGCACGCTGCGGGTCGTGCGATGCACCAACGGCACGCCGGCGGCGCGCTCGAGCTCCGTGACGCGCTGGCTCATCGCCGCCTTGCTCAGGCCCAGGCGCTGGGCCGCGGCGGTGAAGCTGCCGGCGCTCTGCAGCACGCCCAGGCCGTGCACATGGGCCCAGAGGGCGTCGATCTTCTTGGCATCCATCGTTGTTCCCGCTTTCGGGCTCCCATTGTTCACGCAAACGAACAGTGAATCCAGTCCGGCGGGCTTCTCCGCAGGTCGACGGATGCCTAGACTCGCTGAACACGCCCGAGGGTGGATCCTGCGACTTCGCGCAGGATGACGGCTGAGCGCCGCGGCGCCCGGCGACGACGCCTTCGACACTCCGGAGACCCCAGATGCCCACGCCCGCCTTCACGTCCACCACGCCCATCGGCCACTTTATTGGCGGCGAGCACGTCGTGCACGCCGACGCGCGCAAGCAGGCCGTCTACAACCCCGCCACCGGCGCCGTCGCGCGCCAGCTGCACCTGGGCGCCGCCGCCGACGTCGATGCCGCCGTCGCGGCAGCGTCGCGCGCGTTCGACGGCTGGTCCAACACGCCGCCGATCAAGCGGGCCCGCGTGCTCAACGCGTTCCTCGCGCTGCTCAACGAACACCGCGACGAGCTCGCCGCCATGATCACCGCCGAGCACGGCAAGGTGTTCTCCGATGCGCAGGGCGAGGTCATGCGCGGCATCGACGTGGTCGAGTTCGCCTGCGGCATCCCGCAGCTGCTCAAGGGCGACTACACCGACCAGGTGTCCACGGGCATCGACAACTGGACGATGCGCCAGTCGCTGGGCGTGGTCGCCGGCGTCACGCCGTTCAACTTCCCGTTCATGGTGCCGTGCTGGATGTTCCCGGTTGCGCTGGCCTGCGGCAACACCTTCATCCTCAAGCCCAGCGAGCGCGATCCGTCGCCCAGCCTGTTCATCGCCGAGCTGCTGCAGCGCGCGGGCCTGCCCGACGGCGTGTTCAACGTGGTGCAGGGCGACAAGACCGTGGTCGATGCGCTGCTCACGCATCCGGACGTCACGGCGCTGTCGTTCGTCGGATCCACGCCGATCGCGCAGTACATCTACGAGACCGGCGCCCGCCACGGCAAGCGCGTGCAGGCGCTGGGCGGCGCCAAGAACCACATGGTCGTGATGCCCGACGCGGACATCGAGCAGTCCATCGATGCGCTGGTGGGTGCGGCCTACGGCTCGGCCGGTGAGCGCTGCATGGCGATCTCGGTGGCGGTGCTGGTGGGCGACGTGGCCGACCGCCTGCTGCCCGCGCTCGCCGAACGCACGAGAAAGCTGGTCATCGACAACGGCATGAACCCGGCCGCCGAGATGGGCCCGGTCGTCACCCGGGAGGCCCTGCAGCGCATCGAGGGCTACGTCGAGCTGGGCGTGCAGGAAGGCGCCACGCTGCTGGTGGACGGCCGCGGCCACCGCGTGTCCGGCCATGAGAACGGCTTCTTCACCGGCGGCACGCTGTTCGACCATGTCACGCCGCAGATGCGCATCTACCGGGAAGAGATCTTCGGCCCGGTGCTCGCCTGCGTGCGCGTGCCCGACTTCGCGGCCGCCGTCGACCTCGTCAACGCGCACGAGTTCGGCAACGGCGTCGCCTGCTTCACCAGCGACGGCAACGTGGCCCGCGAGTTCGCGCGCCGCATCCAGGTGGGCATGGTGGGCATCAACGTGCCGATCCCCGTGCCCATGGCCTGGCACGGTTTCGGCGGATGGAAGAAGAGCCTGTTCGGCGACATGCACGCGTATGGCGAAGAGGGCGTGCGGTTCTACACGAAGCAAAAGAGCGTGATGCAGCGCTGGCCGGCGTCGATCGGCAAGGGCGCAGAGTTCGCGATGCCGGTCTCGAAGTGATCGATCGAGCCTGTCGCGTCTGATTGCCCATGACCAAGGTCCTGCTCATCACCGGCGCCAGCCGCGGCATCGGCGCGGCCTGTGCGTTGCGTGCGGCCGAAGCGGGTTGGGATATCGGCGTCAATTTCCACCGCGACGCGGCCGCCGCGGACGAGGTGGTCGCGCAGGTGCGCGCACGCGGGCGCCGCGCGTGCGCGTTGCGCGCGGACGTGGGCGACGAGGCGGCCGTCGAGGAGATGTTCCGCAGGCTCGACGACGAGCTCGGGCCGCTGGGCGGACTGGTCAACAACGCCGGCATCGTCGATGTCGCGGCGCGCGTGGACGAGCTGTCGGCGGCGCGCGTGACCCGGCTGTTCAACGTCAACGTGGTGGGCGCGTTCTCGTGCGCGCGCGAGGCCGTCCGACGCATGAGCACGCGCCACGGCGGCCGCGGCGGCGTGATCGTGAACCTGTCGTCGGTGGCCGCGCGCCTGGGCTCGCCCGCCATCTACGTGGACTACTCGGCCACTAAGGCGGCGCTCGACAACCTCACGCTGGGACTGGCGCGCGAGGTGGCCGCCGAGGGCATCCGCGTCAACGGCGTGCGGCCCGGCATCATCGACACGGACATCCACGCCGCCAGCGGCATGCTGGACCGCGCGCAAGCCTCCGTTGCGCAGATCCCGCTGCAGCGACTGGGCACGGCCGACGAGGTCGCGCAGGCGATCGTGTTCCTGCTGTCGGACGCCGCGGGCTACGTGACGGGCGCCACGCTCGACGTTGCTGGCGGTCGCTGACGCGCGGCCCGCAAGACGCCGTCCATTGCGCCGCACTCGGCGGCATTTCGAGGGGTTATCGCGTGAGATGCGTCACGTGAACCGCCCCGGACGTAGGTCAGACCCTATCCGGAAAGCCCTTTCATGGAACACATAATCCGCTGTCGGCGGGTTAGGGAAAAACCATGAAATTGTTTCGCAGCGTATCGGCCGTGATGGCCGCGATGGCGCTTGGCCTGGGCGCCACGGCGGCCTTCGGCGGGGCGCTCAACATCAGCCTGGGTGCCGAGGACAACGCGCAGCGCGAGGCCTACAAGACGCTGGTGGCCGACTTCCGCACGGCCAATCCCGATGTCGACGTGCACGTCACCATCCAGGACCTGCCCACCTACCGCAAGGCGCTGCCCGCCACGCTCGACGGCGAGTCCGCGCCCGACATCTTCAACTGGTACGCCGGCGACCAGCTGCGCATGATGGCCCAGCGCGGCCAGCTCGACGACCTGTCCGACCTGTGGAAGGCCAACACCTGGTGGAACACGTTCCCCAGCGCGGCCGTCACCGTGGGGGGCCGCCAGTTCGCGCTGCCCTACCAGTACTACCCCTGGGGCCTGTTCTCGCGCCGCGACGTGTTCGAACGCGCCGGCATCCGCGAACAGCCGCACGACCTCAGCGCGATGTTGACGGCCTGCTCCAAGCTTCGAAAGGCCGGCTTCACGCCCATCGCTCTGGGCGCAAAGGACGGCTCGGCGCTGGCCGCGTGGTTCGACTTCATCGACATGCGCGCCAACGGCTTCGATTACCACCAGCAACTGCTCGACGGCAAGGTCTCGTACAACGACAGCAACTCGCGCCGCGCGTTCGCGATGTGGAAGCAGCTGATCGACGCCAAGTGCTTCGAGCCGAACGCGCTGCAGGTGGACGAGCGCGGCGCCAAGGGTGAGTTCTACGGCGGCCACGCCGGCATGCTGTTCACCGGCACCATCATCGCCGCGAGCTTTCCCGACAGCATCCGCCCGGTGATCGACTACCAGCGCTTTCCCACCATCGACTCGGGCCAGGCCCCGGCCGAGGCGGCGCCCACGGACACCTTCCAGGTGGCCACGCGCGCGCACAACAAGGGCGACGCCCGGCGCTTCCTGAAGTTCGTCAGCAGCAGCGCCACCAGCGCCAAGCTCGCCAAGTCGATCGGCTCGTTCCCCACCAACAAGTTCGCGCCGGTGGCCGGCACGGTGCTCGACCTGGCCTCGTACAAGTCGCTGACCGACGCCAAGACCAACCTCGTGCAGGGCTACGACCGCGACGTTCCGGCGGACATGGCCGCGGCAGGCATGAAGGGCTTCCAGGAGTTCTTCGCCAAGCCCGACCAGATGTACGCGGTGATGAACCGGCTCGACGCGGTGCGGGGCACGGCGTATGCGGCCGTCGCGGAGCCGGCGGCGGCGCCGGCCAAGGGGCGCAAGAACTGAAGGGTCGCGCACCTCGCGATCAAGCCGGCGTGACCGCAGGGTTCGCCGGCTTTTTCAATGGGCCGGCCCGGCGGACGTGGGCCCTGCTGACAGAACGCTGTCAGCAGCCCCTGAGCAACATCGAGGCCTCTTCAACGAACAACGAAAGGCCCTCCATGACCACCGCCCAACGCGACGCGATCCACTGGTTCGAGATCCCCGTCGCCGACATCGACCGCGCCCAGCACTTCTACGAAACGCTGTTCGCGCGCTCGATGCGCCGCGAGCAGATGGGCCCGCAGACGCTGGCCGTGTTCTCCTACGACAACGGCACCGGCATCGGCGGCGCGCTGCTCAAGAGCGACACAGCCCCCAAGCCCGGCACCGACGGCACGCTGGTGTACCTGAACGCCAAGCCCTCGCTCGACGCCGTGCTCTCGCGCGCCCGTGAGCTCGGCGCCAAGGTGCTGCTGGACAAGCTGGAGCTGCCGCGCGACATCGGCTTCATCGCGCAGATCGTCGACAGCGAAGGCAACCGCATCGGCCTGCACTCGCCGACTGCCTAAACTCCCGGTCATGCGCCGTGCCGACCGCCTGTTCCGTCTCGTCCAGCTGCTGCGTGGCCGCCGCCTGTCCACGGCCGCCTGGCTGGCCGGCAAGCTCGAGGTCTCGATGCGCACCGTCTACCGCGACGTGGCCGACCTGCAGGGCCAGGGCGTGCCCATCGACGGCGAGGCCGGCGTGGGCTACCGGCTCACCGACGGCTTCGACCTGCCGCCGCTGATGTTCACGACGCTCGAAGCCCAGGCGCTGGTGGCCGCGGTGCGACTCGCGCAAGGGCGCCTCGATCGCGCGCTCGCCGTGGCGGCCGAGGACGCGCTGGGCAAGATCGTCGGCGTGCTGCCGCCGGCCGCGCGCGCGGCCGCCGAAGCGTTGCCGCTGTACGCCGCGCCGTGGGCCACCGACCTGGCGAGCGCCGAGCGCCTGGGCCAGTTGCGCGATGCGGCGTCGTCGCGGCGGCGCGTGCGCTTCGACTACCAGGACGCCCAGGGGGCCGCCACGTCGCGCATCGCGCGTCCGCTCGGCTGCTACCACTGGGAGGCCGTCTGGACGCTGGCCGCCTGGTGCGAGCACCGCACCGCGTTCCGCAGCTTCCGCATCGACCGCATGCGCGTGCTCGAGGTGCTGGACGACCGCTTCCGCGACGAGCCGGGCCGCACGCTGCCCGACTTCCTGCGCGAGGTGCGCAGCAAGACCTGGCCGCCCGCCAAGCCCGTCGAAATGTAAAGATGGCCTGTAAAGCGCCCTTTCCATGGAAAGGGGGCTTTACATCGTGCCGGGACGTCTCCACAATGGAAAGCATCCTTTCCACATGGGCGTTCCGAGATGAAGAGCAAGCAATACCTCAAGGAGCTGTCGATCGCGTTCGCGGCGTATGCAGCGCTGCTGGTCGGATCGATCGAACTGCTCCAGCACGTCGCCATCGCCGCTCCCTGGCGCGACCTGGTGGCGCTGAGCCCGATGCTCGCCGCGGTGGCGATGCCGTGGGTCATCCTGCGCGAGCTGCGTCGCATGGACGAGCTGCAGATGCGCATCCAGCTCGAGGCGCTGGGCTTCTCGTTCGCCGGCACCGCCGTCCTCACGTTTTCGTACGGTTTCCTCGAGGGCCTGGGCTACCCGCGGCTGTCGATGTTCTCGGTGTGGCCCGTGATGGCCGTGCTGTGGATCGTCGGCCTCGTGCTCGCTCGCAGGCGCTACCAATGAAGAACCGCGTGCGTGAACTGCGCAGCGAGCGCGGCTGGTCCCAGACCGAACTGGGCGAGCGCCTGGGCGTGTCGCGGCAGACCATCAACGCCATCGAGAACGAGCGCTACGACCCCAGCCTGCCCCTCGCGTTCGTGATCGCCCGGGCGTTCGCCCTGCCGATCGAACAGATCTTCATCGAGGACCACTGACCTCCCCCGTTTTCCGTGACGCCACGCCCGTGGCGGAGCCGCTGCATGGCCGCACGGCTCACCTGACCAACGTCTCAACCCAAGGAGAAATCGACATGACCCACCCGCTGATCACCCTGCTGCGCCGCTCGCTGTGCAAAGGTTCGTTCCGCTTTGCCATCGCCGTGGGCATCGCCACCGCGATCGCGTCCTCGTCCCACGCGGCCACGCCGTTCGAGGTGCGCGTCACCGGCACGGGCCCCGACGTGCTGCTGATCCCGGGCCTGGCGTCGTCCGGCGCCGTCTGGGACGACACCGTCAAGCGGCTCGCGCCGCACTACCGCTGCCACGTGTTCACGCTGGCCGGCTTCGCGGGCGTGCCGGCGCAGCCCGGGCCGCTGCTGGACGATGCCGACGCCGCGCTGGCCGGCTACATCGAGCAGCAGCACCTGAAGTCGCCCGTGGTCGTCGGCCACAGCCTGGGCGGGTTCCTCGCGCTGAAGCTGGCCATCGACCACCCCGCCGATGTCGGCAAGCTGGTGATCGTCGACGCACTGCCGGCCCTGGGTGCCGTTCGCATGGACAGTGCCACGCCGCAGCAGCTGCACGACTTCGCGCCGCAGATGAAGGCGCAGATGACGTCGATGGACCCGGCCGCCTACGCGAGGTCGCAGGAGCAGACGGTGGCCACGATGGTGACCGCGCCTGCCGACGTGGCACGCGTGCAGGCCTGGGGCCGGCAGTCCGACCGCGCGGCCGTGATCGACGCGATGAGCGCGATGATCGGCGAGGACCTGCGCCCGCGCGTCGCGGCGATCAAGGCGCCCACGCTCGTGCTCGGATCGTGGATCGCCTACAAGGACGTGAGCACAATGGAGGCGTCGCGCGCCGTCTACGAGCGCCAGTACAAGCAGCTCGCCGGGGTGCGGATCGCGATGGCGCCCACGGCACGCCACTTCATCATGCTGGACGATCCGACGTGGTTCGACGCGCAGCTGGAAGCCTTCATCCGCTGAGCATGCTTGTCCGTGGTCAGAGGGTCACGTCTTGCAAATTGCAGCAGCTGGTCTCGTGCAACCTGCAAGACGTGACCCTCTGAACGGAAGAAGCGACCCTCCCAAGGAACTGTCATGGCCCCGGCCGCTGCCGGGCCGACAGTCCCCGTCTAGACTGGGCCGATGCCATTGACCCACCTGCTGCTCGCCCTGGCGGTCGTCGCCGTCTGGGGCACGAACTTCGTCGTCATCCGCCTGGGCCTGGACACCTTCGCGCCGTACACCTTCGCGGCACTGCGCTACACGTTCTCGTTCTTTCCGTTCATCTTCTTCGTGCGCAAGCCGGCGATGAGCTGGGGCAAGCTGGCGGCGTTCGGCGTGCTCATCGGCGTGGGACAGTTCGGGCTGCTGTTCTGGGCCATGCGCTCGGACATCTCGCCGGGGCTCGCGTCGCTGGTCGTGCAATCGCAGGTGTTCTTCACGATCGCGCTCAGCGCCGCGCTGTACGGCGAGCGGCTGAAGACGCTGCAGTGGCCCGCGTTCGCGCTGGCCATCGCCGGGTTGGCGGTGGTGGCGTCGCACGTGTCCGCGGGGGCGGGCGTCACGCTGTTCGGCGTGGCGCTCGTGATCGGCGCGGCCGCCGCCTGGGCCGGTGGCAACCTCGTGGCGCGCGCCGCGGGCAAGGTGGACGTGCTGGGCTTCATGGTGTGGTCCAGCCCGTTCGCGGCGGTGCCGCTCTGGATCATCACGCTGCTGCAGAACGGCGGCGAGGCCGTCGGCGCCTCGCTCGCGCGCGCGGACGCGGCCGCGTGGGCGGCCGTCGCGTGGCAAGCCATCGGCAACACGCTGTTCGGCTACGGCGCCTGGAACTGGCTGCTGGCACGTCACCCGGCGTCGACGGTGACGCCAACGGCGCTCCTGGTGCCGGTGTTCGGCATGGGGGCCTCGGCCATCGCGCTGCACGAGGGGCTGCCGATGTGGAAGCTCGGCGCGGCGGCGCTCGTGATGGGGGGACTTGTCGTGAACCTGCTCGCGACGCGGCGGAAGGCCTGAGCGCCTTGGCCGGGGTGGGCCCTGCGACTGCGCGCAGGGTGACGGCCTGGGTTGGCGCGCGGGCAAGAATG
>Ga0209677_101504_pt1 | contig 10000 bp, 12 predicted proteins | sample AraplaCvi_mCL_r2_2_FD_184285 | JGI IMG/M metagenome (GOLD analysis project Ga0209677, IMG submission 184285) | Arabidopsis root microbial communities from North Carolina, USA - plate scrape CL_Cvi_mCL_r2 (SPAdes) (version 2) | ecosystem: Host-associated > Plants > Roots > Endosphere | place: USA... | reverse complement strand
CGCGAAATCGGTCGCGTCGTGATCGTGAGGGGCGTCGGGCTCGGGCTTGCTGCCCAGCGCCGTATCGAGCGCGCCCACCAGGAAGCGCTCGAGGAGTCGCTCGTCGGCATCGCCGGGCCCCGGCCGCTCGGCGCCGGCCACCGCCCACACGCGCTCGCCGGCCACCAGCACCTTGAGCAGCGACGCGCCCACGCACAACGCGGCCATGGTGGCGGCGCGGCGCGTGGCGTTCGGATAGCACTGCTGCAGCGCGTCGACGAAGGCCAGCCGCGCCTCGTCGAGCCGCTCGCGCAGCACGACCACGTCGTCCTCGGCGGGGTCGTCGATCACCCGGGCGAGCAGGCGCAGGAAGCGCTGGCCGTCGGGGGTGGCAGCCGTCTCGAAGGCCAGCCGGGTCCAGGCGCGCACGAGCTCGAGCGCCGTGAAGGAGCCCGGGCCGCCGCTGCACACGCGGCGCACCAGGCGCACCCGCTCCTCGAGCATCGCCTGGTGCGTCGAGAGCACGGCCGACAACAGCGCCGCCTTGCCGCCGAAGTGGTGGTTGAGCAGCGTCAGCGACACGCCCGCGTCGCGCGCGATGTCGCGCAGGCTGGCGCCGCGAAAACCGTAGCGGCCGAAATGGTCGCTGGCCGATTGGAGGATGGCGTTCTTGCGTTGCAACGTGCGGCCCTCCTCAAGCGTCAGGCGTTGCGACCGCCAGTCGCCCGTCGCCTGCGGCCGATTCGTCAAGAGCTTCGCCGATGCCGGCGAGTTCGCCAAGGCAGCGGGCCGTGAGGGCCGCGTTCCGGCGCTCGTCGAGCTGGCGCGCGAGGGCGCGGTACGAGTCACCCTCCTCTTGCGTGAAATGCGACACCAGCAGGGTGCGCAAGCCATGCATGTGCGGGCCCGCGTCACCGCGGCTCGAGGAGCGCAAGTCGTCGATGTCGCGCAGGATGCGGTGGCGGCTCATCTCGGCCACGACCACATGCGCCCGCAGGCCCTGCGCGAGGATGGCCGGCGCGAGCACGACTTCCTCGACACGGAACAACGCCTGCACCGCCTGTCGCATCCGCGTCCACGCCACCGCGTCGCGGCGATCCTCGAACGCGTCCAGGGCGTGCAGCACGCGATCCTGCTGGCGAAGCACGGCGTCCAGCCAGCCGCAGCCACGCGCCAGATCCTGCACCTTCAGCCGCGCGCGAGAGACAGCGGTCAGTTCTTCTTCGGTGGAAAACATGGTGGCGACTTCCGAATTTGGTAAGGACATCCCACAGCAAGCACGACTGCGCCCACCGCGTCCCGTTGCCCGGGGCGACCTGCGCGTCGCTCCCCCACCCGGGAAAGCCCGCGAGCAAATGGCATTCCTCCCGTTGACGGCCAAATCCGGAAACGGCATCCTCGCCACATGAACGAAGCCGATCTGGAGCTGCCGACACCGACACCGGACCGCGACGAGCTCCATCGCCCACAGCTTTGCACGACGGTCGAAGGCGTGGTGTTCTGGGTGCGGCTGCCGCGCGGCCATCATGTGCGCTGCCTCATCACAGATGGCGCGCTCGAACGACACTACGGTGCCCAGGCCGAGCGGCCCGACACCTGGCTGCAGGCGTTCATGCGGCATCGGCGCGACATCGAGGCGCGCGCGCTGGCGGCGTCCGGACTGCGCGACGACGTGCACGTGGTGCTGGTGAACGATTCCCTGGGCGTGCTGCGGGCGTCGGCGGGCCGCTGCGTCACCTGACCCGGTATCAATCGAACGCGCCCTCGTCGGCGGGGCAGCCCTGCGCCAGGGCATAGCGCAGCGCGTCTCGCCCGAGTGGCGGCTCAGCGTCAGCGCGCGCACGCCCCGGCAGTCGCGAGCGATCTGCGCCGTGGCCTCGGCGCCGCCGTCAGGCATGGACACGTCGATGACCGCGATGCTGGACGACACCCGGGCCGCGATGCTGTGCGGCTGCCGCGCACGTGCCGATTTCACGGCTTCCGCGCCGCTGCCGTCCTGCTCAGCACCTCCACGACGGGCTCTGAATCGACGAGCATCGCCAGGGCTTCGCACCGCATCGCGTGGAGCTCGCGCCAGGGCGTGGAAACAGCGGCTGAGGTCGTCATGGCCGTGGCGCTGGCGCGCACGTCCGCGTTTCGGCAGGAATTGCTGCACCCTGTCGCGTTCTCAGAAGGACGAACCCCGCCGCATCGCGCACGCGCTGCACGACTCGCTGGGCCCTACACCCTCTGAAGCTGGCGCGCAGCGCGCTCGCGCCGGTGCTGGACGAGTCGCCGTGCGGCCTCGTCGCCCACCTGGACACGCTCACCGCCGAGGTCGACCGTGAGCTCGACGAGATCATCGCGGCGCTGCTCCCCGAGACGCGCAGCGTCTGCGCGGCATGACCGAGCAGACTCGCAGCATTGGCAGCCTGCTGCAGGTCGAGTCGGCGGGGGCCGCCTCGACCTCGCGAGCTCCGCCGCGAGCGTGCCTCACCAAAAGGAAAAGGCCGCGATCGCGGCCCTTCCGTGTGTCATGCAAGAACCCATGTTCAGTTGCGGTCGACCCGTGGCTGCATCGACGTGTCCGTACCGTTGCTCATGCCGTTGGTCGAGCTGTCGGTGCCGTTGAGGTTGCTGCCCGACTGGGTGCTCGAGGCACCGTTCATCGACGTCGAGTTCGAGGTCGTGCTGCTGTTGTTCGGGTTGGTGCTCATCGCCCCGCTGTTGCTGCCGGTGGCGCCGTTGTAGTTCGACGAATTGCTGGTGCCCGTGCTGCTCGTGCCCGTGCTGCTGGTGCCCGTGCCGCTGGTGCCTGCGCTGCTGCCGGTCTGCGCGATCGCCGCGCCGCCAGCCACGCCCGCCGCGACGAGGGCCACGGCGCCGAGCTTGAGGATGCTGTTCATGTCGGTACTCCTGAAGGATTGAAGGGACATCCGCGGAATGCGAACGCCCTTCGTTGCGGCAACGGCGGGACCCTCGACCGTGGCGCGTCCGACCGCACGTTCGTTCCGGAACAGCCATTGCCACATTCATCACACGAACTGCCGGCGCCGCCGGCGTCGGTCGCCGGATCCGGCGAACTCAATCCACCCAAGGAGAGCACCATGAGCGACAACCAGCAACAAGGCCAGGGCAACAACGCGTCGAGCAGCGCCGGCCAGTCCGGCCAGGGCCAGTCCGGCCTGGGCCAGCAAAGCCAGTCGGGCCAGCAAGGCCAGCAGGGCGCGCAGGGCCAGTCGGGCCTGGGTCAATCGGGCAGCCAACCCGGCGGCCAGCAAAGCCAGAGCGGCCGCACGGGGCAGCAAGGCGGCACGTCGCAGGGCGGCTCGCAGCAAAGCCAGAGCGGTGGCGCGGGGCAGCAAGGCGGCGCTTCGCAAGGCGGCTCGCAAGGCGGTTCGCAGCAAAGCCAGTCGGGCCGCAGCGACCAGCAGGGCTCGGGTTCGGGCATGCGCAGCACGAACCTGGACGATGACAGCGGCCAGTCGGACGACTCGATGCAGCAAGGCGGCAGCAACAGCAACCTGGGCACGGGCAACCAGAGCCGCTGACCTTGCGTTCACCCGCACCAGGGGCGGTCTCGTTTCGCGAGGCCGCCCCTTTTTCTTGTCGGGCGCATTGCTTGCCGAGTTCTGCCGGCTGCATGGCTTCTGCGCCGCGCGCCCCTCAACCACGAACCGGAGTACACACCATGGCAACTGCATCCAGGAAGACCCCCGCCGCAGCCCGCAAGGCCCCTGCGAAGACGACGCGCGCGAGCTCGTCGGGCACCGACGCCATCGCGCTGCTGCGTGCCGATCACAAGCGCGTGAGCGACCTGTACGAGCAATACGACAAGACGCGCTCGACGGCCAAGAAGAAGGCGCTCGTCGCGCAGATCTGCCAGGAGCTCACCGTCCACGCCCAGGTCGAGGAAGAGATCTTCTACCCCGCCGTGAAGGCCGCGCTGAAGGACAAGGAACTCGTGCCCGAGGCCCAGGTGGAGCACGCCACGCTCAAGGAACTGATCGCCCAGGTCCAGGACAAGGAGCCTGACGGCGAGATGTTCGACGCGAAGATCAAGGTGATGTCCGAGTACACCAAGCACCACGTCAAGGAAGAGCAGAACGAGATGTTCCCCAAGGCGCGCGCGACCCGGCTCGACCTGAAGGAGCTCGGCGCGCGCATCGCGGCGCGCAAGGAAGAGCTGATGGCCGATCCCAGCCAGATCGGATCGGCCCCCGCCCCGGTGACGCCCGAGGCGGTGGTCTAGGCGCGTTCAGCGGCCGGCCGAGGAAGGCAGCGACGCGGCCTGCGCGGCGACGGCCGCGGAGGCCGCGTTGGCGTCCTGCGGCGTCGGCGCGACCTCGCCTCCGGGGTTGGTCGTCACCACCGGGGCACTGACCGACCGGGAGGCGGCTGTCGTGCCGTCCGCGGGAGCATCGGCGGGCGCTTGGCGGTTGTCGGGATGGCAGGCCGCCAGGGACATCCCGGCGGCGATCAGGGCGGGGATGAGCAGGCGCATGGGGGCTCCGGCCTGGTCAGGGGTTGCGCACGTTGTCGAGCGCGGTCTCGCTCTGCTCGACACGTCGAGCGGTGCTCTCGGCGTGGCCCTCGGCCTTGCGGCCCGACGTCGGGTCTTCGGCGCCCTCCAGGCGATCGTCGCCGCGGCCAGGGCGATCGGGCTGCAGCGGCTCCGCGCGGCGCGGCGTCTGGTTGGGCGGACGTTGGGGATCTGACAGCGACATGGTGGCCTCCTTGATGGGTGAGCCGACGCGGCAAGCGACGTTCCGCGACCGTGCTCAGCCCACGGAAGCCATCAACGTGTCGATGAGCCGCTGCGCATGCTCCGCGTCGGTGCAGCCCTCGGCGTGCAATTGCCGCATCCGTTCCGCGCAGTCGTCGCGCCGCAGCAGCACCATGGCCCAGTGCGAGAACTGGCGTCGCACGATCGGCTCGTTCAGCAGCACGCGCACATCATGGTGGCGGCGGTCGCGGCCGATGCGTTCCATCGGGGCGCCCACGGCGTCGGCGCGACCTTCGAGAACCTGCGCGAAGTGGCCGTCGCTCTGCGCCAGCATGCCGGTCACGTCGAGCCGGCGGTTGTTGACCTGCGCCTCGCCGAGGATCACCTGCACCTGGACATCGGTCAGGCCGTCGGCGATCGCGCTGACGTAGAAGCAGCGCATCAGCATGGGCCGCTCCTTGGGCCCCCACAGACCGTCTTCGGCAGACCATGACGAACGGACCCGAGAAGTTGCTTGCGACGTTCCATGCACCCAAGAATAGGAGCAGGTGCCTGAACGGACGATCCCGCAAGCGCGCGGGCAGCGTTCAACCCGCGCTCGAGCGCACCTGCTCCGCCAACCGCATCGCATCGAACGGCGCGTGCACCTTCACGTCGTTGTCGAAGTAGCAGAAGACATCGCGCCGCGCCCTCTTGCGCGGCGCGGTGGTGGACGCCAGGCGCGCGTCGGGCACCTGCCCGCCGTCGCGCCATGCCTGGATGCGCCGCGCCCAGTCCGCCAGCGCGGCATCGTCGTAGCCGCTCGTGTACAGCGCCTCGTGCCCGTGCAGGCGCACGTAGACGAAATCGGCCGTCACGTCCTCGACGAGCGGCCAGCGACCCGCGGTATCGGCCACCACCAGCGCCGCGTGGTGGCGGCGCAGCAGCGCGATGAACGCCGGGTCGACGAAGCTGTCGTGCCGCACCTCGAAAGCGTGGCGCAGCGGCCGATGGCCGCCCTCCTCGAGCCACGTGCGGCCGCGCATGCGCGTGTCGTGCCCGCGCCCGAGGGCCAGGGCCTGCGTGGTGTCGCGCGGCAGCAGCGCGAGGAAGGTCTCCATGCGCTCGGCGTCGAACCCCAGTTGCGGCGGCAGCTGCCACAGGATCGGCCCGAGCTTGGCGCGCAGCGCGAGGACGCCCGACGACAGGAAGTTCGCGAGCGCCGTCTGCGCACTACGCAGCTTGAGCATGTGCGTGATGTAGCGCGGCCCCTTGACCGCGAACACGAAGTCCTCGGGCACCTGGTCGTGCCACGCCTGCCATGACGATGGCCGCTGCAGCGAGTAGAACGAGCCGTTGATCTCGGCCGTGTCCATGCGGCTCGCGGCGTACGCGAGCTCCGCGCGCTGCGGCAGCCCCGCCGGATAGAACACGCCGCGCCACGGCGCGTACCGCCAGCCGGAGATGCCGATGTGCGCGCGACCGCTCACGGCCCGATCTTGCCGCCGGTGGCGCCGAACACCTGGCCCGTCGTGAAGCTCAGCTCGTTGGACGCCAGCGCGACGTACAGCGGCGCGAGCTCGGCGGGCTGCCCGGGTCGCTTGGCCGGGACGTCCGCGCCGAAGTTCGGAAGCTTCTCGGGCGGCTGGCCGCCACTCGGTTGCAGTGGCGTCCACACGGGGCCCGGCGCGACGGCGTTGACGCGGATGCCCTTGTCCGCGAACTGCTTGGCCAGCGAGCGCGTGAAGTTCAGGATCGCCGCCTTGGTGGCCGCGTAGTCGACGAGGCCTTCATCGGGATCGAACGCGTTGATCGAGGTCGTGTTCACGATGGCCGCGCCGGCGGGCAGGTGCGGCAGGGCGGCCTTGGTGATCCAGAACAGCGCGTAGACGTTGGTCTTGAACGTCCAGTCGAAATGCTCGGTCGTGACGTCCAGCAGCGACTTGGCGGCGATCTGGCGTGCGGCGTTGTTGACGAGGATGTCGAGCCCGCCCAGCTGCGCGACCGCATCGGCGACGAGCTTCTGGCAGAACGCCTCGTCGCGGATGTCACCGGGAAGCGGCACCGCCTTGCGACCGGCCTTGCGAATCAGTTCGACCACTTCGCGCGCATCGGCCTCCTCCTGCGGCAGGTAGCCAAACGCGACATCGGCGCCTTCGCGCGCGAACGCGATGGCGGCCGCGCGCCCGATGCCGGAATCGCCGCCGGTGATGAGCGCCTTGCGGCCCGCGAGCCGGCCCGATCCGACGTAGCTGGTCTCGCCATGATCGGGCCGCGGCGACATCTTGCCGGCCAGGCCGGGCCATTCCTGCTGCTGCTTGGGGAACGGCGGGCGGGGGTACTTGTCACGCGGATCGTTGGGGCCCGACGCATGCGCGCTCGCGGGTGCCGCCGAGGCGGTCCGGGCCATCAGCGCCGGCGCTGCGGCGAGCGTCGCGCCGACGGCGCCAAGCGCCTGGCGGCGCGAACGTGAAGTGAGGTCGTCGCCTTGCATTGACTGCTCCTTGGAAGAGGGTTCGACAAGGCAACCCGCATACCCCGGCGGGCATGCCGATCCATCACGCACCCCGAACACGTGATCAGGGGACCGGACGTAACGTGTGACTCGGACATGACGAGCACGATGATCGACGACGCACAAACGCCCTCCACGACGCGACGCGAACGCATCCTGGATGCGGCCGCACAAACCTTCGCCGCCAACGGTTACCACGCCGCCAGCCTGCGCGACATCGCCAAGGCTGCCGACTGTTCGTTGACGCTCCTGGACCACCACTTCGGGAACAAGGCGGAACTGCTCAAGGCCGTGATCCGGGCACAGCACGACAACTGCCAGAAACAGCTCGCGCCGCTGCGCGCGCTGTCGATGCGGCCCGGCTTCACGATCGAGGAGTTCGTGAGCGCATGGGCCCACTACGAGTTCGACCTGCACGACACGCGGTCGGGCCGGCAGTACCTCGCGCTGATGCTGCGCCTGCAGGCCGACGGTGAGGTCGACGAGTCGCGGCGCGCCACGCTCAACTGTTCGGAGCCGGTGGTGATGCAGGGCTTCGCGCGCACGTGGACGGAGCTCGACGAGGCCGCGCGCATCGGGCTGTGGCGCATGGCCAGCGCCGCGCTGTACGCGGCCGTGACCAGCGTCGACGACGTGCGCGCGCTGGGCGAGACCGACTCGCCGATGGCCGTGCGCGGCCGCGCGATCGAGTTCCTGCTGCACGGCCTGCGCGGCTACTGCGACGGCAGGCCCGACCGCAGCGCCGGCTGATCGGTCGCACTGGCGGACGGGACGCCCGTCCAGGAACGCACGTTGCCTTGCAAGCTCCTTCACTTGGCTGGAGGAGCCTCCGATGAAACAGGATCCCGAACTGCAACGCGCCGCTCGCGCCGGTGCAGGCTTCGACACGCTCGTGGTGGGCGCCGGCTTCGCCGGCAGCGTCATCGCCGAACGGCTGGCCACGCAGCTCGGCCAGCGCGTGCTCGTCGTGGACAAGCGGCCTCACATCGGCGGCAACGCGTATGACCGGCACGACGACGCCGGCGTGCTGATCCACCCCTACGGCCCGCACATCTTCCACACCAACTCGGCCGACGTCTTCGACTACCTGTCGCAGTTCACGGCCTGGCGTCCGTACCAGCATCGCGTGCTCGCGAGCGTCGACGGCCAGCAGGTGCCCATGCCGATCAACCTGGACACCGTCAACCGCCTCTACGGCCTGAGCCTCACCAGCTTCCAGCTCGAGGAGTTCTTCGCGTCGGTCGCCGAGAAGCCGGCGCAGGTGCGCACGTCCGAGGACGTCGTCGTGGCCAAGGTCGGCCGTGAGCTGTACAACAAGTTCTTCCGCGGCTACACGCGCAAGCAGTGGGGCCTGGACCCGTCGGAACTCGACGCGAGCGTGACGGCGCGCGTCCCCACGCGCACGAACCGCGACGACCGCTATTTCACCGACACCTACCAGGCCATGCCGCTGCACGGCTACACGCGCATGTTCGAACGCATGCTCGCGCATCCGAACATCAAGGTGATGCTGGGCACCGACTACCGAGAGATCGCCGATCTCGTGCCGTGGCGGCACATGGTCTACACGGGCCCGATCGACGCGTTCTTCGACCATCGCCATGGCAAGCTGCCCTACCGCAGCCTCGAGTTCCGCCACGAGACGCTGCCGCAGGCGCAGTTCCAGCCGGTGGGCACCGTCAACTTCCCCAACGATTTCGCCTACACGCGCGTGAGCGAGTTCAAGCACCTGACGGGGCAGCAGCACCACGCCACGTCCGTCGTCTACGAGTACCCGCGTGCCGAGGGCGACCCGTACTACCCGGTGCCGCGCGCCGAGAACACGGCCATGTACCGCCTGTACGAGGAAGAGGCCGAGAAGCTGCAGGACGTGAGCTTCGTCGGGCGGCTGGCCACCTACAAGTACTACAACATGGACCAGGTCGTCGCGCAGTCGCTGACGCTGTTCAAGAAGCTGAAGGCGCGCCACGAGCAGGCGCTCGCGGGCGACGCGCCGTCGACATCATCCGTGCTGGCCGCGACACCGTGAACGACACGCCACCCGAGTTGTGGGTCGGCGCGGAGTGCACCATCAACCGGGTGGGCGAACGCTTTCGCGACCAGGCCGTGCACACCGGGTTCCGCGAACGACTCGATGACCTCGATCGGCTCGCCGCGCTCGGCGCGCGCCGCGTGCGGTTGCCGGTGCTCTGGGAGCACGTGCAGCCGAACATCGGCGACGCGCTCGACTTCACGTGGCCCGACCAGGCCCTCGCGCGCCTGGGTTCGCTGGGCCTGGAGGCCATCGTCGGCCTGCTGCACCATGGCAGCGGCCCGCGCGGCACCGACCTTCTCGACGAACGCTTTGCGACGCGCTTTGCCGCCTACGCGCGCGAGGTCGCCCGACGCTATCCGCAGCAGCGCTGGTGGACGCCGGTCAACGAACCGCTGACGACCGCGCGCTTCTCGTGCCTGTACGGGGTGTGGTATCCGCACGCTGCGGACGACCGCAGCTTCGTGCGCGCGCTGCTGAACCAGGTGCAGGCCACGGTGCTGGCCATGCGAGCCATCCGCGAGGTCAACCCCGACGCGCGGCTGGTGCAGACCGACGACCTCGGCTACACGCGCTGCACGCCCTCGCTCGCGGAACAGGCCGCCTTCGACAACGAACGGCGCTGGCTGGCGTTCGACCTGCTCGCCGGCAAGGTGGACGAGTCGCATCCGCTGTGGGACTGGCTCACCGCCTGCGGTGCCGACGAGTCGGAACTGCGGCAATTGCGGGAAGCGCCGTGCCCGCCCGACATCGTCGGCATCAACGCGTACGTCACCAGCGAGCGCTTCCT
>Ga0209677_101503_pt1 | contig 10009 bp, 9 predicted proteins | sample AraplaCvi_mCL_r2_2_FD_184285 | JGI IMG/M metagenome (GOLD analysis project Ga0209677, IMG submission 184285) | Arabidopsis root microbial communities from North Carolina, USA - plate scrape CL_Cvi_mCL_r2 (SPAdes) (version 2) | ecosystem: Host-associated > Plants > Roots > Endosphere | place: USA... | reverse complement strand
GGCAACGGCGTTGACGACGTTGAAGGCGCCGGCACCATAGGTCACGACCGCAACGCCGAGCCCGCCATGATAGCGCGCGGCGGCATCGGCCGCGAAACCGACTGCCGGCTCGTGGCTCAAGGTGAAATTCGGCAGAATGCCGCTTTCCTCGATCACCTTGAACAGCGGCAGCACGAAATCGCCGGGGATGCCGAAGATCTCGCGCGCGCCATGATCCCTCAGCGCCGTGAGCAAAGCATGAGCCAAGGTGGGCATCGGATGTCCTCGCAATCAGCCGCAGATACTCCGTGCTACACGAGGCCCGCTCCAATGCCAACGTTTGGCCCTTTGGCCATCGTGCGCCAGGACAAGTCTCAGCCATCCCGGGGTTCGAGAATGCCCCAACCGTGAGCGGGCACCATGATCTCGCTGCCGCCCGTGACCGATACATCGCCGGCCAGCCATGTGACAGCGGACGGAAGCATGCGCGTGACCGGCAGGTCGGACAGATTGAGCGCGACAAACAGCCGGTGGTCGTCGTGATGGATTTCGATCAGAATATCGGTATTGCGCAGCGCGACCATCCTGCTGCGCGCACGATGCAGCCAGGGATGCCGCCGCCGCAGGCCGATCAGGTCCTGGTGCAGCCGGTAGACCGGCCAGCCGAACGGCGCCAGGCCATCCGGCATAGGTGGAAAAGCAGGCCGGATCGCATCGTCGCCGCCGGCGCGATGCTCCTTGATGCCGCGAAACGCCTGTTCGTCACCGGCATAGATCGAGGGCGTGCCAGCGCAGGTCATCAGGATCACGAGCGCATGCGGAAGATGCCGCTCATCCCTGAGCTGGCTTGCGATCCGCGTCACGTCGTGGTTGCCGATGAAGGTCTGCGGCACGAACGTGTCGAGCAGCGCATTGTGCCGTTCGAGCGCCCAGCCGAGCTCGAAGAAATTGCGATCGTTGAGCGCGCTCCAGATCGCTTTCCACAGCTCATACTGTGTGACCGCATCGACTCCGGTGTCGCGGACGAAGCCGGCATAATCGCCATGAATCACCTCGCCGAAGATATATGTCTTGGGATGGGCTGATCGCACCGCGGGCAGCACCTTGCGCCAGAACGGCCGCGGCACGGCATAGGCGGCATCCAGCCGCCAGCCATCGGCGCCGCGATCCAGCCAATGCATCATGACCCGCGTCACGTGCTCGATGACTCCAGGCGCATCGTGGTTGAGCGCGACGAGCTGGCGATGGCCTTCGAAGGTCGCGTAGTCAGGCTCACCGCCGCTGTCCCGCCAAGTCAACCGAAACCAGGCTGCGTCGCCGGTGTTGGCTCGGTCCGCGATCGCGCGTTGAAAGCGCGGATGCTCGCGCCCAACGTGATTGAACACGCCGTCGAGCGCGATACGCAGGCCGCGTGCATGCGCTGCCGAGATCAGCGCCTCGAAATCCGTCTCATCACCGAGCCGGGGGTCGATCCGAAAGTGATCTGTTGTGTCATATCCGTGAGTGGATGAGGCGAAGATCGGTCCGAGCAACAGGCCGGAGGCGCCGAGATTGACGGCATAGTCCAGCCAATCGATCAGCTGGCGCAGCCGGTGCCTCACCGGCGCATCCGCGACCACCTCGCGCTCCGCGCCGGTGAACCCGAGCGGATAAACATGCCAGAACACTGCCCGCTCGATCCAGTCGCGCAAATCCACCACCTCACAAGTTTGCCGGTGATGTTACCGCGATGGCGGACGAATGCCTATCGGGCCGCCCGTTACCGCGTTCCGAGCAGCCGATGTCCGGAGCTAGCCGACGACCGCAAGGGTCTTCACCGCATAGCCGTAGCGGATCGCACGGTTCAGCACCGGATCCGATATCTCATAGTCGAAACGCTCCGCCGGCCGGATGCCGCCTTTCGCGGCGAAGGTACCGCCGAACACCGCCGCGCCCTCAGGCAGGCCGGCCGCGCCGAAGCGGCGGGCAATCAGATCGTCCGGCGCCAGCATGCCGGCGAGCGAGCCTTCCTGATAGAGCTCACGCCTGCCATCGATGGTGGCATAGGCGCGCAGCATGATCCGGTCCCAATGCGTTGATACGTCGGAATAGAGCCACAGCTCCGGCGCGATCGGCTTGTCGCACATCTGCTTCGACACCGTGATGTTGTAGGTCTCGACCTTGCGGTCGGTATGATCCGAGCCGACACCGACATAAACTTGGCCATTGGCGCGCAACAGGACGAACTCGACCTCGCCGCTCGATTCACCGCCACTGGCTTCGATCACCTCTGCGGTGGTGAGGCGGCTCGCGGCGACCTCGTAATAGATCGGCGTCGTCGCAGGGCGCGGAATTCCCAGCTCCTCCAGCTCGGCGATATGCTTGTCACGCGCGACGGGATCACGACCGGTCCAGCCGGCGATCACCAGGTGAGCGATCGTCAGCCGCTCCTGCGAGGCGCTGGAGAATTGGTGAACCCTGAAATCGATTGTCGTGCCGCTCATTCGCCACTGCTTCGTCACTGAAAGATATGGCGCGGCTTAGCGGCAGTCGCCCGCGCATGCAAGCCCATCGGCCGGGAGCACCAATCTCGACACCATCGCGATACCGCCCGCAGTGGTCGTCATTGACACGGGATCAGAACCGTAGGGCGAGCTCGCCGAGGCGGCGATGCACGCCGTCGCGCGCGACCCGGATCGGCTCCGTGGGGCCGGTCGTCGGACCGATCGGCACGAACTGCACGCTGCGGATACCGATGAAGCGCAATGCCTCGCGCAAATAGGGTGTAGCCATGTCGATGCGGCCGCGGTTCATGCCGGTGACGAAATCGCTGCCGCTGGCGATGATCACGAGTGTCGGCCGGTCGCTCAGCAGCGGCAGATAGCCTATCGCCGGATCGAAGCGGAAGGTCAGGCCCGGCTGGCTGATCACGTCGATCCACTGCTTGAGCTTGTAGGGAATCGAGAAATTCCACATCGGCGTCGAGATCACCACGCGCTCGGCGAGCGCAAGTCGCATCGCCAGGCGCTCGGCGACCGCAAAGGCGTCGCGCTCGGCATGCGTGAGGCCGCGGCCATCGATGCGGGCATATTTGGCGTCCAGGATCGGCCCGACGAATTCGGGCAGCGGCTCCCGCCACAGGTCCATCTCGTCGATGTCCCAGTCGATGTGGGATTCGCGGAAACGCTCGACGAACATCCGGCCGGCGGCAGATGATTCCGACTGCGTGCGCGGCGAGCAGATCATGTGCAGCAGCTTCGGCATCGTCGGCCTCAGCCCAGCGCCTTCAACACGGTATCGGCGTTGGTGACGACGGAGACGTTCTGCAGCGCGAAGTTGATCGACGCGCTGTGCCAGTCGGCATTCATGGTCGAGCAGCAATCCTCCGGCACCACCATGAAATAGCCCTTGTCGGCGCCGGTGCGCGCGGTGTGCTCGACCGACATGTTGGTCCAGGCGCCGGTGTTGATGATGACGTCGCGACCGGTCGCCTTCAGGATCGTTTCCAGCCGCGTGCCTTCCCAGGCGCTCATCCGCATCTTCTCGACCACGAAGTCGCCGGCGCGCGGCTCCAGCCCCTGCACCGGCGCGGCGCCCCAGGAGCCGCGCACCATCGCCTTGCTGTCGACCAGCCCCTCGAACAGCGGCGCATTGAGCGTGACACCCGGCGCGCCCGGCTCGACGACGAACCAGACATGGATGATGACGACGCCACGGCCGCGCGCGGCTTCCGCGAGCCGCCTGACATTGTCGACCACGCGCTGCTGGCGTGCGTGCGCCGGCGCGCCGGAATCCGCGAACGCGCCGCCCTCCATGATCACGTCGTTCTGCAGATCCTGGATGATCATGGCGCAGCGCGAGGGATCGAGCCGCATGTCGCCGTCAGCAAGCTGCGGCGCTGGCGTCGCGGACCGGGGAGCCGGACCGCCGGCGCGCGCGGTCATGTAGGGCTCGTGGCGCGGACCGACCTTGGTCGGAATGGCATAGACCGAATGAGTCGCGGTCAGATAGAGTGTACGGAAATCAGGGCCGCCCCAGGCGAGATTGGCGACGAGCTCGGGCAGGCGCACCTTGCCGAGCAGGTTGCTATCGGGCGAATAGACCCAGACGCCGCTGGGCGCAGTGACCCAGACGTTGCCGTGCTGGTCGCACTTCATGCCGTCGGGCACGCCGGGCTCGAGCTCGGAGCGGATGGAGCTTGCGAACACGCGCGCATTCGACAGCCCGCCATCGGCATTGACGTCGAACACGCGGATTACAGCCTGCACGGTGTCGTTGACATAGAGCAGCCGCTCGTCGGGCGAGAAGCACAAGCCGTTCGGCTGATCGAACAAATTGCGTTCGACGACGAGCCGCGGCGCGCCGCCGCCCGGCGGCACCCGGTAGACGCCCTGAAAGCCGAGCTGACGCGGCCGCTCGACGCCATAGATTGGCATGCGGCCATACCAGGGATCACTGAAATAAATCGCGCCGCTCGAATGGACGCAGACGTCGTTCGGGCTGTTCAGCTCCTGGTTCTCGAAATGCGAGGCCAGCACCTCGCGCCGCCCGTCGGGCCGCTCGCGGATCAAGGACGAGGTCGCATGCTCGCAGACGATCAGGTTCAGCTCGGCATCATAGGTCATGCCGTTGCACTTGTTGGACGGACGACGCACCTCCGTGGTGCCGCGCCGCGCATCCCACCGCCGCCGCACATCGCCCGGCATGTCCGAGAACAGCAGGAACTGCTCGCGCGGATGCCAGATCGGCCCCTCCGTGAATTCGAACCCGGTCGCAACCTGCCCGACCGGCGCGTAGGGATCGATCAGCCGCTCGAACTCCGGCCGGAGCGTTACGTGGGTCATAGCGTGCTCCTCGGGTGCTCGAAATTGTATGAGGCTCTGGCGACGAGCTCGCAGCGCGCAAGGCCCAATCTCGCCCCGCTTGCGGGGAGAGGTCGGATTGCATCGTCAGATGCAATCCGGGTGAGGGGGTACGGGTCTAACAACCCACACCGTTCGTGCGTCTGCCCTTCACCCCGCCCTTCACAGCGCGAGCGAAGCTCGTCGCGACCCCGTAAGAACGGGGAGAGGGAGCGCACCGCGCTCTGCGGACGACAGATCAAATCCAATTCGAGCACTTGATTGCTCCGAATCCTCACGCCGGAAACCAGTGCCGCTGCGGCAGGCTCTGCACCACGGGGCCCGGCACCTGGTCGTGCAGCCGGCCGACCACGACGCCGTGCTCGACCTTGGCGGGACGATCATGCACGGGCAGTAGATAGCGCGAGCTCGACAGCAGCTTCTTGATCGCGGCCTTCTCGGCGCGCTTGCTGGTGCCGTGATTGCCGGTCGTGCGCGGCTCGGCGTCCTGGATCTCGTTGAACGGCGTCACGATCTGATCGTTGAAATCATAGATCACGTCGCCGCAGATGGTGGCGATGCCATCGGCCGTATGGACGTGGATGTTCATCGAGCCCTCGGTGTGCGCGTTGGCCGCCTCGCAATAGACACCGGGCATCAGCTCGACCGCGCCGGTCAGCTCGAGATCGAGAAAGCGCAGCGCGCTCTTGGTATGCAGACGATCGACCAGATGTTTGATGTCGGGCGCCGGATATTGCGGATGCATCAAGCCGGACACCGAGTATTCCAGCTCACGCCGGTTCAGCACGACAGTCGTGTTCATCGGAAACAGATCGTCCTTGCCGGCGTGGTCGATGTGCAGATGGGTGTGGCAGACATAGCGGACATCGCCCATGCGCACGCCATGGCGCATCAGCTGGTTCTCGATCATGTTCTCGTGGAACTGCAGCCCGCGCATACCCAGCGTCTCCATGATCTGGTTGGAGCGATAGCCGGTGTCGACGACGACAGGATAGGGACCGCCGAGGATGAGGAAGCCGAGCGTCAGCACGCGCCTTGTGCGACCGCAATCGCGTCCCAGCACCAGGAAGCTCGATTCCAGCTCGATATCGCCATAGTCCAGGATCTTGATCTCCAGCGGCATTGTTCCTCCCTTGATTTTCTTATGGATCGAGCCGATAGACCCGGCTCGCCGTGGCGCAGAACAGCGCGTCGCGCTCCTGCACGCCGAGCGGCGCGGCCGCCGCGCGGAACGCATCGACCAACGCGCGATAGCTGGTCCACAGCTTCTCGATCGGAAAATTCGAGCCGAACAGGCAGCGCTCGGCGCCGAACAGCGCCACCGTCTCCGCGACGATGTCGGCAATGTGGGCGGGATCGTTGCGATGGATGAAGGTGCCGAGCCCGGAGAGTTTCGAGACGACGTTCGGACAGGCCGCGAGCCTCTGCATGCCCTCGCGCCAGGCCGCGCGCCCCTCGGGCGATAAATCTTCCAGCATGCCTGCGTGCTGCAGGATGAAGGTGACGCGCGGGCAGGCATCGGCGAGCCGCGCTGCGCTTGCCATCTGCGGCGCGAAGACCTGCAGATCGAACGTGAAACCGTAGTCGGCGAGATGCGCGACGTTGCGCTGGATCACCGGATCGTCGCAGAGATCGGGCCTAGCTGCGAAGCGATACAGCGGATTGTCGTGCCAGTGCAGTTGCATGCGGACGCCGCGCACAAGGGAATAGCGCGTCAGGCGATCGAGCTGTGGCCGCACGTCGCCGACCGAGATGTCAGCGTAGGCCACGATCGCATGCGGCCAGCCGCGCTCATGTGCAGTCCGCTGCACCCAGGCCGCCTCGTCCTCGAACTGCTGCTTGGCCCAGTTGGTCTGCACATAGACCGAGCGGGTGACGCCGGAGCGGGCGAGATCGCTGAGATATTCGTCGATGGTGTAGTCGCGCCGGACCGGCGCATAGGGGCCGAAGATGCGCGGCTGCATCGGCCCCATCAGCCAGGGCAGGTCGGCCTGGCGCCAGATATGGTGATGCGCGTCGATGATGCCGGTCATGCCGCCCTCCTCTGCGCCAGCGACAACACATGCGCGACGATCTCGGCGGTCGAGCCGCCGCTTCCGAGGTCGTCGACATAACGCGCAATCGCGATCAGCGCCTCAGTCTGCGGTTTGAACCCAGGCCCGGTTGCCAGCGGCGTCAGCCAGCTCAGGCGCCAGGCCCGGCGCGACAGTTTTGCGACCGCATCGCGCAGGGCAGCGACGTCGCCGCGCTCCAGTCCGTCGGAGATGACGATGACGGCGGCACCGCGGGCATAGCCTGCGAAGCGTGGCACACTGAGGAACGCCTGCAGCGCGTCGCCGATTCGGGTGCCGCCGTCCCAATCGCTGACCAGATGCGACGCCGCATTGAGCGCCTGCTCGCGACGCTTCAGCCGCAGCGGCCGCGTCACCCGCGTCAGCCGGGTGCCGAAGGTGAAGACCTCGACCTGCGGCGCGGCCTGAACCAGCACATGCGCGAGCGCCATGTTGTCCTCGGTGCGGGCCTTCATCGAGCCGGAGACATCGATCAGCAGCAGCACCTTGCGCGGCCGTGGCCGGCGCTTCAGCCGCCCGAGCCTGAAGACCTCGCCGTCACTGCGCACGCTGTCGCGCAAGGTGCGGCGCAGATCGGCAAACGGACCGCGGCGAGCCCGCATCCGGCGATGGCCACGCCGGCGTGGCAGCCGCGCTGGCGCCTCGCGCGCGAAACGCCGCAGCGCCTCACCACTTGTGCGCTCGGTGAAGCGGCGCGCGACCAACACCTCGGTGCGGGCGGCGACCAGACCCGACTCGTTGGCTTCGTCGGCGTGCGGCGTCTCGTCCTCGCCGCGTCCTTCCTCCTGCAGCCGCACGACCTCCTCGTCCTCGGGTCCCGCAGCTTCGACCGCCTCGCGCCCACGAAAATGCAGATTGAACAACCGGTCATAGGTCGCGCGCCGCTCCGGCGGCGGTGCCAGCGTCGCCAATCCGGCTTGATGGATGTCGTCGAGGCTTCGCGGTCCGAGCAGCTCGACGGCTGAGAGGAATGCGGTGGTCTGCTCCGGCGCGACCGCAAAACCGTTGATGCGCAAGAGACCTGCGAAGGCGACGAACACGCGCGAGCCGCGGGGCAGTTCGACCATGTCGCTCATGCCACCGCCTCCGCAATCAACTGGTCGAGCCGCGGCGCGATGTAGCCGAGATCCTCCTCGTCCTTGAGCGCCACCCCGATGGCGCGCTTGAACGCATCGGGCCAGCGCGCGCCGCCCTTGTGCAATAGCGTCGCTGCCTCCGCCCAGTCGACCGCCTCGGCAATGCCGGGCGCCTTGGACAGCGGCTCGCGCCTGAGACGGGCGACTGCAGCGACCACCGCGCGCGCGGTCGACTCGGCCACACTCGACGCCCGCAGCATGATGATGCGCGCCTCGCGCTCGGTCGTCGGATAATCGATCCAGTGATAGACGCAGCGGCGGCGCAGCGCCTCGTGCAGGTCGCGGGTGCGGTTCGAGGTCAGGATCACGACCGGCCGCTCGACGGCGCGCACGGTGCCGCGCTCGGGGATCGAGATCTGGAAGTCGGAGAGGAATTCGAGCAGGAACGCCTCGAACTCCTGGTCGGCGCGATCGATCTCGTCGATCAGCAGCACTGTCGAGTCCGGCGCTCGCAGGCTCGCCAGCATCGGCCGCTCGATCAGGAACGCTTCGCCGTAGATATCGATGGTCTGGTCGCCAGCCTGCCGGATCGCCAGCATCTGGCGCGGATAGTTCCACTCGTAGAGCGCTGCGGAAGCGTCGATGCCCTCGTAACATTGCAGCCGGATCAGACGGCGGCCGAGCACCGCGGCGATCGCTTTCGCAGCCTCCGTCTTGCCAACGCCGGGCGCGCCTTCCAGCAGCAGCGGCTTGCCGAGCGCGAGCCCGAGATAGGCGGCAGTCGCAAGCCCTTCGTCAGCGAGGTAATAGGCCGAGCGCAACGCCCGCTCCAGCGCCTCCGGGCTGTCGATGCCGACGATGTTGCTGCGAACCGCCATGCGCGTCTCACCGTCGCGGCTGCGGTCGGGCGCCGCCCTGCGCCCTGATCGCGCGCAGCACCTTTTCCGGCGTGATCGGTAGTTCATCGATGCGCACGCCGACCGCATTGAAGATCGCATTCGCCACCGCCGGCAGCACCGGATTGGCGCACATCTCGCCCGGCCCCTTGGCGCCGAACGGGCCATCCGCCGCGGGGCGCTCCAGCACCGCGATGTCATGCGGGCAGATGTCGCCCGGCCCCGGCATCAGATATTCGACGAAGTCGCGCGGACCATGCGCGGGATCGGGATAATACGGTTCCGGCGTCTCGTAGAGTGCGTGGCTGACACCCATCCAGGCGCCGCCGACGAGCTGCTGCTCGACCAGCCGCGGATTAAGGGCGCGACCGAGCTCGTAGGCACTGTCCATCCTGACCATGCTGACCTCGCCGGTCTCGTCATCAACCTCGACTTCAGCGACGAGACAGGCATGCGCGTAGCAGGTCGCCGGCGACATCTCGCCGGTCTCCGGATCGACATCCGACAGCGGCACCAGGAAGATGCCGCGGCCGGAGATGGTCTTGCCTTGCTTGAATTGAGCGGCGATGGCGACGTCCTTGGTCGAGATCGCGCGATGCGGCGCGCCCTTGACGTGAATATTGCCACGGCCGTCGGTCTCCAGATCGGCGGCATTGACCTCGAGCTCCTCGGCCGCCGCCTCCATCATCACGCCGCGTGCCTCGCGCGCCGCTGCCATGACAGCATTGCCGACGCGGTGGGTGCCGCGCGAGGCGAACGAGCCCATACAGTGCGGGCCGGTGTCGGAATCGGCGGTATCGACATAGACGTCCTCGACCGGAACCCCGAGCGTCTCCGCGCAGATCTGCCGCGTCACCGATTTCATGCCCTGGCCGAGATCGATCGACGACAGCGCTACGGTGAACTTGCCGCTGGGGTTGGAATGCACCAGCGCCTGGCTCGGGTCGCCGCCGAGATTCATGCCGATCGGGTAGTTGATCGAGGCGATGCCCCGCCCGCGATGCCTGGTCATATCAGCGCCTCCTGGTGCCGAACACGGAGGAGAAGCGGGTGGCGCCATGCGATGGCGCCGCCGGCTGCGGCGGAGGAGGTGCAGGCGGTGGCGGCGGAGCGACCGGCCGCTGGTCGTGCGCTGGCACGGACAA
>Ga0209677_101502_pt1 | contig 10010 bp, 6 predicted proteins | sample AraplaCvi_mCL_r2_2_FD_184285 | JGI IMG/M metagenome (GOLD analysis project Ga0209677, IMG submission 184285) | Arabidopsis root microbial communities from North Carolina, USA - plate scrape CL_Cvi_mCL_r2 (SPAdes) (version 2) | ecosystem: Host-associated > Plants > Roots > Endosphere | place: USA... | reverse complement strand
GCAATCTGTTCCAGTCGACTGCAATTGCGGTTGCTGTTCTGGTGTTCGATCGTAGGCGCGAAGCGGGCGGGCCACGCGCCGAGCAGCAAGATGTGTTGTTCATCGATGCCAGCCGAGATTTTCAACCCGCGAAGACTCAGAACGTCTTGCTTGACGAACACATCGCCAAGATCGTCGACACCTTTAAGGAGCGTAAGAGCGTCGAGAAGTATTCGCGCAGCGTTCCCCATAGCGAGATCGAAGAGAACGATTTTAACCTGAATATTCCGCGTTATGTTGACGTATTTGAACCTGGCGAGTCGGTCGACATAAAAGAAGTGCAGGCTGAGATCGATACGCTTGAGGCCGAGCTCGTTCGAGTTAAGGCCGACATGAAAAAACACCTTAAAGAGCTTGGCGTCGATGCTTAGACATCAAATCCCCAACACTTGGAGGGCCACTACACTGGAACTCCACGCAGAGGTGCGGACCGGGATTGCGAAAGGCAAGAAGGGCCTGACGAATCCCGTGTCATTGCCATACCTGCGAGTCGCTAACGTCCAAGATGGCCATCTCAATCTTTCCCAGATTAAAACGATTGACGTCGAGGAAAGAGATGCCGTTCGTTACCGCCTCGAAGAAGGTGATGTCCTCCTCACAGAGGGAGGCGATTTCGATAAGCTGGGAAGAGGAGCAGTTTGGCGTGGGGAAATTCCATACTGCCTCCATCAAAATCATGTTTTTTCAGTTCGGCCTAATCGCCGCGAACTGCTCTCGGAATTTCTTGCTTACCAAGCTGGTAGCGCTTATGGAAAGCAGTATTTTCAGTCGTGCTCCAAGCAGAGCACAAATTTGGCAAGCATCAACTCAACTCAGCTCCGCCAATTCCCTCTGTTGCTGCCGACCATTGCGGAGCAGCGGGCGATTGTCGCTATCCTTAGTGTGTGGGACGAGGCAATCGATGGCTTAGACGCCCTAATCGCAGCAAAGAAGCGATACATCCGTGGCATGCTCGCCAGCTGCGTAAGCGACGCGCGTAACATTGCCGCAAATGATGCTTGGAATAAGACGACAATCGGTGACGTTACAACTCTCGTACAACAACGCGTCACTTGGGATGAGGATGCCACCTACCGTCTGATTACCGTTCGACGCGGTTGCGGCGGTTTGGCCTTCCGCGGTGACCGGAAGGGGCGCGAGATACTCACCAAAGAAATGTATACCGTGCGCTCCGGAGATTTTTTGATCTCTAAACGCCAGGTTGTTCATGGGGCATGGGCAATGGTGCCGTCCGATTTCGACGGATCGCACGTCTCGAAAGAGTATGCGTGCTTGAGAGCGAAGCCCGATAAGCTTTGGATGCCATATTTTGACTGGCTTAGCCGCACGGAGCGGCTACAGCATGAAGCCTTCATTTGCAGCTATGGCGTCGATATTGAGAAAATGGTTCTCAACATCGACTGGCTCTTACAAACGCCGCTTTTGTTGCCGCGTTCGATCGATACTCAAAAGAGAATGGCTACCGGCCTGGACTGCTTGCATCACGAGATTCAACTTCTCAAACAGCAGCTTGAGGCGATTCAAAAGCAGAAACGCGGCCTCATGCAAAAACTGCTGACCGGAGAATGGCGCGTCCCGGTTCGCGACGGCAACGTTGATGCAATGGCGGCACGGGTCGCAGCGGAGGCCGCCCAATGAATAGGCGGCATCAGTTCCGAGACGGCGAGAAGCATCTCTCGCAGATTCCGGCGCTGCATATGTTGCAGACCATGGCGCCGGCATGGATGATGCTTTCCAAGGCTGAGGTCGACCGGGAACGGCGCGGCAAGCTCTCGAATGTCTTGCTCGAAGATATTCTTCGTGCCCAACTCATGCGCTTTAACGCCATCGAGGTGCGCGGCAAGCGATATCCCTTTTCGGAAGCCAACATCCAGACGGCCATCGAGCGGCTGCGCAGCCGGGAACCACTCGGTATCATACGGCTGAACGAGCGTACAGCCGACCTGTTGCAGCTCGGAACGTCGTTAGATCAGACTATCGAGGGCGATACGCGCGGGAGATCTCTGAAATACATCGACTGGGCTAATCCGGCCAGCAACACCTTCCATGTTTGCAAGGAGTTCGATGTTGAGCGGACCGGCTCAACGAAGACGCGCCGCCCGGACATTATTTTGTTCGTGAACGGCATTCCCTTCTGCGTCATCGAGTGCAAGGGACCGAACGAGGATTTCGACGAAGCCATCTCACAGAGCCTTCGTAACCAAGGCGCCGATGAAATCCCGCACCTTTTCCGCACAGTTCAGCTTCTTATCGCCACCAACAAGAACAAGGTCCGGTATGGCACGGTTGGCACTTCACGCAAATTCTGGGCCTTGTGGCGCGAGCGAGAATTCACAGATGGTGATATCGGTCCGGTCCTGACCACTCCGCTCAGCCCGGCGCAGCGGGAAAAGACCTTTGGCGACGGTTTTGAAGAGGAACAGGCGCCCTTCGAACGGATGATCTCCGATGGACGCGAAGTGACGGAGCAAGACCGCATACTCTATGCCTTGTGCCGCCCGGACCGCCTTCTCGATCTTGCCCGCCGCTTTACCCTTTTTGATCTCGGCATCAAGAAGGTCGCCCGGTATCAGCAGTTCTTCGCGGTCAAGAACATCCTCGCCAAAGTCAAGCAGCGCGATGCAGAGGGCCACCGCGAGGGCGGCGTCATCTGGCACACCCAAGGCTCCGGCAAGTCCCTCACCATGGTCATGCTTGCGCGCGCATTGGCGCTCGATCCCGAAATCATCAATCCCCGCATCGTGCTTGTCACTGACCGTATCGATCTCGATGAGCAGCTTAAAGCAACCTTTGCCGCCTGCGGCGCCGAGCCGGAGAACGCCACCTCCGGGCGGCACCTCCTGAAGCTTGTTGCCAAGGATCGCGCTTCGGTGATCGCGACGGTCATCAATAAGTTCGATACGGCACTGAACGTCCGCGACTACCGCGATCTCTCGACCGACGTGTTCTTGCTGATCGATGAAAGCCATCGTGGCCAGTACGGCGAAATGCACACGCGCATGAAGCGCATGTTCCCGAACGCCTGCTATCTCGGCTTCACCGGCACGCCGCTCATGAAGAAGGAGAAAAGTACTGCCGCGAAGTTCGGTGGCATTATCGACATCTACGCCATCGATCAGGCCGTTAAGGACGGCGCGGTCGTTCCGTTGCTTTACGAAGGCCGGCACGTCGAGCAGGACGTAAACCGTCAGGGCATCGATACCTGGTTTGATCGGGTGAGCCGACCGCTCACTCCCGATCAGCGTGCTGACCTCAAGCGCAAGTTCACTCGCTACAGCGAGATCGGCCAAACCGAGCCCACGATCTATTGCATCGCCTACGATCTCTCGGAGCACTTCGCCAAGAACTGGAAAGGAACCGGCTTCAAGGCGCAGCTCGCTACCCGCTCCAAGCGTGCCGCCCTTCTCTACAAGAGGGCGCTCGATGAAATCGGCATGGTCACCTCGGAAGTGATCATCTCTGCCCCTGACGACCGTGAGGGCTACGACGAGGTCGGCGACGAGTCGCGCGAAGAAGTCGTGCGCTTCTGGAAAAAGATGATGGAGCGCTACGGCGACGAGAAGACCTATAACCGCTCGATCGTCGCATCTTTCAAGGACCGAGAGGACCCAGAAATCCTTATTGTGGTCGACAAGCTCCTGACCGGATTTGATGCCCCAAAGAACACGGTCCTTTATCTCGACAAGCCCCTTAAGGCGCATGGCCTCTTGCAGGCCATAGCGCGCGTCAACCGCGTCGAGGACGAGAAGGAATACGGCTACATCATCGATTATGCAGGGGTGCTTGGCGAGCTCGATCCCGCCCTCAAGACCTATTCCGCGTTTGCCGAATTCGAGGCCGAAGACGTCCAGGGCGTTGTCACCCGAACCTTGGAAGAAATCGAAAAGCTGCCTCAGCGGCAGCACCAGCTCTGGGACCTTTTCAAGGGATTGCCCAACAAGCTGGACGAGGAAGCCTTCGAGCAGCATCTTGGTGATGAAGAGCGCCGAGAGGATTTTTACGAACGCCTTGCTCAGTTTGCGCGCACCCTCGCCATCGCGCTTGCAACCGCCGACTGGGTCAACGATTCCCGGAACGAGGCATCGATCGCCTCGTACAAGGAGGATCTGCGCCGCTTCCAAAAGCTGCGCACCGCCGTGCGCAAGCGCTATCAAGAGGATATTGACTTCAAGCTGTACGAAGAGCGCGTGCGCAAACTTCTCGATCAGCACATTCATGCAAGCGAAGTCATCACACTCACGGCCCCGGTTAATATTTTCGATGAGCAGGCCTTCGCAGAAGCTGTGGGCGAACAGTCGACCCCGGCCTCCAAGGCCGACATGATTGCGAGCCTCACCCAGCGCACGATCACCGAGCGCATGGAGGAAGACCCGGTCTATTTCGAGAGGATTTCAGCGCTCATTCAGAAAGCCATCGATGACCACCGGGCGCAACGGATCTCGCAGCTGGAATTCCTCAACATCGTCCGAGACGCGCGCGACCAGGTGGTGCGCCCCCGACACGACGACGTGCCAGAGCACCTGCGTGAGAACGCCACGGCCGTCGCCTTCTACCATGCGATCGAAAAGCAGCTTGCATCGGCCAACACTCAAGGGCGCGAGGTGCGCACGGATGCTGCCGAAGCCGCCGAGGCCATGCTCGATATCATTGCAAATCGCCGGGTCGTGAACTGGGCCCAGCGCGAGGACATCCAGAACGAAATGCGCAACGATCTCGACGATTATCTGTTCGACGTCATGCGCGACGAAAAAGGCCACAGCCTCACACCCGATCTCATGGATGAGGTCATCGACCGTGTTTTGGGCATCGCACGAACGCGGCTACCGGATTGATGCCATGCACGGAACGATCGTCTACTCCACCCACACCTTCGACTACACCGCGCAATATTCGGATCGCACCACCATGGCCATCACTGTCTTTCCCGACGGGGGCATACGGGTCATCGCGCCACGAGCCACCCCACAAGAAGAAGTGGAGAAGCGCCTTCGCCGGCGCGCTCGTTGGCTAATACGCCAACTCCTTCATTTCCAGCAATTTCGGCCGCGCGCGCCGGAGCGGCGATATGTCGGCGGAGAGACACACCTCTATCTTGGCCGCCAATACCGCCTCAAGCTCCGCAAGGGCGCCGACGAGGAAGTCAAGCTCAAGAGCGCGTTCCTTTACGTCACCGCACCCGACCATCGCCGGCCGCAGACTGTCAAACGGCTTGTCCAGGGGTGGTATCGCGACAAAGGGCGTGCCCGGATCACAGAACGCTTCGCAACGATTTCGGCGCGTTTCGTGAAGATGGGGTGCCGGCCCCCCGAGCCAATTCTTCGGACGATGCCGCGAAGGTGGGGAAGCTGGAGCCGCAGCGGCCGGATCACGATCAATCCTGACCTCATTCGTGCGCCCACGCGCTGCATTGACTACGTGATCACGCACGAGCTTGTTCATCTGATTCATCCGCATCACGGTGCGGCCTTTTATGAGTTGTTGGAATCACTGATGCCGGATTGGCAGAGACGAAAGGAACGTCTCGAACGCATTCTTTCCTGATGGAGATCGCCCTTGTCGATTAGCCGATCAAAATCGCCTGATGCTCCGATCGCCGCGCCGACGCCGGCGCGCGAGGCCATCTTTGTCAGCCACGCGACGCCCGAGGATAATGCCTTCACCCTCTGGCTTGGCGGCAAGCTCTCAGCGCTGGGTTACCAAGTCTTTGCTGATGTCCTTCGATTGAAGGGGGGCGATGATTGGGAACGTATCCTCGAAGATGCGATCCGCAACAAAGCGAAGCGCTTCTTGCTCGTTGCAACCCCGCATGGCGTGCAAAAGCAGGGCGTCCGCAATGAAATCACCATTGCGAACGAGACAGCTAGGCGCCTGAAGGAGGACGGCTTCATCGTGCCGCTCCGTTTGGCGGCATTTCTACCACCTCTCCAGATCGCCCATGCCCAATACATTAACTTCGAGCGAGGATGGGCTGACGGCTTAGCTGAACTGATTGCGCTCCTCGATGAGGTGGCGGTTCCGAAGAACGCGCGGAGCGACCAGGCTCAGATGTGGCAGGGACTTCAATTGAAGGACGCGCGCACGGTCGGGCCGGGTCCGGAGCAGCTTGTTTCTAACTGGCTTTCCATCGAGGCGCTTCCCTCATCCATCGCCTTCTATGAATTTAAGGGCGGGATATCGATCGGCGCGGCGCAGGCCGCGGTCAAGGCGTGCCCAATTCCGATTGCCGCGCACAATCGTGGCTTCATCAGCTTTGCGCCTCTTCACCAATTGCAAGAGTATTTTGGTCCGAATCTGCCCCTCCAAATCGCAGATACGCGCGACACCGATGCATTCCTTGATTCTGGTTGGCCGGCCCAGCGCCTTGCACCTAAAGACTGCCGTCCGAAATTTACCGACATCAGCCGGCGCGCATTAGATTCCTACTTTGACTTAAAGGAGCTGAAACCCTTTGAGTACGCAGACGGGCGAAACGCTTGGTGGGCCACAGCGCGTCATGCGACGATGGATCAGAAGAGCTTTGCCTGGGGTGACCTTAAAGGCCGCCGGCAACTTGTAGGGCGCTCAGAGAAGCGCGCATTTCATTGGCACTACGGCGTGAGCTGCTGGGCGCGATCTGGTCCGATACGCCATGTTCGGGTGGCTGGCCGCGTCATCTTCACCTCTAACGGTCATGAGCTGATCGGCGATGCGCGCCGGCTGCACCGTATGCGCCGCACATTTTGCAAGGGATGGCGGAATGACAAGTGGCGCGATCTTCTTCTCGCGTTCTGGTACTGGCTCGCGGACGGCGCGGAGTTCGTCGACATCACGCTCGGTGAGGGCGCCGTCATGCGCCTCAGCTTGCCTCCGAAGACCTTCGAGGCCGCCTTTGGCGTGAGTTCATCCTCGGATGTGGCCACGGGCGAAGAAGAGGAAGACGATGAGTTGATGGTCGACCGTGACGATGACGATCAGGGCGATGACGACGATGAGGGAGAGGAATGATGACGACCCCACTAACCCTCATACATCTTCCCGAACCCAAACTCGAATTCAAATACGGCCAGACGCTGTCTTATCCTCGGGACGGGCTGTTTTTGTACGGCCCAGTCGACGGCGGTCGATCCGAAATCCATTACGGCGTGATCGGCACCAAGGCCGGCGTTGAACGCTTCGAGCGCTGGGCAAAATCGATCGGGACATTTATCGATGTGCCGCCGCCCCGGAAGGGCGCCAAGGCGATTGAGCCGCAACACGTCGCGTTCCCGGGATTTGCCGCCGCGTACAACGCGACCTGGCCGGTTAAGCCAAAGACAGTCATCGACACGATCGACCCCGACGCGATTCACAAGGTGTTACGCATCGCAAATCGTAACGAGGCGATCAAGGCCGCGGTTGACTTGTATGTGGAAGCGCTGGTTACGCGCAGCAATCGCATGGAAGATCCGCCCAGCTTCTGGTTCGTTGTGATTCCCGAGGAGGTCTACGACCTCGGCCGCCCTCTCTCGAAGGTACCGACGAAGGAGAAAATTCAAGGCACGGTCAGGATGACAAAGGCCGAAGCCCTAAGGCTGGATGAGCAGCCGACCTTGTTCGGCTTGGATAAGGCCGAAGCCGACGTCTACAAGTATGCGACGCACTTCCGGCGCCAGCTCAAGGCGCGTCTTCTTGAACACAAGATCGTCACCCAGATCATTCGCGAGACCACTCTCGCGCCGCATGACTTCCTAAAGAGCAACGGTCAACCGAAGCGACGCCTCGAAGACGCGGCAACCGTCGCGTGGAAGCTTTCAACCGGCGCTTACTACAAGGCCGGCGGTCGGCCATGGCAGCTATCCGGTGTGCGCTCCGGCGTGTGCTACGTCGGCCTTGCCTACAAAAGGCGCGACTCCACGGTTGACGACGGCTTTGCCTGCTGCGCCGCGCAGATGTTCTTATCCAGCGGAGAAGGCGTTGTTTTTCGAGGGGCGCTCGGCCCCTGGTATCATTCCGACACCAAGCAGTTCCATATCGACAAGCCTGCGGCTAAACGGCTCGTCGAAATGGTCGTTCAAGAATACCGCGACCAGCACGACAACAAGCCGCCATCCGAGCTCTTCCTTCACGCCAAATCGTTTTTTACCGATGAAGAGTGGGACGGCTTTGTAAGCGGCGCGCCGCCCGAGACGAACGTCGTCGGTGTGCAAATCTCCGATGCGAAGGATGCCTTGAAGCTGTTCCGACCGGGCAAGTACCCCGTTTTACGTGGCACAGCGCTTCTGTTGTCCGACACCGATGCCTACCTCTGGACATCGGGATATGCGCCACGGCTCGACACCTACGTCGGCCCTGAAACGCCAAACCCGGTTCATGTGAAAGTCCAGCGCGGCAAGTGTCCGCTGAAGACGGTGCTGGAAGACGTCATGAGCCTGACCAAGATCAACTTCAATTCCTGCCTGCACAATGACCGACTCCCGGTGACAATACGGTTCGCCGACGCGGTCGGTGAGGTTATATTGGCCGCGCCGCAGACAAGTGAGCCGAAATTAGCGTTCAAGTTCTACATATAGAGCCGTGATGCGACATGGTCGGGAGCGGCGAAGCGCTGCTCAGTGTTGCAGCCGTCGCAGTACGATGACCGCGCAAATATTTTTAAGGCTCAACAGCGCGTTGTGCCTCGGGACCGAACCTGCTTCGAGATCGTGCAGCAGGTGTTCGATGCGCTTTGGCGTGATCGCAAAGTTCGTTCCGTGTCATATGCATCAGTTCGGCGATCGCCCAAAGAAGCATCGTTTCCTCCATCACTTGACCGCGCCTGTCGCGGCCTTCTGACGGAGGCCTTTGGGGCGGAGGAGGCGGATGCATCGCGTGCGAACGCAACGCGGTCGAGGAGTGCCGACAGCACTTGCATTCATGAGCCGACAGCCGGCGCGACAGGCCGGAGAAGGACGTGAGATGCGCTGGGATAGGGGAATGCGCTATCTGACGGCGTCCGCAACACGATGCCCGCAGCGAATTCTTATGCGGAAAGCAGCTCAAGAACCGCGAGATCGATAAGCGCGTCCGGCACGCCAGCCTCGCCGGCGATTTCCAGGTAAGGGCGTGCGTTGTCGGGATCGTCGAGCTGCCACAGGATGTAGGCGCCGACCGCGTAACTTGCGGTGGGATTGCCTTGCGCGGCTTCGGCGATCACTTCCTCGGCGAAAGGCGCGATTTTAGGGTCGAAGGCGAACGTGCCCCGCTTTGGATCCATCGATCGCTTTTTGTCCTCTTTGACCGTAACCGATATACGCCCGTCAGGCCAGATTTCGACACTCGAAACCCTGCCGCCTACTTCAAGCACGCCTTTGACTGCTCGCCTGACATCAGCTTCGGTGAATTTCGACTTTGTCATCCGACCAGTTCAGATGGAAAGGAATCAGCAGCCCAGACGCCTGCAAATGCGCGGATGGCAGTGAAGAAGAATCCATATATGTCATCGACAGTCGTGCCCTGAAGGCTTCTGTAGCTCGAATAGGGGCCTGGAGCGCTACAGCGTTGATTTGGGTCGCCTTACCCAGCACGCGGCCTCCTGTCTGTCTAGACAGATAGCCGGCGAATAGGAGCTTCTCCGGACCAAGATCTGCAGCAGGTAGGCGCATTATGCGTTATCGTAACCTGCAATTTCTGCTGCAAAAAAGACAACTGAATCCATGCCCGAGAATCATCTCCTTGAATCCCCTAGAGGCCGCTCACTTCCTAGGAGTTGGTGCATCGGCTGGGTGATCCCGATCAGATCGAGCGATGAGCCGCAGGGATTGGCAACCTTGTGGCGGGATCAAAGGATCCAAGCGTGCCCCGGAAATGCAGCTATGGCGCGGGGTGCGCTTGCGAAGATACCGCCACGGTCCGATGAGGGACTGGGTGGAAACCTCATATGATTTGGTTAGCTGAGGGCACTGTGAAAATCCGGTGCACGCATGTTCTACTCTTCTGTCGCTTCCGTTTCCAGAAATTGCGGTCGGCGACCATTG
>Ga0209677_101500_pt1 | contig 10017 bp, 9 predicted proteins | sample AraplaCvi_mCL_r2_2_FD_184285 | JGI IMG/M metagenome (GOLD analysis project Ga0209677, IMG submission 184285) | Arabidopsis root microbial communities from North Carolina, USA - plate scrape CL_Cvi_mCL_r2 (SPAdes) (version 2) | ecosystem: Host-associated > Plants > Roots > Endosphere | place: USA... | reverse complement strand
CAAGAGGACTCGGCTTCCCGCGCCCCCACTACACCTCGGTCGAACGCGAGCGCCGCTGGCTGTGTCGCGAGGTGCCGTCGGCCCAGGTGCAGCGCAGCGAGGCCATCACCGACCTGTACGTGACCGGCGCCCGACTGCGCTTGCGCGAGGCGCGCCCGACCGGCGGCGGGACGCCGATGCTGCGGCTCACGCGCAAGAACGACGTGGACGCGCACACGCGGCTCATCACCTCGATCTACCTGCCCGAGGAGGAGTTCGCGTTGCTGGCCAGGTCGCTGGAGGGGGTCCGCATCCGCAAGCTCCGTCATCGCCTCGCGCCGGTCGACGGCGTGAACATCGTCGTCGACGAGTTCCAGGGGCCGCTGGCGGGCCTGTTCCTGGCCGAGGCGGAGTTCCCGACGCACGAGCAGCTCATGGCCTACGCCGGACCGGCGTTCGCCGTTCGCGAGGTGACGGACGATGTGCGCTTCACCGGAGCGCTGTTGGCTGTGCACGGCCTCCCGGCCATGTGAGAATTTGCGCATGCCCACCTATGCCGACACCCGCCTCACCTCCGAGCGCCTCGTCCTGCGCCCCATCGCCGCTGGCGACGCCGATGCGCTGTTCGCCATGCGCTCCGACCCCGAGGTGCAGCGGTACGGCAGCCACGGCCCGTGGACCGACCGCCAGACCGCGGTCGACTACATCGCGCGCATGACCGGCTACCTGGAGGCCGGTGCCCCGCCGCAGTTCGCCATCGAGCGCCAGGCCGATCGCGCGGTGGTGGGCAGCTGCACGCTGTTCCACCTGGACGAGCAGAGCCGCCGCGCCGAGTGCGGCTACGTGCTGCTGCGATCGGAATGGAACAAGGGCTATGCCGCCGAGGCGATGACGGCGTTGCTCGACTGGGGCTTCGGCCACCTGGACCTGCACCGCGTCGAGGCCGACCTCGACCCGCGCAACACGGCCTCCGCGCGCCTGCTCGAGCGCCTGGGCTTCCTGCGCGAAGGCCACTTGCGCGATCGATGGATCGTCGACGGGCAGATCAGCGATTCCTGGATCTACGGGCTGCTGGCCCGCGAGTGGACTGCGCGGCGATGAACCAGCGCGGCGTGCTCGCCGACCGTCCGCACCTTTGGGCGTTCCTGGCCGGCTGCATCGCGGTCACGGCGGGCGTAGTCATGCACCTGCCCATGTTCTGGATGGGCCGCAACGACCACTTCCACCTGGCCGGCATGGCCATGGGTGGCGACATGATGGGGGGCATGGCGCTGATCGTCGGCGGCATCGTCGTGGCCGGCTACGGGCTGCTGCCGCGGCGCGCGCTGCAGCAATCGCACGCCGACGCGCTGATGCGCGTGGCCGCCCCCGAGGACGCGCCGCTGGGCCGCGCGCACTGGCGGCTGATGGTGGTGCTGACCGTGGCGCTGATCATCGACGTGATGAAGCCGGCGAGCCTCGGTTTCGTGCTGCCCGGCATGCGCGCCGAGTACGTGGTGAGCAAGGCGACCGTGGCCTGGCTGCCGTTCGCGGCGCTGTCCGGCACGGTGGTGGGCTCGGTGGTGTGGGGCTGGCTGGCCGACATCTACGGGCGGCGCGCCTCCATCCTGCTGTCGGCCGTGATGTTCGTGGGCACCGCCATCTGCGGCTCGATGCCCGACTTCTGGTGGAACGTGGGCATGTGCTTCCTGATGGGCGCGGCCGCGGGCGGCATGCTGCCCGTCACCTACGCGCTGCTGGCCGAGACCATGCCGTCGCGCCACCGCGGCTGGGTGCTGGTGCTGGTGGGCGGCCTCGGCGCCGTGGGCGGTTACCTGGCGGCCAGCGGCTGCGCGGCCTGGCTGGAGCCGATCTTCAGCTGGCGCATCCTGTGGTTCCTCAACCTGCCTACCGGCCTCGCGCTGATCTTCCTGAACGCGTTCATCCCCGAGTCGCCCAAGTACCTGGCCGCGCAGGGCCGGATCGACGAGGCCATCCGCACGCTGCGCGGATTCGGCTGCGACGTGCACGCCGAGCCGCGCGCCCCGGCGCCCGCGCGCGACGGCGCGCCCATGACGCACGAGCTCGCCGCGCGCACCTGGGCGCTGAGCATCGCCGCCATCGCGTGGGGTCTCATCAACTTCGGCCTGTTGCTGTGGATGCCGATCCACCTGGTCGAGCGCGGCTACAGCATGGCGCTGTCGAGCCGTCTGCTCTCCGCATCGGCGCTGATCGCCATTCCCACGGTGTTCATCGCGGCGTTCCTGTACGGCCGCTGGAGCAGCAAGGGCGCGCTGCTGGGCGCCATCGGGGTGACGACGGTCGGGCTGGTGGGCGTGATGTTGCTGGAGCTGGCGCCCGCCGGCTCGCTGAGCCCGGTCTGGCCGATCGCGCTGCTGATCGTGGGCGTCAACGCGATCATCGCCATGCTGCTGCCTTACGCCGCCGAGAGCTACCCGCTCGCGGTGCGCGGGCGTGCCACCGGCTGGATCGCGGCGTGCACCAAGGGCGGCGGGCTGATCGCCCAGCTGCTGAGCCTGCTGGCGCTGGTGCCGGGGCTGTTCATGGCGGCGCTGGCGATCCTGGTGCCGGTGGGGCTGTCGCTGGCGCTGGTGTGGCGGTTCGGGGTGGAGACGCGGGGGCGGGACTTACGGGACTTCGAAGGCTGAGAACGGATCAGCCCTCTGATTCGGGCTCCGCATCGACCCGGGCCGGAATCGACTGCAATGCCAGTTCCGCGCTGTTCAGGGCGCCCTCGATGAAGCCCTGGTAGTCGGAGTACGCCTCGCCGACGATGTGCACGTTCCTCGCGCCGCTGCCGAAGTCGAAGGCCTTGAACGTGTCCATCACCTTCCAGCTGCGCACGCCCGGCTGCCAGCCGTGGTTGGCGGCGCCGTACGGGGCGCGCGCCCAGTCGCGCAGGCCGTAGGTGATGATCGAGTTGCGGATGTAGGCGGTGGCTTCGTCGAGCGTCATCTGCTGGAACAACCTGCGTGCGTTGTCGGTCAGCCGCACGTTCGATTCCTCGGCGTGGTGGCCTTCGACGGCGCGCTTGACGTCGCGCGCCACGAACAGCGCGAACGCGTCGACGATGCGGCCGTTCTGGTCCAGCTCGGCACGATCGTGGCGCTCGGTGTCGATGACGTAGTGGCGCCAGAACTCGGTGGCCGGCGTGTCCATGTACAGCAGGATCATGCCGTGGCCGTCGCGATCGGCGTCGCGCGGCCGGCGAAAGTAGTGGATCTCCCGCGTGGGCATGCAGTTGGCGTGCTGCTGCGGCGGCTGGTCGTAGTCCCACCACGGCGCGTTGCTCACGAAGAAGATCTTGAGCATCGGAAAGCCGTTGACCGAGTCGAGCTGCGACGCGACGTGTTCGGGCAGGTGCTGCGCGAGCTTGACCAGCGGCAGGCGCGGCATGGCCAGCACCAGGCGTTGCGCGGTGAGCGTCTCGGTGCCGTTCTTGGTGCGCACGTCCAGCGCCAGCGAACGCTCGCCGATGCCGGTCGGCCGGAAACCCAGCAGGGTATGTCCGCCGGCCAGCGTCACGTTGGGATGCGCGCGCAGCACGTCCATCAGGCCGTCCGACAGGCGTGACGATCCGCCGGCGATCGTGGCCAGCTTCTGGCCCACCGTCTTGAGGGCCCGCAGCCACCAGATGATCCATTCGGCGGCGTTCAGGTTCTCCGGGATCATGTGATAGAAGGTGCCGGTATCGCGCAGCTTGACGACCGCGCGGTGGCTGAGGATGCCTTGCGCGGACAGCGCGTTCCAGAACCCCGTGGCCCACAGCGGCTGCCCGTGCAGCTGGGCGTGCTTGCGCAGTCGCATGTAGTCGGCCTCGCTCAGGCCGTCGATCCAGGCCTGGTCGTCGGGCGCGCGGCCCATGATCAGCATCACGCCCCGCCGCAGCAGCTGCAGCGAGTTGAGCCCCTGCTCCTCGGGCGTGAGGTCGTCGTCGGGCGCCACGATGCTCTCGCCGCTGGGCCCCGCGAAGTCCACCAGCTCGACGCCCAGCTCGGCGCACAGCGCGGCAAAGCGCGGCTGCAGCGTCGGCTCGAAGCGCATCGGGCCCATCTCGGCGATGAAGCCGTCGAGGTCCTCGGTCTCGATGCGCCCGCCCCAGCGATCGGACGAGGCCTCCAGGATCAGGATGCGGTGCCCCGCGTCCGCCAGCCGGCGCGCGCAATACAGGCCGGCGATGCCGCCGCCGGCGATGACGATGTCGTGGGTGTTCATGCGGGGGCGCTGGAGCTGGTGTCAGGTCTTGCGTTTTGCGGTGTCAGGTCTTGCATTTTGCGGAGTTCATACGGCACCACGCAAAACGCAAGACCTGACACCGCAAAACGCAAGACCTGACACCAAGCGGTCTGGCTTGTCTAGGGGACTGCGATTGTCTCCCCTGCCACGCCCCGCGGCTAGTGGCGCTCAGCGGCCCTTGGAGATGCTGCCCAGCCCGCCGCCGTTCGTAATGACCCGCTTCGGGTTGCCGTAGTACGTGAGCGAGCCGATGCCGCCGACGGTGGCGTCCAGGCGCTCGCTGGCCCAGACCTTGACCGAGCCCACGCCGCCGATGGTCGCGTCGACGGTGTCGGCGTGCAGCTCGCGGGTGTCGATGGCGCCGACGCCGCCGACGTTCAGGCGCAGGTCGTGGATGGTGCCGTCGGCCTTGAGGCTGCCGGCGCCGCCGAATCGCACGTCGAAGCGGTCGCCCGACAGGTGCGAGATGGTGGTCTGGCCGGCGCCGGCCATGTCCAAGGCCAGCAGCTGCGGCACGCTGATCGTCAGCTTCATGTCGTTCCAGTGGCGGTCGTTGATCTGCGTGTCGTGGCGCATGCGGATGCGCAGCTCGCCGCCGACGACCTCGGTGATGAGGTCGGCCAGGTACTCGTCGCTGCCGTGCGCCACCACCGACTGCGTCTTGCCGACCTCGATGAACAGGTTGATCGGGCCGGCGTTGGACACCGACGTGAACGGCGCCAGCGCGCGCGGCTGGTCGGCGGCGTGTGCGGTCGCGCTCACGAGGGCGGCGACGGTGGCGAGCGTGAGGGTCAGGGCGTAGCGCATGGGGTTCCTCGGCGGGTCTTGATCGATGGGGTCCATTCTGTCGAGGCGTCGTGCGGCGTGCCAGGCAGCTGCGACGAGGTGCGATTTGCGCGCGATGCGTTGCGTGGTCGTGCGATGGAGCGGCGTCGGCGAGAAGGTCGTCACCCCTGGGGCCTGTCGCCGGGCGCAGACCTGCGGGTAGCGTCTCAGAAGGAGTGGGCCTGCGAGTTCGCGCAGGGTGACGGGCGGTTTTTTTCGAGGCGCCACGGCGTGTCAGGGCGACGAATCGAGCAACGGCGAGACCAGCCCGGTCAGCCAAGCCATCACCGCCTGCACCCGCGGCGCGAGCTGCCGCCGGTTGGGCAGCATGAGCGACACCGGCATCGACGGCGCCACGAACTCGGGCAGCACCTCGACCAGCTGCCCGGACGCCACCAGCGCGTCCGTGCCGAACGCCGGCGCCTGGATCAGGCCCAGCCCGGCGAGCGCCGCGGCCTGGTACGCGTCGGTGCCGTTGACGGTGACCTGCGCGCGCATCGGCCGGGTGCGGCGGCGGCCGTCGGCGTCCAGCCATTCCCACGCGGCGCCCTGCGCATTGAGCGACGGCATGTAGTGGACGACGCGGTGCTGCGCGAGATCGTCCAGCGTGCGCGGCGTGCCGTGCGCGCGCAGGTAGCCGGGGCTGGCGACGTTGCGCATGCGCAGGAATCCCAGCGGTCGCGCCACCAAGTCGGAGTCGGCGAGCGCGCCCACGCGCAGCACGCAGTCGAAGCCTTCATGCACGAGGTCGACGCGCCGGTCGGTGGTGCTGACACCCACCTCCAGCAGCGGGTGCGCAGCCAGGAACTCGGGCAGCCGCGGCAGCACGATGTCGCGCGCCAGTCGGTTGGGCAGGTCGATGCGCAGCCGGCCCGTCAGGCCCGCCGACGCCGGCCGGAACATCGCCTCGAGCTGCTCGGCCTCGGTCAGCAGCTCCTTGCAGCGCTCCAGGAAGCGCTCGCCGTCGGGCGTGACCCGCACGCTGCGCGTCGTGCGCTGGAGCAGCCGCGTGCCGACCTGCGTCTCCAGCGTCTGCACTGCCGCCGAGACGCGCCCCTTGGCCAGTCCCAGTTGCTCGGCCGCGCGGCTGAAGCTGGACAGCTCGGCGACGGTGGCGAAGATGCGCAGCTCGTGCAGGTCCATTGTTCTGATTTTGGGAACAGTGTGGGAGCGTGACTTTATCCGCCCAGCGGGAATTCTTAAAGTCCCTCCATCGATTCATCCACACAGGAGCCCGACATGACCTCTTCCACCTAAGCCATCGCCCTGGTCACCGGCGGCAGCCGCGGCCTGGGCCGCAGCGCCGTGCTCAAGCTCGCCGAGCGCGGCGTCGACGCGATCCTCACGTACAAGAGCAACGAGGCCGAGGCGCACGCCGTCGTGCGCGAGGTGCAGGCGCTGGGCCGCCAGGCCGTCGCGCTGCAGCTGGATGCCGGCGACAGCGCGTCGTTCGGCGCCTTCGCCGACCGTGTCAAGAGCGCGCTGGGCGCCACGTGGCAGCGCGCGGACTTCGACTACCTCGTCAACAACGCAGGGATGGGCGTCGACCACGCCACCGTCGCCGAGACCACCGAGGCCGCCTTCGACGCGTTGGTGAACGTGCACCTGAAGGGCACGTTCTTCCTGACGCAGAAGCTGCTGCCGCTCGTCAAGGACGGCGGCCGCATCCTCAACACGTCCAGCGGCCTCGCGCGCTTTGCCCTGCCCGGCTACTCGGCGTACGCGATGATGAAGGGCGGCATCGAGGTGCTCACGCGCTACCTGGCCAAGGAGCTGGGCGCGCGCGGCATCTCGGTCAACACGATCGCCCCGGGCGCCATCGCCACCGACTTCGGTGGAGGACGCGTCCGCGACGACGCGCAGTTGAACTCGTTCGTCGCGTCGCAGACCGCGCTGGGCCGCGTGGGCCTGCCCGACGACGTGGGCAACGCCGTCGCCGCGCTGCTGGTCGAGCCGAGCGGCTGGGTCAACGCGCAGCGCATCGAGGTGTCGGGCGGCATGTTCATCTGAACACGCGCCGCGGGCTCAGTGCGGCCGGATGTGGCCGTGCTCGCCCATCTTCGGCGGCGTGCCGGTCACCGCGGCCTCGGCCATCTTGTACAGCTGGACGAGCTTGCTTTCCTTGACGTCCCAGTAGTCCGCGTGCTCGATGCGCACGCGCACCAGCGCGAGGTCGGGATCGTTCACGCCGCCCTTGAACCAGGCCTCCGCGGCCTTGTTCCACAGCGCCTGCTTCCTGGCCGGATCCTCGACGATCTCGGCCACGCCGGACACCGAGACGTAGGTGTCCGAGCCCGGGTCCGCGTACGACACGTTGACCTGGTCGTCGCCCTCGAACTCCGCCACGGGATCGCCCGAGCGCGACATGAAGAACCACAGCGCGTCGTCCTCGATGCGCTTGTTCTGCGTGGTCATCGGGCGCGAGTGCAGGTGGCCCTGCTGCTTGTGCGTGGTGAACATGCCGAACTTGATGTCCTTGATCAGCTCGCTGAGCTTGTCCTGGCCGTGGGCCGTCTGGTCGTGCGCGTCGTACATGGGTTGGCTCCTGTAAGGTGTCGGTTCCACCCATCTCAGCAAGGGCGAGGCCCACGCCATGTCATCCCCGGCCGCGCCTTCGCGCGCGCGTTGCGCCACGTGCGCCCTGCCCGCGCGCACCTGCCTGTGCACGCTCGTCACGCGCGTGCACAACGACGTCGACGTGCTGGTGCTGCAACATCCCGACGAGGTCGACGAAGCCAAGAACAGTGTCCGGCTGATGCGGCTGAGCCTGTCGCGCTGTCGTGTTGCCGTCGGCGAGCGGTTCGAGCCCGATGAGCTGCTTCGCCTGCTCGACGGTGATGTATCCGGTGTCGCGCTGCTTTACCCGGACGACACGTCGGCGGGCCCTGGGCGCTCATCCGGCGCGCCGCCGACGCGTCTCGTTGTGCTCGACGGCACGTGGCGCAAGAGCCTGCGCATGCTGCACGCGAATGCTTTGCTGCAGACATTGCCGAGGTGGGCGGTCCCTGCGGCAATGACGTCGCGCTACGCCGCCCTGCGCAAGGCCCGCCGACCCTCGCAGCTCAGCACGCTCGAAGCCACTTGCCAGGCGCTGGCCGGCATCGAGCGGTCGCGCGATCGCTACGCGCCGCTGCTGGACGCATTCGACCGCTTCGTGGCCGACCGGGCGGCGTGGGCGGGCCGGAAATGAAGATCGCCGCCAGGCCGGAGGGCCATGGCGGCGATCGAGCCGCGCTCCGAAGGCCCGCTCGGCTGAGCGGGCGGGGAGCCCGGGTCACTCGTTGGCGCGGCGCGCCGTCAGTTGCGGTCCGAGCGCGGGGCCGGCGCCGTCGACGATTCGGTGTTGTCCGTGCTGCTGGCGGCGCTCGAGGTGTCGGAGGCTGGCTGGACCACGGACGACGACGTGTCGGCCGGGGCGGTGTTGTTCAGCGTCGTGGCCGGATCGGTGGTGACCGTGGTGGTGACGGTCGAGTCGGCGGGCACGGACTGCGTCGTCGTCGTCGAGTTCGCGTTCTGCGTGGTGGTCGCGTCGGTGGACTGGGCGACGGCGGCGCCGATGCCGGCAAGCAGGGCGGCGGCGGCGGCGACGGCGGACAACTTCTTCTGATAGCTTTGCATGGAAATCTCCAGGGTTGAGTGTTGCGGGGTCGGCACCTGCCGAGCCATCTGGCGAGGATTCATGCGGCAAGCAGGGTGCCGCGGCGTGTAAGCAAACGCTGCCGTCGTAACGCGGGGCCGCTGCTGTCGCGTTGTCCCGCGGCGTCGCGCGGGCTCCCGAACTCTGCGAGCATGGCGCCTTCCTCCAGCGCAAAGGCTCTCCATGGACATGACCCACGACCTCATCGTGATCGGCGGCGGCTCGGGCGGCGTCGCGGGCTCGCGGCGCGCGGCGGCGCACGGCGCGAAGGTGGCGATCGTCGAGGCCGATCGGTTCGGCGGCACCTGCGTCATCCGCGGCTGCGTGCCGAAAAAACTCTACGTCTACGCCTCGCAATTTCCGGAGCATTTCGCCGATGCCGCCGGCTATGGCTGGACGGTGCCGGAAGCCAGTTTCAACTGGCAGACACTGGTCGCCAACAAGGACCGCGAGATCAGCCGGCTGGAGGCGATCTACAAGAAGAATGTCGAGGGCTCAGGCGGCGAGACCTTCCATTCGCGGGCGATGATCGTCGACCCGCATGTCATCCATCTTCTTGGCGAGGACAGGACCGTCACGGCCGACCAGATCCTGATCGCCACCGGCGGCCGTCCGGCGGCGCATCCGGCACTTCCCGGTCATGAGCATTGCATCTTTTCCAACGAGGCTTTCGACCTCAAGGAACTGCCAAAGGCGATCATGATCGAGGGCGGCGGCTATATCGCGGTGGAGTTCGCCAACATCTTCCACGGGCTCGGCGTCGACACCACGCTGGTCTATCGCGGTAAGGAAATCCTCAGCCGCTTCGACATGGACCTGCGCCGCACGCTGCACGAGACCATGGAAAAGAAGGGGATAAGGATCCTCTGCCATGCCGTATCGGAGTCGATCCGCAAGCGGCCGGACGGCCGGCTCGACGCCCTTCTCACCAGCGGCCAGACGCTGACGGTGGACCAGGTCATGCTGGCCATCGGGCGCATCCCCAATACCGAGAATATGGGCCTGGAAGGTATCGGCCTCGAGATGACCCAGGCCGGCGCGATCAAGGTGGACGAGTACTCCCGCACCAACATCGACAATATCTGGGCGATCGGCGACGTCACCAACCGCGTGCAGCTGACACCGGTGGCGATCCACGAAGCGATGTGCTTTGTCGAGACGGCGTTCAAGGGCAACCCGACCGCGCCCGACCACGAAACGATCGCGACCGCGGTCTTCTCGCAGCCGGAAATCGGTACTGTCGGCCTCTCCGAGGATGAGGCCGTGAAGCGTTTCGCCGATGTCGAGATCTATCGCGCCAGCTTCCGGCCGATGCGGCATACGCTGTCGGGCCGCGACGA
>Ga0209677_101499_pt1 | contig 10019 bp, 11 predicted proteins | sample AraplaCvi_mCL_r2_2_FD_184285 | JGI IMG/M metagenome (GOLD analysis project Ga0209677, IMG submission 184285) | Arabidopsis root microbial communities from North Carolina, USA - plate scrape CL_Cvi_mCL_r2 (SPAdes) (version 2) | ecosystem: Host-associated > Plants > Roots > Endosphere | place: USA... | reverse complement strand
CACCACCAGCGCCAACGCACGCGCCAGCCAGTCCGGCATCTCCAACCGCGGCACCCGCCGGGCGGCTTCGCCCAGATGCTGCCGCAGCACCTGCGCGATCTCGATCATCGACATCGGCTCGCCGGCTACCGCGAGGAACCGCTCGCCCCTGGCCGCCGAGTGTTGCATCGCCCGCAGATGCAGGTCGGCGACATCGCGTACATCGACCAGCGCGAAATTGATTCGCGGCGCCGCCGGCGTCCGGCCATCAAGCAGCGCCTGCACCAAAGTGAGCGAGGCGGAGACATCCGGCCCCAGCGCCGGGCCGAGCACCGCCACCGGATTGACCACGGCAAGCTCCAGGCCACCGCCCTCGCGCGCGATGAAGTCCCAGGCGGCGCGTTCCGCCAGCGCCTTCGACTTGACGTAAGGCTGCACGTCATCGCCGTCGACATCAGTCCAGTCGGTCTCGTCAAACGGCGTCTCGCGGGAGGGATGGCCATAGCCGATCGCGGCGAAGGAGGAGGTCAGGACCAGCCGCTTGACCCTCGCATCGCGGGCGGCGCGCAGCACCCGCAGCGTTCCTTCCCGCGCCGGCACCACGAGCTCGTTCTCGTCACTAGGCACGTAGGCCGGAACCGGTGAGGCGACATGCAGGACGTAGTCGCAGCCCTTCACCGCCTCGGCCCAGCCCGCATCGGCAGTCAGGTCGGCGGCATGGAACGCAATGTCGACGGCCCCGACCGCCCCACCCCGCCTCAGCATCGCCAGCACGTCGTCCCGCCGCGCGAGGTGGCGCACCGTGGTGCGCACCCGATGCCCGGCCGCCAGCAATTGCAGAATGCAGTGCGCAGCGATGAAGCCCGAGCCGCCCGTGACCAGAACCTCGCCCATCGCGCCCTCCCTCGCGGCCGGAATCATGCCCGGCTCGCGTGTCAGGCTGATGTGGGTGCTCCAGCGGGAGCGAGGCAAGATGAAAAGATCATGGCCGCAAAGCTAGAGACCGCCTCGCCGCGTCATGACGGGAAAATGGATGTGTCAGTGGGAGCGCATCGCGAATGAAAACGCGCGGACTTCGGCGCATGACGCGGCGGCCAGCCAAGCGGAGGCGGCGCGCCGCCGCGCTCGCCCATGCCGATCGGGACCGCGACCTGCTATTCGTCGCGGTACACCTTCTCGCGCTTCTCGTGGCGCTCCTGCGCCTCCAGCGACAGCGTCGCGATCGGACGGGCCTCGAGCCGCTTCAACGAAATCGGCTCGCCGGTCTCTTCGCAATAGCCGTAGGTGTTGTCTTCGATGCGCTGGAGCGCCGCGTCGATCTTGGAGATCAGCTTGCGCTGGCGGTCGCGGGCGCGCAGCTCGATCGCCCGGTCGGTTTCCGACGACGCCCGGTCGGCGAGGTCGGGGTGGTTCACGTTCTCCTCCTGCAGAGCCTGCAGGGTGAGCTTCGATTCGCGCAGAATCTCCTCCTTCCATGCCAGCAGCTTAGCGCGAAAATATTCGCGCTGGCGTTCGTTCATGAAAGGCTCTTTTTCGGAAGGCTTATAGTTTTTCAACTTTTCCAAGGTCAGCCCATCTCAACGTGCTGGCGCCGGTCATGGCACCGGCGGACGGGATATGCCCGTTCGCGGCCGCCTTATATAGCGGCGCCCGATGACAGACAATATGCCGCCCCTGACCGGCACCTAACCCGCAAGGCCTTGCACAGACAATTCGATCCGGGCTCGGCCGGCTGCGGTTCCACGCGGCCATTGGCCGACCGCGCGGCCTCAGTAGCCGACCGTGAAGCGGCGTCTCAGATGAGCCGGACGCTCGATTTCGTCGGCCAAAGCCACCGCAAAGTCCTCAAACGAGATCCAGCTACGGCCGTCGGCTGCGGTCAGGAGCTGGTCGGTTCCGAGCCGGAACTTTCCGGTCCGCTCGCCAGCCACGAACAGGGCCGAAGGGCACAGGAAGGTCCAGTTCAAGTCCTTTTCCTGCTGCAGCCGGTCCAGGAACTCGGCTCCCTTCGTCGCTTCGGCCTTGTATTGCGGCGGGAACGATGGCGTCGCGACCAACCTCACACCCGGAGCCACCTCGAGCGAGCCGGCGCCTCCGACCACGAGATAACGCCCGACACCGGAGTCCCTGGCGGCGCCGATCAGGATCTCGGGGTCGCTGACCAGGAAGTGGATCGTGCTGATGGCGGCATCGTGCCCGGCCCACAGCCGTGTCAGCGCGGCGCGGTCGTTGGCATCCCCCTCCGTCGCGGTGACGCCTGGCAGCTTCGCGATCCGGTCAGGGTTCCGGGCGATGGCGGTAACATGGTGGCCGCGGCGGGACAGCTCGGCGGTGATGCGCGAACCGGCCTGCCCGGACGCGCCGGCGATGGCGATCTTCATTGATGACTCCTTCATCTATGGTATCCAATAGAAACCAGATAACAGATCGAAAGCTGGTGTTAAGAACGCACTTTAAGTTCACCTGGTCACGCAGGAGTAACCCATGAAGGCCAATGCCTATGCGGCGGACTGCCCGACCCGCCAGATCCTCGATCGGATCGGCGACAAATGGGCGGTGCTGATCCTCCTGCTGCTACGCGACGAGCCCTTGCGCTTCAATCAGTTGCGCCGTGCGATTGATGGCATTTCGCAGAAGATGCTATCACAGGTGCTCAAGAGCCTGGAGCGCGACGGGCTGGTGAAGCGCCGCGCGATCGCGACCGTGCCGGTGACGGTGGAGTACTCGATCACGCCGCTCGGCCTGACCCTGGCGTCCGCGGTCGATTATCTGCGCGACTGGGCCGAGCAGCATCTGAAGGACGTGCTGGCGGCGCAACGCCGCTACGACACGCAGCATTCATCCAAGGCGGCATGAGATGAGCGCGCCAAGCCTCGCCTCGCTATGTCTAGGCGCGCCCGGCCTTGGCGAGTTCGACCTCGACGCGCAGCTCGATCTCGGACAGCAGCGCATCGAGTCCGGGATCGCCGGAGGATTCCTTGAGGCTTGCGGCCGCGTCGCGCAGTCGGATCGCCATCGTCGGGCTGAGATTGCCGGAGAGCAGGCCGAGCTTGAGCTCATCGAGCACGTCGAGTGCGCGCTTGCCCCGTTGTGCGGAGCGCTTGCGTCGCTCGACCGGATCCTCCTCGATGCCCTGCATCGCGAGCAGCGCGTCGATATTGGCCGTCTGCTTCGGCGCCAGCGGCGCGCGCGTCTCCTGCAACGTTCCGAGATCCGGCAGCGTGAAGGCGCCCGAGGAGGTCTTTCGCGTCGCGCCCGACGAGGTCGCGAGCGTGGTGCCGTTCGGTCCAAAGATGCGCATGGGTCTTTCCAGCGGCGTTCATGTCGTCAAGAGAGCTTGGCCGTGTCATGGTTAATGGCGCGTAAAGAGCCCGGCAAAAACTGCCGGGATCGGCAGTTTCGATCGCCTCAATTGATCACGACGTGGCGTGCCGCTCTCACCAATGCCGCACCATTTCAATTAGTTAGATCGGAGCGTCGCGCTGGCACGCGCCTCGCATGAGGAAGCACGATCATGCGGTCATGGGAGTGGCGGCATCGATCACTGACATTCGAGTTCGAGGGGAGAATGGGATGCCACGCATCCGTTCAACGCGCCTGTTTCAGGTCGCCTGTGCTGCCGTGTTGGCGCTGGCATCATCGACGTTTGTCGCGCACGCGACTTCGCGGATCAAGGATCTCGCCAATATCGAAGGCGTGCGCCAGAACCAGCTGATCGGCTATGGCCTCGTCGTCGGCCTCAACGGCACCGGCGACACGCTGAACAACATTCCCTTCACCAAGCAGTCGCTGCAGGCGATGCTCGAGCGCATGGGCGTCAATATTCGCGGCGCCACCATCCGCACCGGCAACGTCGCCGCCGTGATGGTCACCGGCAACCTGCCGCCCTTCGCGACCCAGGGCACGCGGATGGACGTCACCGTCTCCGCGCTCGGCGACGCCAAAAACCTGCAGGGCGGCACCCTGCTCGTCACGCCCCTGCTCGGCGCCGACGGCAATGTCTATGCGGTGGCGCAGGGCTCGCTGGCGATCTCCGGCTTCCAGGCCGAGGGCGAGGCCGCCAAGATCTCGCGCGGCGTGCCGACGGTCGGGCGCATCGCCAATGGCGCCATCATCGAGCGCGAGATCGAGTTCGCGCTGAACCGTCTGCCCAATGTGCGGCTCGCGCTGCGTAACGCAGACTTTACCACGGCCAAGCGCATCGCCGCCGCCGTGAACGACTTTCTCGGCGTCAAGACCGCCGAACCGATCGATCCCTCGACCGTGCAACTCACGATCCCGCCGGAATTCAAGGGCAACGTCGTGGCGTTTCTCACTGAGATCGAGCAGTTGCAGGTGGACCCCGACCTCGCCGCAAAGATCGTCATCGACGAACGCTCAGGCATCATCGTGATGGGCCGCGACGTCCGCGTCGCCACCGTCGCGGTCGCACAAGGCAATCTGACAGTCACGATCTCGGAAAGCCCGCAGGTGAGCCAGCCTAACCCGCTGTCGCGCGGCCGCACGGTTGTCACCCCGCGCACCAGCGTCGGCGTCAGCGAGGACGGCAAGAAGTTTGCGGTGGTGAAGGACGGCGTCTCGCTGCAGCAGCTCGTCGACGGCCTCAACGGCCTCGGCATCGGTCCGCGCGACCTGATCAGCATCCTGCAGGCGATCAAGGCGGCAGGCGCGATCGAAGCCGACATCGAGGTGATGTGATGTCGAGCTTCATCGATTCCTACACCGGCCGCGTGCCGCTCAGCATGCCGACGCCGGTGCCGCCCACCACGCCGCGCACCGACCTCGATCTGGCCGAGGCGCTCACCAAGGTCTCGCCGGCAGCACAGGCCAAGGCCAAGGCCACTGCGACCGATTTCGAGGGCATGTTCATCAACTCGATGTTCTCGCAGATGACGAGCGGGCTGAAGGGTGACGGACCGTTCGGCGATACGCCCGCCACCGGCGTGTGGCGCTCGATGCTGACCGAGCAATATTCCAAGAACTTCGCCAAGGCCGGCGGCGTCGGCATCTCCGATCAGGTGTTCCGCGAGCTGATCATGCAGCAGGCCAAAGGCACGAGCTGACAGTTTGAGTTTGTAACGCGCGGATCGCCTCTAGCTCGCGCAGAAAAGGGTATCGGCATGACAGCGCAAGGACAGGTGCAGGCGAAGAAGACGCTCTATCCGGCGGCCACGACGCCGGCGGAAGCGCGTGAGCTGGCCGACCAGCTGCTCAAGGTCATGAGCGATTTGCTCGCCGTGATCGAGCAGGAGACCGAGCTGGTGCGCGCCGGCCTGCTTCGCGAAGCGATGCGGCTTGGGCCAGCCAAGACCGAGCTGTCGGGCCACTATGTCGCGGCGGTCGGACGGCTGAAGGCCAGTCAGAAGTTCATGCAGGCGACGGCCCCCGAGCTGCTCGCCACCCTGCACCGCCATCACGACGTGTTCCGCGCGATGCTGAAGGTCAACCTCACGGTGCTCGCGACCGCGCATTCGGTGTCGGAGAAGATCGTGCGCGGCGTGAACGCGGAGATGCAGCGCCGCAGCATGCCCAATACCTATACCGCGGCCGGCCGCCGCGCAGTCCCCGGCCCGCGCCACGTCACGCCGCTCGCGGTCAGCCGCTCGCTCTGAGCCTTCTCCGCAGCCCACAAAAGCGAAGCCGCCGCGTCTTCCGAGACCGGCGGCTTTCGCGCTTTAGAAATGATTCACGAAAAATGCCGCTTCGATTCGTAACGCCGCATTCACGCTAATTCCTAACAGAACGTTGATGTCTCCTCGTCATAGTTGAAATCGGGATAGGTTGGGTTTGACTCGGTGGGCACGAGGAGGCTGCCATGAGTTCCGACTTTAGCATCAGGCCGGTGGGAGCGTCGGCAACCGCGACGGTAGTCGCGCCGGCGAGCCAGGCGGTGAGCAACGCGGTTCAGACCGATTTGCCGCCGAGCCAGACCGTGACCGCGGCGGACACCAGCACCAGCGTGCGCAACGATCCGCAGGAGCTCGCGGCGAACGATGCTTCCGTGTCGCATCAGGCCTATTACGACCGCACCGCGGCCGCGATGGTGTTCCAGGTCGTGAACCGCAAGACCGATCAGGTCGTCGAGCAGTATCCCGACGAGGCGGTGTTGCGGCGGCGCGCCTATTTCCACGCGCTGGACATGCAGAAGGACGACACGCCGCGGGTGCTTCCGACCGACCGCACGGCGTAACGACGAGGGTTTGCCAGCACAGCCGAGCACGGCACCGACGACAATCGGCATGCCGCGCTCGGTCGTGTTGAGCTGCTATTTGTCCTGAGTGGCGTAGGCCGTGTCGAGATAGGTCTGGCCGCTGGCCGGATCCGTCACGACATTCTTGATCTGCGCCTTGCCCTTGGCGGTCAGCGTGAACTTGGTGTCGCCAACACGGAAGGCGCCGTCCTTGATCAGCACGTCCTGATATTTCGACGTGCCTTCGCTCTGATAATGCACCTTGGCGCGGAAGCCGGAGACATTCGAGATCGTGATCGAGAACGACTTGTTGTTGGCGTATTTGCCGGTCCAGGAGCCCTGATAGAGCGTCGGATCGACAGCGACATACTTGCTGTTGCTCTTCGCAACACTCAGCGTGTCGGACTTGTAGGCGGACGCCAGAATGCTGGTCACGTCGGTCATGAGATCCTCCGCGCTGTCCGCCCGCGAGACCGTCAGCGACGTCCGGAAAGGCCGGCAGCGATGTGGCAGTTGATGTCGATCAGCGATTTGAGCTTCGCCGGATCCGGATTCATCTGCACCTCGATTGTCTGCTTCAGCACGAACACGCCGATATTGGCGATGTTCTGGCGGATCTCGATCGGATTCGGATTGTCGCTCATCTCCATGGCGCTCATGAAAATCGTCCACAGACGACGGTTGAACAGCAGGGCCTTGTAGAGATTGCGATCAGCCCCATTCCAATTGGCCTGGACGTCCTGCAGCTGTCGCGCCGCCTTCAACAACGCCTGTGCTTCAATTTCCCTGGGAGACGCCGTGGTCTGCGAGGTACGTGCATAGGCTTGAGCGGCATGTGACATTCAGTACTCCGGGACCGACGCTAAGGATACAACCAAACGGCCTGCGTTTTGTACGTTGAGCGCCTTTAAAATATGGTTAGCGGCTGTTAGCGCATCGGACCGATCCGCCACACTTGTGCGCAAAATGCGGCTCCCCCGCTTCGACGCTTAACACCAAGCGAACGGCACGCGCGAAAATTCAAAAAGATTTTCAATCGTGCGTATCGCTCTTGCAGCGGCAGCATGCCGCCGGGACGGCGAAACCAACCCAAGAACACAACGCCTACAGACATTTGCGTGACGGTAAGCCAGGTCGTCGATAGGCCGCTGCAGATGAATGGCCACCAGGAGCAATCCCAATCGAGTAGTTGCAATGGAATCGTCGCAAAAGAAAAGCGGCGGGCCCTGCCCGCCGCTTCTTGCATCGGTGATGTGGCGATCGATCAGCGGAGCAGCTGCAGCACGCTCTGCTGCGACTGGTTGGCGAGCGACAGCGCGGACACCGCGATGGACTGCCGGGTCGACAGCGCCTGGCTGTTGGCCGCTTCCTCGTTGGTGTCGGCCAGCGTCAGGTTCGACGAGCCGGTCTGCAGCACGTTGATCAGGTTCTTGTTGAAGTCCTGACGGATCTCCACGATCGACAGGTTCGAACCCAGGGCCGAGGCCTCCGAGCGCAGTGCCGTCGAAGCGGTGTCGAGCGAGGTCAACACCTTGTTCGCCGAGTTGCTGTCGAGGAAGTCGGTCCCCACCGTCAGGTTCGCCAGACCGAGACCCGCATCGTTGAAGGTCACGCCGGTGATGTTCAGGGTCGAGCGTCCGGTCTCGTTGAACACCAGCTTGAGCGTATCGCCGTTCAGCAGGTTGATGCCGTTGAAGGACGCATCCTGCGCGGTGGTGTTGATCTGCGCCATCACGTTGTTGTACTGCGCAATCAGGCCCGCACGGGTGGTCTGCGAGTCCGGGTCGAGCACCGGCGTCGAAGCGGTTACGCCGTTGAAGGCCTGGCCGCTCGTGGTCGACGAGCCGCTGACTGCGCCGATCGTCGACGAAGCCGCTTCGTTCGTGGTCAGGATCGTCAGCACGCCAGTGGTGCTGAGGCTGGCCTGCAGATTGTTGGCGGCCAGCACCGTGTTGAGCTGGTTGAGCGTCGATATCTGCGATGCGCCTGTTCCGAAGGTGATGTTGGTCGGCGTGCCGCCTCCTGTCGCGGCGATTGTCAGTGTCTGACCACTTAGCGCCGGTGGATTGCGCGCTGTCGTTCCGGCAGTAAGACCGAGCTTGGCGAGCGCGCTGCCCGAGAGCGTCAGATCCTGCGCAGTGCCGGTTGCAAGCGTGATCTTGCCGCCACTGACGGTCGACGGCGTCGTCGATGCGCCGGTTACGGCGTCGATGGCGGAGAGCAGATTGGAGACGGTGTCGCCGATGCCGATATTGGTGCCCGCGCTGACCGAACCGGCAACGAAGGTGAAGACAACGCCGTTCACCGTGAGCGTGTCACCGGTCGTGATGTTGGAGGCCAGGTCGTTCGAAGTCGAGCTCGAGGTGCCCGAAAGGTGGGTCGATCCCGTGATCGCGACCGGTGTCGTGTTGTCGTTGTTGACCGCGCTGCCGGTCACGAAATTGTTCGACGAACTGCCGAGCAGGTTGTTCGCCGTCGCACCCGAAATGACGGCCGAGGAGATGCTCGACTTGGTCGTGTAGCCGGTCGGCGCCTGCAGCACCTGGCTCGCGATCGACTTGGCGCTGTCGACGAGCTTCTGCAGCGAGGTCAGGCCGGTGTTGGCCGCCTGCAGCACCTGCACGCCGTTACCGATGCCATCGAGCAGGTTGGAGATGTCGCTCGCCCTGTTGTTGAGCGACTGCGCCGTGAAGAATTCCGTGGGATTGTCGAGCGCCGTGTTGACCTTGTTGCCGGTGGCCAGGTTGTTTTGAGTCGTGGCGAGCAGCGACGCCGTATTTTGCAGCGCGAGCAGGTTTTGGCGAACCGAAGCCGAAAGAACGATACCGGACATTTGTGTGAAACCTTCCTAGTTATTCACGAGCCGGTTCTAGTCGGTCTCCTTTAAAACATGGTTAATGGCCGTTTAAATTATTTGCTTAACGAATGGTTACCAACCCATCGGGCGCGAAATAGCTCAATCAATCCAGCAGGTCCCGTCCCGTCGCAGACTCCGCAGCAACGAAAAACGGCGGGGTTTCCCCCGCCGTTTCGTGACTTCGTAGATGATCGGTTCGATCGCTTAACGCAGCAGCTGCAGCACGCTCTGCTGCGACTGGTTGGCGAGCGACAGCGCGGACACCGCGATCGACTGGCGGGTCGACAGCGCCTGGCTGTTGGCCGCTTCCTCGTTGGTGTCGGCCAGCGTCAGATTCGACGAACCGGTCTGCAGCACGTTGATCAGGTTCTTGTTGAAGTCCTGACGGATCTGCACGACGGAGAGGTTCGAACCGAGGGTCGAGGCTTCCGCACGCAGCGTGGAGCTCGCCGAGCTCAGCGCCGTGATCACCTTGTTCGCCGAGTTGTTGTCGAGGAAGTCGGTGCCGGAGGTGAGCGTCGACAGGCCAAGACCGCCGGTGTTGAAGGTCACGCCCGTGATCGAGAGCGACGACTTGCCGGTCTCGTTGAAGGTGAGCTTCAGCGTATCGCCGTTCAACAGGTTGACGCCGTTGAAGGACGAGTCCGCCGCCGTGGTGTTGATCTGCGCCAGCACGTTGTTGTACTGCGCCACCAGGCTCGCCCGCTGCGACTGCGAGGTCGGATCGACCACCGGAGCAGCAGCCGCTGCCACGCCGTTGAATGCCGCACCGGTCGCCGTAGTAACCGTACCGGAGAGCGCGCCGATCGTGGACGATGCGGCGTCATTGGTGGTGGTGATCGAGAGCTTGCCGGTCGAGTCGATCGAGGCCTGCAGGTTGTTGGCGGCGAGCGCCGAGTTCAACCCGTTCAGCGTCGAGACCTGTCCGGTGCCGAGACCGAACGTGATGCTCGTCGCAGTGCCGCCGCCGGTCGCAGCGATCGACAGCGTCTG
>Ga0209677_101498_pt1 | contig 10032 bp, 10 predicted proteins | sample AraplaCvi_mCL_r2_2_FD_184285 | JGI IMG/M metagenome (GOLD analysis project Ga0209677, IMG submission 184285) | Arabidopsis root microbial communities from North Carolina, USA - plate scrape CL_Cvi_mCL_r2 (SPAdes) (version 2) | ecosystem: Host-associated > Plants > Roots > Endosphere | place: USA... | reverse complement strand
CGGGCCGTACAGCGCACGTTCGGCCAGGGCGACGCGCAGCAGCACCGGATCGGCGGCCTCGTGGCCCTGGAGCAGCGGCAGCACGTCGGCGGCGCGGCCGGCGTCCAGCAGCCAATCGGCGTACGCGCAAAGCGTGTAGACATCGGCGTTCGCCTGCAACGCGGCGGCGAACAGCGCGCCCGCGGCGGGGTCGCCGCGGCGTTGCGCGAGCTCGGCGCGCATCAGCTGCAGCCAGCCGGGGGCGTCGCCCGCGTCGGCGGGCGACGCGGCCCCGGCCAGGCGTGCGAGGGCGGCCGCGGCCGGGCCGTCGCGGCCTTGCAGGCTGGACAGTTCGGCCAGGCAGGCGAGCGCGTTGCGGTGCACGCCGTCCCCCAGCGCGAGGTATTCGGATTGGGCCAGGCGCCGGCAGCCGGCCTCGGCATCGGGCAGGTGGCCCAGCACCTGGTGCACGCCGGCACGCGTGAGCTCGGCCTGCGCGCGCACGGGCAGCGGCACCGAGGGCTGCGCGAGCAGGGCGTCGAGGTCGGCCAGCGCGGCCTGGAACTCGTGCTGGCTCTGGCGCACGGTGGCGCGCGCGAGCCGCACTTCGGGCGGCGGGTCGGGCAGGTTCCACCACGGCGCAAGCGCGGCCTGCACCGTGCCGAGCTCGCGTGGGTCGCCCTGGCGCCGGCCGCGCGCGAACGCGTCGCGCGCCGCCTGCAGGGCCAGCCCGAGCTCGTCGGGATGCGCCTGCAGCTGCGTGCGCTGCGCACGCTCGGCGGCGCGCTCGGCCCGCCGCTGCGAGGCGTCGCCCAGGTGCGCGGGCAACTGCTCGACGATCTCCCCGTCGCGCGTGGGCACGACCAGGTTTGCGTCGGCAGGCGCGGCCGCGATCGAACAGGTCGCCGTCGCCAGCCACCCGGCGAGGGTGGCCAGCGACAGGCGCCGCAGCAGGTCGGCGGCGCGTGCCATCGTCAGTTCACGGCGATGGGCTCTTCGGTCTCGCTCGTGGGCAACGTCGTGACGTTGTCCAGCTTGAGCGGCTCGGTCGTGTCGCTCTGCGCCAGCCCGATGGCGAAGGCTTCGAGCGAGGCGTCCGAGACGACGGCGCTGGCCGGCACCTGGTCGGACGCCACGGGCGGCGGTGGCGGCGGGGGCGGCGCATCGCTGTCGCCGCCGCAACCCGCGAGCAGGGTGCTCGCGGCGACCGAGGCGGCGAGTGCCGCGAGGAGAGGGTGTCGTGTCATGGCGATCTCCTTGCCGGGTCTCACTTGGCCGCGCCGCGCTTGGCGGCAGCGGGCGACGCCATCGAGCCGGTGCCGGGCACGGGCGTGTTCAGGTACGGGAACGTCGCGAGGAACGGACGCGTCGCCTGGTCCACGGTGTCGTTGAGCTTGAACACGTCCGAGCCGAGCGGCACGGCCGACGGGTTGCACGCCGTGCCGAAGCCCAGCGCGTCCGACGTGCCGTTGGCCACGCAAAGGCCGCCCATCGCCGCCACCAGCGTGATGTCGACCACGTCGTCCTTGGGCCGGCGGCCGTTCGGGTAGCCGGCGTTGTCGTTGCCACCGGCCAGGATGTTGCCCACGATGCCCAGGCGGTTCTGGTGCGCGAAGTCGACGGCGGCGATGGACGTGTTCAGGCGCATCTCCTCGGCGGCCACGCCCGACATCGGCTTGTTGACGCCGGTGATGCCGGTCAGGAACACCGTCACCAGGTCGTTGCGCGGCAGGTTCGTCGGCGCGATGCCCGGCGCGCCGAGGTAGCTCTCCAGCAGCTTCGGATACGACGGGTTGGTGACGTAGCTGCCGAACTGGGCGTCGTCCTTGGGCTTGGACGCGTTGAAGCGATCCTTGTCCTTCAGGCCGATGACCAGCTCGTTGACGAGCGGATTGCCCAGGCGCGAGACCTGCGTCCACGCGCCGCCTTCGCGGTCGGTGGTCTGGTAGCCGGCCTTGGGCGCGGGGTCGAGCACGCGGGTCTGGCGCAGGCTGGCGGTGGTCCAGCCGCCGATCACCGGGTCGCTGCCGGCCACCAGGCAGCTCTTGGGCACCTCGAGCGCGAGGGTGGTCACGTTGAGCTTGTCGAGCGAGCTCACCGAGGCGCCGATCAGGCTGGGGTCGGTGATGACGCTCACGGGCGCGTCCACCATGTCGAACACCACGCCCAGGTTCACGGCGAACGGGTCCTGGCGCTGGCCGACAAACACCTTGCCGGTGCCGGTGCAGCCAGGGATGTTGACGGTGTAGATGTGCTGGGCCGCGTAGGCCGCATAGTTCGGGATCGTCTTCTCGCCGGCGTTGTCGAACGGCTTGGCGAAGGTGGCGGATCCACCGGCCGCGTTGGTCACCTGGCCGGCGGTGCCCGAGCGGCGGTCGCCGCGCACCACGGTCACGGTGAAGGTCTCGTTGACTTGCAGGTGCGGGTCGTTGGGCACGGAGACGACGCCGTTCTGCATCGGCGCGATCTCCTGCTGCTTGTCGCCCACGGTCACGGTCAGGCCGTTGCCCCCGTTGTTGATGGCCGACTGGAAGCGGAACTGGAACGTCAGGTCTTCCTTGCCGTCGCCGTTGTTGTCGACGTGGATCTCGTACAGCGCGTTCGGATCCATGCCGTGGTAGTTCGGGCCGTCGAACCCGTTCTGCATCGGCTGGTAGTCGGCGATCAGCGTGACGTAGTCGGAGCGGCCTGGCTCGTAGCTGTTGAACAGGTAGAAGTCCGATGCGTCGACCTTGGGCGCGCCCGAGATGAACGGCGCCTCGCGGTGGCTGGAGGCCTGCGCCGCGCTGGCGAGCGCCAGCAACGAGGCCGCGACGATGGGCGCGATGGTGAACGAGAGACGTGGGGATCGCATGACTTGGCTCCTGTCGGGTTGTGTGACGCCGCGCTCGAATGGCTGGCTGTGGGGATACGCGCGGCCGGACGTGTCCGGATGCAAAGCGCGCTTGACCCGGCTGGCGTGACAGGCTTGCATCCGATCGGCATCGGGCCACGTAGTGCGCGGCGCCTGCGGATGAGTTGGTGCCAAACTCCGGCCATGTCGCATCGATCCTGCCGATTTCCGCTCGCCGCGCTGTGCCTTGGCCTCGCGTCGCTCGCCCCGCTGTCGGGCTGCGTCACCGAGGCGGTGATGGATGCGGCCAAGCGTTGGGACGAGTACGAGCTGCGGCGGGAGCGGCAGGTGGACGCCAATCACTTCGTCGCAGTCGTCGTCGTCTCGCACAACCGCGGCGAGTTCGACCTGCTGGGCGGGCACGGATCGCACGTCGTGGTTCGCAACGTCGACGTGACGCTCCTCGATCTGGCCGTGACGCCTGCTGGCCTGAAGGCGCGCCAGCTCGACGCACGATCGTTCGAGACTGAACGGGATATCGAGGATGTGCGACGCAACCAGTCGGTGGACATTGATCCGTCGAACCGCCGCCTGGTTTCGGGCGCAAGTCCAGCCCGCAGGACTGGGAGTCCAACGGGGACGTGCTCGTCGATCCGAAGTCGAACACGGTGCATGCGGATGTCCGCGGACGGCCGTGCGCCGTCGACCTGCCCCTGCGACCGGCCTGGGCCCGCAACCGTCCCGGGATGCAGGTCAGCGACGACGGCGGGCACCTGCTGGTGACCGAGAACGAGATCCCGGGCGACGGCGTCCAGGGCGTCCTGATCGACCTGTGCGACAACGCGGCAGCGCGGCACCGGGTCACGTTCCACGCTCACCGCGTGCTTGGCGCGTCCGTGAACGCGGACGGCACCCCCCGCACGATCCGCGTGCTGCGCCAAAACCCTGGCATGGCGTGGAACGAGCACTTCATCTACGAGGCGAGCGTGTATCCAGGCCCTCATGTCCTCGCGTTCCGCTCCGCCGATTTCGGCGCGCCGGACCTGGGCAACGGCAGCGGACGCTACTGGGCGCCGATGGACTTCATGTCCGAGGAGCCGGCCCGGCGCTTCCACTGGATCGTGCTGCCCGCCGACGATTCGCGCCTGACGCTGTTCACGCACGACTTCGAGACGGGGACGACGCGGCGCCTGTCGGCACCGTTTCCCATGTCGCCGCCGGATGGCGGCCGCTGAGCGTGCCTACCCTTGACCGGCGCGCCGTCGCACGGCCACGCCAACTTGCCGTCATGATCGAGTGCCACGTTGCCGTGCGAAGGCGCTCCTGGCTGCGCGCTGCATGAATCGCCGGCGGGACGCCGGACAGGTCGGGCCGAGGAGCCTGGTTCGTGCATTCAGGGGAAGGGCCGCGCCAGCCAGGCGGCGGCGACCGCCGGCTCTTCGAAGATCTCGATGTCCCACCCGAGACCCTTTGCCAGCTCGATACCGTAGCTCAGCACGCTGCGTGCGCGCGGTTCGGCAACGACCATCGCATATCGCAGGCTCCGGTCGAGCCCGAACTGCTCCAGGTTCAGGTGCAATCCGCGAACGTAAGTACTCGAGATCTCGCCCACGAGTTCGTTGAGCACCAGCACTCGGCGAATGCCCCTGCGCCGGCACAGCGCAGTGGCTTGCGGCCAGAACTCCCACTGCTGCTCGATCTTCTCGAAATCGTGGACACGCCGCTGGCCGCTGAAGACCACGGTGAGCGTGTCCTCAGTTTCTGAAGTGGCGAAGGACGATCCGACCGTGGCAGCCTCCGTGGACGGCCCGCGGCAGGTGCCGCGGGGCCCTAGTTTGGCTCAGATTTCCCAGGACGGAAATGTGCGCCGATCGGGTGCCCGAGCGTGCGTCATGTTCGTCACGCCGTCGCCGCTCGGGCACGCGCCGACGGCACGAGCCCTGGCCACGTTCAAGCAGACCATCGCACAGCCCAAAGCACTTGCGGTTGCGATCCAGGCCGAGGCGATACTGCGCGCCTGATGCCACTGCTCACGTCCCTGGCCGCCCGCCTCTTTGCCGCCGTCTGCCTGGCCTTCCTCGCCGTGGGCCTGGCCGGGCTCGTGCTGGTGCGCTGGAGCCTGGCCGCCGAGCCGGGCATGGGCGAGGGCCGCAGCGACGCACAGCGCGTCGAACGCATCGGTGCCGTGCTCGTCGAGCAGCTGCGCACGCACGGCGGCGACTGGTCGTTCGTGCCGGCCGACGAGACCGCCTGGGTCGATTGGCTCGCCGACGAACTGCAGCGCGGCGGCGCCGGCGAGCCGCGCGCGACGCCGCTGCTCCCGCACCGCCTCGCGCTCATCGATGCGCAAGGCCGCGTGCGCGCGGGCCACGTGCCGCATCCGCTGCTGACGGCCTTCGCGTCGATCGACTCCTACGAGCATCCGCTGGCGCTCGACGGCCACCGCGTCGGCACCTTGATGCTGATGCAGGCCGGCAACCCCGCCGACGACCTCACCGTGGCGTTCCTCATCGCCCACCAGGGCCGGCTTGCGCTGCTGGCGGGCCTGGCCGCGTCGATGGCCGCGCTGTCGGCGGCGGTGCTGGCGGCGCACTTCCGCCGCCCGATCCGCGCGTTGCAGGCGACCGCCGCCCGCATGGCCGGCGGCGATCTCGCGGCGCGCGCGGGCCTGCGACGGCGCGACGAGCTGGGCGCCCTGGCCGGGTCGTTCGATGCACTCGCCGCGCGCCTGCAGGCGCTGGAGGACGCGCGCCGCCAATGGGTGGCCGACACGTCGCACGAGCTGCGGACGCCGCTGGCCGTGCTGCGGGGCCAGATCGAGGCGCTGCAGGACGGCGTGCGCCCGGCCACGCCCGAGCAGTTCGCGCTGATGCATGGCCAGGTGGGCCACCTGAGCAAGCTGGTGGACGACCTCTACCAGCTCGCGCGCCTGGATGCCGAGCCTAGCCTGGCGCGGCGCGAGCGCGTGGACCTGCGCCTGCTCGCGCGCGAGCTGCTCGTCGCCTTCGATGCGGGCCGGCGCGACGCACCGCTGACGGTGCTGTTCGACGCCGGCCAGATGACCGATGAACCGTTCGTCGACGGCGACCCGGACCGTCTGCGGCAGGTGCTCACCAACCTCATCGAGAACGCCTATCGCCACACCGACGCCGGCGGCAGCCTGAAGTGCCGGCTGCAGGTGTTGGGCGACCGGGTGTGCCTCACGTTCGACGACACGCCGCCCGGCGTGTCCTCCGAACTGCTGCCGCGGCTGGGCGAGCGATTCCTTCGCGTCGATGCGTCGCGCCAGCGCAGCAGCGGGGGTGCGGGCCTGGGCCTGGCGCTGTGTCGCCGCATCGTCCAGGCGCATGGCGGCACGCTCGACTTCGAGGCGTCGCCGATGGGCGGGCTGCGCGTGGTGCTGGCCTTGCCCAGGGCGGTCGGATGAACGCCTTCGCGACGCCGCCGGACATCCTCGTGGTCGAGGATGAGCCCGAGCTCGCCGCGCTGGTGGCCGACTACCTGCGCGCCGCCGGCTGGCACGCGCGCGTGCTGCACGACGGCGCCCTGGCGCTGGCCGACATCCGACGCGCGCCGCCCGACGTGCTGGTCCTCGACCTGATGCTGCCGGGGCTGGACGGCCTGGGCGTGTGCCGTGCGCTGCGCGAGTTCTCCGACCTGCCTGTCGTGATGGTGACCGCGCGCGTCGATGAGGTGGATCGACTGATGGGCCTGGACATCGGCGCCGACGACTACGTGTGCAAGCCCTTCAGCCCGCGCGAACTCGTCGCGCGCGTGCGGGCGCTGCTGCGGCGCGCGCGTCCCGCGCCGCGCTTGCCGGCGCTGGTGGACGTGGACGAGGCCGCCCACCGCGTGCGGGTGCGCGGCGAGCCGCTGGACCTGACGCCCACCGAGTTCGCGCTGCTGGCGACGATGGCGCGCCGACCCGGCACCGCGTGGTCGCGGGCCGCCTTGCTCGATCGTCTGCGCGCCGAGTCGCCCGACGTCAGCGAGCGCGCCATCGACAGCCACGTCAAGAACCTGCGCCGCAAGCTTGCCGGTGCGCTGCCGGGTGTCGAGCTGTTGCAGTCGGTGTACGGCCTGGGGTATCGCATCGTGTTGCCGCAGGACTGATCGCGATCCGCGCGGGCGGCGCCGACCCGCCTCCACGATTTCTCCACGCTTGGTTGCCATCCTCGCGTCCATCACGAGACACGAGGAACCTGGCCATGACGAAGACGAAGAAGCGTTGGCTCGCCGCCGGCACGATCGCGGTGCTTGGTGCCGCCGGGCTGGGCGGCTGGAGCGCGTTCGCGCATGGCGGCCCCGGCGGGCCGCCGCAGAAGGACATGACGCTGGACGCCGCCGCGCGGCACGAGGTGATCGTCGCCATCGGTGACGCGATGACGCGCCACTATGTCTTTCCCGAGCAGGTGGCCCGGCTGTCGAGCGAGCTGCACTCGCGCGAGGCCCGCGGCGACTTCAACGGCGAGACGAGCGCCGACCATTTCGCCGACACGCTCACGCAGGCGCTGCAGGCCACGCTCAAGGACAAGCACCTGGAGGTGCGCTACTTCGCCGATCCGGTCGCCAAGGACGCCGGCGCCGACGAGCGCACGCCGGCCGAGGTGGAGGCCGAGCGCGTGGAGCATGCCCGCTTCAACCATGGCGTGGCCCGCTTCGAGCGTCTGCAGGGCAACATCGGCTACCTGGAACTGCGTGCGTTCGGGCGCCCGGCGGACACGGCGCCGCGCTACGCCGGCGTCATGGCGCTGATGAAGGACACGGGCGCCATGATCATCGACCTTCGCCATTGCGAAGGCGGCGACCCCGATTCGGTCATGCTGATGGCCAGCTACCTGTTCGACAAGCCGACGCACCTGAACGACATCTGGATGCGCGAGGGCAACGTCACCGAGGCGCGCTGGACCGATCCCAAGGTGCTCGGGCCGCACTATGGGCAGGCGCGCCCGGTGGTGCTGGTGGTGGGGCCGGACACCTTCTCGGCCTGCGAGGATCTCGCCTACGGCCTGAAGAACGCCGGCCGCGCCACGCTGGTGGGCGAGACCACCGGCGGCGGGGCGCATCCGGGCCAGCCGCGCCGACTGACCGACCACTTCATGATGAACGTGCCGGGCGGCCGCTCCATCAACGCGGTGACGCACACCGACTGGGAAGGCACGGGCGTGTCGCCGGACGTGAAGATCGCGCAGGGCAAGGCGTTGGAGCGTGCCCAGCTGATCGTCCTGCAACGGCTGGTGGCCGCCGAGAAGGATCCCGACTGGAAGCGACGGGTCAGCCTGCGCGTCGACGAGTTGAAGTGAACCAGTGGCCCGGGATGAAGATCACCCGCTGCTTTCGGCCGCGCGGCCCTCGATCGCCACCGGCCCGTATGCCCACTCGTGCACGCTTCGCGCGAGTTGCAGCGCGCCGTGGCTGCGGCGCAGGCGCTAGGATGGGGCGCTCGACCATCTGGCCGCGAGATTCCAGGAGACCGAACGCATGCCATCGCTGCAACGCCGCCGCCTGCTCGCCGCAGGCCTGGCCATCGCGACGCTTCTTGCCACGCCGAACGCGTGGGCGCAGCGCAAGGTCAGCCTGGGCGTGTCCATCCCGTCGGCCGACCACGGCTTCACGGGCGGCGTCGTGTGGTGGGCCAACGAGGCGCGCAAGGAGCTCGAGAAGAAATACCCCGACCTGCGGGTGATCGTCAGGACGGCGCGCGACGCGGCCGACCAGGCGGTGCAGCTGCAGGAGCTGGTGTCGGTCAACCAGGTCAACGCGCTGGTGGTGTTCCCGTGGGAATCGGCCGCGCTCACGCGGCCCGTGGCGCAGGTGCACGACAAGGGCGTGTACGTGACGGTGGTCGACCGCGGCCTGCTCGACCCGAGCGGCCAGGACGCCTACGTCTCCGGCGACAACACGGCTTTCGGGCGCGTGGCGGGCGACTACATGGCCAAGGCGCTGGGCGGCAGGGGCGACCTCGTCGCGCTGCGCGGCATCGACACGCCGCTGGACAACGAGCGCATGAGCGCCTTCGGCGCGGTGATCAAGGCCTACCCCGGCATCCACCTGCTCGACACGCGCTACGCCAACTGGAACCGCGACGACGCGTTCAAGGCGATGCAGGAACTGCTTGCACGCCACCCGCACATCGACGCCGTGTGGGCCGCCGACGACGACATGGCCGCCGGCGTGCTCAAGGCCATCGACCAGGCGCGCCGCACCGACATCCGCCTCGTGTTCGGCGGCGCCGGCGCCAAGGCCATGGTGCGTGCGATCAAGGACGGCAGCGACCCGCGGCTGCAGGCCGACGTCTCGTTTTCCCCGCGTTTCATCCACGAGGCGATCCGGCTCACGGCCGAGGCGCGCCTGAAGGGCGATCGGCTGCCGGCGCGCACCATCCTGCCGTCGGCGCTGATCACGCGCGACAACGCGCGGGACTTCTACTTCCCGGATTCGCCGTACTGAGCGGAATCGCGCGCGGGCAACGGCGGTTTCGCCGGCGCAGGCCGCTTGCGGCCGCGCATGCCTTCAGAGCGCCGTGCGCGGCGTCATGGTGAGGAACTCCACGCCCTGCACGCGCGTCGACTTCAGGTCGAAATGCGACAGCGACGACTGTCCCAGCAGCGACACGCAGTGCGAGCACAGCACCGCCGGCACGTTGCGCAGACGGTAGGGCCCCACCCACATCTGCTCGATGGAGATGCCTTGCGCGGCCACCCGGCGGCCGTCGGCCAGCGTCATCGTGACCACCGGCTGCACCACGCGGTACGGCGCCCGCGCCTGCGCGAGCAGGTCGGCGGTGACGCTGCTGACCGTCGCGCCGGTATCCACCACGAAGGCGGTGGGCCGGCCGCTGCCCAGCGACACCGGCGCGTAGAAGTGGCCGCCCATCACCGGCAGCCGCAGCGACGCGGGGACGCTCGCGGCGCTCGACGCCGCCGCGGGACGGGCGAGCGCCGTCTCGATGGCGATGCGCTGTCCCTCGAAATAGCCGCCGCGGCCGCGCGACTGCGCGTCGGCGTCGAAGCTCTCCAGCAGCGACAGCGCCTCGTAGCCGCGGCCGCGCGCCACCAGCAGCTTGGCCAGGTCGCCGCGCACGTCCACCAGGTTGGGGACCAGCGACAGCGAGCGGTAGGACCAGTCGATCGCCTCGTCGGTGCGCCCGACGCGCGCCAGGCTCTCGGCATACCAGGCGAACAGGTCGTAGGTGCCCTCGCCGCCGTCGATGGCGCGCT
>Ga0209677_101497_pt1 | contig 10033 bp, 8 predicted proteins | sample AraplaCvi_mCL_r2_2_FD_184285 | JGI IMG/M metagenome (GOLD analysis project Ga0209677, IMG submission 184285) | Arabidopsis root microbial communities from North Carolina, USA - plate scrape CL_Cvi_mCL_r2 (SPAdes) (version 2) | ecosystem: Host-associated > Plants > Roots > Endosphere | place: USA... | reverse complement strand
GGTCACGATGGATCTTCTCCATGGTCCGGCGGAGCGCCTCGATCGCGGGCGCCACCTCGGTGATGGTGCTGACGATGGTGACGCGGGCGGCGATGCGGGCCCGTTCGAGGTGATGGGCGACCTGGTCGCGCATCACGTCGGCCTGCTCCAGCACCTTGGCCGCGATCGGATCGGCGCGATGCGCGGTCGCCTCGTTGACGATCACCGACAGCGGCGTCTTGATCGCGTGCGCCAGGTTGCCGACATGAGTCCGCGCCCGCTCAACGATCTCCCGGTTGGCATCGATCAGCGCGTTGGTCTCGCGCGCCAGTGGCGCGATCTCGACCGGAAACGCCCCTTCCAGGCGCTCGGCGCGGCCGGAGCGGATGTCCGCGATCGACTCGGAAATGCGCTTCAATGGCGCAAGGCCATAGCGGACCTGAAACAGCGTGGTCAACAGCAGCACGATGCCGAGCGCGGTGAAGGTGCCGCCGAGATAGTAGTCGAAGCTGCGGGTCTCGTCGAAGATCTCGGATGCGTCGCCGGCGACGCTGACCAGGAATTTGCCGTCCGAGCCGAGGTCGACGGGACGCTCGACGACGCGCAGGTCCTGGTTCTCCGGTCCCTCGACATAGCCGATGCGGATGCCTGCCGGTGACAGCTCGATCCCCTCGTCCTCGAGCTTCGGCAGCTTCTTGTCCCACAGCGAGCGCGAGGCCCGTATTTCGGGCTTGTCGGCGTCGGTGCGGGCGATCTGCCAGTACCAGCCCGACAGCGGCAGCTCGAACAGGGGCTCGCCGAGCGACTGGAATTGACGATCGGGCGGATCGTCGGGGGTCGCCACCTCCGCGATCAGGGTCCTGAGATAGAGATTGAGCCTGCGGTCGAAGGCCCGCTCGGTCGCATTGCGATAGACCGAGGACAGCACGAAGCCGGTGATTGCCAGAATGACCACGAGCCATGCGGTCGCGGACAGGAACAACCGGGTGGCAAGCGAACTCTGGCGCATGGCGGCAAATTAGCGGAAGGAAGCGTGCTCGGCCACATCGCCGTGCGAGGTCACCTGCCCGTCCGCGCTCAGGCACCGGTCGGCGGCGGCGTCAAGAGATAGCCGAGCCCGCGCACGGTCTGGATCACGTCGCAGTCGAGCTTCTTCCTGATGCGGCCGACGAACACCTCGATGGTGTTGGAGTCGCGATCGAAGTCCTGGTCGTAGAGATGCTCGACCAGCTCACTGCGCGACACCACCCTTCCCGAATGGTGCATCAGGTAGGAGAGCAGCCGGTACTCATGCGAGGTCATCTTCACCGGATTGCCGGAGACGCTGACCTTGCCGGTGCGGGTGTCGAGCGACACCGGCCCGCAGGTCAATTCGCTCTGGGCATGGCCGGCCGAGCGGCGCAGCAAAGCGCGGATGCGCGCCAGCACCTCCTCGAGGTGAAAGGGCTTGGCGACGTAGTCGTCGGCGCCGGCATCGAAGCCCTGCACCTTGTCGCTCCAGCGATCGCGCGCGGTCAGGATCAGAACCGGCATGGCCCGGCCATTGCGGCGCCACGCCTCCAGCACCGAGATGCCGTCCATCTTCGGCAGGCCGATATCGAGCACGACGGCGTCGTAGGGCTCGCTGTCGCCGAGATAGTGCCCCTCCTCGCCGTCAAAGGCGCGATCGACGACATAGCCGGCGTCGCTGAGCGCAGTGGTGAGTTGACGATTGAGATCGGGATCGTCCTCGACGACGAGCAGGCGCACGCTTGCCTCCAAAGCTGAACTGCACGATTTTAGTGCCCCAAGATGACCCGGATGGCCGTGAACCGTTCATGAACGGAACCAACGGCCAAACGTTACTTTTTTGTCATCCGGCTTGGTCCGCTCATGGCAGACCCCAGCCGTCTGCCGAGCAAGAAATCGCGCGCGATATAAGCGCCTGCGCTTCGATGTGGGAAGTGCTTATCCGCCAACGGACCGGCGGCGATTGCCGATCTCGGCCCCTCGGTTCGGCCCTATATGCCTGGTCCGTTCGGACCGTACTTAGGTAGTGGACCGGTAGAGCGCACCCGGTCATGCATGATCTTGGGCAGTGCGCGAGACGGACGAAAGTGCATACCGCTCCCTCGCACGGCCGGCTAAGCTCAGGTGTGGAAGAAAGCAAACCAGACCAGGCCGAGGATCAGGAGCGCCAGCCCGGTCGAGATGGCAAGCATCGCCAGCACGGACGGTCCGGGTTCTCCCTGACGAGCCTCGGTCGGGGTTTCGATGATCTGCTGATGTCGTCTGGTTGCCATGGCGCCTCAGCTCCCTGGTATCTGCAAGATATGCGGCCATTCTCGCCCGCTTGGTGCAACGCCCGATCCAGACTGATGTTCCGGCCTGCGGCCACTGCGACCGGTTAACGCCGTTGCGAGATTCCGCGGCCGCCATTGCTATGATTCGGTCGGGGCCAATGTTATCCTCGTGCGTTATCCCTCGCGTCGTTTTGCGTCCCGGTACGGTCCAGTTCGGAGTAGCTCATGGCCCCGCGCGCCAATTGGAAGGGTTTTCTGCGGCTGTCGCTCGTGACCTGTCCGGTCGCGCTCTATCCGGCGACATCGGAATCCGAAAAGGTCTCGTTCAACCAGATCAACCGGAAGACCGGCCACCGCATCAAGTACAGCAAGGTGGATGCCGAGACCGGCGAAGAGGTCGCCAACGACGACATCGTCAAGGGCTACAAGGTCGATACCGATACCTACATCGAGGTGACCAAGGACGAGCTCGAAGAGATCGCGCTGGACTCGACCCACACCATCGAGATCGACGAATTCGTGCCGCGCAGTGACATCGACAACCGCTATCTGATCCGCCCCTATTATCTCGTCCCCGACGGCAAGGTCGGCCACGACGCCTTCGCCGTGATCCGCGAGACCATCCGCAGCCTGAACAAGGTCGCGATCGGCCGCATCGTGCTGACCAACCGCGAGCACATCATCGCGCTGGAGCCGCTCGACAAGGGCCTGATGGGGACGCTGCTGCGCTACCCCTATGAGGTCCGCAACGAGCAGGAGTATTTCGACGACATCCAGGATGTGAAGATCACGAAGGACATGCTGGATCTCGCCAGGCATATCGTCGAGAAGAAATCGGCCGACTTCGAGCCGGAGAATTTCGAGGACCACTATGAGGCCGCGCTGGTCGAGCTGATCAACAAGAAGCGGGCCGGCGTGCAGATCTCGCCCAAGGCCGCGCCGAAGGCGACCGGCAACGTGATCAGCCTGATGGATGCGCTCAAGCGCAGCCTGTCCAACGAGGCAGCTGCGCCCGCCGCTGCCGAGCCAAAGACCAAAGCCAAGAAGCCGAAGAAGCGGATCGAGGGCCAGCGCGAGATGCTGCTGCCGATCAGCGGCAAGAAAGCCAAGGAGGCCGGCAAGGAGACGCAAAAGTCGGAGGAGCCGAAAAAAGCCGAGAAGCCGGCGCGCGCCCCTGCCCGCTCCAGGAAAGCCGGCTAGTGCCGCGTCTGGCAACTGCCGTTCGCTTTGCAGCGTGCATCTCGCAGTAGCAGTCGTCGTACGATTGCGAAGCGGACATGGGCAGAGCAGCAGGTAAGAGCTGCGTCGTCCGCGCGCATCTGCTCACTGATCCCCGCTCTACGCGTCGTGTCCAGGCACAGATGCAGTTGCCGTAACCGATGTTTCCCGAGACAGCCAATTGACCAAAACCCGGATGGCGCGATCACCGGTGAGTTCTGGACGCCAACGTGCCACGTGGACTTTGCTCGACGACACGTGAGGCGTCGACACCAATGCCTGCACCAGACGGCCATCGGCAACTGCGTCGGCGATCAGAAGCGACCGCCCGAGGGCGACCCCGCCACCTTCGACGGCGGACGTGAGGCAAAGCCCCATGTCGCGCAGGACGAGACCGCTCGAAAATGCTCGCTTCACGCCCAGTGTTTTGAACCAGAATTCCCAACTCCACTCTCCAACTGGTTCTGTCCCCTTTTGGATGAGCGGAAGCTCAACCAGGTCGGCCGCATCGGCCAGCGGCTTGCCGTCGGGCAGCAGGCGCGGCGCGCACACCGGAAGCACGCGCTCCTGAAATAATGGCAATTGGGTCGAATTGGGCCGCGCTTCGGCGAGCGACGTCCAAACGATGCGTAGATCGACCGACCTTGTCGCGTCCTGCTCGGCTCCGATCGGCTCGAATTCGACATTGATTTCGGGATGTGCCGCCTGAAACGATGGAAGCCGCCGGACGAGCCACCACGCCGCCAGCGCCGTGCCTGCGCCCAACCTGACCGTTCGGCGGCCGGTGCGGCGGCGCAAACGAGGCTCCAGTCCGGCCATGGCGTCGAGCAGAGTCGCGAGTTCGGCTGTTAGTATCGTGCCTTCGGCGCTCAGTTCGATCCCAGGATTGAGCCTGCGCAGCAGAGACGTCCCATAGAATGTTTCAAGCCGCCGGATCTGATGGCTGACCGCGCTCTGGGTCACGCCGAGTTCTTCTGCCGCGCGGGTGAACGAGCGATGGCGCGCGACTGCGTCGAACGCGACCAAGGACGTAAACGGTGGAAGACGACGGACCATTGGAGCCAGCAACTATCAAGGAGACCTGCATGATACAGTTTCATGGGGTTTTGAGAACGCTTCATTCGCTTCCAGGCGATTTTTCCGCCAGCCTATGGCAATGGCCGAACATCCTAAAATTACGCTCACTGACGAGTCGACGATCTCAGGCGGAAACGCTTCCTCACGATTGGCGTGGTTTGCGCTTGTCGCGGCCGGTGTCAGCGGCTTCCTGTTCCAGGTCGATCTAACTGGGTTGGCCGCTGCACTACCGGACATCGCCAGCAGTGTCGGAGCATCCGGACAGGACCAAGCCTGGATCATGGACGTCTACAGCCTCGCGCTCATCTTTGCTCTTCCGGTTGCCGGTCCTGTTGCAGACCGATACGGCCGACGACGCGTGTTCATGGGCGGCGGTGTCTTGTTCGGCCTCGCCTCGGCGCTCTGTGCGGAGGCGACCACGCTCGAGAGGCTGCTTGCCTGGCGCATGCTGCAAGGCGTCGCCGGAGCCGCCATCACATCGTCGGCGTCGGCACTGCTCGCGGCCGCTTATCCGGGCAAGCGACGCGCTTGGGCCTTTGGCGTCTGGGGCACTGTCATCGGGGCATCGATGGTCATCGGACCGCCGCTCGGAGCGCTCATTGCCGCCTCCGCCGGCTGGCCGTGGATCTTCTGGATCAATCTTCCGCTCTGCGTGGCGCTCGTGCTCCTGGCCTCGCCATTGGCGGAAGCGGAACGCGTCGGCTCTCGACCGTCGATGGATTGGCTCGGGCCGGGACTGCTGGCGCTTGTCGTCGGTTCGTCAGCATACGCCCTCCTCTCATCGGGCGGATTTCGCGGCATTGCGTTGGTAACGGGCGTGGCGGGCGCTTGTGCGTTTTGGGTCGCGGAGCGCAGGCAGGCGAGCCCGGCCTTCGATTTCGGGCTCTTTGCGTCAGGCCGGTTCCTGGCCCTCTGCATCACCGCTATCGCCGGTTCGATCGGCTACTGGACGCTGCTCGTCCATCTGCCGCAGATGATGCGCGGGCCGATGGGCCTGGATGCAAGCCGCTCCGGGCTGCTGTTGACCGCGCTCACGGTGCCCATGCTCCTATTGCCGGGCCTGGGTGCGCGCTTGTCGCAGGCCTTGCCGGCACGGCTGTATTTCGGCGGAGGATTGGCCGTGGTCGGCGTCGCGGGATTGGGCCTCGCAGCCGCTTCAACGGATCTGTCGAGCCCGGCGGCGGTTTGGACCGTTGCAGCGACGTTGCTCCTGGGCGGCGCTGGATGCGCGCTGTTCAACGCTCAGATCACGGCCTTCGCGGTGTCGTCCGTTCCAGCGGATCGCGCGGCGACGGCGGCCGCCATGTGCATCACAATGCGCCAGGTGGGCTTCGCCCTCGGCATCGCACTGATAGGAGCCGTCCTGAATTTGGGCGGGGACAACCGGTACGCGCTGGCCTATTGTCTCGTCGGCACGATCACGCTCTTGCTTGCGGCATTCGTGTTCGCCGCGCTCTCGATTTCGAGTGCAAGGGAGCAGCAGTGATCAGGAGCGCCCGATCGCCTTCGCGTTGCGAAAGTCCGCAAGAGCAGAAACGCCAAAGGCGCGGAGCCGCCGCCCCGCCTATCCTGCTACGTCCCGCTGAGAGCGCTGCTTCTATTACTTGAGCGAGTTGTTCACCGACGTGAACTTGCCGCTGAGCGTGCTGCCGATGCCGTTGACGGCTCCCACGATCACGATGCTGATGCCGCCGGCAATGATCGCATATTCAATCGCGGTGGCGCCGGACTGGTCCTTCAAAAATCTCATCATCAAATCGCGCATTGCAAACTCCCGCCGACCTTTGAAGGTTGACCCTCGCGCAGCGTGATCGCGCGCAATTCCAGCTCCTCGCGGAACCCTGGGCGAAGCGCTTGAACAATCCGTTAACTGAATCAGATACACTCGGCCCCATCCCCTAAAAACCGCGCGCGGGAGCGATTTTACCGGCAGATCGGGGACCAATGCGCCCGCCCCCGCTGGATTGGCAGCGGGCCGCATTCCCGCGCAGCCTTTGATGCCGATAACGACATGCCTTTGCGGCGCAGCCCACGCATGGGCTGATGCTGCGGCACGGCTGTACCGGAGCACGCTTTCCTGATCCAATCGTCGCTCAGGCCGGGCACGACATCGGCCGCGACAGAGGATCGGGAGGATATCGCCATGAAGCTGGGCGCCGCGATCGCGGAGATCATGAAGCGGGAGGGCATCGAGATCCTCACCGGCTATCCGGTCAATCATCTGATCGAGTTCGCGGCGACAGCCGACATCCGCCCGGTGATGGTGCGGCAGGAACGGATCGGCCTGCACATGGCGGACGCGATCTCGCGCGTCACGTCGGGGCGCAAGATCGGCGCGTTCTGCATGCAGCACGGTCCCGGCGCCGAGAACGCGATGGGCGGCGTCGCGCAGTGCTTCGGGGAATCCGTCCCGGTGCTGGTGTTGCCGATGGGCTATGCGCGGCGGTTGTCGCATGTCGAGCCGAACTTCAATTCATCGCAGGCGATGCGGCCGTTCGCCAAATCGGCCGAGCCGATCATCCTGGCAAGCGAGGTCTGCAACATCTTCCGCCGCGCCTTCACCAAGCTGAAGAACGGCCGCGGCGGCCCCGTGATCGTCGAGATTCCCTCCGACATGTGGAACGAGGAGGTGCCGGAGCCGCTGAACTACACGCCGGTCCTGCGCACGCGCTATGGCGCTGATCCCGTGCACATCAAGGAAGCTGCGGCGCTGCTGGTCGAGGCCAAGCGGCCAGTGATCTATGCCGGCCAGGGCGTGCATTATGCCCGCGCGTGGCCACAACTGAAGCGGCTGGCCGAACGGCTGGCGATTCCCGTCACCACGAGCCTCGGCGGCAAGTCGTCATTTCCTGAGACCCATCCCTTGTCGCTCGGCTCCGGCGGCCTTGCGGTGCCGCGCGCCGTGCCGACATTTCTCAGGGAAGCCGACGTCATCTTCGGCATCGGCTGCTCCTTCACCGAGACCAATTTCGGCATCGCGATGCCGAAGGGCAAGACCATCATCCACGCCACGCTCGATCCCAATCACCTCAACAAGGACGTCGAAGCGGCGATCGGCCTGGTCGGTGACGCCGGCCTGGTGCTCGATGCACTGCTCGCGGAGATCGAGACGCGCGTCACCTCGGATCGCGATGCGTCATCCGTTGCCGCCGAGATCGCCGCCGTCAACAAGCCGTGGCTCGAGAAGTGGCTGCCGAAGCTGACCTCGAACGACGCGCCGCTCAGCCCCTATCGCGTGCTCTGGGACCTGCAGCACACCGTCGACGTCGAGAACACCATCATCACCCATGATGCCGGCAGCCCGCGCGACCAGCTCTCGCCGTTCTGGAAGGCGGTCACGCCGCTGTCCTATCTCGGCTGGGGCAAGACCACCCAACTCGGCTATGGCCTCGGTCTCGCGATGGGCGCCAAGCTCGCATGTCCCGACAAGCTCTGCATCAATGTCTGGGGCGATGCCGCGATCGGCTTCACCGGCATGGATTTCGAGACCGCGGTGCGCGAGCGCATCCCGATCATGTCCATCCTGCTCAACAATTTCTCGATGGCGATCGAGCTGAAGGTGATGCCGGTGTCGACGGAGAAGTACCGCTCGACCGACATCTCCGGCGACTATGCCGCGATGGCCCGCGCCTTCGGCGGCTATGGCGAGCGCATCAGCAAGCCGGAAGACATCGTGCCCGCAATCCGGCGCGGCATCGAAAAGACCAGGGAAGGCATTCCCGTGCTGCTGGAGTTCATCACCAGCAAGGAGACCGAGGTCTCGCGGCCTGGGACGTGAGGCGGCGCGAACGCCTCTACCAGCTTCGCGGCTCCAGCCGGTATCGCAACGCCTCGTAGCGCCCGGCGCGGCGACGGGTCGGGGTGAGGCGGCGGAGCGTAAGAGCCATCTCCCGCAGCGCTGCCGCGGCGAAGATCGGCTTGGACAGCAGCGGCGCCAGTCGGGCCAACAGCATGAACTTGGCCGTCTTGGCGAGCAGGTTGCCATTTCCTGAGGAGCGATCGTACCAGACCACAGCCTTCAGCCGGCTGATGCGATGCCGCCGCGCCTCGTAGTGCTGGCCGAGCCAGAACTGCGCCTTCCAATTGCCGCGCGCCGCGAAGTCGCGCAATTCGCGGTTGCCCTGAGGAACCCGGCGGAGCTGCAGGAAGCGCGCCCGCTGGACCGCCGCTTCTTCCTCGCCGGATGCGGCAGCCCGCTCCAACCAGGTGCCGGCCGCCGCCAGATTGCGCGGCAGGAACTCGCCATGGACGTAGTGCCAGGCGAGCGCAACCTGGGCCTCGACGTCGCCGCCATCGGCGGCCACCATCAGATTCTGAACCCTGGACCGGCGCGTGGCGCGATCCTCGGCGTATTCCGCAAGCCCCAATCGCATCGACCGCACTGCCCTTAAGAGGTCTGTTCGGCCGATACAACTATCCGTTCCGCGCTAACCTGCCGTGAACCGGGAACCCTAACTTTCTGCGAACGCGGTAAGCTTCCGTCGACATCCGCACCGATGGTCGGCGCGAGTAGACCGTCAGACACACGCCTTCGTGGCGTTGCAGAGGAACGTCAATTACCGGGACCGCGCGAGAGGTGAGGGTCGCCTACTCCGCCATCTCCACCGCGGCCGGCCGTGCTGCGGGACCGGCCAGCGGACGCTCCTCCATCAGGATCATGCAGACTGCCGCGCAGGCGAGCATGGCCGTGGCGGCGCCGAAGACGAAGCGGAAGGCATGCATCATGTCGGCGGGCGCAATGCCGCTGACCGTGCCGCTGGCACCCTCGGCCAGCGAGATGTCGGCCCCCAACACCATCAGCAGGATGGCGCCGAAGGCTGCGACCGTGAACGACGACATCATCGCCCGGAAGAAATTCATCGCGCCGGTGATAGTGCCGATCTGCGTGCGGTCGACCGCGTTCTGCAGCGACACCACCGAGATCGGAAACGCGGTGCCGAGCCCGATGCCGAAAACCGAGAGCAGCGAAAGCAGCATCAGCAGCGACGGCGTGATCACGGTCATTATCCCTGCTGCGATGGTGGCAACAATGGTGCCGATGATTGCGACCCGCTTGTAATGCTTGACGCGGGCCATCGTGCGCCCGGCCACGCCGGCGCCAAAGGTCGAGATCGCGGCCAGCGGGATCAATCCGAGCCCGGCCTCGCTGGCCGAGAGGTGATGGACCACCTCATAATACAGCGGCAAATAGACGGTGAGTCCGATCATGGCGCCGAGCGCGCAGCCGCTCGCCAGCATGCCATAGGGCACCACGCTGCCGCCGATCAGCGACAGCGGCAGGAACGGCTCGTCGGCGCTTTTGGCGTGCCAGACGAAGGCGAGACCCAGCGCGATGCCGCTGCCGATCATCGCGAGCAGCGCGGGCGACAGCCAGGCCAGCCGGTGGCCGCCCCAGGTCAGCACCAGCATGAACATCACGGCGGACGCCATCAGCAGCACGCCGCCGAGCCAGTCGACCTTGCGCAGCCGGTGATAGA
>Ga0209677_101496_pt1 | contig 10038 bp, 11 predicted proteins | sample AraplaCvi_mCL_r2_2_FD_184285 | JGI IMG/M metagenome (GOLD analysis project Ga0209677, IMG submission 184285) | Arabidopsis root microbial communities from North Carolina, USA - plate scrape CL_Cvi_mCL_r2 (SPAdes) (version 2) | ecosystem: Host-associated > Plants > Roots > Endosphere | place: USA... | reverse complement strand
GACGATCCTGAGGAAGGGCGCGTCGGCCTCGAATGGAATCGGCCCGAGATTGTTGCGGCGCTCGATGATGGCGTCCGGCTGCACGGCGTATCCCTCCGTTTATCTTTACATCGTAAAGATCAAATAGAGCCGATCGCGGCGCCGGTCAAGCGAAATCTTTACACTGTCAATATTGCGTCATATAGCTGGGTTCATGGCCAAGTCAGGAACGGCGCGCCGCCCGCGCACTTCGAAGAAAACGTCCTCGGCATCGTCGGCGCCGCCCCGTACCGCGAGCGCGAAGACCGAGGCGCCTTATCATCACGGCGCCCTGCGCGAGGCGTTGCTGCAGGCGGCCGAGCGGGTGCTGGAGCGCGACGGGCTTTCCGGCCTGACCTTGCGCGCGGTGGCGCGCGAGGCGGGCGTGTCGCACGCCGCACCCACCCATCATTTCGGCGACCTCACCGGCTTGCTCAGCGAGCTGGCCGCCGTCGGCTTCCGCCAGTTCAACGCCGCGATGGCGTCCTCCTGCGATGCAGCGACCACGCCGATGGAGCGCGCGCTGGCGCGGCCGAAAGCCTATGTCGCCTATGCGCAGGCCCATCCCGGCATGTACGGCATCATGTTCCGCACCGAACGCCTCGATTACTCGCGGCCGTCGCTGCACGAGGCGGCCGAGGCCTCCTTCGCCGGGCTTGCCAACGCCATCGGCATGATGCGGCAGGAGCAGATCAGCGAGGACTCGCTGACGCTGAACCAGGGCGCTGCAATCGCGCGCGCCTGGTCGATGGTGCACGGTTTCACCATGTTGCTGCTCGACGGACGGCTCGAGGACATCATGGGGCGCCTGCCCGAGGGCACCACGCCTGAACGACTGTTCGAGGCAATGCTGACGGCGCCCATGAGCGGGAAGCTGCCGGGCCCCTGATGGGTCGGCCCGAACGCAACCCTTGCCACCGTCGGGCGTTGACGCCGCATGGCAAGAGCACCCCGCGCGCCCTGGAAACGCGCCAGCCCGCGCAAACGCGCGGGCAAGGCGTCAAAGCATCTTACGCCCTCGCAGAAATCGGCGGCAAAGGCACGCGCGCGCCGCGCCGGCCGCCGCTATCCGAATCTCGTGGACAACATGCGCATGGCAGCGAAGAAAACCACCAAGGCGAAATCCGCAACGAAGAAATCCGCGAAGGCGCGCAAGCGCAAAACCTCAACCAATGCCGCGAAGAAGGGCGTCAAGAAGACCGCACGCAAACGCGGTACGTCGGCGAAGCAAAAGGACCCGCGCGGCGGCCTGACCGCCGCGGGTCGCAAGGCCTTCGCCCGCGAACAAGGCGCGCATCTAAAGCCGGGTGTCACCAAGCGTGACTCCGAGATGACGCCGCAGGAGATGCGGCGCAAGGGAAGCTGGGCGGTGCGCTTCTACGGCCGCGCGAAGCTGCCGCCGCTGGTCGATGCCAGGGGGAGGCCGACGCGGCACGCTTTGTCGGCCCACGCCTGGGGCGAACCCGTTCCGAAGACGGTGGCGGCGGCCCGGCGCATCGCCGCCAAGGGAGAGCGGCTGTTGGCCCGTTACCACCGCGCCAAGGCGAAGACCTAGCGCCGCGTCGCGAGCTCGACCGCGCGGCCGCTGGTGCCGATGACCTTCACCTCGTCCCTGTCGCAGTTGAAGCCGCGGGCGACCTCGTCAGCCGCGTTGCGGGCAAGTTCATTGGCGTTCGGATTGGCTGTCGCGTCGACATAGGCAACATGGCAGACCGGGCCCGGCGGCAGCCGCGTCACGACCAGCATGGCCTTGGTGTTCGGCCGTCCCTGCTTGTCGAGGTCGGTGCCGTCGGCGATGTGCCAGCGCTGGATGATCGCGAATGGCGTTCCACCCGCCGCGCGCCACTCGATGGTGGTCTCCGACGAATTGAACGGGCCGAACCAGACCTTCGCCGCCGGCTCCTCGCTCGCGGCCTTGCGATTGCGGCCGACCGAGACGATTTCGCGCAAATCGTCCTCCGAGATCAGTACCATGAGCCCGGCCTTGCCCGGGCAGATCCGCGTGGTGCTGCCGTCAAGCTCGCTGGGTTTGCCGATCTGGCGGCAATCCTTTGGCGCGGTGGAGGTGTAGGTGCTGCTGCCCAGCGATTGGGCGCCGGCATTACCTGCGTTCGAGCAGGCAAGCAGCCCGGCCAGGCAAATCAACGCAATACGCCCCATGATGACGCCCTGATGCAGCGGGAACTCCGTACCATCAGACGTCTTCATTGTGGGCAAGGTTCAAACAGAGGCGGGATATACCTGACAGGGCCGAGGAATCGTTCTAGAAGAGCGGCTTCGCTTGAGGCATCGGGCCTCGTTTGCGTCCTCATTTTTCTCGATCATGCCAGCCATCGCTTCCAGCAAATCCTATCGTGTCGGCCGTTCCAAGACCGGACTTGGCCTCTTCGCCACCATGCCGATCAAGAAGGGGACCCGGATCATCCGTTATTTCGGACCGATCCTGGACTCCAAGATCCCCGCGCATGACGAGATCGAGAACAAGTATCTGTTCGAGCTCAACAACCGCTGGACCATCGACGGTTCGGTGCGCAAGAACCTCGCCCGCTACATCAACCATTCCTGCCGGCCCAACGCCGAATCCGACGTCAGGCCGCGCGAGCGCAAGGTTTTCATCCGCGCCATCAAGAACATCGAGCCGGGCGACGAGATCAACTACGATTACGGCACCGATTATTTCAAAGCCTATCTGAAGCCGATCGGCTGCAAGTGCGACTCGTGCGAGAAGAAGCGCAAGAAGCTGCGCGCAGAGGCGCGCGCCGAACGCGCCAAGGTGAAGGCCCGCGCTGAGCGTAAGGCGCTGAAGGCTGGCGCGAAGGGCGCGCTCGCGAAAAAGAAGAAGCTGAACGGCAAGCATTTCGGCGGCAAGGTCGGCAGGGCGAAGGCGTAGCTTCCGCAGGTCACGGCTTGCTGGAGCTGACTGAATCCAGCGCCATCCGGACCGCGGAGGCGAGCTCGGCAGGCCGGAACGGCTTGCGAAGAAACGGTGCGGAGCCCATCGCGGCTTCCAGGGCCGCGGAATCGGCATAGCCGCTGACGAACAGCACGGGGAGGGTGGGTTGCACGACCCGCGCCGCCTTGACGACCTCGGCGCCGTTGGTGCCCGGCATCGAAAAGTCGATGATCATCAGTTGCGGGTTTACCGTCGTCTGCATGGCAAGCGCCGCGTTGCCATGGTCCGCTTCGTGCACCACGTATCCGATCTCGGCCAGGAAACTCGTCATCAGCCCGCGGACGTCGTGATCGTCGTCGACGACCAGGATCCGTTCCGCGTGTCCGCTTTCGGCCGCGCCCTGCGCTGCGGCGGCCGTCTCCGTGCCGGCAATCGATCGTCGTAGCGACAGTTGGATCGACGTGCCCTGGCCGACCTCGCTCTTGATGTCGACGTCGCCGCCCATCTGCCGCACCAGCCCGTAGACCTGCGACAATCCAAGGCCCGTTCCCTTGCCGGGTGGCTTGGTAGTAAAGAAGGGATCGAACGCGCGCGCGATCACGTCCGGCGGCATTCCCGTCCCGGTGTCCTTCACGGACAGCGTGACCCTGCGATCATCGGTCTCGTTGGGGGTCGTCGTGATCGTCAATGTTCCACCGTCCGGCATCGCATCTCTGGCGTTGATCGCCAGATTGAGCAGGCTGACTTCGAGCTGGTTGTAATCGGCGACCACGAAAGGTGCGCCCGCATCGAGATCGGTTTTGATCGCGATATTGGCCCCGAGTGACTGGCTGAGCAGATCGGAGGCGTCCAGGATCAAGCGGTTGAGGTCGACGGACTGCGTCGCAAGCTTCTGGGTCCGCGAGAAAGCCAGCAATTGCGCCGTCAGCTTCGAGCCGCGCTCGGCCGCCTTGAACGCGTTCTCCGCCAGTCTGGTGATGCGTGGTTCTGTCGTACGGGCACGTATCAGATCAAGGTTGCCCACCACGGCGGTCAGCAGATTGTTGAAATCGTGCGCGAGCCCTCCGGTCAACTGGCCGACGGCCTCCATTTTCTGGGCCTGCAACAGCTCGGACTCCGCCTTCTGGCGTTGCGCAATTTCCTGGCGCAGTTTTCGGTTGGCCTTTTCCAGCTCCTCGGTCCGCTCCTGTACCTGCTTGTCGAGCGTCGCATTCAGCGATCGCAACGCGTCCTCGGAGCGGCGGACACGTAGGAGCGCATTGATCGCGGCGGCGAGCTCGAGCGGCTCGGCTGGCTGCACCAGATAGGAATCGGCGCCGGCGTTCAATCCAATGACGCGATGTTCGCTCGCCGTGAAAGTGGCCGACGTTTGCAGCACCATCACTTGCGGCCATTTCTGCTTGATGAAGGAGCAGACTTCGAAGCCGTTGATGTCCGGCAATTGAACGTCAAGGAGAACGAGCGGGGGCATGTGCTGCTCGATCAGTCGTAGCGCCTCCGCGCCGGTCTGGGCCTCGATCACGGCAAATCCGGCGGCCTGCAGATCGCGTGTCTTCACGTAGCGCTGCGATTCGAGGTCGTCCACGTTGAGGATGACGGTCTTTTCACTGTTGCTCATGAGACACCCTGGACGGCGTCGCGCAGGAACGAGGTTACGCTCTCCCGGGAGATCGCGTTCTTGGAGATCAGCCGCACATGCTCGGGCAGCCGCGCCCGGAGCGGGCCGTCGATCGTCATCGACGTCGAGACGACGACGGGGATGCCGTTGGTACGGTCGTCGGCGGCCAGCTGCTGCAGCACGGTGAAGCCGTCCACCGCCGGCATTTGCAGGTCGAGAACGATGACGTCCGGCTTTTTCTCGCGGGCAAGCCGCAGGCCTTCTTCGCCGCCGCCGGCCTCCATGAACTCATAGCGGGTCTCGTTTCCGACGATCTGGCGCATGACGTAACGGAAAGTTTCGTCGTCGTCGATCAGCAGCACGCTTTTGCTGTCGTCGGTCGAGCGAGCCATCGTCTCACGGTCCGGCTCGCCGAGCGAGGCCGGAATCTTCAGCGAGAAGATCGAGCCCTGGCCCGGGTTGCTCTCGACGGTGAGGTCGCCGCCGAGCAGGCGCGCCAGCGAACGTGACAGGGGCAGCCCAAGGCCGGTGCCTTTCACCTTCCTCTGCAGCTTGGTATCGACTTGCGAGAATTCCTCGAAGATCCGTTCGTGATGCTCCGGCGCGATTCCAATGCCGGTGTCGCGGACGGAGAAGATGATGCTCGCGCCGTTTTCGCCGGTGCGGGCAGTCACCCGCACTTCGCCTTCTTCGGTGAATTTCAACGCGTTCGAGATCAGGTTGCGCAGGATCTGCGCCACCTTTGCCTCATCGGTGTAGAGGGGTTGCAGCTCCTTCGGGGATTCGAACAGCAACTCGACGGCCGTGCTGGTCAGGAGCGGCTTCAGCGCACCGCGCAGCGCCCCGAACAGGCTCGTGACCGCGAACCGCACCGGCTTGATCTCGGCCTTGCCGGCCTCGACCTTGGCGAGATCCAGCATGTCGTTGACGAGATCGAGCAGGCTCTCCGCCGACCGCCTGATGTAGCCGACCTGTCGCTCCTGTTCCGCCGTCAAATCGCCGTCGATGCGGTCGAGCAGCAGGCGCGACAGCGCCAGCACCGAATTCAGCGGTGTTCTGAATTCGTGGCTCATGTTGGACAGGAAGCGGGTCTTGAGTTCGCTGGCCTGCCGCAATTGTTCGGCGCGGCCGTCGAGCTCGGCGTAGAGCGCCACCACGCCGCGGTTGGTATCGCCGAGCTCCTGGTTGAGCTGCTGGCTTTCCTCTTCGCGGCGCCGCAGCTCTTCCAGGTTCTGCATCAGTTCGCGGTTCTGCTCGCGCAGGGCTGCGAGCGGATCGGACGAGGTCTCCTTCTTCAGGCTGCTGACCACGTCGGTAAGCTTGGCGCGCGGCCACGGCGCAATGTGGGGCGGCAGCTTGTGCCCGACCTCGACGATCGTCCCCTGACCCGGCGTCGACTCGATATTGAACGTGTCCATCAGCCGGCGCGCGCCGATCAGACCGAGGCCCATCCCGCTCGACGAACGGTATTGCCCGTCGAGGATGAGCTGGAGATTGTCGATGCCCGGCCCGTTGTCGCAGATGCGGACGGCGAAACGCTGCGGAACCGTTCCGGCGTCCAACGCAAATTCGGCGCGCCCGCCACCGGCATAGCCATAGGCGTTGCGTGCGAGCTCGGAGACCGCGGTGGCGATGCGGGTCTGGTCCTGCCGTTCAAATCCCAGCATGTCGGCGACGCGATGAGCGCGTTGCCGGACTGCGACGACATCGCTCTCGTTCTCGATCGGCACGGTGACGATAGGCCACAATTTGGCAGATGCCGGCATGTGCTTCACCATTTACCCACGAGCACGGTCGCGTCGTCGCGAACCCGGGTGAAATCGCGATAGAGAATCGCGGCGATCAGCGACGGGTGCAGGGCCGCAAGATTGGGATAGCGGTCCACCGTCCAGCTCGAGGCCAGACCGTCGGAATGCAGGACGATCAGGCCGTGCGAGAAGGGGTAGTCGAAAGTGCGGATCTTGCGCGTATTGAAACCCGCCGTTCCGGCCATCGACACCATCCGCTTGGTCTCGCCGGCGGTGATGATGACGCCGGCGACATTGCCGATTCCGGAGAAGCTGATGTTTTTTGTGGCGGGGTCGAAGCGCGCAACCGAGACCGCTGCCCCGCGCGTCGAGCGCAAGCCGCCATGGATGTAGTCGAGCAGGTTGGCGATCGTGTTTCCATTGTAGCGATGGAATAGCCGGACAGCCTCGACTGCGGCTTCGGCCGCTTCCGGCCCATGCCCCAAGCCGTCAACCACGAGCAGGGTGCGGACGTTTCCGGCATCGGAGACGCTCAAGGCATCGCCGCAGACCTCTTCGCCGGCCTTGGCAACGGACACGCCGCCCCAGGTCGGGACCGTCGGCGGTTTGATGGATGGAGCAGCGCCGGGTGCGACGCGTGCCAGCACGGCCGTCCCTACGCCGGGCCACGAGCCGATGTCGACGAAGTGGGATTGCCGTATCACCGCGCCGAGGCCACGGCCTGCGGTGCCTGCACTGGAATACCCGTCCTCCAGGCATGCGGCGACATTGCTCATCCCGGCGCCCTTGTCGAGCGCAAGGATCTCGATGCCCTGGCTTTCGCTATCCTCATAGGCTCCGACCAGAATTTCCCCGCCCGACCCGTGCTTGACGAGGTTGGTTGCAAGTTCGGTCGCGACCAGGGCGAGCTTGCCCTTGTCGGTCTCGTTGAAGCCCAGGCGCTGTGCGAGATCGGTCGCTGTCCGCCTCGCCTCCGCGACGCCGCTTGGATCGTTGACGCCGACGGATTTCATCATCATTTCCAACGTGCGATTGTGACTTTGGTGCCTGTGCCCGGCGCCGAGACGATGGAAAATTCGTTGCACAACCGCTTTGAGCCGCCGAGACCGAGGCCCATGCCCTTGCCGGACGTGAAGCCGTCCTTGAGGGCTTGCTCGATGTCGGCGATACCCGGGCCCTTGTCGTCGAATGTCAGGCGGACGCCGCGGCGGCCGCCTTGCTCGACGATTTCCGCGGTCACTTCGCCACCCCCGCCATAGTCGAGCGTATTGCGCGCAAGCTCGCTGGACGCCGTGACGATCTTGGTCTGGTCGACCAGGCTGAGGCCGACTTCAACCGCGAGCGCCCGGGTCAGTTGTCTCACCCGTACCACGTCGTCCGAGACCTTGATCCCGACTCGCTCAGTCTTCGTAGTCGGCATCGTCAGCCTCCGCCCCCGCGAGGCGGTCGTGGATCATGGCCATGCCGCGCTCGACGTTCAGCGCGGTCTTCACGCCAGTCAATGAAAGGCCGAGCTCGACCAGTGTGATCGCCACCGCAGGCCGCATTCCAACGACGACCGTGTCGGCGTCGAGGATGCGCGAAACCGCGGCGATATTGTCCAGCATGCGGCCGATGAAACTGTCGACGACTTCGAGTGCCGAAATGTCGATCAGCACACCACGGGCATTGTGCGTGACGATCCTGGCGGTCAGATCTTCCTCCAGCGCCGTCGCAAGCCGGTCGTGCATATCGACCTGAATGGTGACGAGAAGCGCGTGGCCGAATTTGAGGATTGGGATGCGGTCCATCGTCAGGCGTCCTGCCCGCCGCTCTTCTTGTCCGCAAACGTGTATCCTTCGACGCGCTTCGCCTTGACGATGGTCCGCCCGGTTTGCCGCAGTGCGACCGCGAACGCGTCGGCCAGCGAGGCCTTCGAAATGACGTTCAGCTCGACGCCGAGATGCACCATGGTCTGGGCAATCTGGGGCCTGATGCCGCTGATCAGGCAATCGGCACCCATCAGGCGCGCTGCCGCGACCGTTTTCAGGAGATGCTGAGCCGTGAGTGTGTCGACCGTCGGCACGCCGGTGATGTCGATGATGGCGATCTCGGCCTCGTCGTCGACGATCGTTTGCAGCAGGTTCTCCATCACCACCTGTGTGCGCTGGCTGTCCAGCGTACCGATCAGGGGCAGGGCGAGAATGCCTTCCCACAGCTTGACCACAGGGGTCGACAGTTCGGCAATTTCGCGTTGCTGCCGAACGATCACCTCTTCGCGGCTTCGCTGGAAGATCTCAAGCGTGAACAATCCGAGTTCGTCGAGCAGCGCGGTCAAAGTCCAGACCATTGTCGCGATTCGCTCCGCGGACAGTGCTCCGTCGCGATTGAGCGCGTTGAACAACGGCTGCTTGAGCGAAAAGACGAATGTCGCGGTTTCGCTGGGGGAGAAGCCCTGCATTGCGCGCGTTCGCGAGAGGTCGGCCAGCATGGATTTGGCCGGCTCGTAAGCTTCGGCGGACGTGTCGGTCCCTCCCTGCGTCAATGCCTCGTGTAGCAAATGGAGGAAGTTCTTGGACTGCGACAGCAGTTCTGCTTCCGAAATGCGCCCAGTATGAAGGATGCCTGCCTTCTTTTGCAGTTCGACCCATTCCGGAAGGATCGCCTTCTCGTTTCGTGACACGAGTGACGCGACGTCACTACCTGGCTGCGCTGCCATTATATAGTTCTCCTAGATTACGCATCGTCGCAGCCGCTCGTTCAGAGTGGCGACACTCCGGTGGCAAATGCGCCCGCCTGCATCCTGCTAAATTGTCGGTAGTTTTCGTTGCCCCAAGCAACATGATTGCTCAGCTAGACGGCTGAGACCCCCAATATGCCGGAACGCCAACGCGCCTGGGAACGATTGGTTCCGGCCTTTTCCAAAATTTTCTGCCGTCAATGCCTATGTACACTTTTAAACATTCAAAGTTGAAAAGAGCAGGCATATTTTACCGATGCCATATCAGGTCAAAGCAGGCTCGTTTCTAATCGTCGCGCCGTCGCTGCCCGCTGCGCTCAAGCTGTACGACGACATGCGAACCGGGTCCGAGGAGGTGTCGATCCGGGACATGGAGGGCAGGGAGATCGATATCGACGAAATCCGTCCGGTCCTCAATGACGGCGAGCCTTCGTAAACTCTGCCGATCCGGTGACCCAGTTTGCCGTGTTGCCTGTTGGCCGAAAGTGGGCATCGCAGCCACAATCACGGTCGTGAGCTGCTCTCTCCAGCCAATGGTCGTGGCTTTCTCCGCACCCAAAGGTCAGCCATGACCTTCAGCGCTGCCGCGAGGACGAGTGCGCAAAGCGCGGCCTTCGACACCGTCTCCATCGTTCCCTCGATCAGCAGGCAATGCACGACACTGCCGATGACGATGACGATCGCGAGGGGGATGTGAGCGATGCGCCACGTTCGCAGCCGCAGCCCCAACCGCCGGCGCAGGGCAGCCAGCAGCGCGACAGCGAAGATGGCCCACATCGCGATCACGCCAAAGGGGGAGAACGGCGTCGGCGATGAGAAGGTCAGGGCGTCGATCATATCGGGCGGACTGGTGAACCAGAGGCCGACGACATGGACCACCACGGCCACGAGCAGCGCGCCTCCGATCCAGTGATGGGCGCGGCGTCCGCTATAAGCCGACAGTGGCGGCAAATATCCGCCGATCAGCAGAGGCTGAACGAGCACGAGACCCAGCGCAACAATCCCTGCAAACCCGGCCAGGATGTAGACCGGCCCGCGCCAT
>Ga0209677_101492_pt1 | contig 10058 bp, 8 predicted proteins | sample AraplaCvi_mCL_r2_2_FD_184285 | JGI IMG/M metagenome (GOLD analysis project Ga0209677, IMG submission 184285) | Arabidopsis root microbial communities from North Carolina, USA - plate scrape CL_Cvi_mCL_r2 (SPAdes) (version 2) | ecosystem: Host-associated > Plants > Roots > Endosphere | place: USA... | reverse complement strand
CCTCCTCGCCCGCGCCCGGCCCCATGTCGATGACCCAGTCGCTGGCCGCGACGAGCCGCATCTCGTGCTCGACCACCACGACGGTGTTGCCCGCGTCGACCAGCCCCTGCAGCTGCGTCATCAGGCGATCGACGTCCGACGGATGCAGGCCCGTGCTGGGCTCGTCGAGCACGTACAGCGTGTCGCCGCGCTGCGGACGCTGCAGCTCGGTGGCGAGCTTGATGCGCTGCGCCTCGCCGCCCGACAGCTCGGTGGCCGGCTGGCCCAGGCGCAGGTAGCCCAGGCCGATGTCGCGCAGCAGGCCCAGCGGCTTGCGCACCGCGGGCTCGTCTGCGAAGAAGGCCCACGCCTCGTCCACGGTCATCGCGAGCACGTCCGCGATGTGCCGGTCGTTCCACGTGATCCTCAGCGTGTCCTCGTTGTAGCGCGCGCCGTGGCAGGCCGGGCACGGCGCGTAGACGCTGGGCATGAACAGCAGCTCCACGCTGACGAAGCCCTCGCCCTCGCAGGTCTCGCAACGGCCCTTGGCGACGTTGAACGAGAAGCGTCCGGCGTCGTAGCGGCGCTTGCGCGCGGCCGGCGTCGCCGCGAACAGCTTGCGCACGCCGTCGAACAGGCCCGTGTACGTGGCGAGGTTGGAGCGCGGCGTGCGGCCGATCGGCTTCTGGTCGACGCGCACCAGTCGCCGGATCGCCTCGGCGCCCGCATGCAGGCGGCCGCGCGTGGCCTGGACCACCTCGGGCGTGGCGTCGTCGACCTCGTCCTCGGGCGACTCGGGCTCGTGGCCCAGGTGCGCGCCGACGAGCTCGACGAGCGCCTGGCTCACCAGGCTGGACTTGCCCGAGCCCGACACCCCGGTGACCGCCGTGAACAGCCCGAGCGGGATGCGCGCGTCGAGCGCCTGCAGGTTGTTGCGCGTGACGCCGCGCAGCTCCAGCCAGCGCGCCGGCACGCGCGGCGCGCGGGCGCGTGGCGCCGGTTCGGCGAACAGGAAGCGCGCCGTGTGCGAAGCGGCCACGTCGCGCAGGCCGTCGGGCGGCCCGCTGTACAGCACGCGGCCGCCCTTCTCGCCGGCATCGGGCCCGACGTCCACGAGCCAGTCGGCGCGCCGCATCACCTCCAGGTCGTGTTCGACGATGAACAGCGAGTTGCCCTGCGTCTTGAGCTGCGCCAGCGCGTCCAGCAACGCCTCGCCGTCGGCCGGATGCAGGCCGGCCGTGGGCTCGTCCAGCACGTAGATCACGCCGAACAGGTTGGAGCGGATCTGGGTGGCCAGGCGCAGGCGCTGCAGCTCGCCGGGCGACAGCGTGGGCGTGCTGCGCTCCATCGACAGGTAGCCCAGGCCCAGCGACTGCAGCGTGGCGATGCGGCCGCACAGGTCCTGCGCGATGCGCTGGGCCGCCAGCCGCTTTTCCTCGGACAGGTTGGGCGTGCGGCGCACGTCGGGTGCGCCGGCATGCGCCGAGCCCCCGGTCGCGACGCGGCGTGCGGTGTCCTCGCGCGCCTGCGCGCGCGTGAGCGTGCTCGCGTACCGCGCGGGCGCGGGCTCGTCGAAGCGGCCGGCCGCCGCAGGCGCCAGGAGGGAGGCCACGGCGTCGAGCGACATCTGTCCCAGCGCGCCGATGTCCACGCCGGCGAACGTGACCGCGAGCGCCTCGGGCTTGAGCCGCTTGCCGTCGCACACGGGGCACGTGGCGCCGATCATGTAGCGCGACACGCGCTTTTTCATGAGCGGGCTCTGCGTCGTGGCGAACGTGTGCAGCACGTACTTGCGCGCGCCGATGAACGTGCCCTGGTAGCTCGGCTCCATCCTGGCCTTCAACGCGGCCCGGGTCTCCGCCGGCGTGAAGCCGGCATACACCGGCACCGTGGGCTGCTCCTCGGTGAAGAGAATCCAGTCGCGCGTCTTCTTCGGCAGGTCGCGCCAGGGCTTGTCGACGTCGTGGCCCAGCGTAACGAGGATGTCGCGCAGGTTCTGCCCATGCCAGGCGGGCGGCCACGACGCGATGGCGCGCTCACGGATCGACAGGGACGGGTCGGGCACCATCGTCTGCTCGGTGACCTCGAAGACGCGGCCCAGGCCGTGGCAATGCGGGCAGGCGCCCTGCGCGGTGTTGGGCGAGAAGTCCTCCGCGTAGAGCATCGGCTGCCGCGGCGGATAGGTGCCGGCGCGCGAGTACAGCATGCGCACGAGGCTGCCCAACTGCGACACGCTGCCCACCGACGAGCGCGCCCCCGGCGTGCCCGCGCCTGCTGCAGCGCCACGGCCGGCGGCAGCCCGGTGATCTCGTCGACGTCGGGCACGCCCACCTGGTCGATCAGCCGCCGCGCGTACGGCGCCACCGATTCGAAGTAGCGCCGCTGCGCCTCCGCGTAGATCGTGCCGAACGCGAGCGAGGACTTGCCCGAGCCCGATACGCCGGTGAACACGACCAGGGCATCGCGCGGGATGGCGACGTCGACGTCCTTGAGGTTGTGCTCGCGCGCGCCGCGCACGCGCACGAAGCGGTCGCGCACGGCGCCACCCGCGCCGTTGGCCTCGGGCCGCTCGCGCGGCGACATCACGGCCCCGTCTCGCCGCCCGTGCTGCCCCACACGTTGCCGGTCGTGAAGCCGGCCTCGTGCGACGCGAGCAGGACGTACAACGCCGCGATCTCGGCCGGCTGGCCGGGACGGCCCAGCGGGGCGTCCTGGCCGAACTTCACGAGCTTGTCCATGGGTTGGCCGCCGCTGGGTTGCAACGGCGTCCAGTACGGGCCGGGCGCGACCGCGTTGACGCGGATGCCCTGCTCGCCCAACTGCTTGGCCAGCGAGCGCGTCATCGACAGGATGGCCGCCTTGGTGGCCGCGTAGTCCAGCAACTGCTCCGACGGATCGAAGGCCTGTACCGACGACGTGTTGATGATGGCAGCGCCGCGCTTCAGGTGCGCGAGCGCCGCCTTGGTCACGCGGAACAGCGCGTAGACGTTGGTCTTGAAGACGTCGTCGAAGTGTTCGTCGGAGATGTCGGTGATGCTGTCGAACGCCGTCTGGCGCGCGGCGTTGTTGACGAGGATGTCCAGGCCGCCGAGGCGCGTGGCCGCGTCGTCCACCAGCTGGCGGCAGAACGCGGCGTCGCGCAGGTCGCCGGGCAGCGCGACGGCCCGGCGACCGGCCTTCTCGATCAGCGCGACGACGGCCGCGGCGTCTTCTTCTTCCTGCGGCAGGTAGTTGATCGCGACGTCGGCGCCTTCGCGCGCGAAGGCGATGGCCACGGCGCGGCCGATGCCCGAATCGCCGCCGGTGATCAGCGCCTTGCGGCCCGCGAGGCGGCCGGAGCCGACGTAGCTCGTCTCGCCGTGGTCGGGCGGAGGCTGCATGCGGCATGCGAGGCCGGGCCAGGGTTGCTGCTGCTCGGGAAAGGGCGGCTTGGGATGGTCGGTCATGGGTGCGTTCTCGTGCGGCAGTGGGACAGCCAGAACGGCAAGACGCATACCCTGCCGCGGTGCGCGGATTGCCTGTCGGCCTGACCTTCACTTCGCCCGGAGACCCTGTCATGGCCAAGACCGTCAGTGATCAGTTGATCAGCCGCCTCGCCGAGTGGGGCGTGCGGCGCGTCTACGGCTACCCCGGCGACGGCATCAACGGCGTGATGGGCGCGCTGCGGCGCGCGCAGGAGACGGTCGAGTTCGTGCAGGTGCCGCACGAGGAGCTGGCCGCGTTCATGGCCGCCGCGCATCCACGCTACACGGGCGAGGTGGGCGTGTGCATCGCCACGTCCGGCCCCGGCGCCATCCACCTGCTCAACGGCCTGTACGACGCCAAGGCCGATCACCAGCCGGTGCTGGCCATCGTGGGCCAGCAGGCGCGCACGGCGCTGGGCGGCGACTACCAGCAGGAGGTCGACCTCGTGAGCCTGTTCAAGGACGTCGCGCACGAGTACGTGCACATGGCGACCGTGCCCGAGCAGGTGCCGCACCTGATCGATCGCGCGATGCGCATCGCGCGCGACCGCCGCGCGGTCACCTGCCTGATCCTGCCGAACGACTTGCAGGAGCTCGACGCGGCCGAGCCGCCGCGCGAGCATGCGATGCTGCACACGGGCATCGGCTCGACCAGCCGCCCCGCCGCCGCGCGCGATGCGGACATCGCCGCGGCCGCGGCCGTGCTCAACGCCGGCAGGAAGGTGGCGATCCTCGCGGGCGCCGGCGCGCTGGACGCCACCGACGAGCTCATCGCCGTGGCCGACCGCCTGGGCGCCGGCATCGCCAAGGCGCTGCTGGGCAAGATGGCGGTGCCCGACGACCTGCCCAACGTCACCGGCGCCATCGGCCTGCTGGGCACGGCGCCCAGCTGGAAGATGATGGAGGACTGCGACACGCTGCTGATGGTTGGCTCGAGCTTTCCCTATTCCGAGTACCTGCCCAAGCCGGGCCGGGCGCGCGCGGTGCAGATCGACATCGACCCGCGCCAGCTCGGCCTGCGTTATCCGATGGAGATCAACCTGGTCGGCGACGCGAAGCTGACGCTGCAGGCGCTGCTGCCGCTGCTCGAGGCGCGCGAGGACCGCAAGTGGCGCGACACGATCGAGGCGAACGTGCGCGACTGGTGGCGGGTGCTCCAGACGCGCGCGATGACCGACGCCGAGCCGATCAACCCGCAGCGCGTGTTCTGGGAGCTGTCGCCGCGCCTGCCCGACGACGCGATCATCGCGGCCGACTCGGGCACCGTCGCGTCCTGGTACGCCCGCGACGTGAAGGCGCGGCGCGGCATGATGGGGTCGCTGTCCGGCGGCCTGGCCACGATGGGCCCCGCGGTGCCGTACGCGCTCACCGCCAAGATGGCGCACCCCACGCGGCCCGTGATCGCGCTGCTGGGCGACGGCGCGATGCAGATGATCGGCATCAATGCCCTGATCGCGATCGCGCGCCAATGGCGCCAGTGGGCCGACCCGCGACTGGTCGTGATGGTGCTCAACAACGGCGACCTGAACATGGTGACCTGGGAACAGCGCAGCAGCGAGGGCGACCCGAAGTTCGAGGGCTCGCAGGACCTGCCCACGTTCCCGTACGCGCAGTACGCGCGCATGCTGGGCCTGGGCGGCACTCGCGTGGAAAAGGCGGCCGACGTCGGCCCCGCGTGGGACGAGGCGCTGGCCGCCGATCGCCCGGTGCTGCTGGAGATGGTGACCGACCCCACCGTGCCACCCGCGCCGCCGCACATCACGGCCAAGCAGTTGCGGCACTACGCGGCGGCGCTGCTGCAGGGGGATCCGCAGGCGCTGCAGGTGGTCAAGTCCAGTGCGCGCGAGTGGTGGGACGGGCTGGTGGCGGCGCGCAAGTAGATCCACGGTTGCGGACGCGGCGGCGGTGGCTCTACAGTGGCCGCACCCCTGCTGCGAAGGCCGCCCATGCCCGCCCAAGATCCCCGCGTCGACGCGTACATCGCCCAGGCCGCCCCGTTCGCGCGCGAGCCGCTGGCGCATGTCCGGGCACAGATGCATGCGGCGCTGCCCGACGTCACCGAGGCCATCAAGTGGGGCCACCCGTTCTACCTGCTGGACGGCCGGCCGTTCGCCAGCATGGCGGCGTTCAAGGCGCACTGCGCGCTGGGCTTCTGGCGCGGCGGCCGGCCGGTGGCCGAGGCGGCGGCCGGCGATCGCGAGGAGGCGATGGGGCAGTTCGGGCGCATCGAGTCGCTGGCCGACCTGCCCCAGGCCGCGGCGCTGCGCAAGCTGATCGTCGCGGCGCGCGCGGCATGGCAGGCCGCGAACGAGGAGAAGGCCAGCGCGCCGCCGGCGCCCCGGGGCCAGCGCGAGCGGCCTGCCGTGCCCGACGACCTGGCCGCGGCCTTGGGCGCGCAGGCCGGGGCGCGTGCGAAGTTCGACGCGTTCACGGCGAGCCAGCAAGCCGAGTATGTCGACTGGATCGGCGAGGCGAAGCGCGAGGCGACGCGGGCGTCGCGGATTGCGCAGGCGGCGGCGTGGATCGCCGAGGGGAAGACGCGGAACTGGAAGTACCAGGGCTGTTGAAGTTCCGGGGCGACACGCTTGCCCGTCATCCTGCGCGCAGTCGCAGGATCCCCCCCCGGATGGAAATATTTCGCGGGAACTGCATCCAGCCGCCCACCTCCCCGCATCCAAGACCAGACAAGCCCAACCCCGGAACCCCCCATGGACTTCCTCAGCCAGATCTTCACCCCCGGCCTGCTGATCCCCGTCGTCGCCATCCTCATGCCGCTGGGCATGGCGGTCGTCGCCCTGAACTTCGCCTACCGCTGGCAGGAGCGCAAGCACAAGACCGTCGTCGACCTGCTCGAGAAGGGCCTGCCCGTGCCGCGCGAGCTGCTGGGCGCCGCGCAGCAGCGCGCCGGCTCGCCCTACATGCGCGCGCTCACCCTGGTGGGCGCCGGCGCGGGCATCTGCGCCTTCCTGGGCGTGATGTTCAAGTGGGACCATGGCCTGTGGGGCGCCGGCCTGATCCCGCTGTGCATCGGCATCGCCCAGCTGATCGCGCTGAAGGTCGAGCCGCCGCGTCCGCCCGAGCCGGACGTGCCGTCGTCCATCGACCTGCAGTGACCCGCCGACGTGGCGCGCGGCCTCATGGTCCACGACGAGAGCGAACGCGTCGCGGCGGAACTCGCCGGCTGGCTCGCACGGGCCCGTACCGGTGACCGCCATGCGTTCGCGCGCCTCGTGCGCTCGCACCAGTCGCGCGTCCGGCTGCAGCTGCGACGCCTCACGCGCGGCGACGCGGCGCTGGCCGACGACCTCGCGCAGGAGACCTTCGTGCAGGCCTGGCTGCACCTGAACGAGTTCCGCGGCGACGCGCGCCTGGCCACCTGGCTGCACCGCATCGCGCTCACGCGTTTCCTGCAGCACGTGCGCCGCCCGCAGCTGCCGCAGGAGTGGTGCGAGCCCGAGGACGGCGACGAGCCGGGCCATGACCCGCGCGCGGCCGAGGGCCTGTCGCGCGACGTCGAGCGCGCGCTGCAGGCGCTCAGCGAGATCCAGCGTCTCGCGGTGGTGCACTGCTTCCATCTCGACCTGTCGCACGCCGAGGCGGCGCAGGTGCTGGGATTGCCGCTGGGCACGCTCAAGTCCCATCTCGACCGGGCGAAGACGCGGCTGCGCGAGCTGCTGGGCGCCTGGCAACCGGAGTCCGCCGCATGAACGACCACCTCCTCTCCGACGACCAAGTCTTGGATGCCCTGCTGCGCGCCGCCGCGCCCGCGGCGTTGGCGGACGACGGGTTCGTCACGCGCACCATGGCGGCCGTCGACGCGGCCAACGCGGCGCTGCCGGCCCGCCGCCGCACCGCGGCGCCGTCGCCGCTGGCCATCGCGCGCGCCATCGCGGCCGAGCAGCGCCGCCACGACGTGCAGGCGCGCTCCTGGCGCTGGGCCATGGCGGGCGTGGCGGTGGGCTACCTGCTGATGTTGGTGTCGGTGGCCGCGTCGCCCTCGGGCCTGCACCTGGGCGCGACGTCGCCATCGCAGTTCGTGCCGCTGGCCGCGATGACGGCCATCGGGGCGCTGTGGGTGGCCTGGCGGACGCTGCGCAGCGTCTAGCGCGCGGACGAGGCCGCGGCCGGCGCGGCCTGGCGGATGAACGCCGCGGTGTCGCGCAGCACCGGCGCCGCCGCCGTCAGCGGCCACTGCAGCGCGCCCACCATCAGCGCGTGGTTGACATGTTCGTACAGCCGCACGGTGACCGCCGTGCCGCGCGCCTTCATGCGCTGCACCAGCGGCTCGCTGTTCTGCGGCGTCGACACCACCGTGTCCTCGACGGCCGCGCCGATGAAGGCCGGCAAGGGGCGCGCGAGGTCGCCCACGTGTTGCAGCGGCTGGGTGTCGGGCGACGTCGAGGGCCAGCCGAATGCGACCTGCACGCCCGGATCGCCGATGGGCAGGAAGTCGTATGGGCCGGACAAGCCCACCCAGCCGGCGAGCTCGTCGGGCGAATGGCCGGCGGCGCGCAGCCAGCGCGGATCCAGGGCCAGCATGGCGACGTTGTAGGCGCCGGCGCTGTGGCCGTAGAGGAAGACGCGGCCCGGGTCGGCGCCGAGCTCGCGCGCGTGCTCCAGGGCATACGCGGTGGCCAGGGCGCAGTCCTGCACGAAGGCGGGATAGCGCACCTCGGGAGACAGGCGGTAGTCCACCACCATCACCGTGAAGCCCTGCGCGGCCAGCGCCTCGCCGGCGAAGCGGTAGTCGGCGCGGCTGCCCATGCTCCACGAACCGCCATACACGAACACCACGAGCGGCGAGCCTCGGGCCTTGTCCGCGTCGTCCAGCGCACTGCCGGGGCGGTACAGGTCGAAGCGCTGGCGCGCGGCAGGGCCGTAGGCGACGTCGGTCGTGTCCCGATGGCCGCGCACCGACGCGAGCGCATTGAGCACGCCCGCACCGGCGCCGGCCATCGCCGAGCTCGCCGCGGCCGTCAGCACGACCGCTGCGGACCAGCGTGGCCAGCGGCGCTGGCGGGTTGGCGACGGGCGGACGGCATGGGTCGACGGCGGCATGGAGGACGATACGGGCGCCGCGACTGGCGGCTCATGAGGGGATTACGCAGGGCGTGCGCGACTGGATGCAGTACCCCTCACGGCAGGCGACGCGCCCGCCCGACGCTCACTTGGTCGGCGTCGTCTGGATAGGCTTGACGTCGCCGCAGTTGCTCGAGACGAACTTGCTCGTCGACTGCGTCTGCATGTGCGTCGTCTGGTTGCCGTGCGTCATCTCGGACGTCGAGCTCGACGTGAACTCGTTGTCGCTGATGCGCGTCATCGTGCCGTGGCCGGTCATGCTGCCGCAGGCCATGTCGAAGGTGGTGGTGTTGCCCGAGTGGACGACGTTGGTGCGTGCGCAGCGGCTGTTGGCGTCGGGCGAGCCGGCGTGCGCGGCCTGCTCAGGCGTGATGCACACGCGCATCGAGTTGGGCGCGTCGCCGGTGGCCATGCCCGGGATCATCCTGGCCATCGCCGCGCGCTGCTCGGGCGACATCGCGGCCAGGCGCGCCTTCATCTGCTCCATGGCCGGGTTGTCCGTCTTGGTCGAGACGGTGATCTCCCACAGGCCGGGCTTGACGTGCTCCTGGGCCAGGACGGACGCGCCCGGCAACAGCGCGAGACAGGCGGCGAGCGGGCGAAGACGGGCGTTCATGGCGCACCTCGGGCGGGTTGGGATGGCGCTGATTTTCCGCCGTGCCGTCGGCGCCGAGAACCCCCGAAGCGGGGACGGGTCAACCCTAGCGGGCCCCGATGGTCCGGGTGCCCGGCACCGGGCTGTGTTGCGCGCTCGCCTGCACGCCCGGATTGTTCATCTGCTCGTTGAGCCAGCGCTGCAGGTCGCTCCACATCGCCGCGAGCTCGGCCGGCGGCACGGCGCGCGCGTTCTTCAGCTCCAGCGTCATCACCGGCACGTTCTTGACGAGGCCGCCGTAGTTGCCCAGCGAGCCGGGATAGACGCCGACCGGATCGAGCTGCAGGCTGCCCAGGCGGCGCGGCGCCGGCGGCGGGCCATCGAAGTCGAGCAGGCCGTAGGGCGCATGCACCGACACGATCAGGTCCGGGTGGAACTGGTCGATCTGCTCGAGCAGCCAGCGCGACTCGGGCTCGGACAGCGGGTGCGCGCCCGGAAAGCGGCGCGGGTCCTTCTTCGTGCGCTGGATCCAGTACGGCTGCGCGTCGCGCTCCCAATCGGCGGTGGGGAAGTTGCGGTTCAGGTCGACGCCGTGCGCGTTGACGCGCGTGGATGGCGAATGCAGCAGGCCGTCCGGATTGAGCAGCGGCACGAAGCGCCACGCCACGTTGGCGATGGTGGGCCGCGTGGCGCCCGACGCATGCGGCATGGCCGCGGCCTGCACGCCGTGCGAGCGCGCGATCCAGTCGAAGGCGAGCGAGACCGACGCCAGCTCGTCGCCGTGGATGCCGCCCAGCAGCAGCACCTTGAAACGCGGGGCACCCGACGCGGGCAGCACGTCGTTGGACCACAGCGGCACGCCGTGCACCGACCGGCCGGCGCCTGGCACCAGGCCCGAAGCGCGGCAGGCGGGGCCATCGACGCCCGGGACCTGGGGCGCG
>Ga0209677_101491_pt1 | contig 10063 bp, 8 predicted proteins | sample AraplaCvi_mCL_r2_2_FD_184285 | JGI IMG/M metagenome (GOLD analysis project Ga0209677, IMG submission 184285) | Arabidopsis root microbial communities from North Carolina, USA - plate scrape CL_Cvi_mCL_r2 (SPAdes) (version 2) | ecosystem: Host-associated > Plants > Roots > Endosphere | place: USA... | reverse complement strand
ACCGGAAGAGCGAGACGTGCATCGGAGTCGGCAGGGACGCGAACAGCAGGGATCCGGCACCCGGCGCGACCGTGTAGTGACCGCAGAACAGATCGATGACGGCCGGGGAGTCGTCTTCGCTGGTCGTCAGCGCGAAGGTCCGCCCGGCCGTCTCCCGGGTCGGCTGCAGCCCAGCCGCACGGCCGGCCGCTCCGGGCGTGATGACGCGATGCCGCGCGCCGGAGGGGAGGACCACGACGTCGCCCGCCGTCAGCCGGTGCAGAACCCCTCCCACCTCGAGGTCGCACTCCCCCTCGAGCAGGACGTGGAATGGGACCTCGCGCTCGCCGTACGACACGTCCATGCGCGTGGAGCCGCCGAGAAGGCAGCGCTTGTCGAGCGTCGCCTGGAGGCGCGCCAGTCGGAGCAACCGGCTGATGTCGTCCATTGTGAGACTTTCGAGCAGAATGATGAGGCCGTACGGTCTGTTTGTATCACTTCGCTGGGGGCACACTCAAGGCCATGAACACCACGACAGCACTCACGGCCGACGTCCTCGTCGTCGGCTTCGGCAAGGGCGGGAAGACCGCCGCGCACGCGCTCACGGACGCCGGCCGGCGCGTCATCCTCATCGAGCAGTCCGACGAGATGTACGGCGGGACCTGCCCGAACGTCGGCTGCGTGCCGACCAAGATGCTCGTGCACTACTCGAACTCCAAGCGGCTGGAGGACGAGGCACAGGAGTTCTTCGCGAACTCCATCGAAGGCGTCCGTGCCCTCACCAGCGCCTTCCGCGCGGGCAACTTCGAGGCTCTGGACGGCAAGGACTCCGCCACCGTGATCACCGGTCGGGCCACGTTCCTCGACGATCACACCGTCGCCGTGGGCGAAGGCTCGGACCGCATCACGGTCACCGCCCCCACCATCCTGATCAACACCGGATCCGTCCCGATCGAGCCCGACATCGCCGGTGTCTCCGGCAGCATCCACCGGGTGAGCAGCACCGATCTGACCCGCGCCGACCGCCTGCCCGGCCGCCTCGTCATCATCGGCGGCGGTTACCTGGGGCTGGAGTTCGCCTCCATCTACCGTCACTTCGGCTCCGAGGTGACCATCCTCGAAGCGGCCGACCGTCTGCTTCCGAAGGAGGACGACGACGTCGCCGAGGTGGCCACGGAGATCCTCGCCGGAGACGGGATCACCGTGGTCACCGGCGCCCGCGTGACGGGGATCGCGGACCACGACGGGGGCGCCTCCGTCACGTACGAGACCGGGAGCGGGACCACGACCGTCGAGGCGGATGCCTTCCTCGCGGCGACGGGACGCCGACCGGCGACCGAGGGGCTGGGCCTCGAGGCGGCGGGCGTCGAGACGAGCGCACGCGGAGCCGTGATCGTGGACGATCGGCTGCGGACCAGCCGTCCGCACATCTTCGCGCTCGGCGACGTGAACGGCGGACCCCAGTTCACGTACGTCTCGCTGGACGACGCCCGCATCGTGCTCGACCAGCTGCTCGGCCAGGGAGCGCGGAGCACGGCCGACCGCGTGGCCGTGCCCCGTACGCTCTTCATCACGCCGCCGCTCGCGACCGTGGGCCTGACCGAACGGGAGGCGCGCGCCGAGGGCCGGAACATCCGTGTCGCACGCAAAATGGTCGCCGACATCGTCGCGATGCCCCGGGCGTACACGGTCGAGGAGACACGCGGCGTGATGAAGTTCGTCCTGGATGCCGACACCGATCTCATCCTCGGGGCGGCGATCCTCAGCATCGACGCCCAGGAGGTCATCAACACGGTCGCGCTCGCCATGCGCCACCGGGTCACGGCCACCCGGCTCAAGACCGCGATCTACACCCACCCGAGCACGACGGAGGCCTTCAACGAGGTGTTCGACGCGATCGTGTCCGACTGACGACGACCACGGAGGAGGAGTTCGCGTCTCACCCCGATCGCGCGGGGTGCCCGGTGCTGTCGCGGGTCAGAGTTCCGGCCCGTGTTCAGCCGGCTGGATACGCGGTGCCCCGGAGGGCTCACGGCGGTGGCGAGCGTTGGTACTGTCCGAGGGATCGAGAGGAAGCCGATGCCGCATCGCACACAACCGTTGGTCGTCATGGGGGTCTCAGGCTGCGGGAAGTCGACGGTCGGCGCCGACTTCGCAGAGCAGCAGGGACTCGTCTTCGTCGATGCCGACGCGCTGCATCCCGCCGGGAACATCGCGAAGATGGCCGCGGGCATCCCCCTGGTGGATGCGGACCGCTGGCCGTGGCTCGACCTGGTGGGTGAGGTGCTCGCCGACGGGACGGCGGATGTGGTCGCCTGCTCCGCCCTCCGGCGGGCCTATCGCGATCGCCTTCGCTCTCATGCGCCGGACGTGTACTTCGCCCACGTGAGTGGCACCGCGGAGCTCATCGCCGAGCGACTGGCGAGCCGCTCCCACGAATTCATGCCGCCCGGACTCCTCGCCTCCCAGTTCGCCACACTGGAACCCCTCGATCCGGACGAGCGCGGCCTCGTGGTTCCGGCCGAAGCGCGCCTCGAGCAGCAGCTCGGCCGCATCCGCGACGGGATCGCCGCCGCCCCTCGGTAGACACCTGGTTCCGCTTTTTGAACGCGGTTCGAAATCTCGAACAAGTCCATTGCGTTCACTATGCGGAACCGTGTTAGATCAGGTGAACAACCAAGGGAGGTTGAGCGTGTCACATCAGAGAGCTGCCGAGCTGGGTCTCCGCGACCTCGTGCCGGAGGATTCCAGCCTCCGCCTGCTGTGCACCGCCGCCACCTGGTCGGAGGGCCCCGTCTGGCTCCCGATCCGGGGCGCGCTGCGCTGGAGCGACATCCCCGGCAACCGCATCCTCGAAGCGGACGGGACGACGGGTCAGGTCACGGTCTATCTGAGCGACGCCGAGTACCCCAACGGCCGCACCCTCGCAGACGACGGGACCGTCGTCCAGTGCTCGCACGGCCGGCGTGCCGTCGAAGCCGATCGCGACGGCGTCGTCACGACGCTGGTCGACAGCTGGAACGGACGGCGGTTCAACTCCCCCAACGACGTGGTCGTGGCCCGCGACGGAACGATCTGGTTCACGGATCCGCCGTACGGCATCGTCCAGCCGCACGAAGGCCACCCGGGTGTCCCCGAATACGGCGGCAACTACGTCTTCCGGTTCGACCCGGCATCCGGGTCGGTGGATGCGGTCGTGACCGACATCGAGGAGCCCAACGGACTCGCCTTCTCCCCCGACGAATCCATCCTCTACGTCTCCGACACCTCGGCCGCGCTGCGCACCGACGGGACGGGGAACCACCACATCCGTTCCTACCGTGTCGAGGACGGGCGCTGCACGGACGGCCGCGTCTTCGCCGTCATCGACCCCGGCCTCTCCGACGGCTTCCGGGTCGACGAGCACGGGAACATCTGGACGTCGAGTGCGGACGCCGTGCAGGTCTACGGTCCGGACGGCACCCTCCTGGGCCGGATCCCGGTGCCCGAGTGCGTCGGAAACCTCTGCTTCGGAGGCGCCGACGGACGTACCCTCTTCATCGCCGCGACGACGAGCATCTACACGATCGAGACCCTCGTGCGCGACGCACGCGCTGTGACGGTGCCGTCATGAGCGCGATCGCCTCGTCGCATCCCGCCGCCGGCGACACTCCGGCGCCCGCTGCCTTCCGGGCGGTCCAGGTGCTCGAGTACCTCGGCGCGCGCTCCGAACCGGCGACGCTCACGGACATCGCGATCGGACTCGGCATCGCCAAGTCATCGGCCTCGAACCTGGTGACCACCCTCGAGGCGGCGCACATGCTCAGGCGGTCCGGCCGGAGATGGATGCTCGGCTACAAGGTGCTCGAGCTCGGCCAGTCGATGCTGGCATCCACCACGCTCGTCGGCGAATTCCGGAGGATCACCGACGCGCTGCCCACGCTGCAGAACGACACCGCGCTGCTCGCCACGCTCGACGGGATGGAGGTCATCTACCTCGCCCGGCACGACGGCCGCCAGCCGATCCGGCTCGCCAGCGACATCGGCCGGCGCATGCCCGCGTCGGTCACCGCGCTCGGGAAGGCGATGTTGGCCAGCCTCCCGCCGGACGAACTGGATGCGCGCCTCTCCGGGGTGGATGCACTGCCCCGTCCCACGAAGCGGGCGCCCCGCAACGTCGCCGAGCTGCGGCGCGAGCTCACGCAGGTCAGACTGCGCGGCTTCGCGATCGACGACGAGCAGAACACCATCGGCGTCACCTGCTTCGCAGTGTCGGTCCCCACGACGGGCGAGCCGATCGCCGTGTCCACCACGTTGCTCACCCAGCGTGTCCGTCTGGAGCTTCGCGAACGGCTCATCGCCGACCTCACGTCGCTCGCCCGTCAGCTTTCGCCCATCGCCGAGAGATAGGACCCCATGAACACCGCCGACCCGGCCGCCATACCCCTTCTGCAGGTCACCGACCTGACGAAGTCCTTCTTCGCCACCCGTGCCGCCGAAAACGTGACCTTCGCCGTCCACCAGGGCGAGATCGTGTCCCTGCTCGGGGAGAACGGCGCGGGCAAGTCCACCGTGATCAAGATGCTCGCTGGCGTGTACAAGCCGGACAGCGGCGAGATGAAGCTGTCCGGCGCCGACCTCGACTCCTCCGGGATCCGCCGCCAGATCTCGATCGTCCACCAGAACCTGGGACTCATCGAGTGGATGACCGTCGCCGAGAACATGGCGCAGGTCCTGGGTTACCCGCGCCGGCTGCGCCTGATCGATCGCAAGGCGATGAACCGCCGGGCGGCTGAGGTGCTCGAACTCGTAGGCGGAGGCATCGATCCGGAGGCCCGTGTCTTCGATCTGCCGCGCACCGAGCGGAGCCTCCTCGCCATCGCGCGAGGCCTGGTCACCAAGCCGAAACTGCTCGTGCTCGACGAGCCGACGGCGTCCCTCCCCGCCGCCGACGTCGAGCGGCTCTTCGCCGTGCTCCGCCGGCTCCGCGACAGCGGGGTCGGGATGATCTACGTCTCCCACCGCCTCGACGAGATCTACGAGATCTCGAGCCGCACGGTCGTCATGCGCAATGGCCACGTCGTCGCCGAGCGTCCGGTCGCCGGACTCAGCCACGGCGAGCTCGTCGAGCTCATCGTCGGGCGCCACACCGAGAACACCGTCTTCGACGAACCGGATGCGGAGGTGCGGCTCGAACTCGACGACGTGGCCGTCGAGAGCGCCGGCCCCGTCACGCTGCGCGTGCACCGCGGCGAGGTCGTCGCGCTCTGCGGTCTCCGGGGAGCCGGCCAGGAGCCGATCGGCCGGGCCGTCGCCGGCGCGGTCTCCCTGCAGTCGGGCGAGCTGCGCCTCGACGGCCGGCCGTTCGTGCCGCGCAACCCGGCGGCGGCCGTCGCCCGAGGGATCGGCTTCGCGACCTCCAACCGGGAGGCCGAGGCCGTCGCTCCGGGACTCTCGGTTCGCGAGAACCTCTTCCTCAACCCGGCGGTCTGGGGGCGGAAGACCTTCGAGTTCCGCACCGGCAAGGCGGAGCGGGCCGCGGCCGCGGAGTACGTGCGCGACTTCGGCATCAGACCTGCCGATCCCGAGCTGCCGCTCGACACGTTCTCCGGCGGCAACCAGCAGAAGGTCATCCTGGCCCGCTGGTTCGGCGTAGGGCGCAAGGTCGTCGTGCTCGAAGAGCCGACCATGGGCGTCGATGTGGGCGCGAAAGCCGACATCTACGGCCTGCTCCGGGATGCGGCGCGCCAAGGCACTGCCGCCCTTGTCGTCTCCACCGACATGGAAGAGGTCTCCAAGATCGCCCACCGGGCGATCGTCTTCGGCCGCGGCGTCGTCGTCGCCGAGCTCTCCGGATCCGATCTCACGATCGCCAACCTGGTCGCCGCGGCATCCGACCTCGACCGACCCACCGAAACAGAAATGAGCGTCGCATGAGCATGAACACCTCCCTCAAGTCGACGGCGCTGGAGCCGCCGAAGGGCGCACCCTGGTACCGCAAGCTGTACACCGTGTACGGGATGGTCGTGCTGACGGTCCTCCTGTTCGCCATCTTCGCCGTCGCGGCCCCCACCACCTTCGCGACGCTGCTGAACTTCCAGTTGCTCGCGTCCAGCAAGTCGGTGCTCCTGATCCTCGCGCTGGCCGTCACCCTCCCGATGGTGGCGGGGAAGATCGACCTCTCGATCGGCTACGGCGTCGGGCTCTGGCAGGTGATGTCGCTGCTCTGGCAGCTCCAGGGGATCGACTACCGGCTGGTCATCCTGATGTGCCTCGCCGGCGGAGCGGTCATCGGCCTCGTGAACGCCCTGCTGATCGAGCTGGCACAGGTCGACGCCTTCATCGCGACCCTGGCCACCGCACAGGTCATCTATGCGATCACCTACTGGGTGACCGGCGGACGCCAGGTGACCGACAACACCGGGATGCGCGCCTCGGCCTTCGACGCCCTGTCCACCTGGTCGATCGGCCCCATCCCCGGCGTCTTCATCATCGCGCTCGTCGTGGCGGCGGTCATCTGGCTGATCCTCGAGTACCTCCCGATGGGGCGCTACCTCTACGCGGTCGGCGCCAACCCGAAGGCAGCGGAGCTGACCGGCGTCCATCGCCGCCGCTACATCGTCGGCGCCATGGTCGCCTCGGGGATGCTGACCGCGGTCGCGGGCATCCTGCTCGCCTCGCGGCAGGCCGGCGTGGCGCAGGCGAACATCGGCCCGGAGTACCTGCTCCCGGCGCTCGCCGCCGCCTTCCTCGGCTCGACGACGATCAAGCCCGGCCGCGTGAACGCCCTCGGCACCGTCCTCGGCGTGCTCATCGCGACGATCGGCATCTCCGGACTGGAGCAGCTGCTCCCGGGACAGTTCTTCCTCGAGCCGCTCTTCAACGGGCTCACCCTCGTCGCCGCGATCACCATCGCCTCGCTCGCCAGCCGGCGCCGGCTGAACCGGGCGGACACGCCCAAGACGACGACCCAGAACTCCGGCGCGGGATCCGCGCCGGACGGCGCGGGGCCGACGGCCCCCGCCGCTCCCCGTGCCGACGCGGTCCCCCCATCCGCGCCGGCACGGGACGAGACAGCGTTATCCAGCACCAGCACGACCCGAACCTGACCCGAGGAACCGGCACCGTCGCCGGCCACGACACCAAGAGAAGGAACCGACATGATCACCAAGAAACACCGCGCCAGGGCGCTGGCCTTCGCCGCGATCCCTGCCGCAGCAGCCCTCATCCTCACCGGCTGTTCCAGCGCCTCGGTGGGCGCCGGAACCACGTCCACGCCGGCCGCGACGGCCAACGCCTACGCATCGATCATCCCCAGCGGCGACATCGTCGCCGCCTCCAAGAAGCTCGTGGCCGACAGTCTGTCCGCCAGCACCGGCTTCTCGCCCAAGTCGTCCGGTCCCAAGGCGCAGCAGGCGGGCGCCACCATCGCCTACGTCGGGAGCGACCTGACGAACGGCGGCGTCAACACGGTCGCCGAGGGCGTGAAGGAGGCTGCCGCGGTCATCGGCTGGAAGGTCAACGTCTACGACGGCAAGGCCACCGCGCAGGGGCGCACGGATGCGCTGAACCAGGCCATCGCATCCAAGCCGGCGGCCATCGTGCTGGGCGGCTTCGACCCCACCGAGCAGGCCGCGACGATCAAGACCGCGAACGACGCGAAGATCCCGGTCGTCGGCTGGCACGCCGGAGCGAGCACGGGCCCGGGCAACGGGCTCTTCGCGAACGTCTCCACGGACCCGCTCGCGGTGTCGCAGCTCGCGGCGGCGTTCGCGGTCGCCGACTCGAACGGCAAGGCCGGGGTGGCGATCTTCACCGATGGCCAGTACCAGATCGCGGTGGAGAAGGCGAAGGCCATGCAGGCGTACATCACGGCATGCTCGGGATGCAGTGTCCTCAGCTACCAGGACTCCCCCATCGCGGACGCCGATCAGCGGATGCCGGGGATCATCTCGAACCTGCTCCAGAAGGACGGCGACAAGCTCACCTACCTCCTCGCCATCAACGGCAACTACTTCGGTGGCGCCCAGCAGGCGCTCCGTGCCGCGGGCAAGGACCCGGCCGGGACGCCCAAGTCGGTGGCCGCGGGCGACGGTGACTCGGCCGAGTTCCAGCGCATCCGCTCGGTCGACTACCAGGCGGCGACCGTCGCCGAGCCGCTCACCATGGAGGGCTGGGAGATCGTCGACGAGGTGAACCGCGCTCTGGCGGGACAGCAGTGGTCCGGATTCGTTCCGGCGCCGGGCCTCATCACCAAGCAGAACGTGCCGACCGGCGACGTGTTCGACCCGGCCAGCGGGTACCGCGACGTCTACAAGAAGGTCTGGGGCAAGTGAGTCACGAGAAGGGGAGGCTCGGTCGCCGAGCCTCCCCTTCTCGCTCCGCTCACTCCGCGGGAAGCGATTCGACCCACGCGCGCGTCACGGCGATGTCCTTGTCGCCGAAGCCCGCGGCGGTGAGCGCCTCGAACGACTCCCTCAGCGCATCCAGCTGATGCGTCACCGTCCCGGACTTCCGGGCCTCGTCGGTGGCGAACCTCAGATCCTTGACCATGTACTTCGCAGCACCGGAAGGGCGGTAATCCTTGTCCACGAAACGCGCTTTGCGTGTCTCCAGCACCCGGCTGCCGGCGTACCCACCGGCCAGCAGGTCGAGGAGGGCGCCGACATCGAGCCCGCTGCGCTCGGCGATGACGCATGCTTCGCCCCAGGCGAGCACCGTGGCCGCAACCACCATCTGGTTGCACGCCTTCGCCACCTCGCCGGCGCCGAGCGGGCCGAGCAGCACGGGATGCCCGACCGCCTCCAGAACAGGCCTGGCCGTCGCGAAGTCCTCCGGGCTCCCGCCGACCATCACGGAGAGGGTGCCGCCGATCGCGCCGTCCTCACCGCCGCTCACAGGCGTGTCGAGAACGCGCACCCGGCCTCCGGAGCTCTCCCGGAGTCGTGTGCCCAGCTCGCGCACGCCGTCCGGGGAGGACGTCGAGCCGATGCAGAGGACCAGCGGCCCCTCGACGCCGGCGAGCAGCCCGTCCGGTCCGTCGAGGACCGCCTCGGCTTCGGGCAGGTCCGGCAGCATCATCACGATCACGTCGGACGCCGACGCGACCTCGCGTGCGGAGTCCGCCCAGCGGGCGCCGGCGGCGATCACGTCGTCGACGCTCTCGCGGCGCCGGGCCGTCACGGTCAGGCTCAGGCCCGAGGCCTCGGCGGTTCGAAGGATGTTGAGAGCCATCGGCCGCCCCATCACCCCGAGACCGATGAATCCCACTCGAAGAGCAACCGGCTGCGCTGTTACGCTCATCATGGGTCCAGCATAACGAACAGGGTTCAACACAATGAATGGAGAAGTCGAGGAGTTCAGCCTCTCGAATTCGCCCTCAACCAGCACCGAAACCGAAAGCGACACTGTGATCCAGCCTTCTGACCGCACCCTCACCGTGGGGGTGGCCACGCCCCTCAGCGAAGAGCTCTGCCAGCTCATCGAATCCCGCGAGCCGCGCGTCCGCCTGGTGCGGGATCAGTCGCTCCTCGCGCCGATGCGCTGGCCGGGCGATCACGGAGGCGATCCCTCCTTTGTGCGCAGCCCGCGCCAGCAGTCGGCCTTCGAAGCGATCCTGGACTCGGCCGAAGCCCTCTACGGCATCCCGGACGAGTCTCCCGCCGCTCTCGCGCGCACGGTCGCGTCCAATGCGCAGCTGCGCTGGGTGCACACGATGGCCGCGGGCGGCGGCGGCCAGGTGAAGGCCGCGCGCCTCAGCGACGCCGACCTGGCCCGGCTCGTCCTGACGAGCTCGGCCGGCGTGCACGCCCGCTCGCTGGCGGAGTTCGCCGTCTTCGGCGTCCTCGCCGGCGCCAAGGACCTGCCGCGGCTGCGCGCCCTCAAGGACGCCCGCGAGTGGAGCGACCGCTGGACGATGGGGCAGGTCAGCGAGCAGACCGTCCTCGTCGTCGGACTGGGAAGCATCGGCCGCGCGACGGCGCAAGCTCTCGACGCTCTCGGCGCGACGGTGTGGGGCACGAGCCGCACGGACGAGCCCGTGAAGCACGTTCAGCGCATCGTCCATCCGTCCCGACTGGCCGAGGTGGCCGGCGAGGTCGACGCG
>Ga0209677_101490_pt1 | contig 10075 bp, 4 predicted proteins | sample AraplaCvi_mCL_r2_2_FD_184285 | JGI IMG/M metagenome (GOLD analysis project Ga0209677, IMG submission 184285) | Arabidopsis root microbial communities from North Carolina, USA - plate scrape CL_Cvi_mCL_r2 (SPAdes) (version 2) | ecosystem: Host-associated > Plants > Roots > Endosphere | place: USA... | reverse complement strand
CAGGAAGATGATGACGATGGCAAAGCCGAAGGTCAGCGCCATGCCGCTGGAATTCTCCTCCAGCGTTGCCGCTTCCGCCAACGGCATCAACCGCGCGCCAGGCGGCAATAGCGGTGCCGCGATCCTGGTCACCTCCTCGACGGCTTGGCCGAGCGACATGCCGTTCTTGAGGCCGGCGGTGATCGCAACCGACGCAAGCTGCTGCTCGCGGGTCAGCTGCGGCGCAACAGCATTCTCCTTCAAGGATGCGATAACCGACATCGGCACGATCTTGCCGTCGCCGGTCTTCAAATAGACGTTCTCAAGATCGGTCGGATCGTCGATCGGGCGCATCGTCGAGGTCAGCAGCACCGGATAGGAGTCGCCGGCGACGAAGACATCGACCACGGAACGCCCTTCAAGCAGCGACTGCAGCGCGACCGAAAGACCTGTAATATCGACCCCGAGATCGGAAGCGCGCTCGCGATCGATGGCGACGGAAACCTGGGCCTGGGTCGGTTCGTTGTTAAGACGCGGCGCGTCGAATTGGCCCGTTGCATCGAGCGCCTGCACCAGTTTCAGTGCCGATTCGGTCAGCGCCTCATGATTATTGCCGATAAGCGCCATCTGCACGCCACTGCCGGCGCCGCGAATGCGCAGGCTGTTGGCCTGAATAACATTGCCGCGCAGGGCCGGCACATTTGCCGTGGCGCGGTTGATGTCGGAAACGATGTCCTGCTGCGTGCGATGACGCTCGCTCCATGGCGCCAGGGTCAGCACCATGAAACCGCTATTCTTCTGGCCGTTCATGCCGGAGATTGCATAGATATTGCGGATATCGCCGCTATCCATCAGCGGCTGCAGCCGCTCCTCGACGCGCTGCAATTGATCCTTCGTGTAATCGAGACCCGCCCCCTGCGGCGTGGTCAGGCGAAGCATGACCATGGCCCGGTCTTCGTTTGGCGTCAGTTCGCTTTTGACATTCATGAATGCCAAGACGGCGGCAGCCGAGAACAGGGCGCAGAAGACGATGACCACAAGCGGCCCATTGAGACAGGCCCGCAGCGTCCGACGATAGACGACGGCAAACAGCTCGCCGAAACGGCCGAGCATGCCGTGATCCTCGCGCATCTCCTTGGTGAGCATGCGCGACGCGAGCATGGGGCAAAGCGTCAATGCCACGATCGACGACAGGCCGACGGAGAAGGCAAGCACGAAGCCGAACTCGCGGAACAGGCCGCCCACCTGCCCCGGCAGGAACGACAGCGGAATGAACACCGCAGCAAGCGTGGCCGTCGTCGCAATGACGGCGAAGAAGACTTCGCGCGTGCCGAGCACGGCGGCGGCCCGCGGCCCGATTTTCTCGGCCCTGCGACGGACGATGTTTTCCAGCACGACGATGGCGTCGTCGACCACGAGGCCGGTGGCAAGTACGATCGCCAGCAGCGTCAGGATATTGACCGAGAAACCGACCATGTAGAGCGCGGCGAGCGTACCCGTCAGCGCCACCGGCATGGTGACGACCGGGATCAGCGTTGCCCGCCAGTCTCTCAGGAAGAGATAGATAACGACGGTGACGATCAGCGCGGAAAGGATGAGCGCCAGCACGACCTCGTGGATCGCTCCCTGAATGAACACGGCATCATCGCTGGTGATGACGATACGCGTCCCCTCGGGCAGCGACTTCGAAAGTTGCGCGACAACAGACTTCACGCCTTCCGAGATATTGAGCGTATTCGACTGCGCCTGACGGATAATGCCGAGGCCGATCCCCTGCACGCCGTTGGAGCGCAGCGCGGTCGTCCCGTCGCGCGGACCGAGCGTTACGGTAGCGACATCGGAAAGCCGCACACGGTCCTTGACCATCAGCCGCGCAAAATCCTCCGGCGTCTGCAGCGCAGCCGTAGCGCGCACGACGATATCCTGACGGGCGCTTTTCAGCGACCCCGCCGGCACGTCGAGCGCGGCCGTCGCAAGCGCGGTCGTCAGATCGCCGATCGTCAGACCACGTCCGGCCAGCGCTGCCTGATCGACATCGATCCGGAAGACTTTCTCCTGATCGCCGTAAAGCTCGACATCGGCAACGCCTTCGACCGAAGCCAGCCGGTCGGTAATCTCCTTGTCGACGAGCTGCGTCAGGTCGTCCATCGTCAACGTGCTGGAGGTTACGGCAAGGCGCATGATCGGCTGCGAATCCGAATCCGCTTTGACGATCTGCGGCGCATCGGCCTGATCGGGCAATTGCTCGGTGATGCGGCCGATGGCATCGCGGACGTCGTTGGCGGCGACCGAGAGATCCGTGGCGTCGGAGAACTCCAGCGTCACCCTGCTCTGTCCGAAGGACGAGCTGGAGGAGACCGATTTCAGACCACTGACGCGAGCGACAGCACCTTCGATGACCTTGGTCAGCTCCTGATCCACCGTCTGCGGCGACGCGCCGTCGAATACGGTTCGCACCGTGACGACGGGACGGTCGACATCCGGCAGCTCACGCACCTCGACGCCGACATAAGCGGCAAGGCCGGCAACGACCAACAGCGTATTGAAAACCAGCGCCAGGATCGGCCGGCGCACGAAAAGCGCGGTGAAGGACTGCTTGCCCGAACCCGCGCCGGCTTCCTTCATCTCATCGCCCTGCTCCGTCATTGCGTGATGACCTCCGAGGCCTGGGCGACATCGCGCGCAAACCGAACGTCGCCGCCTTCGGTCACCCGCTGCAATCCTTCGATGACGATGAGATCGCCATCGCGAAGATCGCCCTTGACCAAGACGGCATCCGGATTGCGCTGCACGATGCTGACACGCACCTTCGACGACTTGCCGTCGGCAACGCGCCATACATGCGCGCCCTCTCCGTCCCACTGCACCGCAAGCGGATCGACGGAGGGATAGGTTTCGCCGGAGAAGCGCATGCCGACATTGAAGGACATGCCGGCCCGCAGCTCATCGGCGGCGTTGTCGATGCGGGCGCGCACGCGCAAGGTCCGGCTGGCGCCATCGATACGATTGTCTACCGCCTCGACCACACCGGTGAAGACGCGCCCCGGCAGCGCAACCGATGTCGCTTCCGCCGGTTGATCGACCTTGACCGTATTGGCGAAGCGTTCCGGCACCCAATAGTCCACCAGGATCTCGGAGCGGTCGTCCAGTGTCACGATGCTGGTCGTCGTCGTCACGTTGTCGCCGACGACGACCGGCACGATCCCGACGATGCCGTCGATCGGCGCAACGATATCGCGGCGCTTCAAGGCGAGTTCCGCCGATTGCAGCGCCAGCTTGGCGCCCTGCTCGACGATCTCGGCATCGAAGACATCCATGCGCGACACGCTGGACTTGATATTGCGATAGAGCTGGGATTTCTCGGATGCGCTCCTCAGCGCTACTTCCGCCTGGCCGCGAGCGATGACCTGCTCGTCATCGTCGAGGCGGGCCAACACCTGTCCCTGCTTTATCCGATCGCCGGACTTGATGAGGATTTCCCGGATCGTGCCGGCTGCCTGCGGCATGACGACGACCGAACGAATGGCGTCGCCTGTACCGATGGCGCTGAGGCGGTCATTGACGATGCCGCCGACCACCGGCTCCGTAACGACGAGCGGCACATTCTGGCCGCGGCGTGCACCGCCATTGGCAGCACTAGCCTGCTTCTCGCCAGTGTCGCTCTTGCCGGGCGCAACAACCGCCACCACGGCTTCTGGAACGCCAGCTCCCCGCAACAGGCCAGCTGCGCCCGGCACGAAGGCCACGGCGGCGGCAAGACCTGCCACCAGCAAGAAAAAACACAAGGAAAGCTGCTTCCAGGCGGTCATGCACGTCTCCGGCTCGTTGTGTCAGAGGCGATGAAATCGCGTCGTCGGTTTGGCATGGCCTCGTCGCGTCAAGCGCGCTTGCCGAGGCCAAGTTCGGGTTGGCTTCATAACGCACGATTGTGCCCGATTTTCTGCAATATCGTTTTTTTATACATATGCGGCAAGCTTTGCCGCAGACTATGACAAAGTTGTAATATTTCCGCAGACAACGAGGCGTTTCATTCGCACTCCCACATCTCCCGTTCAGATGCGGGAACAGCCTCCCCGTTACCTGCTTTGCCTGTGAATGTGCACTTTTTGTTCTATTTTCAGCCCGTTTCTTTTGCCTTTCAGGGTAGAATCATTACATTGGGCCGCATGACCATCGGACATGACGACATTCCCTTCTTTGACGAGGAGCCGGAGCATCTGGCGCCGCGCCGTTCTGCGCCGGATGCAGGCAGCATAGGCGGCGGCATTGCAGCCCGCGCCATGGCGGCGCGCGACAGCCACCGCCGGCCGGACTATCTCGCAGGCCTCAATCCGGAACAGACGGAAGCGGTGGAGACGCTCGACGGCCCCGTTCTGGTGCTTGCCGGCGCCGGAACCGGCAAGACGCGTGTGCTGACGACCCGCATCGCCCATATCCTCTCCACCAACCGCGCCTTCCCCAGCCAGATCCTCGCCGTCACCTTCACCAACAAGGCGGCGCGCGAGATGAAGGAACGTGTCGCCCTGCTCGTCGGCGGCGCTATCGAGGGCATGCCCTGGCTCGGCACCTTCCACTCGATCGGCGTCAAGCTTCTGCGCCGCCATGCGGAGCTGGTCGGCCTCTCTTCCAGCTTCACCATTCTCGATACCGACGACGTCATCCGCCTGATCAAGCAGCTGATCCAGGCAGAGGGCCTGGACGACAAGCGCTGGCCGGCCAAGCAATTCGCCGGCATGATCGACACGTGGAAGAACAAGGGTCTTGGCCCCGCCGAGATTCCCGAGGGCGATGCCCGCGCCTTTGCCAACGGCAAGGGCCGCGAACTCTATGCCGCTTACCAAAACCGCCTGAAGACGCTGAACGCCTGCGACTTCGGCGACCTTTTGCTGCATCCGATCAATATGTTCCGGCAGAATCCTGACATATTGAAGGACTACCACCAGCGCTTTCGCTATATCCTCGTCGACGAGTATCAGGACACCAACACGGCGCAATATATGTGGCTGCGACTCCTGGCCCAACGGCCGAAGGGCGAGCTGCAGAATGTCTGCTGCGTCGGCGACGACGACCAGTCGATTTATGGCTGGCGCGGCGCGGAGGTGGACAATATCCTGCGCTTCGAAAAGGATTTTCCCGGCGCCAAGGTGATCAAGCTCGAGCGCAACTACCGCTCCACCGAGCACATCCTCGGTGCAGCCGCGCATCTGATCGCCCATAATGAGGGCCGGCTCGGCAAGACGCTGTTCACCGACCGTTCCGACCCTGACGACATCAAGGTGCAGGTGCACGCCTCCTGGGATTCCGAGGAGGAAGCCCGCGCCATCGGCGAGGAGATCGAGCAGCTTCAGCGCAACAAACACAAGCTGAACGACATGGCGATCCTGGTGCGCGCCTCCTTCCAGATGCGTGAATTCGAAGACCGTTTCGTCACGCTCGGCCTGAACTACCGCGTCGTCGGTGGCCCTCGCTTCTACGAGCGCCTCGAAATCCGCGACGCCATGGCCTATTTCCGCCTGGTCTGCCAGCCGGCCGACGATCTCGCCTTCGAGCGCATCGTCAACACCCCGAAGCGCGGCCTCGGCGATACCACGGTGCGCGCGCTGCATGATTACGCCCGCGTGCGCGATATTCCGATGCTGGCGGCAGCGGCCGACATCATCGAGACCGACGAGATGAAGCCAAAGGCGCGCAAGGCGCTGTTCGACGTCGTGCAATCCTTCCGCCGCTGGCAGGGCCTGCTCGAAAATACGCCGCACACCGAACTTGCCGAGCAGATCCTTGAGGAGTCCGGCTATACGGACATGTGGAAGAACGACAAATCGGCGGAAGCGCCCGGACGGCTTGAAAACCTGAAGGAACTCATCCGCTCGATGGACAGCTTCGAATCCATGCGCGGCTTCCTCGAACACGTCGCCCTCGTCATGGACGTCGAGCAGAACGAAAATCTCGATGCCGTCTCGATCATGACGCTGCACTCCGCGAAGGGCCTGGAATTCGACACCGTCTTCCTGCCCGGCTGGGAGGAAGGTCTTTTCCCTCATCAGCGCTCGCTCGACGAGAGCGGCCGCGCCGGCCTGGAGGAAGAACGCCGCCTCGCTTATGTCGGCCTCACCCGCGCCAAACACCGCTGCCACATCTGGTTCGTCTCCAACCGCCGCATCCACGGCCTATGGCAATCGACCATCCCGTCCCGCTTCCTCGACGAATTGCCAGTCACCCATGTCGAAGTCGCCGAAGTCGAGCAATCCTACGGCGGGTACGGCCGTGGCGGCTACGGCCAGTCGCGTTTCGACAAGGCCGAACCCTTCGCCAATTCCTATTCCACCCCCGGCTGGAAACGCGCCCAGGCCAACAAGACCGACGCGACCCGCGACAACTGGGGCAGCCGCTCCGGCCACGCCGTCGAGCGTATCGGCTACGGCGAAAGCGGCCCGAAGGTGCGCACCATCGACGGCGAGCTGGTGGCCAAGTCCACCTCCTCCGAACCCTCCAAATTCGCCATCGGCGACCGCGTCTTCCACATCAAGTTCGGCAATGGCAATGTGTCGGAGATCGAAGGCAACAAGCTGACGATCGAGTTCGACCGTGCCGGACAGAAACGTGTGCTGGATGGGTTTGTGGAGAGGGTTTGATTACCTAGATCATCTGGTTTGGGACCAGAGGGCGCACACGAATGCGAAGGCCTACGCCAATACAAAGCGAGGCCTCGGTCGCACTGTAGGGCTCCTCATCCCCCCATCCTCGGGCTTGACGCGAGGATCCACGCACAAGCATTCCGACCGGACGCATTGTGCCCACTAGAACCACGGGCGCGTCACACACCCGGATTCGCATGGAAGTATGGGTGCACGCGGCTCGTCTGGTATGAAGATCACGCGGACATCGTTTCGGCCATAAAGCGGGAAAAGTCTCTGAGACGCTGGCATCGCCAATGGAAGATCGAGCTGATTGAGAAAATGAACCCCGATTGGCGCGCCCTATATTATGAATTGTGGTAGACGCTCAATCAGCCGCCCGCCCCCAACATCCCAGCCCTGCAAAATCCGCATCGCTAGCAAGCTACCAATCCGGTCCTAATCGATTATATCGACTTTGGCGGCTTCGGGATTGCGCGTTTCCCGCGGTATCTCGGCAAGCCGCTGCCAGCCTGCATCTCGGCCCGTTCGGGCTCTCGCCCGGGCCGATCGTCGAAGCTTGGCAAAAACAAAAACCGAGGATAAAAAAGTGGCTGGCTCAGCAACAAGCTCTGCGCCCACCAGCGCCCGTGCATCCGCACACCAAGGCCAGGGCAGTTATCAATTCGCGCTTATCGCACTCACCTCACTCTTTTTCATGTGGGGCTTCATCACCTGCCTGAACGACATTCTGGTCCCGCACCTGAAGAGCGTCTTTCAGCTCAATTACACCCAGTCGATGCTGATCCAGTTCTGCTTCTTCGGCGCGTATTTCATCGTATCGCTGCCGGCCGGAGCGCTTGTGAAGCGCATCACCTATAAGTGGGGGATCGTCGCCGGCCTCGCTATTGCCGCCGTCGGCTGCGCGTTGTTCATTCCTGCCGCCAGCTATCGCGTCTATACCCTCTTCCTCGGCGCCCTCTTCGTACTTGCCACCGGCATCACGATCCTGCAGGTCGCCGCCAACCCTTATGTCACCGTATTGGGACCTCCCGATACCGCCGCAAGCCGGCTGAATCTGACGCAGGCATTCAATTCGCTCGGCACAACGATTGCACCGCTCTTCGGCGCCATGCTGATCCTGTCAGCCGCAACCGTTGCCGCAACCAACGCCACACCGGAACAGATCGACGCCATGCGCCTTGCCGAGGCGGGTGCGGTGAAATTCCCCTATCTGCTGCTTGCGGTGGCTTTCCTGGTGCTTGCCGCCATCTTTGCGGCGCTGAAGCTGCCCGAAGTCGAAGACGAGGAAACGGTCGAACCGATGCGCGGCGGCGGCTCGGCCTGGCAGTATCGCCATCTCGTGCTCGGCGCTGTCGGCATCTTCCTCTATGTCGGCGCCGAAGTCAGCGTCGGCAGCTTCCTCGTCAACTTCCTGAGCCAGCCTGACATCGCTCATCTCTCCGAGGCCGATGCCGCGCATTATGTCTCCTATTTCTGGGGTGGCGCCATGATCGGCCGCTTCATCGGCTCGCTGATCATGCGCCATATAGACGACGGCAAGGCGCTTGCCTTCAATGCCGCTGCGGTCATCATCCTGCTCCTGGTCACCGTGCTCACGACCGGCCATGTCGCCATGTGGTCGGTGCTGGCAATCGGCCTGTTCAACTCCATCATGTTCCCGACGATCTTCAGCCTGGCGCTGCACGGTCTCGGCAAATATACGAGCCAGGGCTCCGGCATTCTGTGCCTGGCCATCGTCGGCGGCGCCATCCTGCCGATGATCCAGGGCGGACTTGCCGACACCATCGGCATCCATCTCGCCTTCCTGATGCCGATCATCTGCTACGTCTATATCGCCTTCTACGGCCTCAAGGGCCACAAGCCCGCGTAAACCTTTGCAAACCATTGCGCCTCGTCCGGTCCGCCGGCGGGGCGCAAAAGGCTTGATCCGAATCCCGTCGCTTGGCATCGTGCAGTGCAACAGAGACGGAAGGACAGGCCTCATGAAAGCACTGCTGCTCATCGACATCCAGAACGGCTTCTGCCCCGGCGGCAATCTTCCGGTGCCGGATGGCGATCAGGTGGTGCCTGTTGCCAACGCGCTCATCGATAGCGGCAGATACGACCTGGTTGTGGCATCGCAGGACTGGCATCCGGCCGGTCACGGCAGCTTTGCCTCGGCCCATCCCGGCAAGAAGCCTTTCGAAATGGGCATGCTCTCTGGCAAGCCGCAAATGATGTGGCCAGACCATTGCGTCCAGAATACCGAAGACGCCATGTTCCACCCCGATCTCAACGCCGACGGTATCGACTTCGTCCAGCAGAAGGGGCAGAATCCGGCCGTCGACAGCTATTCCGCCTTTCGCGACAACGATCAAGCGGCGCTCACCGGCCTTGCCGCACGTCTGCGCTCCGAAGGGGTGACTGAGCTCGATCTCTGCGGGCTGGCGACGGATTATTGCGTGAAGTTCTCAGCGCTCGACGCGGTCGAGATGCTGCCGGGTGTCACCGTTCGCTTCATTGAGGATGCAAGCCGCGGTATCGATCCGGCCGGCGTCAAGGCGGCGATCGACGAAATGCGCACGCGTGGCGTCGCCATTATCGGCAGCAAGGATGCGCTTGTGTAAAATCGCGACGGCCCGGCTAAACCTTCTCTAAAGAAAATGGTGCAAGCTGTTCCCGATCAATGAGATATCGGGATTTTTCGCGTGCAATCGATCATCATCAACGGGCGTTTTCTCGGCCAGCCTCTGTCCGGCGTACAGCGCTTTGCGCGCGAACTCACGCTGGCGCTCGACCGTAAGATCTCCGCCGGCAACGTACCCGCCGTATTAAAGGGTGCAAGCTGGCGGCTGGCCGTTCCGCGGCACACCCCAGTCGATCTTGGGCTTTCCGCCATAGTGGTCGATTCCTTCGGCTCCGGCCCCGGCCATGTCTGGGAGCAGACGGCGCTGCTGGCGCGTTCGCGCGGCGGCCGGCTGATCGGCTTCGGCGGCAGCGGCCCTCTCCTGCACCGCCGCCAGGCCGTCGTCATCCATGACGTAACGATCTTCCGGCACCCCAAATCCTTCAAGCGCAGCTACCGCCTGCTGCATGGCGCACTCGGCACGGTGCTAACCCGCACCGCCAAGATCGGCACGGTCTCGGAGTTTTCGCGCCAGGAGCTTGCCTCGGTCTTCCGCGTCTCATCCGGCGGGATCGATGTCGTCTACAATGCCGTCGATCATTTCGCCGCGATCGAGCCGGATGAGACCATCGTCCAACGCCTCGGACTGCAGACCAACGGCTTCTTCCTGCTCGTCGGCACGATGAAGCCGAACAAGAATCTTGATTTTGCCATGCGCGCTTTCGAGGCGCTCGGCGACGAAAGCCAGAAGCTCGTGGTCGTCGGCGGCACTGCGCCGACCGTGTTCAAATCGGATGGTCCGCAGTCGAGCGATCGCCTGCTCTTTCCGGGGCGGCTCAGCGATGCAGAGATC
>Ga0209677_101489_pt1 | contig 10076 bp, 8 predicted proteins | sample AraplaCvi_mCL_r2_2_FD_184285 | JGI IMG/M metagenome (GOLD analysis project Ga0209677, IMG submission 184285) | Arabidopsis root microbial communities from North Carolina, USA - plate scrape CL_Cvi_mCL_r2 (SPAdes) (version 2) | ecosystem: Host-associated > Plants > Roots > Endosphere | place: USA... | reverse complement strand
GATGTTGATCTCCTTCTGGGAGAAGCGCGAATAGGCCAGCACCTTGCGCAGCGCGCCCTCGAGCTCGCGCACGTTGGCGCGCACGTTCTTGGCGATGAAGAAGGCCACTTCCTCGGGCATGGGCGTGGCCTCGGCCTCGGCCTTGCGGATCAGGATGGCCACGCGCATCTCCAGCTCGGGCGGCTCGATGGCCACGGTGAGCCCGGAGTCGAAGCGGCTGGTGAGGCGTTCGTCGATGTCGGCGAGACCCTTGGGATAGGTGTCGCTCGTCATGATGATGTGCGCACGGCGCGAGAGCAGCGCCTCGAACGCGTTGAAGAACTCCTCCTGCGTGCGTTCCTTGCCGGCGAAGAACTGCACGTCGTCGATCAGCAGCAGGTCGAGGTTGTGGTACTTGGCCTTGAGCTCGTCGAAGGTCTTGCGCTGGTAGTTCTTGACGACATCGGAGATGAACTGCTCGGCGTGCAGGTACAGCACGCGGGCATCGGGCTTGTCCCGCAGCAGCTGGTTGCCGACCGCGTGCACCAGGTGGGTCTTGCCCAGGCCGACGCCGCCGTACACGAACAGCGGGTTGTACATGGCGCCCGGAGCGCCGGCCACGTGCAGCGCGGCGGTGCGGGCCATCTGGTTGGCGCGACCGGCCACCAGGGTGTCGAACGTGAGCGCCGGGTTGAGCCGGTGCGAGTTCATCGCCGGCGCGGCGTGCATGGGCCGGGGTTGCGCCGGGGCCGCGGGCTGGGCCAGCGCCTGCTCGAACACGGCGCCGATGCGCTGCGGCGGCTGCGCGGTGATGAAGCCCGACGACACGGACGCGTGCCCGGGCGCCGGTGATTCGCGCGGCGCAAGCGCCAGCTCGAGCTTGACCGGCTTGCCAGCCAGTTCGCTGAGCACCGACTCGATGCGCGGGCCGTACTGCGAGCGGATCCAGTCGAGCTTGAAGCGGTTGGGCACGCGCACGAGCGCCACCGCGCCGTCCCCCACGTCGGTGAAATCGGCGGGCGGCAGCGGCCGGATCCAGGTGCTGAATTGTTGTTCGGGCAGCTCGGTGGCGAGACGCTCGCAACTCCGGTGCCAAAGGTCTACGGACATTGTGGACAAGTTCTTCTCAAGCCGGCCGATTCTACTCGTGCCGGAACGGCAGGAACACGGTTATCCACAGAAAGAACGAGATGGTCAATCCCCCCGCATCGCACGGCCGCTCGTGCCAAGTCGTTGACTCTTGATGGGTTTGTCTGATCTAATCGCGGGTTCGCCGGAGATTTTCTAATGAAGCGCACCTACCAACCGTCCAAAGTCCGCCGCGCCCGTACGCACGGCTTCCTCGTTCGCATGAAGTCCCGCGGTGGCCGCAGCGTCATCGCCGCGCGTCGCGCCAAGGGCCGCAAGCGTCTGGCCGTCTGATTCCAGACGTCGGACTGAACGCTTCGCCGACCAGGTATCCCGGAGCGGCCACTGCCGCTTCCGTCGTCGTGGCCCAGCCCTCCCCCGTGGGAGCGAGGCTGCGCCTGCACACCGGATGCCTGTTTCGCGGCACACCAGGCCGGCGGCCATGACCGCAGGCGACCACGAACCTTCCCAGCTCGGCCGCATCGTGCGGCCGGCGGACTACGTTCGCGTGCTCGCGACGCCCATGCGTCTGCGCAGCCCCCACTTTGCCGTCCATCACCTGGTCGGCAGGCCGCTGCCGTTGAAGCGCGCGATGCCGCGCGTCGTCGCGGCGTCGGCGGGCGATGGCGGGGGCTCCGGGGAGGCCGCGGCCGGTCATGCACCGGTTAACGCCAGCTTGTCTACAGAGTTATCCACAGGTGTTCAGGTTGGCCTGCCGTCAGGTGTGGACGACTTGCAGGATCCGGGCCCGCCCGATCTGGTGGAAACCCCGACCGACGAGCGTTGGCTCGGGCTGGTCGTGCCCAAGCGGCATGCCAAGCGCGCGGTCACCCGCACGCTGGTCAAGCGGCAGATCCGCCACGTCGCCGCTGCCTGCGCGCCTCAGCTCGAACCCGGCCTGTGGGTCGTGCGCCAGCGTTCGCCGTTCGATCCGAAGCAGTTCCCCAGCGCGGCCTCCGACGCCTTGAAGGAGGCGGCGCGCGAGGAGCTGCGGGCGCTGTTCGACCGGGCCGTGCGGGGTGAACGCGACAAGCTCAAGCCGCGTGCACCGGGCGAGGCGCCTCGCAAGCACAAGGGCAAGGGCAGCCCGAAGCCGCAGGGAGGTTCGCCATGCGCGGCCTGAGCCTGCTGTGGCGCCTGCCGCGCGTGATGCTCATGGTCCTCGTGCGCACCTACCGCCTGGTGCTGAGCCCATGGGTAGGCCAGAGCTGCCGCTTCACGCCCACGTGCTCGGCCTACGCGCTGCGGGCGCTGGACAGGCACGGCGCGCTCGTCGGCGCGGGCCTGGCCGGCTGGCGCATCCTTCGCTGCAATCCGTGGTGTCACGGCGGCTGCGACGAAGTCCCCGACAATATGCCTTGGGATCGCGCGCAAGCGTCCCCACCTTCACCTCCCGCCAGCGGCCTGTTCACGGGCCTGCTCCAGCGTGACACCGGCTCCGGGCCGGCCGCCGCGACGTCACAGACGGCCGCGTCCGACCAATAAAACCTCGTACTCGCTTTCCATGACCGAATTCCGCCGCACCCTGCTGCTGGTCGTCCTGATGATGTCGTTGCTGATGCTGTACGACAAGTGGCGCGTCTATCACGGCGAGGCCTCGCTGATGGCGCCGCGTCCACCGGCCAAGGCCGTCGTCGTGCCGTCGGCCGCGTCCGCGCCGACCGGCGCCGTTGCCGCTTCGGGCGTGGCCGCCGCCGCGTCGGGCGTGGCCGCACCGCTGCCGGTCGAGGACGTCATCGTCCAGACCGACGTCGTCAAGGCGCGCCTGAACACGCAGGGCGGCGACCTGCTCGACCTCGACCTGCTCAAGTACCAGAGCGTCGACAACCACTCCGAGATCTGGCGCCAGATGAAGGCGCTCGTCGGCAAGCATGAGGACGTGCCGCCGCGGACCGACGTCAAGGTCTTCGACACCGACGCCCGCATGCATCGGTACTACGTCGCGCAGACCGGCCTCGTGGACGCCGCCGGCCGCCCGCAGCTGCAGAGCGTGATGCGCCTGGTCAGCGCCGACCGCACCCTGGCCGACGGCAAGAACGACGCCGTCGTGCGCTTCGAGTCGCCCGAGGTCAATGGCGTCAAGCTGGTCAAGACCTACACGTTCCATCGCGGCAGCTACGAGATCGGCGTGACGCACGAGATCGTCAACCACTCGGGCGCGGCGATCACGCCGGAGATCTACCTGCAGCTGGTGCGCGACGGCGACAAGCCCGCGGGGGGCTACCTGAACGGCCCCTCGTCGTTCACCGGCCCGGCCGTCTACCGCGAGAACAGCTTCCACAAGATCGACTTCAGCGACCTCGACAAGAACGAGGCCAAGGCCAAGCAGTCGATCGACCACGACAAGCCGGCGCAGAGCGGCTGGGTGGCGATGGCCGAGCACTACTTCGCGTCGGCGTGGGTCCTGCCGCAGGGCCCCGACCGCACGTACACCGTCGGTCGCCTGCCTGCCAACGACGTGCGTGACATGCCCACGTACTACGCCGGCATCTACACAAAGACCGCTCCGATCGCCCCGGGCTCGAGCGCGACGGTCCGAGCCAAGCTGTTTGCTGGCCCGCAGGAAGAGCGCCTCCTGAAGGCCGCCGGCGACGAGACCGGCCCCGACGGCAAGGTGGTCAAGGAAGGCAACCTCGAGCAGGTCAAGGACTACGGCCTGCTCAAGATCATCGCGCAGCCGCTGTTCGTGCTGCTCAGCCTGATCCACTCGGTCATCGGCAACTGGGGCTGGTCGATCGTCGCGCTGGTGTTCCTGCTCAAGATCGCGTTCTACGGTCTGAACGCCAACGCCTACCGCTCGATGGCCAAGATGAAGGCCGTCAACCCGCGCATCCAGGAGCTGAACGTCCGCTACAAGGACAACCCGCAGCAAAAGCAGCAGGAGATCATGAAGATCTACCGCGAGGAGAAGGTCAACCCGCTGGGTGGCTGCCTGCCGATCTTCATCCAGATGCCGATCTTCATCGCGCTGTACACCGTGCTGACGTCGTCGGCCGAGATGCGCGGCGCGCCGTGGCTCGGCTGGATCCACGACCTGTCCATCATGGACCCGTACGCGATCCTGCCGATCCTGATGACGGCCACGTCGCTGCTGCAGGTGTCGCTGCAGCCGGCGCCCGCCGACCCGGTGCAGGCCAAGATGATGTGGCTGATGCCGCTGGCCTTCAGCGCGGCTCTGTTCTCGTTCCCGGCCGGCCTGACGCTGTACTGGGTCACGAACAACACGCTCACGATCGTGCAGCAGTGGCTCATCAACCGCCAGATCAACGGCGGCAAGCCCAAGGCGGCCAAGGTGACGGACGCCAAGATCGTCACCAAGAAGTGATGCGCTGAAGGTGCTCGGCGAAGACGCCGCGATCGATGCCGATCGCGGCGTTTTTCGTTGAGGCCCTCGCGCGCGCGACGACTCCGCACGCCGCGGCGACAATCGAACCTCCATGAACGGCCCCGCCTCGCTCGCCCATCTGAACGACCCGATCGTCGCCATCGCCACGGCCCCCGGCCGCGGCGCGGTGGGCATCGTGCGCGCGTCCGGCCGCGATCTCTCGTCGCTGATCGCCGCCATGTGCGCGAGGCCGCTCACGCCGCGCGTCGCGCACTACGGGCCCCTCCTCGACGCGAGCGGCCAGGCGCTCGACCAAGGGCTGGCGATCCACTTTCCCGCGCCCCACTCGTACACCGGCGAGGACGTGCTGGAGCTGCAGGCGCACGGCGGCCCCGTGGTGCTGCAGTTGATCCTCTCGCGTTGCCTCGAGGCTGGACGCGGCATCGGCCTGCGCGTGGCCAACCCGGGCGAGTTCACGGCCCGCGCGTTCTTCAACGACAAGCTGGACCTGGCCCAGGCCGAGGCCGTGGCCGACCTGATCGACGCCAGCACCGAGGCAGCCGCGCGCTCGGCCGGCCGGTCCCTCGCGGGCGCGTTCTCCAAGGAGATCGACCAGCTCGCGCAGCGCATCGTCCACCTGCGCATGCTGGTCGAGGCCACGCTCGATTTTCCCGAGGAGGAGATCGACTTCCTCGAGCGCGCCGGTGCGCGCGCCCAACTGGCCACCATCCGCACGCAGCTCGATGCCGTCATGGCGCGCGCGCGCCAGGGCGCGCTGCTGCGCGAGGGCCTGCGCGTGGTGCTCGCCGGCGCGCCCAACGTCGGCAAGAGCTCGCTGCTGAACGCGCTCGCCGGCGCCGAGCTGGCCATCGTCACGCCCATCGCCGGCACCACGCGCGACCGCATCACCGAGACCATCCAGATCCACGGCGTGCCCGTCCACATGATCGACACCGCCGGCCTGCGCGATGCGAGCGACGAGGTCGAGCGCATCGGCATCGCCCGCAGCTGGCAGGCGATCACCGACGCCGACGCCGTGCTGTTCCTGCACGACCTGAGCCGCGCCGACGATCCGCAGGCGCAGGCCGACGACGCGGCCATCGCCGCCGAACTCGCGCGGGCGCACGCGGCCGAGCCGCTGCACGTCTACAACAAGCGCGACCTCGCGCCGGCGCATGCGCTGCCCGAAGGCGCCTTGGCGTTATCGGCCCAGACCGGCGACGGCCTGGACGCGCTTCGCGATGCCCTGCTCGAACGCGCCGGCGCCACGCACGTGCCCGACGGCGTGTTCATCGCGCGCACGCGGCACGTGGAGGCGCTGGCGCGTACCGATGCGCACCTGCAGGTCGCACAGTCCCATGCGGACCAGCGCGACGCGGCGCTTGATCTGTTCGCCGAGGAACTGCGGCTGGCACACGGCGCGCTCGGCGAGATCACCGGCCAGTTCACCGCGGACGATCTCCTCGGCGAGATCTTCGGGCGGTTCTGCATCGGCAAGTAGTCCTCGCGTCACCTCGAGGTGCGGCCCCAGGTGCGGCCATCGCGCCATCCCCGATCCAGGGTATGTGCGCGCTTGCCCTCGACCGCGAAGTGAGCGATCGCCATCGCGCGCGCCGCGCGTTCGTCAGACCGACGCGACAGACGGTACCGCTGCGCCGACGGACGTCGCGCTTTGGGTTGCCCTCCCGGGGTCAGGACGTGACAATTGGTGTCAAATGCCTGTGCCACAGGCACGATGACGCGACACGAGCCCGAGGGAGGGTCCAGCGCCATCGATGAGGATTCCAACCCATGACGATGAACGTTGCCAACCTGGTCCAGGCCATCCACACGCTGAACGCGTACGACGCGTTCCGGCCGCGTTTCTCGCCGGAGAACTGGCGCGTCGTGGGGTCGTACCTGATCCGGCGCGAGATGAAGGGCGGCGACGTCCTGATCTACCAGGGCGATTCCGACCGCACGATGTACTTCCTCGAGTCGGGCACGCTGCAGGTCTACGTGCGCGGCACGGCCACGTCGGCGGCCAAGATCGCGCTGCTGCGCGCGGGATCCATCGTGGGCGAGCCGGCGCTGTTCGGCGAGACGATGCGCATGGCGCAGGTCGACGCGATCGCGCCGAGCGTGGTGTGGGCACTGAGCCGGCCGCGGCTGGACGAGATGCTGGCGAGCCAGCCGGAGCTGGCCTACGAGATCCTGCGCGCGTCGGGCGCGGTGATGGCCGAGCGCATGCGCGGCACCCTTGAGCGCGGCACACCTGTAGCCTGACATCGCGGCCAACTAGCCGCCGGTCGTCAGCTTCTCTTCGGCCGCCTGCAACGCGTCCGGCATGCCCGCGAGCACCAGCGTGTCACCCGCGGCCAGCCGCTGGTCGGGCGTCGGCTGCAGCACGCGACCGCTCGAGAGCCGCAGCGACACCACGTGCACCCCATCGGCCACGACCCCGGTCTCGGCCACCGACTGCCCGGCCGCGCGCGCACGGGCCGGGATCGTGACGCTGGCCAGCCGCGCCTGCTGCTGCTCGCCGGCCTCGTCGTCGTCGGCGCCGTGGAAGAAACCGCGCAGGATGCCGTAGCGGGCCTCGCGCGCGTCACGCGCGATGCGGATGACGCGGCGCATCGGCACGCCCACCAGCGCCAGCGCGTGCGAGGCCAGCATCAGCGAGCCTTCGATGGCCTCGGGCACCACCTCGGTCGCACCGGCTGCCTTGAGGGCCTCCAGATCGGTGTCGTCGATCGTGCGCACGATCACCGGCACGCGCGGCGCGTGGGTCTGCACCAGGTGCAGCACCTTCAGCGCGGACGGGGTGTCGTGGTAGCTGCACACGACGGCCGCCGCGCGCGCGAGGCCGGCCGCCATCAGCGACGACAGCCGCGCCGCGTCGCCGAACACGACGTTCTGGCCTGCCGCGGCGGCCTGGCGCACGCGGTCGGGATCCAGGTCGAGCGCCATGAAGGGAATGCGCTCCACCTCCAGCATGCGCGCCAGGTTCTGGCCCGAGCGGCCATAGCCGCAGATGATCACGTGCTTTTCCGCGGTGATGGCGCGCTTGGCGATGGTCGTGAGCGCCACGGACTGCATCAGCCAGTCGCTGGCCGCCAGCTTCATCACGATGCGGTTGGCGTACAGGATGATGAACGGCGATGCCAGCATCGACAGCACCATGCTGGCCAGCACCGGCGCGACCCAGCGTTCGGGCAGCACGTGGTTGTCGGTGCCCAGGCTCAGGAGCACGAACCCGAACTCGCCGGCCTGCGCCAGGTACAGGCCCGTGCGAAGCGCCACGCCCGCGGCGCCGCCGAAGATGCGTGCGAGCCCCGCCACCAGCGCGGCCTTGGCCACGATGGGCAGCGTGGTCAGCACGATCACGAGCACCCACTCGTCGGCCAGCACATGCCAGTCGAGCTTCATGCCGATCGTGATGAAGAACAGCCCGAGCAGCACGTCGTGGAACGGCCGGATGTCGGTCTCCACCTGGTGCTTGTACTCCGTCTCCGCGATCAGCATGCCCGCCACGAACGCGCCCAGCGCGAGCGACAGGCCGGCCGCCTCGGTGACCGCGGCCAGGCCCAGCGTGACGCCCAGCAGGCTCAGCATGAACAGCTCGTCGCTCTTGCGCCGCGAAATGGCCGTCAGGAACCACTTCATCACCTTCTGGCCGCCGGACAGCAGCACCGCCAGCACCACCACCGCCTTGATGATGGCGGGCACCAGCGTCCTGAACAGGTCGCGCGTGTCGCCGCCCAGGGCCGGGATGATGACCAGCAACGGCACCACGGCCAGGTCCTGGAACAGCAGCACGCCCATCACGCGGCGGCCGTGCTCGCTCTCGAGCTCCAGCCGCTCGGCCATCAGCTTGACGACCAGCGCCGTGCTGGACATGGCCATGGCGCTGCCCAGCACCGTCGCGGCCTTCCAGTCGAGTTCCCAATGGCGGCCGAGCAACGTGAACAGCCAGACCAGCGCCAGGTTGCCGGCGATCGCCCCGACGATGGTGGCCACCACCTGCGAGGCACCGAGCCCGAACACCAGCGTGCGCATGGCGCGCAGCTTGGGCAGGTTGAACTCGAGCCCGATCACGAACATCAGGAACACGACGCCGAACTCGGCCAGCGCGCGCACGCCGGCGGTGTCGTGCGCCAGCTGCAGCGCATTGGGCCCGATGATGACGCCGGCCACGAGGTAGCCCAGCACCGGGGGCAGCCGCAGCATGCGAAAGCTCACCACGCCGGCGATGGCGGCGGCCAGGTACAGCAGGATGAGTTCGAGGGTCGAGGCCATGCGGGACCGGGTTGCACGCGACGCGCGCCGCGCAAGAGGGGGGTCGGGCAGTGCCTGGCGCCGGCACGTTCTCCGAGGCTTGGGACACTAGAATCCCCTATCCTAGAACACCGGCAGCCCACTTTGAAAAACGACTTGCCGTTCGACGCCGAACGCGCACTTCACCTGGCTCGCGACACCTTCGCCATCGAGGCCGACGCCCTGCTGGGCATGCAGCGGCGCCTCACCGCGGAGTTCCCGCGCGCGGTCGAGGCCATCCTGCGTTGCGAGCACCGCGTCGTCGTCATGGGCATGGGCAAGAGCGGCCACGTGGGGCGCAAGATCGCCGCCACGCTGGCCTCCACCGGCACGCCGTCGTTCTTCGTGCATCCGGCCGAGGCGGCGCATGGCGACCTGGGCATGGTCACGTCGGGCGACGTCTGCCTGCTGATCTCCAACTCGGGCGAGTCGAGCGAGCTCGCCGCCATCATCCCGGCGCTGCGCCGGCTGGGCGGCGTCACGCTGGTGGCACTGACGGGCCGTGCCGAGTCGTCGCTCGCCAAGGTGAGCGACATCGTCCTGTCGTGCGCGGTCGACAAGGAGGCCTGCACGCTCAACCTCGCCCCCACCGCCAGCACCACCGCGCAGATGGCCATGGGCGACGCGCTGGCCGTCGCGCTGCTGGACGCGCGCGGCTTCCGCGAGGAAGACTTCGCGCTGTCGCACCCCGGCGGCGCGCTGGGCCGCAAGCTGCTGATGCACGTGTCGGACCTGATGCGCTCGGGCGACGCCGTGCCGCGCGTGCCGCGCGACGCCGACTTCTCGACGCTGCTGCGCGTCATGTCGGCCAAGGGGCTGGGCCTGGCGGCGGTGGTCGACGGCAATACCCCGGTGGGCATCTTCACCGACGGCGACCTGCGCCGACTGATCGAGACCGGCGCCGACCTGCGCCAGCGCGCGGCGCACGAGGTGATGCATCCGCGCCCGCACCTGATCCGCGCCGGTGCGCTGGCCGTCGATGCCGCCGACCTGATGGAGCGCCACCGCATCACCAGCGTGCTGGTGGTCGACGCGAACGGCGAGCTGGTCGGCGCGCTCAACACCTACGACCTGCTGCACGCGAAAGTCATCTGATGACCGCCACTCCCAAGTCGCACCTGAGCTTTCCCCCCGACGTGCTGCTCCAGGCGCAGGGCGCCGGCACGGGCATCAAGGCGGCCATCTTCGACGTCGACGGCGTGCTCACCGACGGCACCATCTGGATCACCGAAGCCGGCGAGACGCTCAAGAACTTCAACGTGCTCGATGGCCAGGGCCTGCTGATGCTGCGCAAGGGCGGCATCACCCCCATCGTCATCACCGGGCGCGACTCGGCGGCGGTGCGGCG
>Ga0209677_101488_pt1 | contig 10078 bp, 7 predicted proteins | sample AraplaCvi_mCL_r2_2_FD_184285 | JGI IMG/M metagenome (GOLD analysis project Ga0209677, IMG submission 184285) | Arabidopsis root microbial communities from North Carolina, USA - plate scrape CL_Cvi_mCL_r2 (SPAdes) (version 2) | ecosystem: Host-associated > Plants > Roots > Endosphere | place: USA... | reverse complement strand
GCGGCGGCGCGCGACGCAGAGGCCAAGCTCGAGCGCGGCCGGCGTGTCGATACGGTCACCCGGCAGTTCGAAGCGGTCATCGGTGACATCGTCCATACCGTGTCGTCGGCGTCGGTCGAGCTCGAGCATTCCGCAGGCTCGCTGTCATCGACGGCCAATCGCTCGCAGGAAATCTCCAGCGTCGTGGCAGGCGCATCCGAGGAGGCCTCCACCAACGTTCAGTCGGTGGCGTCGGCGACCGAAGAATTGTCTTCGTCGATCACCGAGATCAGCCGTCAGGTTCAGGAATCCGCGCGCGTGGCCAGTGAGGCGGTCGAGCAGGCGCGCACCACCAATGATCGGGTCGGCGAGCTGAGCAAAGCGGCCGCGCGGATCGGCGACGTGGTCGAGCTGATCAACACGATCGCGGGGCAGACCAACCTGCTGGCATTGAACGCGACCATCGAAGCGGCCCGGGCGGGCGAGGCCGGCAAAGGTTTTGCGGTCGTCGCGACCGAAGTGAAGGCGCTCGCGGAGCAGACCGCGAAGGCAACCGACGAGATCGGCCAGCAGGTGTCCGGCATCCAGACCGCGACCCAGGACTCGGTCAATGCCATCAAGGCGATCTCGGGGACGATCGGAATGCTGTCGGAAATCTCCGCAGCGATCGCTGCCGCCGTCGAGCAGCAGGGTGCGGCGACGCTGGAGATCTCGCGCAACGTCCAGCACGCGGCGGCCGGCGCGGAGCAGGTCTCATCGAGCGTCGTCGACGTGCAGCGCGGCGCGACGGAGACCGGCAGCGCCTCCTCGCAGGTCCTGACCGCCGCGAAGTCGCTCGCGCAGGACAGCGATCGCCTGAGGCGCGAGGTGGCTCACTTCCTGGAGTCTGTGCGGGCCGCCTGATCGCGCGCTCCGAAACTCGACAATCGGCCCCGCAAGCGGCAGCGCCGCTCGTTGCCTCATTGCTGCGCACGTCTCCGTAATTTTACGGCCTCCGCAGTTTACGGAAGTTTTGCCGCGTTGCGTCAATCTCTTGTTAGCCGTGACGTGGCGCCCTCCCGCGTGTCGCCTCACTGGAGTCCAGAGCGCAATCCGAGGAAGCCGTGTCCAAATTTTCCATTCGTCTCAAGATCATTTCCGTGATCGCCTTCATGCTCGTGGCGATGTCCGGCCTCGGGCTGCTGGCGGTGCGCAGCATGCAGTCGATCAATACCAGCACGGTCGATATCGCCACCAACTGGCTACCCAGCGTGCGCGTGCTCGGCGCCTTGCGCGCCGACATCAACCTCTATCGCCTGACCCTGCGGGCGCATGTGATGGCCTTGTCGGCCGAGGGAAAGGCGGCCGTCGACAAGCGCATGGCCGGCATGCTCGATGCCGTCAAGAAGGACATCAAGGCCTATCAGCCGCTGGTCTCCAATCCGGACGAGCGCCGGCTGCATGAGAGCTGGCTGAAGGCATGGGAAAACTACACGAGCGAGGCCGACAAGGTGCTCGACATCTCGCGCAAGAGCGTGGGCCGCCTTCCCGACGATATCGAAGGGCTGTTCAAGGGCACCGGCGTCGCCTCGGCCGCGTCCGAGGAATTGCTGCTGAAGGCGATCGAGTTCAATGACAAGGGCGCGGAAGCCGCCACGCGGTCGGCTGCCGAGGGCTATAGCAGCGCATTCTGGATCGTGGCCTGCATCATCGCCGCGGCCGTCGTCACCGGCACTGCCGTCGGCTTCTACCTCGTGCAGGACGTCTCTGCCGGCATCGCCTCGATCATCAGGCCGATGCAGGCGCTCGGCAACGGCGACCTGTCGGCCGAGGTCATGCATCGGGGCGAGCCGACCGAGATCGGCGCCATGGCCGACACGCTGCAGGTGTTCAAGGAGGCGCTGATCGCCAAGAAGGCGGCCGATGAGGCGGCGGCACACGATGCAGAGGCGAAGATCGAGCGCGGTCGCCGGGTCGACAACATCACGCGGCAGTTCGAATCGACCGTCGGTGAGATCGTCGACACCGTGTCGTCGGCCTCGACCCAACTGGAACGCTCGGCCGGCACGTTGACCTCGACCGCAAGCCGCTCGCAGGAGATCTCGACCATGGTGGCTTCCGCGTCGGAGGAGGCCTCGACCAACGTTCAGTCGGTCGCCTCGGCGACGGAGGAGTTGTCGTCCTCAATCACCGAGATCAGCCGTCAGGTGCAGGAATCGGCGCGGATGGCCTCCGATGCAGTGACGCAGGCGCGACAGACCAATGATCGCGTCGGCGAATTGTCGAAGGCCGCCGCGCGGATCGGCGATGTGGTCGAACTGATCAACTCGATCGCGGGCCAGACCAACCTGCTGGCGCTGAACGCGACGATCGAGGCGGCGCGCGCGGGCGAGGCCGGCCGCGGCTTCGCGGTGGTTGCCGCGGAAGTCAAGGCGCTCGCCGAGCAGACCTCGAAAGCGACCGGCGAGATCGGTCAGCAGATTTCCGGCATTCAGGCCGCGACGCAGGAATCGGTCGGCGCCATCAAGGACATCTCCGGCACCATCGAGAGGCTGTCGGAGATCTCGGCGGCGATTGCGGCCGCAGTCGAAGAGCAGGGCGCCGCCACCCAGGAAATCTCCCGGAATGTCCAGCAGGCCGCGTATGGCACGCAGCAGGTGTCGTCCAATGTCGTCGACGTGCAGCGCGGAGCGACCACGACCGGCGCAGCATCCTCGCAGGTGCTGTCGGCGGCGCAATCTCTCGCCTCCGACAGCGACCGGCTGAAGCGCGAGGTCGCGAGCTTCCTGCAGTCGGTGCGCGTGGCCTGATTGCTACGACGTCGCGGCGGTCGCCGGTGGCGACCGCCTGCGGAACAGGATCTTCTGGTACAGCCAGCCGATCGCCACCAGCACCAGGCCGAGACAGATGAAGGACAGCGCCCGGTAGACGCCCTCCAGCGTCGACATGTCGATCACGAAGGCCTTCAGGATGGTGAGCGCGATCACCACTGCTGATGCCAGGCGCGCGCGCTGGGACTGCACCAGAACGCCGACGCCGAGCAGGATCACGCCGAAGGCGAGCCAGGCGATCGAGTAGCTGTATTGCTCGGCATCCGTCGTCGGTCCCCACGTCAGCACCGGGCCGTGATAGAGCCTGCGGATCTCCAGCGTCACGTATGATAGCGCGAGCATCAGCGCGCCGGCCGCGAGGCTGTTGGCGTAGACGACGCTGCGCCGGCCGGCGGCTGCGTAGGACAAGAGCAGCATCAGCACGGCCGGGAACGCGTAGGCGAGCACCAGCAGGTTGATGATGCCGCCGTTGATCTCGACATAGGAGAGCATCGGGTTCTCCAGCACCAGCAGCGCGCCGACGGCGCCGAGGCCGGCGAGGACGGTTAGCACGACGGCGCTGATGTCGTGAACGACGCTCCCGCTGCGCACGCGCAGCCGCTCCAGCCCGATGGCCATTGCCAGCCAGACGCAGACGTTGAGCCCGGCCTCAGCCAGCGATGGCACCGCCAGCATGTCGCCGCCATTCACCGCGTGACGGATCTCGAGGCTGGCGAGCAGCACCGTGAACAGGATCGCGGCGGCCTCGACCGCGCGTAAGGGAGCGTCGTCGCCGCGCCGGCGCATCAGATAGCTCGCGCCCCAGAACGATGCGGCCGGCACGCCATAGCCCCACAGCAGCCAATTGAAGATCGGCGTGGTGCCGACGTCATCGCCAACGATGCGCGGATCGTAGCCGATCCGCGCCGTCACGATGCCAGCGAGGATGGCCGCGAGCGAGCGCAGGAACGGGATCGGCCGCCGCTCGGCAATCCAGGCGGTGCCGAGCGAGGTCAATGCGAGCGCGATCGTCAGCCAGCCCTTGTCCAGCGCGAAGGTCAGGGCGAGCGCCAGCGCGGCCAGCGTGCCGGTCGCGAACAGCGCGACCGCGACAGCGACGCCGGGACGGTCTTCGCGACGCGACAGCGCCTCGGTCGCGGCAGCGAAGGCCGCGGCGAGCAGGACCGCGAGAATCGCGAACGGGATCGAGCGGTCGAGATGGGCGATGCGCGCATAGAGCGCGACCAGCAGCGCCAGCGGCGTGAACACGCCGGCAGCCGACCACACCACGGGAACGACGGGATTGCGTGATCGTCCTTGGGCGAGAAAGCCGGCACCGCCGAATCCGGCTGCGAACAGGCTCGCGACGACGAGATGCAGGGTGACGGATTCGCCGGTCGGGCTCGGGCCCATGTCGGGCAGCGCGCCCGGCAGCACCAGCATGTCAGGATTGGCACGCACCGCCCATTCTACGAACACCACGAACACCATCGTGGCCGCAGCGCCGATGCTGCCGGTGGCCGTCGGCGCCCGCCAGGATAGTGCGAGGCTTGCGGCGACCAGCACGGTGAATGCGATCAGCGCGATGTCGTCATGGCGGCTTGCGAGCACGATCAGCATCGCGCCGAGCAGATAGACCGAAAGTGCCACTGAGGAGACCGGCTCGATGTCGTCGTCAGCGGCATCCGGGCCGAACAGGAACCCGCAGGTCACGATCATCGCCGCCAGCACGAAGCCTGCGATGACGTGGAAGGCGTGCGGCGCCACCATCGACAGGCCGCAATCGAGGCACGGCAGCGTCCACAGGAACGCCAGCACGATGGTGGTGATCGCAAGCCAGCGCCATAGCCGCACGCGCGCCAGCGCGAAGGCAGCAGCGGTCACGACTGCAAGGTAGACGTAAAGCGCCCAGTAGTTCGGTTCGCCCGACGAGACCAGCGCCGGCGTGACGAAGGCGGCCGCGATGCCCAGCCCGGCGAGCGCGGGTCCGTGCAGCAGGCTTGCTGCGAGCGTGCCGAGCGCGACCAGGCCGAGCAGGATGAAGGCTGCCGGCGGCGGCAGAAAATCATACAGCGCGTAGGCCGCGTAGACGGTGGCGAAGGCGACCGCCGTGCCGGCCGCGGTCAGCATCGCCGGAATGTTGGCGATCGGCAACGCCGCGATCTGCGCGATGCTTTCGCGGCGCCGGGTCCATTCGCCGACCGCGAGCAGGCTTGCTGCAAACAGCGCGCCCAGCGCGACGCGCACTTCGGGACCGACCAGACCGGCCTCGATCGAATAGCGCACCAGGAAGAAGCCGCCGAGCGCGAGCGTCAGCCCGCCGATCCAGACCACCCAGCGGGTGCCGATCTGCTCCTCGAAGCCGGGCGCGGCCGGTGGCATCGGTGGAGGTATGGTCGGTGCATCAACGCCATCGGCAGCCGCTGCGACGGCCGGAACGTCGGGCACAGGGCTCGTGCTTTCGCTTTGATCCTGCGCCAGTGCCGCCGTCATCTCCGGCGCCAAGGGAGTTTCGATTGGCAGCGGTGGCGGTGCCGCCGCCGGCGCTGTCGCGCTGGCTGCCGTGTCGCTTGAGCGCGCGGCTTCCAACCTGTCGACCCGCGCGCGCAGCTGCTTCGCCTCATTGGAGTTCTTGCGCGCAAAGATCAGCGCGGCGATGGCAACTCCCAGCGCAACCACATCGAACGGCGAATCGAACATCTGGTATCTACTTCCTGGAAATAAGCGATGGGTGCGGCCGGTGATTCAGACCGCGTCGTTGCGGTTGGCCGCTCAATGCCGCGCGCGCACGCGCAGGCCCGGCGCCGGCCGTTCCTGGAGCACCTCGCGACGGAAACGGAACAGCGCGGCCGGTCGTCCTCCGGTTTGTGTCGATGTCAGCCCTGTCGGTTCGACCAGCGCGTTGTTTTCCACCAGACGGCGGAAATTCTGCTTGTGTAGATGCCGACCTGAAATTGCTTCCACCGTGTGCTGCAGCTCCGTGAGTGTGAATTCGCCCGGCAGAAGCTCAAACACCACGGGGCGGTATTTCAGCTTGGCACGCAGCCGCGCAATTGCGGTGGCGAGAATGCGCCGGTGGTCGAAGCGCATGGAGATGCCGAGCGGCGGCAGCGTCTGGCGCGCCAGCGCCGCGGGCCGGCCGTCGCGGCGGGCTTCCTCGACCAGACCGGCCTCGTACATCAGCTCGTAACGGTCGAGCACGCGCTCCTCGTCCCAGGGCGCGCCGTCGGTGCCGAAATACAGCCGCACACGATCCTTGCGCGACAGCGGGCGCGGCGGCGCGTCGGTCTCGCTTTGCGCGGCCCATGCGGTCAGCTCGGGCAGGATGTCGCACGCGATGATCTCGGGTGGGTCCTTGCGCCAGTCCTCCCAGGGAAAGAACCGGTACCAGGGTGCAAACGTCGCGCCGGGCGCGCGGATGGCTTCGTCAGTGACGCGCGTCAGCGCCAGGTAGCCGATCGAGGCGACATGCACGTCGGTATCGCTGGGCTGCGCATGGCGGCCGCGGTCACCGAAGGTGTAGAGCTGCTCGACATAGCCGAGCCGCAAACCGGTCTGCTCCTCCACCCAGGCGCGCAAGCCGATTTCGAAGGTACGATGGCGCAGCGCATCGAACGGGCCGAACGGCAGCCCGGTCAGGCCGTCATCGCCGGCCGCCGTGAGGATTAGCGGCTCGTTGCTGTTGATCTGGCCGTTCGAGTAGCCGTTGACTTGCCCGTTCACGGCGACGATCGCCGCGGTCAGGCCGATCTCGATCGGTGTCAGCGGCTGGCTGCTCATTCCAGGTCGATGCGGAAAGGCTGACCCTCGGTCAGCATGTTGCCGGGACCGATGGCATCGAGCGCGCGCAGCATGCGGCCCTCGCGTCCGAGCGCCTTGTCGGCGAGGCTGACGATCAGGCGGTTGGGGGACGCGATCGGCGAGGCCGCGCGGATGGCTTTCGCGATCGTGAGCTCATCACGCTGCGGATTGAGCGCGCAGGCCGCAGCGAACGCGCTCGCGGTGGAGCGGCTGATGCCGGCATAGCAATGCACCACCAGCGGTGCGCCGCGGTCCCAGCCGCGGACGAAGGCCAGCACCTGGGCAACGTGATGCTCGGACGGGGCGACGAAGCCCTCCAGCTGCTCGGTGATGTCGTCCATCGACACTTTGAGGTGGTTCTCGGGCAGGATCGTTTCGGGTCGTGCGACCTGCTCGACATTGGCCATCACCGTCAGCACGTGGCTTGCACCGGTGCGACGGACGGTCTCTGGCAGAGCGGCGAGCGAGCAGACGTGAATCATCGGATATCCCTTGAGCCGTGATTATAGGCCGGCGGCCCGGGCGGTGAAAGCAGGTCGGCGCGGGGCTGCAACCTCGCCCCGCTTGCGGGAAGAGGTCGGATTGCGAAGCAATCCGGGTGAGGGGGTACAGGTCTCGATACTCACGCCGGCCCGTGTGTCTGCTCCTCACCCAACCCTCTCAGCGCGAGCGAAGCTCGTCGTGGCCCCATAAAGAACGGGGCGAGGGAGCGCACCGCATTCCGCGTGGCAGCTCGATTGCTATCTAACAGCCCTCACACCTGCAGCGCGTTGAAGCGGTCGAGAAACCGTTTCTCTGCCTTCGCCGCGGTCCAGGGCGTCAGATAGTCCTCGCGCACCTCGTCCGGCAGGCCGGGATCGCGGCCGAACAGCCGCTTGGCCTCGCTTTCCGAGAAGCCTGCCAGCAGCGTTGCTTCGAGATAGGCGGCGCCGCGATCGGCAGCCTTGATCTGCTTCTCGATCTCGGGCGCCAGCACCGGCGGTAGCGAAAAGCGGATATGGATCGCGGCCAGCAGCCGCTTCTCGATTGACTTGTAGCCGTCGCCGAGCGCAGCCTTGAATGGCGAGATCATGTCGCCGATGACATATTCCGGCGCGTCATGCAGCAGCGCGGCGAGTCGCAAGCGGTCGTCGATCTCATCATCCTGCGCGCGCATGATCGTCTCGACCAGCAGCGTGTGCTGCGCCACCGAGAAGATGTGCGCGCCGCTCGTCTGGCCGTTCCAGCGCGCGACGCGCGCCAGTCCATGGGCGATGTCGGCAATCTCGACATCGAGTGGCGAGGGATCGAGCAGATCGAGCCTGCGGCCCGACAGCATGCGCTGCCAGACACGATTTTGGCCTGAAGCGTTGCGTGCGGTCATTTGGTCTTGAGACCGGTATTCTTAAGCCTCGGGGTGCGGCGCTTGCCGCTGCAGCTCTCGTGGCAGAAGCAGGTGACGAGATGATCGTTGACCATGCCGGTCGCCTGCATGAAGGCGTAAACGATCGTCGGCCCGACAAACTTGAAGCCGCGGCCTGCAAGCTCCTTGGAGACCTTGACCGACAGCGGCGTCGAAGCGGGCACGCTGGCCGTGGTCTTGAATTGATTGATCTTGGGCTGTCCGCCGACGAAGTCCCACAGAAACTTCGAGAAGCCCGGACCTTCTTCCTGAATCTTCAGCCAGCCCTTGGCGCTCAGAATCGTGCCCTCGATCTTGGCGCGATTGCGCACGATGCCGACGTCGTTCATCAGCGCGTGGATCTTCTTGTCGGTATAGCCTGCGATCTTGTCGGGCTGAAAATCATCGAAGGCGCGGCGGAAATTGTCGCGCTTGCGCAGGATCGTGATCCACGACAAGCCGGCTTGGAAGCCGTCGAGGATCAGCTTCTCATAGAGCGCACGGTCGTCATATTCCGGCACGCCCCATTCGGTGTCGTGATAGGCGACATAGAGCGGGTCCTCGCCGGGCCAGGGACAGCGCGTCAGCCCGTCGGCATGGAGACGTGCGGATCGGCTCATGCCACGGTCTGCTTCGTCAGGGGTTGCAGGATGGCGGGATCGGCGATGCGCAAGGTGCGGCCGCCTGTGGTTAGCACCTGACCGGCCGCGAGGGCGTCGCTGACGCGATCGATCCGGACCAGCGCGATGCCGGTCTCGCCCGCCGCCGCGCCCATGGTGCCGACGCTCTTGTCGCCGGCCATGACCGGCGTGCCGGGCTCGGGAGCCGGTCCATCGAGAACCACCTGTGCAGCGCGGGTGCGCGCGGTGCCGCGGTGATGCATCCGGCTCACCACTTCCTGGCCGACATAGCAGCCCTTGCCGATATCGACGCCGTGCAGCAGGTCCATGTTGGTCTCGTGCGGAAAGGCGTCGCCATAGGCAAAATCGAGCCCGCCGCGCGGCACCGCCTGCGCGATGCGATGCGCCTCATAGGCGCTGGGATCGACGAGTTCTGCGCCAATCTGCTTTGCGATCACGGGCGCATCCGCCTCAGAGCTCAGAACGCGCCAGCCGAGCGCGTTCTGGCGCGGATCGGCAAAGGCGAGCGCCGGCGGGCTCGCGATATTGCCATCCCAGGCGGCGATCACGCCGATTCGATCCGAGAGATTCTCGACCGCGACCTTGGCGCGCAGCTTGTAGAGCTTGAGCTTGTCGGCGAGCGGCTGCGCCAGCGCGCGCGGGCAATCGAGCAGGAAGCGCTCGGGCGCGGCCGCATCGGTCGACGCCTGCAGGATCAGGAAATCGACTGTTATCTTGCCCTGCGGCGTCAGCAGCGCGCCGAATCGGGCCTGGCCGGGCGCCAGCAGTGTGACATCGGTGGTCAGCAGCCCGTTCAGGAACTTGCGTGCATCCTCGCCGCTGACCTCGACCACGCCGCGGTCGGGCAGAAACGCCGCTTTCATTTGCGAAAAAACCTCTTGCGACATGTTTTCACCGAACGTAAGCCGCCTGCGCAGAAACGACAAGGTCCGCAGGTTGCGGGATACGGAACACGACATGAGCCAGCGCTTCGACGTCCTTCTGAAATCCGGCATCGTGGTCAACCAGGACGGCGAGGGCATCCGGGACATCGGCGTCACCGACGGCCGCATTGCGGAGATCGGCAATCTCGGCGAGGCTTCGGCCGCCGAGGTGATCGACTGCAAGGGCCTGCACGTGCTGCCCGGGGTGATCGACACCCAGGTGCATTTCCGCGAGCCTGGCCTCACCCATAAGGAGGACCTGGAAACGGGCTCACGCAGCGCCGTGATGGGCGGCGTCACGGCAGTGTTCGAGATGCCGAACACCAATCCACTGACGGTGACCGAAGAGGCTTTCACTGCCAAGGTCGCAGCCGGCCGCCACCGCATGCATTGCGATTTCGCCTTCTTCATTGGCGGTACGCGTGAGAACGTCGATTCATTGCCGGTGCTCGAGCGCGCCGAAGGCTGCGCCGGCGTCAAGGTGTTCGTCGGTTCCTCGACCGGCTCGCTGCTTGTCGAGGACGACGATAGCCTGCGCCGCATCTTCAACGTGATCCGGCGCCG
>Ga0209677_101487_pt1 | contig 10079 bp, 9 predicted proteins | sample AraplaCvi_mCL_r2_2_FD_184285 | JGI IMG/M metagenome (GOLD analysis project Ga0209677, IMG submission 184285) | Arabidopsis root microbial communities from North Carolina, USA - plate scrape CL_Cvi_mCL_r2 (SPAdes) (version 2) | ecosystem: Host-associated > Plants > Roots > Endosphere | place: USA... | reverse complement strand
GAGCGCCTGGCCACCGAAGTGCGTCACCTGCAGCGGACCGAGGTGCTGGAGGCGGAGGAGTTCTTCTCCGAGGGCCAGAAGGGCTCGTCGGCGATGCCGCACAAGCGCAATCCGGTGCTATCCGAGAACCTCACCGGCCTGTCGCGCATGGTGCGCGGTTACGTGACGCCGGCGCTGGAGAACGTCGTGCTCTGGCACGAGCGCGACATCTCGCATTCCTCGGTCGAGCGCATGATCGGCCCGGATGCGACGGTCACGCTCGACTTTGCGCTGACGCGCCTCGCCGGCCTGATCGAGAAGCTCCTGGTCTACCCTGAAAACATGGAGAAGAACCTCGACCGGCTCGGCGGCCTCGTGCATTCGCAGCGGCTCTTGATCGCGCTGACCCAGAAGGGTGCCAGCCGCGAGGACTCCTACAAGCTCGTGCAGCGCAACGCGATGCCGGTCTGGCGCGGCGAAGGCGACTTCAAGACGCTGCTCAAGCAGGACGTCGACGTGAAGAAATATCTCACCGACGCCGAGATCGACGAGCAGTTCGACCTCGCCTATCACCTCAAGCACGTCGACACGATCTTCAAGCGCGTGTTCGGGGAGGGGTAGTCACGACCGCACATCTTTCCGTCGTCATCGTCCGCGAAGGCGGACGATCCAGTATTCCAGAGCAGTCGACGCTTAGCTGCGAAGCCGCGGCGTACTGGATACTCCGCCGGAGCCTGTCATCCGGCCGGCCGAAGGCCGGACCGGGTGGCGGAGTATGACGACGAGGGTGACGATGCGCGCGAGGTCCCAACCGACGGCATCGCACTCGCTCATCCCGCCTCGCCGCGCACCATCCGCAGCACGACCGTGTCGCGCCTGATCCGGTGATGCCAGAGCGCGGCCATGACGTGGAGCACGATCAGCGCCAGCAGCACATAGGCGAACAAAATGTGGCGGTCCTCATAGAGCTGCGCCTCCGCCTTGTCGGGCAAGGTGATCTGCGGCACCTGGAACAGGCCGAACCAACTCGCGTAGTTCGGCGTGTGGGCGCCGGAATGCGCCCAGCCCAGCACGATCACGACGAGTGCTGCGAAATCGAGCGTCCACTGATGGAAGCGCGCCAGGGTGCCGATCCAGCGCGGCGTTCCCAGCGGCAGCGCCGGCCCTGGATTGAAGAACCGCCAAAGGACACGAATGACGAGCAGGAGCAGCAGCACGTAGCCGATATCGGCATGGATCTGGCGGTAGAAAAATCGGTCGGGGCGCGCTGGGATGTGGTTCATCCACCAGCCGAAGGCGAGCATGCCGATGATGGTGAGGCCGATCAGCCAGTGCAGGCCGCGCGACACGCTCCCCCAGCTGAACGCCGTGTTTCTGATCATCTCTGCCCGCCCCCGGACCGCCAAAATGACGCTCCATCGCCGCTGCGATGTCGAAGCGTTTTAAACGGGGCCATCGCGGCAAGGCGAATGGAATCACTCCAAATTGACGCGACACGTCTGCGTCAAGTTGTCCAAGTCGCCACTGGATACCCGCCGGACTTCGAGGTAACTCCGCAGCCAGATGGTCCACGGCGCGCGGCGAATGATCGACACGTTGCAGAGGGGCGCGAGGCGAGCGTCTCCCAGACCATGCTACGCACCGCCAGCGAGGGATGCCCGCTGAGAAAGACGCCCCCCTATTCCGCCTTCGCCTGCTCCAGCGGCGCGCCGGCGATGCCAGGCCTCGAGCGGCCCTTGGCTGTGGTCGCGCGGCGGCGGCGCTGCACCAGATACTGGTCGGCGAGCACACCGATCAGGATCACCGTGCCCATGACAGCGAAGTTGAGCGAGCTCGGGATGCCCAGCAGGTTGACGAGATTCTGCAGCACCTGCAGCAGCACGGTGCCGAGCACGACGCCGAGCACCGAGCCCTCGCCACCGCGCAACGAGCAGCCGCCGAGCACCGCGGCGGCGATGGCATAGAGCTCGTAGAACGAGCCGTGCACCGCCGGCGAGATCGAGCGGGTGTACATCGCGAGCAGGATCGCAGCGAATGCGGTGAGCCCGCCGCAGACCACGTAGGCCGAAATCATGACGCGGTCGGAGCGGATGCCGGAATAGCGCGCCGCCTCCTCGTTCTTGCCGACCGCGTAGAGATAGCGGCCGAACACCGAGCGGTGCAGCACCACCCAGGCGATCGCGGTGACGATCGCGAGCGCGATCACGCTGTGCGGCAACGGGAAGCCGAACACGTCGGTGCGGCCTGCGGTCAGCCATTCCAAGGTCGGGAAGCTCGCGCCGTAGCCGAAGCCGGCGGTGGAATCCTCGGTGTAGTAGCGCGCGGCGCCCCGATAGATCAAAAGTCCACACAGCGTCACCACGAAGGGCTGGATCTTCATCTTGGTCACGAGCAGGCCGTGCACCACGCCGATCAAGAGCCCGCCGCCGATGATCAGCGCGAAGGCCGCGGTCCAGTCGACGTTGCGGTTGACGATCAGGTCGATGAAGAGCACGCCGAGCAGCGCGATCACCGAGCCGACCGACAGCTCGATGCCGCCGATGATGATGACGCAGGCCTCGCCGATCGAGAAGATGCCGAACAGCCCGACCTGGTTGGCGGTGTTGGAGAGGTTGCCGGCGAGCAGGAAGCGCGGATTGATGAAGGCGACGACGGCGCCGACCACCAGGATCAGGATCAGCAGGCTGAGATCTTTTTTCTGCACTTGAGCCCTCGTCTATATGCCTTGGCCGACAGCGAGCTGCAGCACGTTGTGTTCGCTGAACTGGCTACGCTCCAGGAAGCCTGAAATCGCGCCCTCGTGCATCACCGCGATCCGGTCGCTCACGCCGATCACCTCCTCCATGTCGCTTGAGATCATCAGGATGGCGACGCCCGCGTCGGTGAGGCGACGCAGCATGTCATAGATCTCCTGCTTGGCGCCGACGTCTATGCCGCGGGTCGGCTCGTCGAAGATCAGCACCTTCGGCCGCATCGACAGCCATTTGGCCAGCACGACCTTCTGCTGGTTGCCGCCCGACAGCGTGCCGACCGCGGTCGCCACGTCAGGCGCGCGGATCTTCAGACGCTCGCGCTGGCTTTTCGCGTTTTCGGTCTCGCGCGCGGTGTCCACCAGCCAAAGCCGCAGATAGGAGGTGAGATCGGGCAGCGAGATATTCTCGGCGATGGAGAGATCGAGCAGCAGGCCGCTGCCCTTGCGATCCTCCGGGATCAGGTAGATGCCGTGCGCGATTGCCGCGCTTGGGCTCGTGACCTCGATCGGCGCGCCTTCCAGCCGGATCGCGCCGCCCTGCAGGCGGTCGACGCCGAACACGGCGCGGGCGAGCTCGGTCCGCCCGGAGCCGACCAGGCCGGCGAGGCCCAAAATCTCGCCGCGGCGGACCTGCAGGCTGACGGTGCGCTCCGGATAGGTATCGGTCACGGCCTCGACGATATCGAGCACGGCCTCGCCAGGCGGCGCCGCCGGCGGCACGTAGAGCGATCTGAGGTCGCGCCCGATCATCAGCCGGATCATCGCCGCCGGCGACAGCTCGGCGCGTGTCAGCGAGCCGACCACGTGCCCATCGCGCAGCACCACGGCGCGGTCGGCGCATTGCATCACCTCGTTGAGGCGATGGGTGATGAAGATGATGCCGACGCCTTCGGCCTTGAGGCCGGCGATGACCCGCAACAGCCGCTCGGTCTCAGACAGGGTCAGGCTCGAGGTCGGCTCATCCATGATGACGAGCCGCGCATCGAGCGACAGCGCCTTCATGATCTCGACCAGCTGGCGCTGTGCCAGCGACAGGTCCGCGAGCGGCGTATCGGGTGCGAACTCCACACCCAGCCGATCGAGCAGCGGCTGCACCTGCGCATGGAGACGCTGGCGGTCGACCAGCCGCAACGGCCCGCCATAGACGGGCTCGCGACCGATGAAGACATTGGCCGCGACGTCGAGATTGTCGAACAGGTTCAGCTCCTGATGGACGAAGGCGATGCCCGCCTTGATCGCATCGGTCACGTCCAGCGAACGCCGCTCGATGCCGTCGATGCGGATGACGCCGCCGCTCGGCGCGACCACACCGCCCAGCACGCGCATCAGGGTCGACTTGCCGGCGCCGTTCTCGCCGACCAGCGCGATCACCTCGCCCGGCGAGACGGAAAAGCTGACGCGGTCGAGCGCGACCACGCCGGGATAGTCCTTGCTGATATCGACCAGTTCGAGAAACGGTTCAGGCATTTGAAGCGGCACTTCAATCTTCACGGCGCCGGCACGATGAGCACGATCGAACATGCAGTGGCGGAAGATCACCTTCCGCCAACTGCGTCGTTCGCAACGTCTGCCCCGCGCGCGGCGCCGGGACTCCCTTCGTGTTACTTTTTCAGCATCTGCTTCATCTGGGCCATGAAGTCGTCGACGTTCGACTTCTCGATCACCTTGCCGGGCACGATGATGATGCCGTTGGCCGGCACGCCCGACTTGTCGCCCTCGATATATTTCGCCATCAGCTTCATGCCCTGATAGCCCCACTCGAACGGCTGCTGCACGACGGTGCCGATGATGGCGCCTTCCTTGACGCCGCCCAGCGTGATCGGATCCTCGTCGAAGCCGATGATCTGGATCTTGCCGAGCTTGCCGGCCTCCTTCAGCACCTCGTAGATGCGCGGCGTGTTGTAGGAGTAGAAGCCGACCAGGCAGCTCACATCCGGATTGGCGGCGAGGACGTCCTCGACGTTACGCTTGGCGCGGGTCTGGTCGATCTCGTCGCCGCGAACGTCGACCAGTTCGACCTTGGAGCCCTTGATAGCCTCCTTCACGCCCTCGATACGCTCACGCGCATTGTCGGCGCCGGGCAGACCGACGAAGCCGACGCATTTACCGCCGTTCGGCAGCGCCTTCAGCATCAGCTTGCCGGCATCCTTGCCGAGATCGGTGTTGGAGGAGCCGATATAGGCGATGCGCTTCGATTGCGGCGCGTCACTGTCGGTGGTGAACAGCACGGTCTGCGAAGCAACCTTGTTGAGCACCTCGGTCTGGTTCTTCGGATCGATCGCGCTGACCATGATCCCGGCGGCGCCGGCCGCGACGAGATCGTCGAGGATGCGCTGCTGCACTGCGGCTGCCGCCTGCTCGGGATATTTGAATTGCAGATCGTATTTGGGCAGCTCGCCCTGAGCCTTCTTCACGCCGGCTTCGGCGATCTTCCAGAAGTCGGAAGCACCGTTGACGACGAAGGCGAGCACCTTCTTGTCGGCGGCTTGTGCCGAGCCGAGACCGAAAGCGACCGCAAATACGGCGGACATACCGGCAGCGACGAAACGCTTCATGAAACTCCTCCCCATTTAACGCCCAGCCCTTCTGTCGAGGCCAGAACACTTTAGTACCTGTTGCGGTGTCGTGTCGTCTTGGTGAACGCCCCGTCCCGCTCGTCCGGCCGCCGCGCGCAACCGCCCCGCCATCCGCGACTTGCGAATGACGGCACGACCACTCGGCTCCAGCCTGCAAAATGAGGCGCGCACCTCAGAGTAGCAGAGCGATACCACACGTCAATAGTAATACTATCAGACTAAAGCTTGATCGTCCGTCTGATGCGGCCTCGCCCGTCAGCTTCGAGAGCGCCCCCATCACCCCGACGCGACAGCCCGACCCGAACGTCCTCCCTGAAGAGCTCGGCCCTGTCGAGCTGCTGGAGGTCTCGGTCCAACCTGGACCGCGCGATCGGCTCTGTCGGCACTTGCACTGCATAGGGTACCCCCCTATGCTAGGTGCATGTCGCACACCATCAAGCACAAATCGAAGCTGATCGGCCGGGTCAGGCGCATCAGGGGACAGATCGAGGCGGTTGAGCGCGCGCTCGAGAGCGAGCTCGGCTGCGCCGACGTGCTGATGCTGGTGGCCTCGGTACGCGGGGCCGTGAACGGCCTCACCGCCGAGCTGCTGGAGGACCACATCCGCCATCACGTCGTCGATCCCGCGCATGAGAAGGACCAGGACAAGGCCAGGGGCGCGGCCGACCTGATCGACGTTGTCAGAACCTATCTGAAGTAATGCGATGACGGACCTCGCACAGCTTTTGCAGCAGAGCACCGCTCATGCGTGGCTGTTCGTGCCGAGCGCGATCCTGCTCGGCGCGCTGCACGGACTCGAGCCCGGTCACTCCAAGACGATGATGGCGGCTTTCATCATCGCGATCCGCGGCACCGTGCTGCAGGCCACCCTGCTCGGTCTTTCCGCCACCATCTCGCACACCGCGGTGGTATGGGCGGTCGCGCTCGGCGGGCTCTATCTCGGCCGCGAATGGAACGGCGAGCAAAGCGAGGCTTACTTCCAGATCGCCTCCGCCGTCATCATCATCGGGATCGCGATCTGGATGGCCTGGCGGACCTGGCGCGAGCAGAATGCGGAGCATGACCATCACCATCATCATCATCACGACGAGCCGCAGCGGATCGCGGTCGGCGATGCAGTGCTGACGCTTGCGATCTTCGAGGACGGGGTGCCGCCGCGGTTCCGGATCGAGAGCGAGCGCGGTCGGCTGCTGGCAGCAGACGAAATCCGGCTTGAGACCGTCCGCGATGACGGCACCACGCAATCCTTCGGCTTCGTCGCAAAGGCAGGCCTCAAGGATGGCGGTTTGCTCGAAAGCATCGACGAGATTCCCGAGCCGCATGCCTTCGAGGCAAGGCTTTCGCTGCGAGGCGAGACCTCTACCGTCAGATTTGCGGAGCACGATCATTCGCACATGAATCTCGGCGACGAGGACGATGCGCATGCCCGCGCGCATGCTGCCGACATCCGCAAACGCTTTGCCGGTCGCACCGGCACCGCCTGGCAGATCATGCTGTTCGGTCTCACCGGCGGCTTGATCCCCTGCCCCGCCGCGATCACCGTGCTGCTGCTATGCCTGCAGCTCAAGCAGCTCAGCCTCGGCTTCACGCTGGTCGTGTGCTTCGGCATCGGGCTCGCGATCACGATGGTGTCGGCCGGCGTGCTTGCAGCGCTCAGCCTGCGTCACATCGAGCGGCGCTGGAGCGGTTTCAGCCATTACATGCGCCAGGCGCCTTATGCCTCGGCTGTGCTGATTGTAATGGTCGGCCTCTATACAGGGTGGCTCGGATTGAAGGCGATCTAGCGATCCTTCTTAAAGGCTCGCGATCGGTGTTACCCGTGCCAACGAGACTTCCTTCTGGAGGTTCGAGTTCGCTTCGACTTCGCCAGCCTCGGATTTGGATCCGTTCTCAGCGGCGGAGCTATTTGACCTCGCAGCCTCGACGCTCAACTGCAACGCTTCCCTGAAGCTGGAGCAAAACAGATCCGCCTTTGCTCCTTCGCGGAGCGCATCCAAGCGGTCCGCACCTTCTTTCGAACTCCAGCAACCGACCATGATGATCGCAAGCGGCAGTTTTCGTCGAAGTCGGCGAACCGCATAACGGATGTGGGCGATGTTGGTCGTATCGAGATAGGAGAGGCAGACCAGAGCGACATCGGCGGTTTCCAACCGGAACAGATTGGCGGTCGCGAGGGCGTCCGGGCCTTCGACGCGGGCTGGGAGGCCATGCACGGCAAAGAGCTGAGAAACCATGATCGCCGCCGCTTCATCCAACAGTGTCCGCCCTGCGACGCACAGGACCGGACTCGCGCCCCGCCATTCCCTGGCAAGCTCAGTCTTCTGCAGAACCGGGAGATCGGCATGGATGGGATCGTCGGGCACCGCGTCGATCGCGGCCGCGGCCTCCGTATCCTCAGTCGATGGTTGCCCCAATGGCTTGTAATCTTGTTGATCGGAAAGATCGTTCACGAATTCGAAGACCGTGTCGCGTATCTTCGCCAGACGGGGTCCATCGAGAGCGCCCCGATCGAGGTCGGACTGTGCAAGTCGCAGGCCCTCGAGCGCCACATCATCATAATACGACGAGAGTGACCGCTCTTTCAGGAACTCTTCCGCTTTGTCGGCCGCCTCGGTCGGATCGCCCACCAGCATCCGCTGATAGAATATCTCGGGTGGCGAAAGCGCCGGGCGATCGCCGAACATCACGTCAAGGAACGCAAGGCGCTCGACGTGACGACCCAGAACGACCATGCATACCGTCAGCGGCGTCGCCAGGATCAGGCCAATGGGTCCCCACAAAGCTGTCCAGAAAGTTGCCGATACGACCACGGCCACAGGTGACAGACCAGTGGTGCGTCCGTAGACCATCGGCTCCAGCACTTGGCCGATCGCTGGCTCGACGACGAAAAACAGCACAGCAGTCCAGATCAGCATGGACCAGCCCGGGTCGACAGCCACGGCAAGCGCGAGCGGAAACGCCGCCGCGATCACTGAGCCGATGTAGGGAACGAACCGCAATACGCCGGCAAGGATGCCCCAGAGAATTGCGCTGGGGATGCCGATCACCCAGAGTCCGACACCTATCAAAACGCCGAAAGAGGTGTTGATCAAAAGCTGGTTCAGGAATAGACGGCTCAATCGTCCGGCAGCATCGTCCAACGCTGCCGTCGTGCGTTGAAGGTCGTGTGATCCTGCCAGCCGTATCAACCGGTTTCGCAAGTCCTCACGTTGCAGCAGAATGAAGATCACAAAGATGATTATGATGCCGGTCGTCGCCAACGGAGAAACCAGCGGCGCGATCAGCGTGCGCAGATTTTCCAACGCACTCGGGTCTGGTTGACGCACTTCGACGGGAATGGGCGTCACCGATGGTGGACCTGACGGACCCACGGGTACGGAACCGCGCGCTTCAGCCGGAGGCGTTGTTTTTGGCTTGTCGAGTTCTTTGCTTAAGTCCTGCAGCATTCCGGCCGCTCGCTCCAGCGTCGAACTTCCGCCGGTGACGCCGCGAACCGATTGAATCTTTCCCTCGATGGTGGATTGGTATCGCGGCAAATCGCCGGCGAGCCTGTTCAGCTGGGTCGCGATCAAACTTCCCAGCGCGAAGATGATCGCAAATGCGAAGAGCACCGTTCCCACCACGGCAATGGCCCGCGGCACCCGAACTCGCTGCAGAAAGTTCACAGGGGGCGCCAACACGAAGCTCAACAAGATCGCCAGCGCCACCGGGACGAAGACTTCCCGGCCCATATAGAGGACGGTTACGATGATCACGCCGAGGACGGCGAGAGCGACCGCGCCAACCAGGGATGCGACCTCTTCCGGAGATTGCGGCTTAATCGATTTATGGATCATCGATGCTGGCCGGTTGCGCTGAGAACGCCCAACATCGGTCGCACTCAGCACCGCGCTCGCTTTTCATGGACAGCCTCCCCTGCGGTAGGTGGCGCGAAACCGCCACCGATGGCGGCCTGCGACCGCTCATATTCGACGATTTCGACCATCCGATGCGTACGCGGATCGACCAGGACCGTCCGACCGTCGACGACCGTATAGCGGTAGTCTCGAACGCCGTATTCCGCGGGCACGTCGTAGTAGGTGATGCCCTCTCCAGGCAGATCGGCACCGATCCTAACATCGCCTTGGTGAGCATAGGAGGGATGATGCCGCTCGACAACATATCGGTGAAAGCGCGGCCGTTCATCGACGCCGAGAATGCCGGTCACGCCACCGACAACGCCTCCGATCGTGCCACCAACGATCGCCCCGACCGGTCCCGCTGCACGTTCACCCCCGCGTGCGCCACGCTCGATGCCGCCGGGAACGGCTTGTGCGATCGCCGCGCCGGGAATTGCGGCCGCGACGACGAACAACGCTGCCAGAATTCCACGGGTCATCCAGGTCTCCTTGCATGCTAGTTGCGCATGACAAGGTGATGGCGCGTTGGTTGTTCCCCTGACTCGAGTTCAGTGGCTTTCTAACCAGCGGCACGGAACCCGGCGTCAATAAGCATGCCTTGGGCATCTGGAAGCATGCAGGCGGCTCCGCGCTCGCTGCATATTTTTTGAATAAATACGGTTGCCAATCGGTCGCGAGGCGCTGGAACGCGCTGCTTAGCCCTATGAAGGGCTTGAGGAATATCAATGCATGCCGCTGCGCATACGCGATGCTGCGCGCGATCGCCCATTCGGTTCCCACTGTTCCTCGTCTGCTGCATCGGCTATGGTCGGACACTGTCATAAAATTGTTATAGATGGACGACATGCGGGACTCTGATGCGACTGCGTTGGC
>Ga0209677_101485_pt1 | contig 10081 bp, 9 predicted proteins | sample AraplaCvi_mCL_r2_2_FD_184285 | JGI IMG/M metagenome (GOLD analysis project Ga0209677, IMG submission 184285) | Arabidopsis root microbial communities from North Carolina, USA - plate scrape CL_Cvi_mCL_r2 (SPAdes) (version 2) | ecosystem: Host-associated > Plants > Roots > Endosphere | place: USA... | reverse complement strand
TCTGTCGACAACAGCGGCGTCGTGCTGACGTCGGCGCAGTTGCCCACGCAGATGCCCCCGCAGACCCCGGCTCAGGCCAAGGCGGTGGCGGACCAGCTGGCCCCGTACCTGGCCGCGCATCGCCAGTCGGGCATGAACGTGCCGTTCCAGATGCCCGGCAGCGACCTGCGCAACGCCTCCCTGGTGCAGCCCGCCCGGTGATGGACGCCGCGCTGTCCACGGGCCTGCGCCTGTCCGCGGCACGCGCCCTGCGCGTGCGCCCGGCGCCCGCGCGCGCGCTCGCGCGCGTGTCGCGCTTCTCGGGCGCGCTCGTGTGCGCCGCGGCGCTCACCGCGGGCCCAGGGCGTGCGCAGGCGCAGAAGCCCGCGGTGCCGCCGCAGTCCACGGCCAGCGGCGAGAGCGCAGCCGACCTGCGCGGCTGGCTGGCGCGCATCCGCGATGCCGCGGCCCGCGGCAATTACGTCGGAACCTTCGTCAACAGCACCGGCACCAGCGTCGTCAGCTCGCGCGTCGGCCATTACAGCGAAGGCAAGAACACGCTCGAGCGCGTCGACGCCCTCGACGGCGAGCCGCGCTCCATGCTGCGCCTGAACGACGAGGTGCGCACGATCTGGCCGCGCTACCGCGTGGCCGTCATCGAGCCGGTCGACCCGCGCGCGTCGTTTCCCGCGCTGGTGAGCGGCAGCGAAAAGCGCATCCCCGACTTCTACGAGCTGCATGTGCAGCCGTCCGAACGCATCGCCGGACACGACGCCGACCGCCTGCTGCTCAAGGCCCGGGACGACAGCCGCTTCGACCACGTCATCTGGGCCGACCACGCCACCGGCCTGCTGCTGCGCGTGGACGTGCAGGTGGGCGGCCGCACGCTCGAGTCCTCGGGCTTCTCGGACGTCAACATCGGCGTCAAGCCGGACGCCGCGGCCGTCTATGCCGAGCTGCACCGGGCCGACGGCTACCACGTGGTGCGCCGCGAGGTGCAGCGCACCAAGCTCGAGGCCGAGGGCTGGACGATGCAGGCCGGCCTGATGCCCGCGGGCTTCCAGCTCCTGGGCTGCGTGCGGCGCGCGCTCGGCGCGACGAGCGACGACGCCGCCACGCCCAAGGTGCTGCAGGCCATCTGGACCGACGGCATCACGCACGTGTCGCTGTTCATCGAGGCGTTCCAGCCGCAGCGTCCGCGCAGCGAAGGGCTGACCGTCATCGGCGCCACGCACACGCTCACGCGCCGCGTGGGCGACCTGTGGCTCACCGCGGTCGGCGACGTGCCGCCCGCGGCGCTCGACCAATTCGTGCGCGCCCTCGAGCGCAAGCCCTGACGCGCGGCGCATGTCCTTGTGCGCCTGGCGAGCAGCGGGCGCGCGCATACTGTCGCGTCCCTCCCAGAACCACCCGCCCCGGAGCCTCTCGCCCATGATCCCAGCGCACGTCGTCTCCCCCGCCATCCTGGCCCGCACGCTGGTGGCGACCGCCGTGCTCGCCGCCGCGACGCCGACGTCCACGTGGGCCGAGGCCGCGCCGCAGCCGGTGCCCGTGCAGGCGCCCGAAGCGGCCCTTCGCGGCCTGCCCGACTTCACGGGCCTGGTCGAGACGGTCGGCCCGGCCGTCGTCAACATCCGCACCAACGTCAAGGCCAAGGCGGCCGGCCCCGACGCCACGCTGCAGGCGCAGATCCAGCAGCTGATCGAGGACTTCATCCGGCGCCGCGGCCGCGGCGGTCGGGGCGGTCCCGGCGCGCCCGGCGGCAACGACACGCCGGACGACGACGACCAGTCCGAGCAGGGCTACGTCGGGTCCGGATTCCTGCTGTCGGCCGACGGTTACGTGATGACCAACGCGCACGTGGTCGACGGCGCCGACGAAGTCACCGTCACGCTGACCGACAAGCGCGAGTTCAAGGCCAAGGTCGTCGGCAGCGACGCGCGCACCGACGTCGCGTTGCTCAAGATCGACGCCAAGGCGTTGCCCTTCGTCAAGATCGGCAGCGTCGACCGCCTGAAGGTGGGCGAGTGGGTCATCGCCATCGGCTCGCCCTTCGGCCTCGAGAGCACGGTCACCGCGGGCATCGTCAGCGCCAAGAAGCGCGAGACGGGCGACTACCTGCAGCTGCTGCAGACCGACGTGGCCATCAACCCCGGCAATTCGGGCGGCCCGCTTATCAACATGCGCGGCGAGGTCGTGGGGATGAACTCGCAGATCCTGAGCCCGTCGGGCACCAGCGCGGGCATCTCGTTCTCCATTCCGATCGACGAGGCGATCCGCGTGTCCGACCAGTTCCGCACGAGCGGCCACGTCACGCGCGGGCGCATCGGCGTGCAGATCGGCGCCGTCTCCAAGCAGGTGGCCGAGGCGCTGGGCCTGGGCAAGCCGGTGGGCGCGATGGTGCAGGGCCTGACCGCGGGCATGCCGGCCGAGAAGGCGGGCATCGAGGTCGGCGACATCATCACGAAGGTGCAGGGCGTGTCGGTGGAGCGCTATTCCGACCTGCCGCGCCTGGTGGGCATGGTCAAGCCGGGCGACAAGGTGACGCTGCAGGTGTTCCACGCCGGCAAGTCGAGGGAGGTCGTGGCCGACGTGATCGACTTCGGCCCCGAACTGCCGCCCACGCTGGACAAGCCCGATCCCGCCGAAGCCGCGTCGGCCAAGGCGACGCTGGACATGCACGTCGTCGACCTCTCCGAGGCCGAGCGCACCCGCCTGCACATCAAGGGCGGCGTGAAGGTGGACAGCGCCGACGGCGCCGCCGAGCGCGCGGGCGTGCAGGACGGCGACATCGTGCTGTCGGTGGGCAACGTGCCGGTCACGTCCGTCAAGCAACTGGCGGCCGTGGTCGCCAAGCTCGACAAGTCCAAGCCGATCGCGGTGCTCGTGCGGCGCGGCGATTCCGCCAATTACCTCGTGATCCGTCCGAGCAAGTAAAATCCCCGGTTCGGCGGACATGCTCCGCCTCCGGCCCGGCGAGGCGCCTCACGCGTCGCCGGGCCGCGCGCTTTTCGAAGTCCGCGCCCGTTCGCTGGCTTCCCGCCTTTTCCCATCTCTTTCGCAGGTCACCCAGATGGCACAGTACGTTTTCACGATGAATCGCCTCGGCAAGATCGTTCCGCCGAAGCGAGAGATCCTCAAGGGCGTGTCCCTGAGCTTCTTCCCGGGCGCCAAGATCGGCGTGCTGGGCCTGAACGGCTCGGGCAAGTCCACGCTCCTGAAGATCATGGCCGGCGTCGACAAGGAGTACGAAGGCGAGGCCACGCCGATGCCGGGCCTGAACATCGGCTACCTGCCCCAGGAGCCGCAGCTCAAGGACGAGCAGACCGTGCGCGAGTCGGTCGAGGAGGGCATGGGCGGCGTGCTGGCCGCCAAGAAGCGCCTGGACGAGGTCTATGTCGAGTACGGCGCCGAGGATGCCGACTTCGACAAGCTCGCCGCCGAACAGGCCGAGCTCGAGGCCATCATCTCGTCGGCCGGATCGGACAACGTCGAACACCAGCTGGAGATCGCCGCCGACGCACTGCGCCTGCCGGCGTGGGACGCGATCGTCGGCAACCTGTCCGGCGGCGAAAAGCGCCGCGTCGCGCTGTGCCGCCTGCTGCTGTCCAAGCCGGACATGCTGCTGCTCGACGAACCCACCAACCACCTGGACGCCGAATCGGTCGACTGGCTCGAGCAGTTCCTGCAGCGCTTCTCCGGCACCGTCGTCGCCATCACCCACGATCGCTACTTCCTCGACAACGCCGCCGAGTGGATCCTGGAACTGGACCGCGGCCGTGGCCTGCCGTACAAGGGCAACTACTCCGAGTGGCTGCTGCAGAAGGAAACCCGCCTCGAGCAGGAACAGAAGACCGAGGACGCGCGCACCAAGGCGATGAAGAAGGAACTCGAGTGGGTTCGTTCCAATCCCAAGGGTCGCCAGGCCAAGTCCAAGGCCCGCATGGCGCGCTTCGAGGAACTGTCCGACCACGACTACCAGAAGCGCAACGAGACCAACGAGATCTTCATCCCGGTGGCCGATCGCCTGGGCCACGAAGTCATCGAGTTCACGAACGTCAGCAAGGGCTTCGGCGACCGCCAGCTGATCGACAACCTCAGCTTCAAGGTGCCCGCGGGCGCGATCGTCGGCATCATCGGCCCGAACGGCGCCGGCAAGTCGACGCTGTTCAAGCTGATCGCCGGCAAGGAGCAGCCCGACTCGGGCACGGTGTCCATCGGCAAGACCGTCAAGATGGCCTTCGTCGACCAGTCGCGCACCGAGCTGCAGGATTCCAAGACCGTGTGGGAAGACGTCTCGGGTGGCCTCGACAACCTCACGGTCGGCAAGTTCACGATGCCTTCGCGCGCCTACATCGGCCGCTTCAACTTCAAGGGCAACGACCAGCAGAAGCTGGTGGGCCAGCTCTCCGGCGGTGAACGCGGCCGCCTGCACCTGGCCAAGACGCTGATCCAGGGCGGCAACGTGCTGATGCTCGACGAGCCGTCCAACGACCTGGACGTCGAAACGCTGCGCGCGCTCGAGGACGCGCTGCTCGAGTTCGCCGGCTCGATCATGGTCATCAGCCATGACCGCTGGTTCCTCGACCGCATCGCCACGCACATCCTCGCGTGCGAAGGCGACTCGCAGTGGACGTTCTTCGACGGCAACTACCAGGAGTACGAAGCCGACAAGAAGAAGCGCCTCGGCGAGGAAGGCGCGCGTCCGAAGCGCGTGCGCTACAAGGCGCTCAAGTAAGCGTCGCGCGCCCCGTGCACGAACAAGGCCGCCCAGGAGGCGGTCTTTTCATTGGGGTGGCGCGTCGAGCCTATCGGTCGGCCGCGCGTCGACTTGAGAGATCTCGAGGGCGGTGACGCGACTTTGTTCACGAACTCCGCGCGGCGGTGGCCCGCGGTGCCTCGTAACATTCGTTTGCAAATTACAACGTTGCAAACAACCATTCGAGGAGATCCGTGATGTTCAAGAAGTTCGCGCTGGTGGCCGTCGCCGCCCTGGCCCTGTGCTCGCAAGCCCAGGCGTCCAGCGTATCGATCAATTTCGACGATACGGGCATCACCAGCACGGTCGGCAGCTTCTACAACGGCGCGAACGCCGCGACGAACTACGGTGTTGGCTTCGACGGCTTCGACGTGGCCTTCGGTTTTGGCGAGTCTTCGGCTCCGAACCTCGCCTACGTCTCGGGCCTGCAGGGCACCATCGATGTCGCGGCTGGCTTCACCAGCGTGGCGTTCACCTACGGCAACTTCACCGCCGGCAGCTACAGCGTCTATTCGGGCCTGGACGGCACGGGCACGTTGCTCGGCACCGCCACGTACCTGGGCGACCCGTTTGAGTTCCAGGCGGGCTCGGTGGCCTTCTCGGGGCTGGCGCATTCGCTGGTGCTGGACGCGGCGGGCGTCGCCCAGATGGGCATCGACGACCTGGTGCTGACCAGCGCCGTCCCGGAGCCGGGTAGCCTCGGCCTGATGCTTGCCGGCTTGGCCGTGGTCGGCGCCACGGTGCGTCGCCGCAAGGCCTGAACGCGGCGCCGAGGCCGCGCGGGGCGCGCCTCGACAGGGCTCGAAAGCCGCCTGCGGGCGGCTTTTTTCATGAACATCGATGCGCCGTCATGTCGACTGGCACGATCGGGGGGCGCCGATGCGGCCGCCGGCGGGGGACATTTCCAATCAGTCCAGGCGCAGCGACAGCCCCGTCACGAACAGCGTGTCGTGCCGGCCCAGGCCCTCGCCGGGGCGGCTGTCGTAGCGGTGCGAGAGCGTGGCCGACAGCGCGAGCTGCTGGGTCATCGCCACCGACAGGCCGGCGTCGAACACGGTGCGCACGTCGCCGGTGTCGCGAAGGTTGGGATAGACCGTGAGCTTCTGCTTGAAGCTGGTGGAGGCGGTGAGCTTGTTGTTCGATTCCTCGGCCAGCAGCAGCTCCGCGTGGTCGTAGCGGCGGCGCTCCTGGTCCTGGATCACCTGCGCGTGGCGGTAGCGATCCATCGTGTAGGCCAGGCCCGCGGACAGGTCGAAGCTCTGGTCGGGCTTCCTGACCACGTGGTAGCCGACGCCCGTGCCGATCGAGGTGCGCAGCGCGAGGTCGATGGGCGCATCGTGCAGCAGGTCCAGCTGGCCGAAGCCGAACCACTGGGGCGTGAAGTCCGACGAGTACAGGGCCGTGCCGCCCACGTGGTTGGCGGTGGTGTCGCCAGCGCTGCGCGCGTATTGCGCGGCGCCGGTGAGCGCCCATTTGTCGGTGGCCGTCAGCTTGATGACGTCGGCGCCGAGCGAGGCGGTCTTGGCATCCGTGTTGCCGGTGGCGACGCTGGCGCCGGCCGTGAACAACGAGCGCCACTGGCCGTCGGGCTTCTGCGTGACCTGGGCCTGCGCGAGCAGCGGGACGGCGGCGGCGATGGCCAGCGTGGCACGGCGGACGAGAGGGCGGAACTGCATCGGGAAAGACTCCGGAAAAGGCGACGGGGCGCACTGGCAGGCTTCGCGCCCGCGCGAGTGTCGGCATGCAAGAAATGTGTCGGCGCCGGAAATGCAAAAAGCCGCCCGGAGGCGGCTTTCGTCAGTCGGAGCGCGGGCCCCGTCCGATCAGCGCAGCTTGATTTCCTTGTACAGGACGTGCTTGCGCGCCTTCGGATCGAACTTCATGAATTCGAGCTTTTCGGGCGTCGTCTTCTTGTTCTTGTTCGTGGTGTAGAAGTGACCCGTCCCAGCGGTCGATTCCAGCTTGATCTTTTCGCGTCCACCCTTGGCAGCCATGGTGTATCTCTCCAGTGATGATTAAAGGGCGCCCTTGGCGCGCAGGTCGGCGAGGACGGCGTCGATGCCGTTCTTGTCGATCAGGCGCAACGCGGCCGTCGAAATGCGCAGGCGGATGAAGCGGTTCTCGCTCTCCACCCAGATGCGGCGGCTCTGCAGGTTCGGCAGGAAGCGGCGCTTCGTACGGTTGTTGGCGTGGGAAACATTGTTTCCCGTCATCGGGTGCTTACCCGTCACTTGACAGACACGAGCCATGAAGCTCTCCTCAATCGGAATCCGGCGCGCCCAGTGCGCATCCGGCTGGAGAGCATGCACATACGCCGAAAGGGCGGCATGACTCCAAGGGAACCGCGGATTCTACTACCGAATCGGGCGTTTGGGTAGCTCGACGAAGTCCGGCGGGTAGGACGGGGTAGGGCGGGTCAGCCGAAGGCGTCACCCGCGATCGGAGGCACCACGACGTGCCAGCGCGGCGGGTTGCAACCCGCCTACTCGAGGGATTCCAGGAAACGCTGGGCGTCCAGCGCGGCCATGCAACCGGTGCCGGCCGAGGTGATGGCCTGGCGGTACACGTGGTCCTGCACGTCGCCGGCGGCGAAGATGCCCGGGATGCTCGTCTGCGTGGCGAAGCCCTCGCTGCCGCCCTTGGTGAGCAGGTAGCCGTCCTTCATCTCCAGGTGGCCCTGGAAGATGTCGGTGTTGGGGTGGTGGCCGATGGCGATGAAGCAGCCCTTGACCACGATGTCGGCGTAGGCCTCGCCCTCGACCGACTTCGTGCGCACGCCCGTGACGCCGGTCTGGTCGCCCAGCACCTCGTGCAGCGTCTGGTCCAGGTGCAGCTGGATCTTGCCTTCGCGGGCCTTGTGCATCAGCTTGTCGATCATCACCGCTTCGGCGCGGAACTTGTTGCGGCGGTGGATCAGGTGCACCTTGCTGGCGATGTTGGACAGGTACAGCGCCTCCTCGACGGCGGTGTTGCCGCCGCCGACCACGGCGACTTCCTCGCCACGGTAGAAGAACCCGTCGCAGGTGGCGCAGCCGCTGACGCCGCGGCCCATGAACGCCTCTTCGGACGGCAGGCCCAGGTACTTGGCCGAGGCGCCGGTGGCCAGGATCAGAGAGTCGCAGGTGTAGACGCCGGAGTCGCCGAACAGCTTGAACGGGCGGCTGCTGAAATCGACCTTGTTGATGTGGTCGAAGACGATCTTCGTGTCGAAACGTTCGGCGTGCGCGAGAAAGCGCGCCATCAGGTCGGGACCCTGCACGCCCGCGACGTCGGCTGGCCAGTTGTCCACCTCGGTGGTGGTCATGAGCTGTCCACCCTGGGCGAGGCCGGTGACCAGCATCGGCTTGAGGTTGGCGCGAGCCGCATACAGGGCGGCGGTGTAGCCGGCGGGGCCGGAGCCCAGGATCAGCACCTTCGCGTGATTGGGGGTGTTCTCAGAGTTACTCATTACGGCTGCGGGCTCGGAAAGTTCGAAATGGACGGCACAATGTCACACGACACGCTGCTTCCGCGATTGTAGGGATGCTGACCGGCCGACGCCGCCAGCAGCGGGGCAGGACTCCTTGTTTCAAGGGAATTGTGAAAGGTTTTTGAATGTCGATGCTCTCGAATCTGGACCTGATCCGACGCGTTCCGCTGTTCTCGATGCTGACGACCGATCAGGCACGCGTGGTGGCCGATGGCGTCGTCAAGCGCCGCTTCCGGCGCGGCGAGCTGGTCGTCGAGCAGGGCAAGAAGAGCAACGCGCTCTTCATCCTGCTCAGCGGCCGTGCCCGCGTCACGACGTCCGATCCGCGTGGCCGCGAGGTGATCCTGGCGGTGCTCAACGCCGGCGACTACGTGGGCGAGATGAGCCTCATCGACAACGAGCCGCATTCGGCCACCGTGCGCTGCGAGCTGCAGTGCGACGTGCTGATCCTGGGCCGCGCGGAGTTCGCGCGCTGCCTGCCCGAGAACTCCAGCCTGTCCTACGCCATCATGCGGGGCCTCGTCACGCGCCTGCGCAGCGCCGACCGCCAGATCGAGTCGCTGGCGCTGCTCGACGTCTACGGCCGCGTGGCCCGCACGCTGCTGGACATGGCCGAGGACGTCGAAGGCGAGAAGGTCATCAAGTCCAAGGTCTCGCGCCAGGACATGGCCAAGATCGTCGGCGCGTCGCGCGAGATGGTCAGCCGCGTGATGAAGGACCTGGAAGAACGCGGCATCATCGAGACCCAGGAAGACGGATCCCTGAAGATCCAGAACCGCAAGTCGTGAAGATCCGGCCCTGACGCCGGGAAAGAGAAGTTGATTTGAGTCTGGCGTTGCCGAAGTTCTCGGCCTTTTCCCGTGCGACCACCGACACCGCGTCGCCGCCCGCGCCGCGCTCGGTGTGGAGGCAACGCGTGGCCGCCCTCGTCGGGCTGGTCGCGTGGACCGGCGTGGCGCTGTCCCTGGCCACGCACCACCTGAGCGACGCCGCCTTCACCACCTCGGGCGACGGCGGCCCCACCCTGAACCTGCTCGGGCGCCCGGGCGCCCTCGTGTCGGACATCGGCCTGCTGATGCTCGGCGCCTCCGTGTCGTGGCTGCCGCTGGTGGGCCTGCTGCAGGCGCTGCGCAGCCTCGCGCGCGGGTCGCGCGCGCTGGCGGGCGTGGGCCACGCCGACGACGAGCCGCCCGCGCCGCGCTTCCCGCGCCTGCGCTTCTGGGGCGGACTCGCCCTCCTGCTGGCCGCGTCGACCGCGCTCGAATGGACGCGGCTGTACACGTACGAGCCGCGCGTTCCCGGCGGCCATTCGGGCGGCATCCTGGGCTTCTTCCTGGGCCCCTGGTCCATGCACCACCTGGGCTTCCTCGGCTCGGGCGTGCTGTGGATCGCCGCGCTGGTGCTGGGCATGTCGGGCGCGCTGAGCTTCTCGTGGGTGCGCCTGGCCGACGGCATCGGCGGCTGGATCGACGGCCGCCGCGCGCACCGCGCGGTCGCGCGCGAGCGGGCCGAGGACGAACGCATCGGCGAGATCGCGCTGCGCGAGCGCGAGCAGCAGGCCGACGACATCCGCATCGACGACGTGCTGCACGCGCCGATCGTCATCGAGCCCGAGATCGTGCAGGTGGTCGAGAGCAAGCGCGTCGCGCGCGAGCGCCAGAAGCCGCTGTTCGTCGAGATCCACGACGGCAAGCTGCCGCAGGTCGACCTGCTCGACGCCGCGCCCACGCGCCTGGAGCCCACGGTCACGCCCGAGTCGCTGGAGATGACCAGCCGCATGATCGAGAAGAAGCTGGGCGACTTCGGCGTGGAGGTGCGCGTGGTCGCGGCCGCGCCGGGCCCGGTCATCACGCGCTACGAGATCGAGCCTGCAA
>Ga0209677_101484_pt1 | contig 10084 bp, 1 predicted proteins | sample AraplaCvi_mCL_r2_2_FD_184285 | JGI IMG/M metagenome (GOLD analysis project Ga0209677, IMG submission 184285) | Arabidopsis root microbial communities from North Carolina, USA - plate scrape CL_Cvi_mCL_r2 (SPAdes) (version 2) | ecosystem: Host-associated > Plants > Roots > Endosphere | place: USA... | reverse complement strand
CGGCAGCTCCTGCCCGCGGTGTACCCGGGTTGGCGGCTCGCATCGCTTGGCGGGCCGCTTGAGCCCCACGCTCACTGGGCCGCGGCGAAGGCAGCGGTACCGCCCCTAACGGAGGTATGCGGTTCGACGGGCCAAGCGCCGGTCGCCGGGCATCGTCCAAGACAGGTTTTCCGCCTGGCGCCGGCGGCAGGGATGGTGGGGTCGTTTGCGTTTGCGGGTCTGCAGATGGGGCCGCCGATTCATAGCTTGGCCCGCCGATGATCCAGGGCACCGCGGCCACAGCGGGGGCCGTGGTGATCGTCACTCCTGCGGTCGGGTCAGGCGGGATGGGCCGCGCGGAAGGCGGCAATGCGCCTGTCGAATTCGCCACCTCACCGGGCTTGGCATATGCCTGGTGGAGCTGCTCAGCTTCCTTGGAAAGCAGAGGAGCGGCTGCGACGGGCATCGCCGGCTTTGCAGGAAATGGGGGCGCCAGAGCTGGTAGATCATGATCGCCAATAGCGCTATTAGGGACAGCCAGGCGCCGAGACTCCGGGGTCGAAGCGCTGAGGAAATAGTTCGGCACCGGCAACAGTGGGCCGAAGGCCAAGCCCGGATCGGAGAAGTTCAAAGGCGCGCGTTCGACATATTCCCGTTCGTCCGGCAGCGGAGCCGGAACATCACACTCCATTCTGGTAAAACTGGAAGGCGGCACAACCGCCGTCCCTGCGCGCGTCAGCCATCGCTGAGCATCAGCCAGATGCGGACCATGCGGATACCGCTCCAAATACGTCCAATACGCGTTCGCCGTGTTTTTCTGAGTGCTCCGATGCCAAGTGAGGACCTCGCGCCGCGCCGCAAGCAAAGCGCGTACACGGCTTGTCATCGGATCTTTCCAGTATTCCGCAAGAAATTCGGAATACCCGTCGAAAGTGTCGCGGGTCAGTGCGGTAAAATAGGCGTCGCTCGCCGAGAGTGTGCGCATCGGCCGCGTTCGGAAACTGCGGATCAACTCGGGGGTGTCGGTCCGCTGGGGCGCGTCCGAAGGACCCTCCGCGAACACGAAGGAATTCTCCAGCTTGGCGTTTTGCCACGGCACTTGGCCGCCGTTTGTCGCTTCGTTGACTCTCAGTCTGACGCGGGCAAAGAGGTCTCCCGGAGCCAGCCCGTCCTGATGAAGCATCTCGGCGAGGGCGACGGCGTAAGCACCGAAGCCTGCATTGCCATCGGAAGCGATGGTACCGGGCGCGGCACTGAGCGCGACGAGAAAATTGGTTTCTGGTTCGGCCCAGGCGAAGCCGCCCGCCAATGGCCCGTCAGCGATCGAGAACGGATTCTTCCGCGCGGCATCCAAAATGACAAACGCAGCTTTTGGACCGAGCTCGGCCAGCGATCTGTTGAGACCCGTCAGTTGAACGGCGTCGCGGCGGATGTCGGACGTCTGGGTGGGAACGGCGTCGACCGGAAGCAAGTAGTTGTCGCCCTCGAGCTGCAGCCCAAGACCGGCAAAGTAGACCACGATGACACTGCCGGGTCCTGACGCTCGGACCTTGTTGCGAAACTCATCAAAGGCCTGCCGCAGACCTTGGGTATCGAGGTCGCGGCTGCCGGTCACATCGAAGCCTTGCATCCGCAAGGTCTGCGCGACCAGAGCGGCGTCATTGGCTGGCGTAGCCAAAGCCCCTGCCTTGTATGTGGCATTCCCGATAACCAGCGCCAGCCGGCTTTCTGACACGCTCGCAGCGGCGGCTGCAACGGGACCAAGCAGAAGCAACAGCGCGAAAAAGCTTCGCAGAATACGAAATATCATCACTATAGCCTTAAAGCGGCCTGAGCAGGCTGGGCGCATGGCCAAAGGCCGTTGCGCCCGATACCTATATTCTACCTGCCGCCCGCCCCGCGCTCAATCAGGAGCGTTTTCAGACGTTGGCGTGCTGCTGCGGCGGAATTACCGCCAGATGGGCCAGGCTCGACAACTGGTCCAGGCCGAGCAGCGAACCGTGTTCGGTGTTGGACGACGTGCTGGCGAAATCGGAAGCCATGTACTGCGAGAACAGAGCGATCTGTTGATCCAGGCTGCTGACCTGCGCCGAGGCTATCGGAGGATCGACGACCGAAGTACCGCCATGCCCGTCGCTCGAAGCCGTGAAATTCGCCAGCGAGTAGCTGCCCAGCAGCGCCACATGCGCAGTGTGCGTCCCGTCGCTCACCGTCAGTGTGCCCGGAGAATTGTTGCCTGAATAGGCGAGCGACGCATTGCTTCCTGCAACGATGTCCTTGAAATCGATAACATCGGTGGTGGTGAGCTGGCCGCCGATCGTCCCATGAAACTGGTCAGAGTGGTCGATGATGAGCGTGCCGGCGGCGCCGCCGAACACGATCTCGCCGGAGAAGCTCCCGGTCAGCTCCATCGTTTGCCCGTTCGGGATGGTAATGATGCCATCGCCGTTGAGATCTTGCTGAAAAGTCAGCTCCATCGACAGCAACGCCGAGCTGTTAGAAGCGGCGTTGGAGACCAGGGAGCTGACGTAATTCCCGCTGCTGTCGACGTTCCAGACCGTGTACAGGCCGGTCGACGTATTCTTCATCGCCACGTCGTAGCCGGTGGAGGTCTGGATGGCGCCAATGAAGCTCGCATTGGCAAACTGGCCATCCGAGACCAGCGCTCCGCTATACTTGAGCGAAGGTCCCGAACCATTGGTGTAGAGATAGTAGTTGTCGGCGATCTTCAGCAGGTCGGTCGTGCCGTTCCGCTGGACCAGCGAAGCCGTCACGCCGACGGTACCGTCCTTGTTGAAGTCCAGGCCAAAGACCGATTCCATCGACTCGGCCGTGAAGCTGCTACCGGCAACCCAACCCGAAATATTGGAGGTGTAGTTGCCGGCGTTGTCGGTCGTCCAGAACGTGTAGTTGTTGGTACCCGCCATCTGGAAAGCGACGTCGTAGCCGGTGGACGTCTGCACGGCGGCGACGACGTTGATATTGCCGAACTGGCCCTGGGTGACCGGTGACCCGGCGTATTTGAGCGAAGGTCCCGAACCATTGACGTAGATGTAATATTGATCGGCAATCTGCAGCAGGTTCGTCGACTTGGCGGTCTGCACCAGCGAAGAGGTCACGCCGACGGTGCCGTCACCGTTGAGATCCTGGCCGAAGGTGGCTTCCATCAACTCCGACGTGAGGCTGCTTCCGCTGACCAGTCCGGTCAGGTTGGCAACGTAGTTGCCGTTGGCATCAGTCTTCCAAAACGCGAAATTATTCGTGCCCGTCTGCTTGAAGGCGACATCGAAGCCGGTGGACGTTTGCACCGCCCCGACGATGGAGACGTTGCCGAACTGCCCCTGAGTAACCGGCGACCCTGCGTATTTGAGCTCCGGTCCAGATCCTTTGACGTAAAGATAGTAGTTTTCGGCGATTTGCAGCAGGGCGGTCGATCCATTGGCCTGGATCAGCGACGACGTCACGCCGGTCGTGCCGTCGCCGTTGATGTCCTGCCGCAAGACGGCCTCGAACGACTCGAGGCTGAAGCTCGTGGCGGACACGCCGGTGGCCAGATCCTTGACGTAGTTCCCGCTGCTGTCGACGGTCCAGACGTTGTAGAGGCCGGTCGACGTGTTCTTCCAAACCACGTCGTAGCCGCCGCTGACCGCCTCGGCTCCAAGTATCGTCCAGTTGCTTCCAAGCTGACCGACTGTCAAAACAGCTCCGCCAACCTTCAGCTGAGGGCCAGTGCCGCCGTTCGCAGGATCGAGATAGTAGGTATGTGCGGCTTGGACCAAGTCCGTCGCGCCAGCCGCCTCGATGGTGCTGGGCTGGTCCACCGACAGGCCTGAGAAAGTAACCGCGGTCCCCGTCAGATTGGCGTTATTGCCCGCTCCATCCTTGATTGTTGTGCCGCTGGGCAGATTAAGTTGGCTGATAGCGAGCGCAGAAACATCACTGTCGCTTGCACCCACTGTGTAGCTGAAGGTCAGCGTGTTTGTGCCGGAGCCGCCGCTGTAGGTCGCCTTGCCACCGTTGTTGAGCGTCAAGGTCGGCGTGCCGCCGGCCACCGTGACCGCCTCGCTCATTTTCACCGTCAGCGTCACCACGTTACCCGCCGCGACGCTGCCTGCACCGCTGGTGATCCCGGACCCGGTCGCGACCACGGACGAAACCGTCGGTGCCGACGTGTCGACCTGCAGAGTCCCTGTGGGATTGGTAACCGCACCGCTCAACGCAGCACTGTTGCCGGCGCCGTCCTTGACCGTCGCCCCATTGAGGTTGACCGCGCTCACCGTGAGATCGGAGGTGTTCTGGCCAGGCGCCACCGTGTAGCTGAAGGTCAGCGCCGACGTGCCGGAGCCACTGGTATAGGTGGCCGTGCCGCCGTCGTTGAGCGTCAGCGTCGGCGTGCCGCCTGCCACTGTCACTGCCTCGCTCAGGTTCACCGTCAGCGTCACCACGCTGCCGGCACCGAGATCGCCGCTGCCCGAGGTAATTCCCGTCCCCGAGGCCGCTACCGAAGACACCGTCGGTGTGGTGGCGTCGATCTGGAGCGTTCCGGAGGGGTTGGTCACCGCCCCGGTCAGGATGGCGCTGTTGCCTGCGCCATCCTTGACTGTCGCACCATTGAGGCTCACGCCAGTCACGGCCAGGTCGGATGTGGTCTGGCCGGCCGCTACCGTGTAGGTGAAGGTCAGCGTCGATGTGCCGGAGCCGCCGCTATAGGTCGCCGTGGCGCCATCGTTGAGCGTCAGCGTCGGCGTGCCGCCGGCCACCGTCACCGCCTCGCTCAGGTTCACAGTCAGCGTCACGACGCTGCCGGCGCCAAGATCGCCGCTGCCTGAGGTGATGCCTGTTCCTGAGGTCGCCACCGACGATACGGTTGGCGCGGTGCCATCGATCTGCAGCGTGCCCGAGGGGTTGGTGACCGCCCCGGTCAGGGTGGCGCTGTTGCCCGCGCCATCCTTCACCGTCGCGCCATTGAGGCTGACCGCCGTCACCGCCAGGTCGGAGGTGTTCTGGCCTGCCGCCACCGTGTAACTGAAGGTCAGCGCTGACGTGCCGGAGCCGCCGGTATAGGTGGCTGTGCCGCCGTCATTAAGCGTCAGGGTCGGCGTGCCGCCGGCCACCGTCACTGCCTCGCTCAGATTCACTGTCAGCGTCACCACGCTGCCGGCGCCAAGATCGCCGCTGCCAGACGTGATCCCCGTCCCCGAGGCCGCCACCGACGACACCGTCGGCGCCGTCGTGTCGATCTGCAGCGTTCCGGAGGGGTTGGCGACCGCCCCGGTCAGGGTTGCGCTGTTGCCGGCGCCGTCCGCGACCGATGCGCCGTTGAGACTGAGTGCCGTCACCGCCAAATCGGACGTATTCTGGCCCGCCGCAACCGTGTAGCTGAAGGTCAGCGCTGACGTGCCGGAGCCGCCGCTATAGGTCGCCGTGGCGCCGTTGTTGAGCGTCAGGGTCGGCGTGCCGCCAGCGACCGTCACCGCCTCGCTCAGGTTCACCGTCAGCGTCACCACGCTGCCAGCGCCAAGGTCGCCACTGCCGGACGTGATTCCCGCACCCGAGGCCGCCACCGACGACACCGTCGGCGCCGTGGTGTCGATCTGCAGCGTTCCCGAAGGGTTGGTGACCGCGCCCGTCAGAGTGGCGCTGGTGCCGGTGCTGTCCTTGACCGTCGCACCATTGAGGTTGAGCGCCGTCACCGTCAGATCGGACGTGTTCTGGCCGGCCGCCACTGTGTAGCTGAAGGTCAGCGCCGACGTGCCGGAGCCGCCGCTATAGGTCGCCGTGCCGCCGTCGTTGAGCGTCAGGGTCGGCGTGCCGCCTGCCACCGTCACCACGTCGCTCAGGTTCACCGTCAGCGTCACCACGCTGCCGGCACCAAGGTCGCCGCTGCCGGACGTAATTCCAGTGCCCGAGGCCGCGACCGAGGAGACCGCCAGGACGGTGGCGCTGATCTGCAGGGTTCCGGAAGGATTGACCATGGCCCCCGCGAGATTCGCGGCGTTGCCTGCGCCGTCCTGCACCGCGGCGCCGTTGAGATTCACACCGGTCACTGCAAGATCGGAGGTGGTCTGCCCGGCCGCCACCGTATAGCTGAACGTCAGCGCCGACGTTCCCGAGCCGCCGGTATAGGTCGCGACGGCCCCGTTGTTCAGTACCAGCGTCGGCGTACCGCCGCTGACCGTGACCGCCTCGCTCAAATTGACGGTCAGGCTCACCACGCCGCCGATTCCGATCGTGCCCGATCCCGCCGAGATGCCGGAGCCGGACGCCACAACCGACGCGACGGACGGTGCGGTGGTGTCGATCTGCAGAGTCCCTGTGGGATTGGTCACCGCGGCCGAGAGATCGGCAGTGTTGCCGGCGCCGTCCCTCACCGCGGCGCCATTGAGGTTGACTGCCGTCACCGTGAGGTCGGAGGTGTTCTGGCCCGCCGCCACCGTGTAGCTGAACGTCAGCGTCGACGTCCCCGAGCCCCCGGTGTAGGTGGCGGTGCCGCCGTCATTCAGGGTCAAGGTCGGAGTACCACCGGTGACCGTCACCGCCTCGCTTGCATTGACGGTCAGCGTCACAACCTTGCCGGCGGCAAGGTCGCCGCTGCCCGACGTGATGCCGGTGCCGGACGGCACGACCGACGCGACCGTCGGCGAGACGGTGTCGATCTGCAAGGTACCAGACGGACTGGTCACCACGCCTGACAGATCAGCCGCGCTGCCGGACGCGTCCGTCAGAGCGCCGCCATTGAGCGTGAAGGCCGTTACCGCGAGGTCGGAGGTATTCTGGCCTGCGGCCACCGTGTAGCTGAATGTCAGCGTGCCGGTGCCCGAGCCGCCGACATAGGTTGCGGTGCCGCCGTCATTGAGCGTCAGCGTCGGCGGCCCACCGGCAACCGTCACAGTGCCGCTCATGTTGACGGTCAGCGTGACCACGCTGCCCGCGCCGAGATCGCCCGATCCCGACGTGATCCCGGTTCCGGAAGCTACGATCGACGAGACGCCGACCGAGGCGCCTCCGATCAGCAGGGTATCGACCGCCGACTTGCCGGATGTGCCGGACGAGCTGGTCCCTGTGGCCGACAATCTGTGAGCGCCGCCTGACAACGCGCCTGTCGTGAAAGACCAGGTGCTGTCGCTGTTGACGGTAGCGGTGCCGAGCGCAGTGGTGCCGTCATACACCGTGACCTTGGTGACGCCTGAACTCACCGTGCCGTAGAGCGTGACGGCGTTTCCGGTGAGCGCATTGCCGGTGATCGTCGGCGAAGCCGGCACCTTCACGGTCGCGCCGAACCCAGACCCGTTCTCGGTCCCGATCGCGCTGACGTCGCCGAGCGAATTGACGTTATAGGCCTGGATCGAATTCCACGTGCCGTAATCGAAAGAGGGGCTTGTGAACGTCCAGTGGCCGGTGCTGTCCACGGCGGCGCTGCCGAGCGGCGAGCCGTACGACGTCATGAAATAGACGGTCGTGTTGGCGCCCGCCGTGCCGGTGAAGGTGAAGGTCCCATCACTGTTGGCGACGGGGTCGCCGAACGCGGGCGTCTTGACGGCCTGGGTATCGATGGTGACGCCGGGGAATTGAACGGCCGCGCCGGTGAGGATGGCGGCATTGCCGCTGGTGTCCGTGATGGCCGCCCCGCTCGGCAGGGTCATGCCGGTGATCGCCAGACCCCTGAGCGTCGTGTCGGTCGCGCCCACGACATAGGTGAAGGTCAGCGTGCTCGAGCCCGAACCGCTCTTGTAGACCGCGGTGCCGCCGTCATTGAGGCTCAGCGTCGGCGTCCCGGTGACGGTCACAGCCGAGTTCATTGTGAGCGTGAAGGTGATGGTCTGGCCGACCAGCGCCTCCCCGCTTGCGGCTGATATCGCGACGTTCTTGATGATCGGACCGGTGAAAGCGCTGATCGTCGCGGCCGCAGCCGACGAGGACCCGCTGGTATTTCCGGCACTGTCAGTCGCGGTCGCCGTGATGTTGTGGGCGCCGGTCGAGAGTGCGCCGGTCTCGTAGAACCATGCGCCTGTGGAAGCGACCGTTACCGTGCCGAGCTTCGTTGATCCGTCATACAAGGTCAGCGTGCTGTTGGCCTGAGCGGTGCCGCTCAGCATCACCTGGTTGCCGTTGACATTGTTGGTGAGGATCAGCGGCGAGCCGGGAGCTGCCGTGACCGTGGTGTTGGAGTAGTTGACGGTGATGGTCTGGTTGCTCGACCAGCCTTCGTAGATGCCCTCTTTCCAGTATACGCCGCCGCCATAGCCGACCGGGCCGTGATAGTCGACGACTTGCGTGCCGTTGATCCAGACTTCCACGAAGCCGCTGGAGTTGTTCTGAAAGCTCGCCTCGACCTGCACGTCGTAGTACTGGCCGCGAACGATCGGCGCCGACGAAACCCACATGAAGCCATTGAGAGGGTCCCCGGCCGGGGTCGCCTCCGTCCATGACGTCTGTCCGGGCAGCGCATAGAGAACCTGGATGGCCAGGTAGTCGCCTTCTCCCTGCCCATTCGCTCCGGTCAGGTGGAACGCGAGCGGGGGACTGCCCTCCGACATCGCCTGATAGGTGGCGTTGTTGTCGTCGGCATGGAATTGGCCGAGAATCTGCCAGGCAAGGCTGTTGCTCGTGTCGTTGAAGCCCGGAAGGACGTCGAACTGATATGACAGATTGATGGTCTGATTGGCTGCAAAGACCGTACCGCCGCTGATCTCGCTGCGGTGGCTCGCATTGTCCGCCCACAGATCGTTGGGACGGAGCTGGAATTGCAGCGTGTGGCTATCGAGCTGGGTAATCGCCCAAGGCGCATTGCCGTTGGTGTTGGCATTCTCGACGTAATAGGGCTGACCACCGACGTAGATCGGCGACGACCATTGGTCCGTCAGGGGCGAGAAATTGCTGATATCGGCCGCGACAGTCAGCGTCACGGCCGCCGAGGCCGAACTGACGGTCGACCCGGCGGCGGTCGCGGTCGCCGTGAAGCTGTGATTGCTGTCGGTCAGCGGTTTCGTTTGGAACGTCCAGACTCCGCTGCTGTTCGCGGTGGCAGTGCCGATCTGGGTCGAGCCGTCATAAATGACGATCGAACTGTACGGCACGGCGGTACCGACCAGAGTCAGTTCGTCGGAATAGCTCGTCGAGCCATCATTATCGAGGGCGAGATCGTCAGGAGATACCGTAAGAATGACCGGCGATGGAGTTTTCGCCATTAATCGATCCTCTCATGGTCTGCAGACAGTCGTGCAAGGCCAGCCGATAGATCACGCTCGTCAGGCAATTCAGGAGCCAATGGGCAAAGTATTCGCCTTTTCCAAAAAAAGGGTTCCAAAAGGGGATCTATTTTTAAATGAGGGTCGAATTTTAAATGAGGGTCGATGAATAAAGGCCGCGAATCGTTTGGCCGCCGCGTGCCGGCAAGCCGCCTCCCGATTGCGCCGCAGGTGACTGCCGCGCTCAGCCTTATTTCCGTCAAAGGCAACAAACCGTCCCCCGAGCTCTCAGACGTTTTACGCTCGCCGCAACCCCACAGCTCACTCAGTGATCGCCCCTCGCCCCCGGGGAGCAGACAAACAAAATTCCAACATGGTTAACTGAAGGTCGCTGGAGTAGGTGCCCGGGTTGTTCAAAATGTGGCACGAGGCGGGTTAAACCGCCGCACTCCCCACCCTATCTGGCCCGGAATAAGCAGGAAATCCGGCAGGCCGGGAAAACCCTGGAAAAGCTCAACAAAAATGCATTGATGGCGCGATAGCCTATGCCGCGGGGCGCAGCTTGATGGGCGGCGGCACTCCCGTGCCTACCTCATGCGAACGTTCCTCCTTCGTTCGAAGTAGGGCCCGGCCTGATCGACGGGGGAGACCGAACGGTTCGAAAATCGATGGGAGTTAAATTGACGGTAGAAATCCGGGTGCGACGTCCCGGCTGCCCGATGATCCTCCTGCCGGATGCGGCGGAGCGAGCTTGTTCGCGTTCAGAGTGATCCTGCCTGCGCGCGATATTGATAAGGCTGTTTCTTGGGACCCGACGAAAACAACAGGCCAAGCGCGATCGAGGTGAGCACCGTGCTCAGGTTCTTGGCCATGAAATTGCTCTCGGTGTAGTTGGCAATCAGAACGATCGACCACAT
>Ga0209677_101483_pt1 | contig 10087 bp, 11 predicted proteins | sample AraplaCvi_mCL_r2_2_FD_184285 | JGI IMG/M metagenome (GOLD analysis project Ga0209677, IMG submission 184285) | Arabidopsis root microbial communities from North Carolina, USA - plate scrape CL_Cvi_mCL_r2 (SPAdes) (version 2) | ecosystem: Host-associated > Plants > Roots > Endosphere | place: USA... | reverse complement strand
AATTTCATCTCCAACGCGATCAAATACACCCAGCAGGGACGCGTGCTGGTCGGCTGCCGGCGGCATGGCCGCTCGCTCAGGATCGGCGTCTACGACACCGGCGTCGGCATCCCGCCGCAGAAGCGCGGCGAGATCTTCAAGGAATTCCATCGCCTCGAACAGGGCGCGCGGATCGCCCGCGGCCTCGGCCTCGGCCTGTCGATCGTCGAGCGCATCGCGCGCGTGCTCAATCATGGGATTGCGCTCGAATCCAAGCCGGCCGGCGGCTCGGTGTTCTCGGTGACGGTGCCGGTGGCCAAGGCGATCAACCACACCGCGGCGGTGACCAGCGCGACGCCGCTCGCCAAGACCCCGATCTCAGGCGCGCGGATCGTCTGCATCGAGAACGATCCGGCGATCCTCGACGGCATGAAGACGCTGCTCACCCACTGGAATGCGGAGGTCATCGCCGTCGCCGATCCGGAATCCGCAATGGAGGCGATCGAAGCCGCCGGCAGCACGATCACCGGGCTTCTGGTCGACTATCATCTCGACCGCGGCACCGGCATCGCCGCGATCCGCGACATCCGCCGCCGCTTCGGCGAGGCGATCCCCGCGATCCTGATCACCGCCGATCGCAGTCCGCATGTGCGCGCCGCCGCGCGTGAGGAGAACATCGCGGTGCTCAACAAGCCGGTGAAGCCGGCCTCGCTCCGAGCCCTGCTTGGGCAGTGGCGTATCCAACAGATGGTCGCCGCGGAGTGATGAAATGACCACGTCATTCCGGGGCGACGCCTCAGCGTCGAACCCGGAATCTCGAGATTCCGGGTTCGGCTCTATGAGCCGCCCCGGAATGACGCGCGTTGCGCGTCACTTCCCCGTCGGCGTGTCCTGGCGCCAGGCCGAGCCCGCGATCTTGGCCGCTGCGATCACCGCCTGCGTCCGGCTCTCGACCCCGAGCTTCTGCAGGATCGCCGAGACATGCGCCTTGATGGTGGCCTCGGAGACGCCGAGCTCGTAGGCAATCTGCTTGTTGAGCAGCCCTTCCGACAGCATCATCAACACCCGCACCTGCTGCGGGGTCAGCGTCACCAGCCGGTCGCGCAGCTTGGTCATGTCAGGATCGGCAGCCGCGTTGAGGTCAGTGTCCGGTGGAACCCAGATCTCGCCTTCCATCACCTTCAGAATCGCATCGCGCAAGGTATCGACACCGAACCGCTTCGGGATGAAGCCCGAGGCGCCGAAATCGAGCGAGCGGCGGATCGTGGCTGCATCGTCGCTGGCCGACACGATCACGACCGGCACCGCCGGATATTGCGCGCGCAAATAGATCAGGCCCGAGAAGCCGGAAATGCCGGGCATGGTCAGGTCGAGCAGGATCAGGTCGACCTCGGCATCCTTCTCCAGCAGCGTGGTCAGGTCCTCGAACGAGCCAGCCTCGTCGATCACGGCCGAGTTCACGACACTGGCCACCGCCTGCCGTAACGCATTGCGGAACAGCGGATGATCATCGGCGATGACGAGACGAGTGTTGGCAGCCGCCATTCTTCGATTTCTTAACAACCGCAGTCTTACAGAGATTCCAAAAACCCACCCGTCGCGCGAAGGCGCGCCGGGTGGTTTTCCGAAATACTCCTCCGGCGCGAGGTCGCATGCAAGCGGGCAATTCCAGCTGATGAGCAAAGCAGTTAATCGGCATTCTTGTGCATCGCAACACGATAACGGAAGGAGGGACGGGTGTTGGCCGCGGGATGCTCTCGACCGTCATTCCCCACAGCCTTCTCGGACGAGGGCCGAAAGTCTTATTGGGGCCGGTTTCACCCGAATGTTACTTTGTTTGCCGAGGCCACGTGACGTGAGGCCGGCTTTTTGCGGCCGCACGGCGGAGGCGAGCCTTCAAAGACCAACGATCTTGGGGAGTGGATGCCGATGACAATGGCAGCGACAGCAGGCGGTACCTACCGCACGGGCGGGATGACGGCGGAGGAGCGGAAGGTGATCTTCGCCTCCTCGCTCGGCACCGTATTCGAGTGGTACGATTTCTACATCTACGGCACGCTCGGCGTGTTCCTGGCGAAGTACTTCTTCTCGACCGTTCCTCCGAATGTCGCCTTCATCTTCACGCTGCTCGCCTTCGCGGCTGGCTTTGCGGTCAGGCCGTTCGGTGCGCTGATCTTCGGCCGTCTCGGCGACATGATCGGGCGCAAATACACCTTCCTGATCACCATGTCGCTGATGGGCGTCGGCACCTTCTTCATTGGCATGCTGCCGGGCTATGCAAGCTGGGGCATTGCGGCGCCGATCGTGCTGATCCTGCTGCGCCTGATCCAGGGCCTGGCGCTCGGCGGCGAATATGGCGGCGCGGCGACCTATGTCGCCGAGCACGCGCCGCAAAACAAGCGCGGCTACTATACCTCCTGGATCCAGACCACGGCGACGCTCGGCCTGTTCCTGGCGCTGCTCCTGATCCTCGGCATCCGCAGCTGGATGGGCGAAGAGTCCTTCGGTGACTGGGGCTGGCGCATTCCGTTCCTGCTTTCGGGCATCCTGCTCCTCGTCTCGATCTGGATCCGGCTGACGCTGAACGAATCGCCGGTATTCCAGCGCATGAAGGAGGAGGGCAAGACCTCCAAGCGTCCGCTGAGCGAGGCTTTCGGCGAGTGGTCGAACGCCAAGATCGCGATCCTGGCGCTGCTCGGGGCAACCGCGGGCGAAGCCGTGGTGTGGTACGGCGGCCAGTTCTACGCGCTGTTCTTCCTGACCCAGACCATCAAGGTACCGGGTGTGCCCGCCCAGATCATGATCGTGGTCGCGCTGGCGCTCGCCACGCCCGGCTTCATCATCTTCGGCTGGCTTTCGGACAAGATCGGCCGCAAGCCGATCATCCTGGCAGGCTTCCTGCTCGCGGCGGTGACCTACTTCCCGATCTTCAAGGGCATCACCCACTTCGCCAATCCGAAGCTCGAAGCCGCGCTCGCCTCTTCGCCGGTGATCGTCGTCGCCGACCCGAACGAGTGCTCCTTCCAGTTCAAGGCGACCGGCGCCGAGAAGTTCACGACAAGCTGCGACGTGGCCAAGTCCGCGCTGGTCAACCTGTCGGTGAACTACAAGACCGAGGCGGCGCCGGCCGGCACCAAGGCGCAGGTCAAGGTCGGTGACCAGGTTCTGGACACCGCCAGCCCCGACTTCGCCAAGGCACTGCCCGCGGCTATCAAGGCCCATGGCTATCCGGCCTCGGCCGACCCGGCCGAGATCAACTACGTCATGACCACGGTGCTGCTGTGGATCCTCGTCGTCTACGTGACGCTGGTCTATGCCCCGATCGCGGCCTGGCTGGTCGAGCTGTTCCCGAGCCGCATTCGCTACAGCGGCATGTCGCTGCCCTACCATATCGGCAACGGCTGGTTCGGCGGCTTCCTGCCGGCCACCGTGTTCGCGATCGCGGCGGCCACCGGCGACATCTACGCCGGCCTCTGGTACCCGATCGGCGTCGCGGCAATGAGTCTCGTCATCGGCTTCCTGTTCCTGCCGGAGACCAAGGACGTCGATATCACGCAGACCTAAACCGCCACGCGCTCAAGTTTCAACATGCCGGACGGCCGCGGATTTGCTCCGCGGCCGTTCTGCTTTCCGCGCCGTCACGCAGCGCCGATGAACTGCAGCACGACCTCGCGGCCATGCGGCCGGGCACGATGCTCGATCAGATAGACCGCCTGCCAGGTGCCGAGCATCATCCTGCCGTCGCGCACCGGGATCTGCAGCGAGGTCGCGGTCAGCATGGTCTTGATGTGCGCAGGCATGTCGTCCGGCCCTTCGGTGTCGTGGACCCAGCCGGCGTTCTCCGGCGCCAGCCGCGACAGCGCAGTGGTGAGATCATGCAGCACGCTGGGATCGGCGTTCTCCATGATCGTCAGCGACGCCGAGGTATGGCGGATGAAGACCGTGACCGCGCCTTCCCTGGCATTGGCCTGACCGAGGAAAGCCGCGACCTCCCGCGTCAGATCGACGAAGCCGCGGCCCGAGGTGCGCACGGTCAACACCGAGGTGACGACGGTGTCGATGACGACGGTCGACGGCGCGCTGCGGGATACGGGTCCTGTCGACATCCTCAGATCTTCCCCGACATGTCCTTCTGCACGCGATTGGCCATGTCGATCAGCCGCCGCCAAGCTTGCTCGACGAACGTCATCACGCGGTCCATGTCCTGATCGCTCGGCAGCGGAATCTCGATCTTCCGCGACCCATCAGCCGACTTCGGCTCGACAGGCTTGGGCTCCGCCGGCTTGGACTCTGCGGATTTCGGATCGGCCTTCTGCAACTGGTCCGATTTCGGCATCGCCTGGTCCTTTGGCAACGCCTCGTCGATCTTGCCGGTGACGGTCTGGTCGCGCGAGGCAAGCTGCGCCTTCAGCCGGTCATTCTCGGCTTGCAGCCGGCCGATCTCGGCGTCCATCGCGGCGCGCTCGTCGGGCACCGTATAGCAGGACCACCCCATGCCGTCCGTGTTGCTGCAGGTCGAGATCGCCCCTGTCCTCGTATCGAGCCGGACCACGCCATCCGACGTGGCCGACATCGTGTAGCGGCCATTGTCACCGTCCGGCGCCGGCTGCTCGGCCGCGACCGGCCCGACCATGCAGGCGGCCGCAACGACGGCTGCGGCGAGGCCACGCCGCGGCGGTAACCTTGCGATCGATGTCCATGCGTTCATGACGTTGCTCCCGCCTGGCAAAGCATCCCGATCCGCAGCGATTGCCCTCGAATTTTGTCGCGCGCGTGGTTACGGGGTGGGCTTCCCACTTCCATTGTTGACCTATGGGGAGGACACCGCGATTTCAACGCAAGGGTGCCACATTCGCTCCCTTGCTGACCGCGGCACGCAAATCCAACAGGCCAGATCGCGCGTGGTCCAAGCGTGCGCTGATGCGGCGCGGTAACAGCTGTCGACTGATCCGACGCGAAGCCAAGAATTGCAGTAGAATCAGCAACCTAACTGTTCCACACGCAATCTTGACTTGGCAGGATGCGGTCAGTATGGTCCGCGCGGCTTTAAAGGGCGACGGGGCGCAATTTCCTGCAACCTGCGGCGACGTATCGGTCTTCACATCATGGCGGAAGGCACGGACGAGAGCAGCGGACACGGAAATGGCGAGAAATCGACCGATGAGGCTGCGCTTTCCGCAAGGCTCGGAAGTCTTGATCAGCGGTTGTCCGAACTTCGTGACAGCCGCACCACCAGGACTGACCAACCCGGACCTGGAAGCGGAGACACTGCCGCCAGAGCATCTGCGATGGCGCGGGGCCTTCGGCTTTCCTCCGAGTTGATCGCGGGCGTTCTTGTCGGTGCTGTGCTCGGCTGGGGTTTCGACCGCTTGCTGTCGACATCGCCCTTCGGCTTCATCGTGTTTTTCCTGCTCGGCTTCGCCGCCGGCGTGTTGAACGTGGTGAGGTCTGCAGGGGCGGCTCCGAACCGGACCGGCCGATAAGGACAAGCGGAAGTCCCATCGAGTGAAGTGCAAAGCGCCGGCGTCGCCGGTGAACAATGAGACGCCACGCGGATGATCGATCCGATCGAACAATTCGACCTCAACAAGATCTTCACGATCGGCCATATTGGCAATCATGAGATCGCCTTCACCAATTCCACCGCCTACATGCTGCTGGCGGTCGCGATCATCAGCATCATGATGCTCGGTGCGGGACGTGCGCTGGTGCCGGGGCGATTCCAGTCCGTGGTCGAGCTGTCCTACGAATTCGTCGCTAACACCATCAGAACCAGCGCCGGCTCCGAGGGCATGCGGTTCTTCCCGCTGGTGTTCTCGCTGTTCATGTTCATCTTCGTCTCGAACATCGTCGGCATCATCCCCTTCACCTTCACCGTCGCCAGCCACATCATCGTCACCTTCTCGTTGGCGATCCTGGTGTTCCTGACGGTCATCCTCTACGGCTTCTACAAGAACGGCCTGAAGTTCTTTAAGCTGTTCGTGCCGTCTGGCATTCCGGTGGTGATCCTGCCGCTGGTGGTGCTGATCGAAATCATCTCCTTCTTCTCCCGCCCGATCTCGCACAGCGTCCGTCTGTTCGCCAACATGCTGGCCGGCCACGTCACGCTCAAGGTGTTCGCGAGCTTCGTCATCATGCTCGGCGCGCTCGGCGCCGTCGGCAAGGCCGGCGCCCTGCTGCCACTCGGCTTGGCAGTAGCGCTCACCGCGCTCGAGCTGATGGTCGCGTTCCTGCAAGCCTACGTCTTCACGATCCTCACCTGCATCTATCTCAACGATGCTATCCATCCGGGCCATTGATCCGGCCCAACTTACAACCTCTAAAAGGAGCTTTTCATGGATCCGGTCGCAGCGAAGTACATTGGCGCGGGCATTGCCTGCATCGGCATGGGTGGCGCCGGTGCCGGCATCGGCATCATCTTCGGCAACTATCTGTCGGCTGCGCTGCGCAATCCGTCCGCCGCTCAGGGCCAGTTCGGCAACCTGATCTTCGGTTTCGCGGTGACCGAGGCGCTCGGCATCTTCTCGCTGCTGATCGCGCTGCTCCTGCTGTACGCCGTCTAAGCGCGGCCCGAGCCGGACAGGAGAACGCCCGTGGCTGAAAGTCATGGCGAGGCCGCCAAGGGGTCTGCCAAGGGCACGACCGCCCATACCGAGGCCGAGGGCGGGCACGGTTTCCCTCCGTTCCAGTCGGAAACCTTTCCCTCGCAGATCGTCTCCCTGCTGGTCGCTTTCGTGGCGCTGTACGTGATCGTCTCACGTCTGGCGCTGCCGAAGGTCGGCGGGGTGATCGACGCCCGCCAGAAGGCCATCGACACCGATCTTTCGGACGCGCAACGGCTGAAGGACGAGTCCGAGGCCGCGATGAAGGCGTATGAAAGCGAGCTCGCGACCGCCCGGGCCAGCGCCCAGGCGATCGGAGCCGAGACCCGCGAGAAGCTTGCGGCGGCCTCGGACGCCGAACGCAAGGCCCTGGAACAGAGCCTGGCGACCAAGCTCGCGGAAGCCGAGAAATCCATCGCCGCCACGCGCGCGACCGCGATGAGCAACGTCCGTGGCATTGCCGCGGATGCGGCCAGCGCGATCGTCCAGCAGCTGACCGGCAAAGCTCCGACCGCAAAGGCGCTCAGCGCAGCCGTGGACGCATCCTTGAAGGAAACAGCCTGATGTTCGCTGATCCGGAAACCTGGGTTGCGATCGCCTTTGTCATCCTGCTTGCGGTGTTCGGCTATTTCGGCGTGCATCGGATGCTTCTGACCGCGCTCGACCATCGCGCCGATCGCATCAGGTCCGAGCTCGACGAGGCCAAGCGCCTCAAGGAGGAGGCGGCGAAGGTGCTCGCGGACTACAAGTCCCGCCGTGCCAGCGCCGAGCGCGAAGCGGCCGAGATCGTGACTTCTGCCAAGGCGGAAGCCGAGCGCGTCGCGGCCGAGGCCAAGGCCAAGATGGAAGACTTCGTCACCCGCAGGACCAAGGCCGCCGAGAGCAAGATCGCGCTCGCGGAAGCCCAGGCGCTGGCGGATGTCCGCTCTGCCGCCGCAGAAGCAGCCGTGCAGGCCGCCACAGCCGTGCTGTCGCAGACGGTGAAAGGCAAGCTTGCCGACGACCTCGTGGCCCGGGGCATCAAGGAAGTCCATCAGAAGCTGAACTGAACGGGTCTCACCTACCCTTCAATCAAACCATCTCTCAGAACGGCCGGCGCGACGCCCTCGCGCCGGCTTTTTCTTTCTCTTTAATTCCTTTGTCCTCAATATTGCGCCGGTTGCCTGACCTCCGATCGGGCCCCGCGACTATCGCTTCTTCTTCCCACGCGCTGCCTTCGGCTCCGGACCCAGCGCCTGCGGATCGAAGCCGATGTAGAACACATAGGCATCGGGATTGGAGCCTGGCCCCGGCACCGGATAGACCAGATCCTCGGCGACCAGCGTGAACGGCACGCTGCCTTCCTCGGTCATCTGCACAGTGGTGCGGTAGGCCTTGGTCGCGATCACCTTCTCGTTGACGCCGCCCTGCACCACCGCGACGCGCATCGGAATCTCGACGGTTGCGGGGGCGCCGGCGGCGCCGGCAATCACCCGGCCCTGGATGCCGATCTTGGCGACGATCTGACTGCCCTGGAGATCGCATTCGCGCGCGGTCTTGGTGATGGACGCCTGGAATTTGACATCGTTACCGACCGCCTGCTTGCCGGGCGCCGCCATCGCATAGGTCGAGGCGCCGGCGCGGATGTTGACGGGCGGACAGGTCAGGCCCTCGGTTGGATCGGCCGGCGGGCCACCCGTGGCGGGCGCTGCCGGCTTGTCGTCGTCCGAGCCGCCGCCGAACAGGCTCTTGAAGCGATCGGTCAGCGATTGCGCGGCGGCGGGCGGAGCGAGGCTCGTCGAACCCAGCGCCAGCGAAACCGCGGCCGCAGCCGCAAACCGGATTGCACGTCTCTCACGCATCGGATGTCCTCAAGGCTTGTCATCGCCCCGGCCACCGCGTCTCGCTTTAACAGCGCGATCACGGCGAAGCCGTGGCACTTTCCATCGGTCAAATTGGCGGCGCGGCCCGTGTGGCTGCACGCTGTGAACACAGTTTCGAAATCATTCTACCCGCGAAAATCCTCGTTCAGCAGGCCGTACAGAAAGTGGTCCTGCCAGACCCCGTTGATGCAGAGATAGCGGCGCGCCAGCCCCTCACGGGTGAAGCCGCATTTCTCCAGCACCCGGATCGACGGCGCATTGGTCGGAATGCAGGCCGCCTCCACCCGGTGCAAATTGAGCTCGCCGAACAGGGTCGGCAGCAGCAGCCGCAGCGCCGACGTCATGTAGCCGCGATGCGCATGCGGCTGGCCCATCCAGTAGCCGATGGTGCCCGCCTGCACGATGCCGCGGCGTACATTGGCGAGCGTGATGCCGCCGAGCATGGAGCCGTCGTTCTCGCGGAACACAATGAACGGATAGGAGCGGTCAGCCGCCATGTCCTCGGCATAGCGGCGCAGCCGGCGCCGGAAGCCGGACCGGGTCAGATCGTCGGACGGCCAGATCGGCTCCCATGGCGTCAGATATTCGCGGCTGTAGTCGCGCAACTGCGCCCATTGCACGTAATCGGCCATCTGCGGCGCGCGCAGATATAGTCCATTGCCGCGCGGCGCGAGCGCCGTCGGTCCGCTGGATGGCAAACGAAACAGGGCCACCTGTGATGCTCCCCTGCTCTTCTCAGTTTCCACCGGTGACGGCTCCGGACTCCGTGGCGCCTGCGATCTCGCGCGGCGGCATGGACTCCCGCAGCCTCAATGGAGCTGAGCCTTCGACTTCGACCCGGTCAAACCTTCCGCGAAAGTCACCGCGCTGTCCAGACCCCTGCCGCTGCCGAGCGCGACCACCGCCGGGCGCGAGCGCGCGAGCAGTGTGCGCGCCGCATCGCGGGTGCTCTCGACGCTGACGGCGTCGATCTTGGCGACCATCTCAGCCAAGGTCTGCGGCCGGCCATAGGCCAGGATGTGGCGCGCGAGCTGCTCGGCGCGCGAGGAGCAGCTCTCCAGCGCCATCAGAAGCCCCGCCTTCATCTGCGCCTTGGCGCGCGCGACCTCGGCATCGGTCAGCGTCTCCACCGCGTCACCGATGATGTCGACCACCACCTCCATCATCTCGGGCGCATCAGCCGGATCGGTCCCGGTGTAGAGGCCGAAGAAGCCGGTGTCGCTATAGGGCGCATGGAACGTGTAGACCGAGTAGCACAGGCCGCGATTCTCCCGCACCTCCTGGAACAGGCGGGACGACATCCCGCCGCCCAGGATGTTGGTGAAGACCTGCAGCGAGAACAACGAGGGATCGGCCTGCGGCACGCCTTCCAGCGCCAGTGTCAGGTGCGCCTGCTCGAGATCGCGGTGCACGACCTTCGACCCGCCCTTGCCGAAGGCGGCGGGCAGCGGCTTCGGCGCCGCCGTGCCGTTGAAGCCGCCAAAGCGCTGGGTCACGTCCTCGACGATGCGCGCATGATCGACCGCGCCGGCCGCTGCCACCACCATGTCCGGCCCGCGATAATGCGTCGACAGGTAGCCGCGCAGCTTGTCGCGATCGAAACCCTTCAGCGTCTTGGCGGTGCCGAGCAGCGAGCGGCCCATC
>Ga0209677_101482_pt1 | contig 10093 bp, 8 predicted proteins | sample AraplaCvi_mCL_r2_2_FD_184285 | JGI IMG/M metagenome (GOLD analysis project Ga0209677, IMG submission 184285) | Arabidopsis root microbial communities from North Carolina, USA - plate scrape CL_Cvi_mCL_r2 (SPAdes) (version 2) | ecosystem: Host-associated > Plants > Roots > Endosphere | place: USA... | reverse complement strand
ATTGAGTTTGCCGCGGATCATCCTCTGCTTCACATCAATCTCGTAGGTATCCTCGAGACCAAAGGCGACCTTGATGAGGCGCTTGCGGTCTCGCATCGCGCCATTGCGCTTGCGCCAGAGCACCCGCTGGCGCACGTTAATCATTCGCTTCTCCTGCTGCTTTCCGGAGATCTCGAGAACGGCTTTGCCAGCTATTCCCGGTGGCGTGGACTTATCGAGAGTGAGCATAGGATCAGTGGCCCGGAATGGCAGGGCGAGTCCTTCGTTGGCCGCACGCTGCTGCTGTACTCGGAACAGGGTATTGGCGACGCCCTGCAGTTCATCCGCTATCTCCCGATGGTTGCGGCGAAGGGCGGCACGATCGTGCTGCAGGTCCAGCCAGCCCTCGTGTCGCTCTTGCGCGGGCTTCAAGGCATGTCGGTCGTTCCTCGTGGCGCGACGCCGCCACCGTTCGACCTCCAGCTGCCGCTGATGTATCTGCCGCATGTGTTCGGCACGACGCTCGATTCGATACCGGCCGAAATTCCTTATCTGCATGCAGATCCGGAAAAGGTTGAGACGTGGCGCCGAGCCGTGCGCGACGTCGGTGCATTGAAGGTCGGAGTTGTTTGGGCCGGAAGCCCCACGCACAAAGGCGACCGGCATCGCTCCCTGTCAGCAGACACGATATTACCCGCTCTGATTATGCCGGGCGTGCAGCTCTATAGTCTGCAGAAGGAGCCGCGCCCGGCAGACGCGCCGGTGTTGGCTCGGCTTCAATCCGATGTCATCGACCTTGCGCCGAAACTAAGCGATTTCGCCGATACGGCCGCCGCGATCGCCGCACTGGACCTCGTCATCTCGGTTGATACCTCGGTGACGCATCTGGCCGGCGCTATGGGCCGCCCGACCTGGACCATGTTACCCTATGCGCCGGATTGGCGCTGGCTCCGTGACCACGAGGACACGCGCTGGTATCCGACCATGCGACTGTTTCGTCAACAGGCGCCGCAAGCATGGGCCAGCGTCATTGCGCGCGTGTCCGCCGAGCTCGCCAGCGTCGCTAACGGCGAGCGCACCCTCTCTTGAAGAGCCAGGTAGAACAGGCGCGAGCGTGCTTTCTCCATGGAGTCCGCGCGCCGGACCGCGCGAAACAAGTCTGGCAACCGGTCTTTAGCATGCCTATCCTGAAGGCAGTGCCTCAGAAGGCGCGATGACTCGTGATTGCGCGGGCCTACCTCAAGGGCTTAGAAAAACAAGCCAACTAACGCTGCCTCATTGTACCACGGCACTCAAGGCTACCAGGATCAGAAAGTCAGTGAAATACACCAGACATTATCCTTAGTGCCAACCGTTACCATCTTAAGAGTCACAGGCGAACTAATAGCGTAAATCGTCCCAACCTTAAGGAGATAACAAAAATAAAGCCGTATCGGAGCGCTATTCCAAACGCGTCAACAATAAATCCGGGCAAATGACAAAGTCTGCTCTGGGTCTTGGTTGTGTGCAAACGGACAGGCCGGACGCGGCCGTGGTCGCCAATCATTGTGGGCGGCCGACGTTGTCGCGACGTATCGTCCAATGACCGGCCAATGAGCGCGCCGTCCTCGGCGACTTGGCCAAGGATGACGCAAGTTCCGTCCTTGCGCTCGACGATCGCCGGCAATGGCAGCTTCTTGAGACCGCCCCAGGTCTCGGAAATCGCGCGGGCCTTCACCTTCAGCCGCGTCGCACAGCAAAGCATTTGCGCCGTGCCGATGCGCTCGCCGGCAAACTGATGAGCGATCTGTGCCGGATCGATAGCGATTTGGTGAAACCGCAACAGCAACGTCAGGCACTCAAGCCCCGAATCCCTCTGCCCAACGTCCATTGCCCCGCACTACCTGAAGTCGCCATCAAATATTGTCCGACCAGGGACGATCGGACAAGAGCAGACACACTTGCGTCTCAGATTTTTTATTGGAGCGACACGACAGTCAGAGGCACACGAATTTTGTCTCACTGAAAGATCGCAACCAATCAGCAAGCTCTGCTCTGTCCGCGCAAACGTCCCGCTTTGGAAAAACGTGCTCGGCAAAAAAGCCGTCGCTGAGTGCGGTCTTATGTCTTCCGCATCGTCGACCTTCGACATCGAGCCGAGATTCGCCGAAGCGGCAGCACATCGACGCCCGCCGATCAACTGGCATTTCTGACACGAGCGGACAGCGGCATCGAACGTTGGGAAACACTCGAGGCTCCGCGATAGCGAGCTCGACACATCATCAATGGGTCGAAAAGAGATGTCTATCGAGCGCGGCGACGATTTGACGCAGGAGATTCGGAACGCCTCAGCTGCCAACCGCCCGGTTGCAACGATGAATTCGTATCATCTGAAATTGTTAATCATCTTCGCACGGTATCCCGATAAGTTACACGTTTAGATTGCTTTTCTGACCAGCTTCAGAGTATCTGCGCACCGACGAGACACATACTGAAATCGATTGAAACAGGAGCAGACACCCATGGTGGAGCCTGCCATAGGAACGCTATTGCCGGCTTTCTTTCATTGTCGCTGGTTCGTGTCACATGAAACTACGCAGATCGAGGACCAGCACGGCCGGGACGTCGCGGTGGCGTGGACCGTATTCCGTTTGAACTGGCTGATCTTGGCCGTTCTCCTCGCGATCTTCGATCTCTCGCTTCTGCTGACAGATTTTCGCATTCGCCCGCTTGGTTACCTGGGCGTGCTGGCAGTCGCCGCCATGTATGGCATCTCAGGATATCTAAACGCCAAGTCAGCGCGACGGGCCAGACCGCGACTGTTCTCGTGTTTGATCGGATTTGCTCAGACAGTCCTTGGAATGAGCATTCTCGCCTCGCTGACTTACATTGCGACAGCCGCCAACCTGCCACTGCAGGACGCCACCCTGTTGGCGATCGACCGAGCCTTGGGTTTTGACTTTCAGCGTCTCGTGATCTTCGTCGATCATCGGGAGTGGATGATCCGCATTGTCGCGTTCGGCTATGGGGCGATCGGCTGGATGATCTATCTCATTGTCGTCGTCCTGCCATTGACCGGATACTGCCGCCGGGCCGCTGAGTTCGTTCTTGCGCTCATGCTCGCACTCGCTATGGCGTGCTGCATTACAATGGTTGTTCCTGCCATTGGAGTTTATCACGCTCTGGGGGTTGTCCCATCCGACTATCTGCACTTTAGTCCGGGCGGATACTACGATACGGCTCGTGAGATGCCGCTGATACGCGATGGATCGCTACGCTTGCTTGACGTTTCCAAGCTCGCTGGCGTTGTGACCTTTCCAAGCTTCCATGCAGCAAGCGCGACACTTTATGCTTGGGCGCTTTGGCCCTGGCGCTGGTTCCGTCCAGTGAACATCATGGTCAACGGGGCCACGATGGTAGCCACGCCGATTGGTGGCGGACACTTTCTGGTCGATATGCTCGCGGGTATAGCAGTCGCTATCCTAGCGATCTGCGCTGCGCGATCAGCTGCTCGGCTAATATCTATCGAAAGCGCAACTATCTCGCGGGCGGTTAGCGGTTGTTCGCGCCTTCAACTCGGCCCCTCTTGACGCGGTCATGAGTGCGTCACGCGGAAGTTGTACGCACGCCAGTGATATTCTGCATTGTCGCCGCCGGCGCGCTGCAGGTGCGATTATGACTGCGGCAAACAATTAAGGGAGCAAGCTCAGCAACACATTTACCAGGTACATCATCTAATAAATAGCTTGCACGCGGCGTTCTCAGGGAGCCCGGACTATGGCGTCCGGGTTTCTTGCGTTCGAGCCCGGCGCCGGAGCCAGGTTCGATGTCCCAACTAGGATGGGCCCGATCAGCCGGTGTGCCTGCAGAGAAAGGATCATAGAACGCATGCTACTATGGGCCGCAATTCCTCTCCTGATGACGCCGGCATCGGGTGAGCCCAGTGACGAAGCGGAGCTTGATCCGCCTGCTGTTGGCATCCAGGGTCTTGATAGGTTGGTCGCGATGCGACGGCAAACCATGCTGCAGGTTTATGGCCGATAACGCCGAAGGCTTCCGCGGCAGAAGGCTAGCGCGCCGATTAGCATGCAGCGTTACCCGAAGCTCAGATGCTTCGGCGCAACAGGTTCGTCACATCCGGGACGAGCAAGTCGGTTGCACGGCATTCACGCAGGCAGCTCGGACGACATCTCCAGATTAGTTGAAATGTCTTTAGCTATTGTCGACCCACCAGATGCGCTGACGCTCCGGTCCGGGCTAGAGCTCAAAGGGCATATTCGATAATCCGTTAAACGCAGCCCGCGGACATCAGCGGAAGGCCACTAGACACGGAATCCGGATGTCGACTTGCCACCAACAAAGAGGGGTTGCCCTTCGGCTCCCAACCGCCGGGTTACATGCGGACGCTATCCTATTTGTACTCCACGGCCGCCTATCACCGTATCGATGAGATACAGTGCTCTCTAAATTGTCTGCCGTCGCATAAGCCTCGGTCATCGACGGCGCCTTCGGACCGTGATCAATTCATTGCATTCACGTGGCGAAGCGCAGCACCGACAAGTTAGCTCGCGTCAGAGCGCGTCCCGACCCGGCTCAATGGAGTGAGGACGAGGTGATGACCCTTGTCGAAGCAACAGCTGTTTTCTTTCCGCATGGTCCCCCTCACATTGCCAGCGTTGCGTAGGGCAGCCGCTGCTGGGACTCCTGAAATTGCCAAAGTGGCAGGTAAAGATTTGACCCGCCTAGGGCGACGAAGGCTGGTGAAACCGTCATGCCGGGCCGCAAAGCTAAGCCTCCCCGCCTTTGGTATCGCGAAGACGATGACAGCTGGATCATCCTCGACCGAGGAAGGCAAATCCACACAGGCTGCGACCGCAATGACACTGATGGCGCAGCGACAGCGCTCGAAAAATACATCGGCCAAAAGCACACGACCACCCTGGGGGTGACCAATCCTCGCCTCCTTGCAATAGCCGACGTTCTTACCGCTTACGAATCGCCAAGCGTCCTAAGACGGACGAACCCCGCGCCTGGGCACAGCACGATCATTTATTGATCCGTCTGCTCGATCTCAACACGTTTTCCGGTGCCAAGAGCGTAGCTGACATTAAAGGCCAGCTCTGCCGAGACTTCGTCGAGTGGTCGACCGGAACGCCGAACGAGAACAACCGGCCCGCTGGGATCCCCCTCGCGGCGGGACGGTCTCGGATCGGACAGCGCGGCGACGCCTGGAAGATCTTCGCGCAGCCGTTCGTCGCTATCATGGCGAACATACGCTGGACGTGCTGCCGAAGGTCACGCTGCCGGAAAAGGTCGAGGGACGGCAGCGCTGGCTCACCCGCAACGAGGCCGCCCGGTTATTGGGCGCGGTGCTCGGCTATGTCTGGGACGCACAGCGCAAGGGTTGGAAGCGCACACCCGATGGCTTGCTGCTGCGGCGCGAGCGTTGGATCATCAACCGGCGGCGGCCGGCGGCGCGCTTCATCCTGGTCGGGCTCTATAGCGCCCGGCGCGAGGAAACTATCCGCCGGACTCAATGGGTGCCGACGACGACGCATCCATGGATGAACCTCGATGCGATGGTCTATCAGGGCCGCGGTGCTGAGGAGCGCAGAACGAAGAAGCGCCGGCCGCCAGCCACAATCGCCAACCGACTGCGGCCGCATCTGGTGCGCTGGCGCAACATCGACAGCCGCCGAGCTGCGGGCTGCCGGCCTGCTAGAGACTGGCGAGGCGATCCGCTTCGTCGTCAACCGCATGCACGATGGCCAGCCGCTCGCCGGCAAGATCCGCACGGCATGGGAGGGCATTCTGGAACACGCAGGGCTTGGTGACGACGTCGTGCACCACTCCCTGCGCCACATGGCCGCGACGTGGCTGATGCAGCAGGGCACCGATCATTGGCAAGCGGCCGGTTGGCTCGGTATGACCGTTGAGCAGTTAGAGCAAATCTATGGCCACCATCATCCGGATTTCCAGGGCGAGGCGGCTGAGGCGTTTGGAGGAAGGCGATAGATGCTCACGAACAGCCAATATGGCCGGTGGTGCTGGGCGACGCCGGGATCATCGTCTTCCTTTTGCACCATTTCTCATTGCGCATTTCGTTGCGCTTCTCGGGAGATAAAAAGCTAAGTGCTTGAAAAAATGGTCGGAGCGGCAGGATTCGAACCTGCGACCCCTGCGTCCCGAACGCAGTGCTCTACCGGGCTGAGCCACGCTCCGACTTGGGAAGCCGGCTTATAGCGTCGGGTTTCGCCGTCTGCAAGGCGCTGGGACGACGAAATCGCAAGGAAATGTCATCTCTCCCTTTCTGTCGGGAAAACCGGCCAAGCCCTTGCCGCATCGAAGCTTTGCCGACAGCTTATTGGATCGGTCGGCTTTACCGGCTAATGTCCGGCCAACTAGCCCCTCGCACCCGACAGACAGAGCTGGCAGACCGGCCAGATCACAGCGCATCATGCCCTCTTCCGAAACCCCCGCCTGCGAAACCCGGCGTCTCAAGGCATCCGAGGCCGCGATTGCCACAGCTGCGGCCTGCCTGCGGGACGGCGGGCTGGTCGCGTTCCCGACAGAGACCGTCTATGGCCTGGGCGCCGATGCCACCAATGCGGCCGCGATCGCGCGGCTTTATGCGGCCAAGGGCCGGCCGGCGTTCAATCCGCTGATTGCGCACGTCGCCGGCATCGCGGAAGCCCGGCTGATCGGACGATTCGATGCTACCGCCGAGCGACTGGCGGCTGCGTTCTGGCCGGGACCGCTGACCCTGGTGCTGCCGAAAACCGCCGACTGCCAGGTCGCCGATCTCGCCACCGCCGGCCTCGACACGGTCGCCATCCGCGTGCCGGCCCACCCGATCGCGCAGGCGCTGCTGCGCGCCGTCGGCGGGCCCGTGGTTGCGCCATCGGCCAACATCTCGGGCCACGTGTCGCCGACCACGGCGGCCCACGTTTACGCCGACCTCAACGGTCGCATCGACCTGATCGTCGATGGCGGCCCGGTCGAGGTGGGCGTTGAATCGACGATTCTCGGCTGCTTCGACACGCCGGTCCTGCTGCGGCCCGGAGGCGTGCCGTCTGAGGCCATCGAAGCGGTGCTGGGGACTCAGCTCGCTCGGCCAACGCCCGAGCCGGCCGCCGGCGACGAGCAGCCGCTGGCGCCGGGCATGCTGGCCTCGCATTATGCGCCGCGCGCCGCGGTGCGGCTCGAGGCGACCTCCGTGGCGGCAGGCGAGGCGCTGCTCGCCTTCGGTCCCGACGCCCTGCCCGGCGCCGAGCATGCGGCCGCGGTGATGAATCTCTCCGCACGCGGCGATCTCACTGAGGCGGCCACGCATCTCTTCGGCTATCTTCGCGCGCTCGACGCCAAAGCCGACGCCAAGTCCGATACGAAGACCGATACGAAGGCAGCGCGCGTCATCGCGGTGATGCCGATTCCTCATGACGGCCTCGGCGAGGCCATCAACGACCGGCTGCGCCGCGCCGCCGCGCCGAAAGATTAAGACCGGACGGAAACAACGATGAACATTAACGAGCCCGCCGTGCCCCCGCTGTCGCCCGACCTGATCGCGAAATTCCGAGCCATTGTCGGCGAGCGCCAGGCGCTGACCGCGGCCGAGGACGTCGCGCCCTACGTGACCGAGGAACGCAACCTGTTCCACGGCCGCACGCCGCTGGTGCTGCGCCCGGGTTCGACGGCGGAGGTCGCTGACATCTGCAAGCTCGCCAGCGAGCACGGAATCGCGCTGGTGCCGCAGGGCGGCAACACCGGCCTGGTCGGCGGCCAGACACCGCACAATGGCGAGGTGGTGGTGTCGCTGAAGCGGCTGGACAAGATCCGCGAGGTCGATACCGCCTCCAACACCATGACGTGCGAGGCCGGCGTGGTGCTGCAGGTGGCGCAGCAGAGGGCGGCGGAGGTCGACCGGCTGTTCCCGCTGTCGCTCGGCGCCGAAGGCAGCTGCACCATTGGCGGCAATCTCTCAACCAATGCCGGCGGCACGGCGGCGCTCGCCTATGGCGTCGCGCGCGAGATGGCGCTCGGGCTCGAGGTCGTGCTCGCCGACGGCCGCGTGCTCAACGCGCTGTCGAAGCTGAAGAAGGACAACACCGGTTACGACTTGCGCAACCTCTTCATCGGCGCCGAGGGCACGCTCGGCATCATCACCGCGGCGACGCTCAAACTGTTTCCGAAGCCGCGCGCAATCGAGACCGCCTTTGTCGGACTGCAATCGCCGGCACAGGCGCTCAAGCTGCTCTCGATCGCGCAAGCCGAAGCGGCGGGCGGCTTGACCAGCTTCGAGCTGATGGCCGAAATCGCGCTCGATTTCTCGGTCAAGCACGGTATCGGCGTGCGCGATCCCTTCAGCGAGCGGCATGATTGGTACGTGCTGATGGAATTGTCGTCGCCGCGCGAGGATGCACGCGCGACGCTGGAAGCAATCCTGGAAAAGGGACTGGAGGACGGCATCGTCGACGACGCTGTTCTCGCGGACTCCCTGAGCCAGCGCCAGGCTTTCTGGAAGCTGCGCGACGAGATGTCGGCGGCGCAGAAGCCCGAAGGCGGCTCGATCAAGCACGACATCTCGGTGCCGGTCGCCGCCGTGCCCGACTTCATCGCGGAAGCCAATGCGGCGGTGGTGAAGCTGATTGCGGGCGCGCGCCCGGTACCGTTCGGCCATCTCGGCGACGGCAACCTGCACTACAATGTCAGCCAGCCGGTCGGCGGCGACACCGCCGAGTTCATGGCGCGCTGGCACGAGGTGAACGCCGTGGTGTTCGAGATCGTGCTGCGCATGGGCGGCTCGATCTCGGCCGAGCACGGCATCGGCGTGCTCAAGCGCGACGAGCTGCCCGAAGTCAAGGACAAGACCGCAATCGAACTGATGCGCGCATTCAAGGCGATGCTCGATCCCCTGGGAATCATGAACCCGGGCAAGGTGTTGTAGTCCGCCGGCCTCCTCCGACAGCAAGCCGTCATAAAACCGCGCTACGCAGGCGGGCCGAATCCGAATAACGCATGAGTTTCCAAATGGACAGTCCCCCGAGCCTCGCCATCGCACCGATCACGGACAACGATATTCAAGCCGTGATCACGCTGTGGCAGCGCTGCGACCTGACGCGGCCGTGGAATGATCCGGCCGGCGACATCGCATTCGCGCGACGCGGCGACAACGCGACCGTCCTGGTCGGCCGTGACGACGGCAGCATCGTCGCTTCCGCCATGGTCGGCCATGATGGACACCGCGGCTGGGTCTATTACGTTGCCGTCGATCCCGACCATCGCGGCAAGGACTATGGCCGTACCATCATGGCCGCGGCGGAAGACTGGCTGCGCCAGCGCGATGTCGTCAAGGTGATGCTGCTGGTGCGCTCCGACAACACCAAGGTGCAGGCCTTCTACGAGACGCTCGACTATGTCGAGCAGGATCGCGTCCTCTACACCAAATGGCTCGACGGCCGCGAGCCGACTCCATAATACGGGATCTGCATGAGCATCTCCGATCGCATCCGCATCCAGGACGTCCGCCTGCTCTCAGACAATTACGGCACGCTGAAAGCCACCACGTTGCAGTGGCGCCGTGATGACGGAACGTGGCAGACGCAGCATCGCGAGACCTATGATCGCGGCAACGCGGCGGCGCTCTTGCCCTACAATCGCGCGCGGCGCACGGTGATCCTGGTTCGGCAGTTTCGCTATCCGGCCTTCGTCGCCGGTCACGACGATCTCCTGGTCGAAGCCGCGGCCGGCCTGCTCGACAATGCCTCGCCCGAGGAGCGCATCCGCCTCGAGGCCGAAGAGGAAACCGGCTACCGCCTGCACGACGTGCATAAGGTGTTCGAGGCTTTCATGAGCCCGGGCGCGGTGACGGAGAAGATCCATTTCTTCGTCGCCGAATACGAGCCGCAAATGCGCATCAGCGCCGGCGGCGGACTCGCCGACGAAGGCGAGGAGATCGAGGTGCTGGAGCTCGGCACAGACGAGGCGCTTGCGATGATCTCGGATGGCCGCATCGTCGATGCCAAGACCATCATGCTGCTGCAGCATGCCGCGCTGAAGATTTTTGTTTGATTGGGCGCGTCTCGATCCGTCGTCCTCCGCTGTCATCGCCCGGCTCGACCGCGCGATCCAGTATTCC
>Ga0209677_101481_pt1 | contig 10100 bp, 10 predicted proteins | sample AraplaCvi_mCL_r2_2_FD_184285 | JGI IMG/M metagenome (GOLD analysis project Ga0209677, IMG submission 184285) | Arabidopsis root microbial communities from North Carolina, USA - plate scrape CL_Cvi_mCL_r2 (SPAdes) (version 2) | ecosystem: Host-associated > Plants > Roots > Endosphere | place: USA... | reverse complement strand
TCCCTACGGCACCGAAGCGCTTGGCGTCATGCGCATCGAGAAGGGGCATATTGCCGGCAGTGAACTGAACGGCACCACCACGGCGCGCGATCTCGGGCTTGGCCGGATGATGGGCAAGAAGGACTTCATCGGCAAGGTGCTTGCGCGCCGGCCTGGGCTGGTCGATCCGGACCGTCCGGCCGTGATCGGGGTGAAGCCTGTTGACCGGCGTCAACGCCTGCGCAATGGCGCTCACCTGCTTGCGCCGGGCGCGGCCGTCAAGCTGGAGAACAGTCAAGGATCCATCACGTCGTCAGCGTTCTCGCCGATGCTCGGCCACTGGATCGCGCTGGCGCTACTGGAACGCGGACCGGAACGCGTCGGGCAACTCATCCGCGTCGTCGATCCACTACGTCATGCGGACTTCGAGGCGGAGATATGTTCTCACGTTTTCTATGATCCCGAAGGAGCGCGGCTGCGTGGCTGACCATCCCGATCATGATCCCGAAGCTTCCGTCGGCGCCGGCGTCACCATCTCGGTACGCAATGACCTCGGCTGCGCAACCGTCATGGTTCGGCGCAGCGCGCGGGAGCAGCTGACACAGCACGTCAAAGCCGCTTATGGGATCGATCTTATTACCGGTCCGCGCCGTGCTGCATCCGGCACCATCGCCTTTCTCGGCGTCGGGCCTGCGACCTGGCTTGCGACGCAGGACGATGGCGGCAACGGATTTACGCTTTCGCTCAAGCAAGCGGTCGGGGACGCAGGATCGGTGGCCGACCAGACGGATAGCTATGTCATCCATCGCATGAGCGGGCCACGGGTCCGCCAGACTCTCGCCAAAGGCTTTCCGATCGACCTGCATGATGACGCATTTGCGCCGGGCGACGTCGCCGCGACAATCGTCGCGCATATCGGCGCCGTCCTCTGGCGGCTGGACGATCTGCCGGACGGGCTGCCGGTTTTCGAGATCGCGGTCTTCCGCAGCCTCGTCGAAAGCTTCCGCCGCTGGCTCGATGACAGTGCGGCAGAGTTCGGGCTCGCGACTGACTGATCTGTTGTCGGCGACCGCCGCAGATATTGCGAAACGTCCAAACGCGATATACCGCTCAGCCTACCCTGGGTTATTCTTTCGGTTCCCATTCTCAAGGATGAACCCAATGGCGAGGGCCAAAGGCTCCAAATCAATCGCCCGTGAAGCCTCTGAATACCGTACCGGCTCCAACGCGCCGCAGGATCCCCGCAATCTCGAACGCGCCCTAGGGGCACAGATCCGAAAGTTCCGCCGCGACAGCGATCTGTCCGTGCTCGACTTGTCCTCGGCGTCTTCCATCTCGGCCGGCATGTTGTCGAAGATCGAAAACGGGCAGATCTCGCCGTCCCTGGCGACGCTGCAGTCGATCGCCAAGGCGCTCAACGTTCCGCTCAGCCTGCTGTTCGCGGCCTCCGAAGAGCGGCGCGATTGTTCGTTCGTGCGCGCCAAGCAGGGCGTTGTGATCGAGCGGCGCGGAACCAAGGTTGGTCATGTCTATCAGTTGCTCGGTCACGTCATCGGCGGCGATGTCGTCGTCGAGCCGTATTTGATCACGTTGAAGGAGGACGCCGAGCCGTTCACGGCATTTCAGCACGCCGGCATGGAATTCATCTACATGCTCACCGGCGAAGTCGATTACCGGCATGGCGACAGCAGCTACCGGCTGCGGCCCGGCGACTCCATTCTGTTCGATTCCGGCGCGCTGCACGGCCCCGAGAAGCTCGCAAAGCTGCCGATGACTTACCTCTCGATCATTGTGTATCCGCGCAACTGATCTGAGGGCCAACGAGTGAACTCGGCACCGCACCAGTTTCGCACCAGAAAGGACGTGAACGAAACGATACGAACGCGATCGAAATCGGACGAAAACGCAGGAAAATCAACGAAGCCAATCGATATCCTGCCGCTCATAACGGCTTGGTTGCACGTCCAGGCCGTTCGTTTTCGGAACTCAGCGAAGCACAATGCCTAGCAGAGACACTCGCACCTATTTCGCACCAGCGACCGGGGTCTTTGTTGACTACATCGCGTTCCGATTGTCGGCCGTTCGCTGATGATGGCACGGTAGCTGCCATTTAGAGACGGCCGGACTGGCTAATTTTCTTATCGAATAACACTGACTCGATCGTCCTTTCTATACGCTAGAGACGCCAAATGCTGCCTGGGCCCAAAAGGGACCTTCTGGCGACGAATTTCCTTCCTCTCCTGTCCACTGTTTTGATGGATCGAATTCCATGAGCCTCTCAAGAGCTGCAGACCGATGCAACGAACAGACTCTGCGGAGCACGAGCTCTCGCTCAGCCCGGTTTGACTAATAGGTGCAAACACTCATCATGAGAGTATAGGGCAACGTTTTCGAGGCGATCGGCTTCGGAGAGGCTGACTTTTGGCACGCTTGAGACGACAATCTATGATCCCTGTAGGCTGCTGGCCACGGCGCATGCCGGCCTCGCTCGCGGCCGGTTATTGCGGTGAAACGACGATTGAGGGCTTCCTCAGTCGCGTCGGAAAGGAGTATCCTTGGCCCAGGGTCAGGGAGGGTCGCCGGCAGCTATGGCTGAGAGAGGACTTGGACCGCGCGATCGCGCCGACATCGACCGATTACGACGCCGCCGAGGATCTGTAATCGTGGCCTTGAAACTGCCGCGCTACGTCCTGCCCAAGACGCTGGCCGGCGGCCGGCAGGCCTTCTATTACACCGTCCCTACGAAATACCGGAAGCTCGGCTGCACCATCCCGAACGAGCCCCTGGGTGATTACGTCACCGCATGCGGCGCCGATGGCACCGGCGGGCGAGCCGCCATCTTGAACGCGCTCTTTGACGAATGGTTTGACCGGATGATGGGCAAGCCGGCCGAGGGAAACCTTGCAGGCGCCCGGATCGGCTCGATTGATTGGCTCTTCCGCGAATACAAGCGCTCGAAAGCCTACCTGGAAAAGGTCTCCAAGCGATCGCGCGGCGGCTATGAGAACAGCATGCTGCAGATTTGCGATACGCTCAACAAGAAGGGCGAGCGCATTGGCTCGCTGCCGATTAAGAGCATTTCGCCGCGCGCGGCCGATAAGCTTTACGAGCGGTTCATCAAGAACGACAAAAGCGAAGACGTCCTTCTCCGCAAAGGCGAAAAATTCGTAGGACTATGCCGGAAGGCGTGGCGCGTCGTGCATCGCCTGTACCCGGCCGAGTTTGCCAAAGACGTCCCGAACCCGTGGCCGGGCGTCACGATGAAGACGCGCACCAAAGCGACGAAGCACGCCGTCACCCGGGAACAGGTTTACAAGTTCGCCAACGGGGCCGTGGAGCGCGGCGAGGTTGGCGCGGCTGCAGCCGCCGTCATCTGCTTTGAGTGGCTCCAGCGCCCGGAAAACGTCTTGGCGGGTCACATCAGGTGGACCGGTTACAGGACGAACAAGCCCGGTGCGACACCAACAATTCAGATCGAACACCACAAGACCGGCGCCAAGATCGACCATCCCTTGGAGGACATCCTAGACGACGGCACCGCCGTGCAACTCTATCCGGAGGCCGAGGCTGTCCTCGGTTACCTGAAGCGTTTGGGTGTCCCCTTGATCCTGCGCGAGGTGCTGCCGGCCACGGACAAGCGCCATGTCAAGCCGGATGCCGAAGCATTCGCCAAGCCCTACAGCTTTTCGGGAATGCAGAAGATCGTACAGCGACTCCGGAAGGACATCGGATTGCCTCCCGAGTTTACGTTGGATGCCTGCCGGCATGGTGGGATGACAGAGCTTGAAGAGGCCGAGCTTACCGAGGGTCAAGGCCGCGCGCTATCTGCCCACCGCACCCGGGAGAGCTACGCGGGGTATGCCAAGCGCACCGCGCCGCGAGTTTTAGCCGCGACCAGGAAGCGCCGCGCGCACGTCTTGGCGAACGCACCGGAAACACCCATTCAGAATACGCAGGGGACTGCCGTTCAGAATGACAAAGTCGCGAACGGATAACCCGCTGATTTCTCAAAGCTAAACTGGCTGGGGCGGGAGGGATCGAACCCTGCAATAATCCCTTGCCACACAAGGATTTTTCTATTCTGGCCTACCCGCTTGATTCCATCTTTGATTCCAAAGCAAAAGCCGTTGTAGGAATGACCGACGAGAAGGTGGCCCACATCGAGGCCAAAGGCTGGAAAGCGAGCGTCATTCGCAAGCTGAGCAGTATCCACCACTTCGCGAACTCCTGTGAAACAAACGCCGGAGCTTTGAGGTCCGCCATTCTGCGCCTAGTTGGAGCCGCGGTCTGCGGCGCCCACACCCGGAGCCCTTTAGCTTTCCGCCTTCCAACCGGGGACGATCCACCGCCAAGCGCGTAATGGACATCGGGCCTGTTCTCGGGGAATTTGGAAGACAAATGTCGGCCGTGTTCGCCTGACGTTGACCGTGCTGCGAACGAGCTTAGGGTTTTTTCAAGCAGAGACCAACGGTCGGCGATGTGCCGCATTTGGCTCCGTCCGCCGCACCGCCGCTCGGGCAGAAAACGGACGCGAGCGTCTCAGTCGCATCGCAGGTCGCGGTACCGTCTGCTTGAACAATCCGGAAATTGGGTGCGGCTGCTTCGCCCTTTGCGCCCTTCTCGCCCTGTGGTCCCTGCGGGCCTTGCGGTCCTTGGGCACCCTGGGGACCTGCCGCTCCCTGTGGACCCGGTATGCCCTGTATCCCCTGCGCCCCTTGGGGGCCTGCCGGACCTTGCGGACCTGTGTCGCCTTTGGGGCCGGGATCGCGGCCACAACCGGCCAAGAGGACTGAAAAACCTAAAGCGACAACCGCAGCCCACCTCATGTCACACTCCCTTTGTTTCTTTTGCGCATATAGCAGTCAGCCAGGACGGTACAGTCAATTAGTCAAAAGATGACGTGCTGAACGCCACCGCGCGGCTGCCGACAGGACCTTGTCGACGATGAGGATGCCGACACTCGACCCTATTCTTCGGGCGGCCATCGAACGCACGGTCAAGAGTGCATCAAACGGCGGACAGAGGGCGCCCGGCCCGAGTGATGCAGATCGCAACAGAATTCTCTCGAGGAAGGAAACTGATCGTCGCTAGCAGCCAGCAAACTCGCTTGGGCTGAAGACGCCGAAGTAAGTCAGCGCGGCAGCTGAACTGGGACAGTTTTATCTACGATTGGCCTATTGATGCTGAGTACGGTCGCCACAAGGTGGTCGTGAATGCGGTCTTCCTAGTCATAAGTGGACACTAAGCCCACCAAATCGCTGCAACAACTCCGCCGCAAACCCACAACGAATTTGGGATGCCTTACCGCGTCGATTGGTTGGCCAACAGTCCGATTGAGTGGTGGGAGCGTAAGGGTAATCCCGACGAGCGGATGGCCCGACCTATCCCCCCGGGGCTGCCGGTCCAAAGGTCGCCCTGCCCGATTCTCCACTCCTCAATTCCAAACCTATCTGACTGGGCGGGCCTGCGGGGGCCGCACGAGTGCGGGTTCGCGCAGACGCGGATTGGGAGCGGGCTTAAAGAGGCGACACGCCCTCAATCTGTCAACAATGTCGCTCGCGGTCTCGTTCTCCTGCTTCCATTGATCTTCATCACTTAGGAACCAAACAACCACGAGCTCGCCGGATTGTCGCTGAGGCGAGCCAACTTGTTCTTGATTGGCGAGCGGCTGGATAATGGAATAATGTCGAAGCAACGCTTCAAGAGGAACGTCCGACCGGCGGCGTGCTACGGAAGCGGCATCGCGTTATTTGCAATGAACGCATGATCCGTATTAGCCGAGGCCAATCGTGTCACATTGGCCCCGCCCAGATACCTGTTAAGCGTCGCTTTAATGGCCTCCTTTGCAAAAAGGGGACCCCGATCGCTCATCCAAGTGTGCTGAAAGGGAGTTTGGACAATATCGATGCCATCCGCCTTGGCTTCCTGCAGCGTTGGTAGAACGCCGGGATCAGTCTTGAACTCCGGGTCCTTGGAGCGGAACGATAGGATTTTCAACCTGTGGCTGAGCACGAAGGGAACCCGCAGATTGTCCAGCGTGATGACTTTCGAGACCAGCTCCGGATGCTGCTTGGCAAAGTACATTGCCATATCGCCACCATTCGAGTGTCCGACCAGCGTCAGATGGTCGTAGTCGGCGTTGGGATGCATCTCTTTCAGCTTCTCGAGAACAAACAAGGTATTGGCTTCGCCTCTTTTATAAACAGCTAGCCGGCCGACATACGGTAATCCAACTTTTGTCACGAGTGGCGGATCGCTCGGAAGATCCTGCTGTATGCTTGCAACTAGATAACCCCTGGCAGCAAACACGTTCGCAAGAAACGAATATTCGGTGTTTCTTACGGTATTGCCGTTACTGATGATGGCCACGGGAAGCTTCCAATACCCGGCATTGGCCTTCATCTCGTAATCCACGCGTTCGGCAATATCGACCGCGACTTGCCGCTGCCGGGTCGCGTCAAACAGACTGAGTGTCTCGTGCCGAATACCCCATTTGGCAATCGCAGAATAGAAGACGCCGATCAGCGCGCAAACGCAGGCCAGTATGACAATTCCCCTTGTCATGGTTTCCGTCCCAAAGTCTGAATAAATTTTGAGTAGTATGCCTATCCAGATAACGCGCGAAGCACGTCGCGGGCCGCATTGCTTGGCATTAAATTTTGGACAGCTTGCTTTCTTCCGCTCTGCGTTTGGCGACTTCCGCACCCAGCTCCGGTCAGGATTTTCCCGACGTGGCGTGCCGGTCAAACCGACTACCGCTGAAGCGTTCGAGCTCCATCTTAAGACAACAAGGACTGGCAATTGTGCTGTCCTGGGGACTGGAGATGCCGATGCATGCGAGCCAAGTTGACAGTAGCCGCTTAGGCAGCGTAGTCGACGCGACCTCCGTCACCTCGCGCCGGTCGAACCGCGAGCCTGTCTCCATCAAAACAATGACACCACCGCCAAAGAGAGACGGCTGGGCAGGCGGCATTCAGACCCTTCTTGATTTGATATGGGCGCAAACGTTGGCGGCGTACGTATCGCGTCCCGAATCCAGGAAGAGAAGATGACGGAGATCATCTTGGCGTGCACGATAGGCCTTAGCGCTGGTATTCTGCTGGCGCACACAATTGAAGCGCTGCACGACCGATCGAAATAGCTCTCTAGACGCGCTGGGGAGCATTTTAAGGGCTGTCGTCTGACCCAATATCGCGATCCACTGAACCAGCGTTGGTGAGGAGGTCGCAGCCCGAACTTACGTCTCAGGTTCGTCAGCGTCCTTCGCTATTTTCAATCCTGATCCACCGTGCCTTCCGATCGCGTCTGTCGAGCGACCAGTCCGATCGATGCTCCTGTATAACTGGCTAAAAACCGCCGGGCCCAGTTGGCGCTAAGCTGTGCAAAAACATGCAAGTCGTCACCCAGCCGAAAGGATCACGGCTTCGTTGCAAGCTCATATCCGTTGTCGATTCCAATGGAGCCTATGAACCTCCGGATTTTCGCCCCGCCCCTTTGAAATTATCATTAGGCAGCCGAGATTCTCCGAGTCTGGCTTCCAGCTCGGCAATAATCTCGTGGACCAGTCGGGCTGCAAATGGGTCCGTCGTCTCCTTTTCCATGGCTCGGAATTGATCCAACCTTGACTGCGTTGCTATCCCTAATGTGCGATTAGCCATAACCAAACCTCTCCTCATTAAAGGAAACTACCACTTGGGTGTCGCACGATCGGCTCCTTTTACTTCATGCAGACTGAATTTCACTTTGCTGCGCAGGAGCCAAAATCACAACGCCGCCCGAATCCGGGCCAAGGGATACCACTGATCCGATGATCGGCAGAGGCGCCAGATGGCTTGAACTCATGCGAGCACAACGATTTTGCGGCTAGTGAGTTCTTCGCATGATCTTCTGAATGGTCCGCCAACGCACCGACAAAGTCGCGGTAGAAAAGCCGACGCCAGTTGTTGAGCCGGCGTCGGCCGGACGCGCAAGAAAATGGCACGAATAAGCATCGGCAAAGTTACCGCTGGCGGCGGCTCGGCGAAGCGGATTTCGTCCCGTGCTCACGAGTGGACAACTCGCAGTGGGGCGGAGCCATGGAGAGCGCTTTCGTTGGCACACCGAATCACGCGATAGCAATTGCAGGAGCTTTCCTCCATGCGGGTCTCGTCGACAATCGTGACGCGGCCTCGACTGCTCTGGATCAGACCGATGGCTTCCATCTCGCCCATCGCGGCCGTGATGCCCGCTCGGCGTACGCCCAATGCGTGCGCCACACCGCGGTGTGTGATTGCGATCTCGTTAGCGCCCGTCGCGTCGCGGGCCACTAACAACCATCTGGCAAGCCGTTGGTGCAAATTGTGCCGCGAATTGCACGCCACCAGTTGTGAACTATGAATTAGCGTGGCCTGCACATAGCGCAGAAGCAACTTTTCTATCTCGACGTCGGCTTTGATCAGATGCAGCAAAGCCTCTGCTTCGATGCGCAGGGCCCGTCCGGGAGCCTGAACTGTGCAACGATGAGGCGAAATGCGCATTCCCAAGACCAAGGGAATGCCAACGAAGTCCCTCTTGCCAAGAGTGTTGATTTCAACCGGCGGGCAATCGCCTGCTCTGGTGGTGAGAGAAGCCAAGCCAGACTCGAGAAAATATGCAAACTGAAGCGGAAGCCCTCGCTCCTGCAGCAATTGTTTCACCGTCAGGTGGATCGGTTCGCAGCGCGCCAGAAGCAGACGACGCGATAGCGGCGAAAGCCGGCAGATCAGATCATTGCTCGAAGCCTGGGGAGAAACCACGGATCGCCCCGGAACGATTCGCAACGCCGACGTGCCGGCCGAATTTGAGTCGGGTACTTCCTTTTCAGAATTGAGCCTGAGCATACCTACCTCTTGACGATCGCCGTTTGACTAATCGTGGGGAGCGCGCCACCTTTATCCCAGTCGGGCTAAAAGCTGGTGCTTGTCAGGAAAAACCTGACCTGAGCTGAATCCGGCCTCTCCGCGGTACATTCGGCAGTAACTTTTATCTCAAACCACGATTTGAGTGCATAGGTGATACCCAGAACAACGAGTGCTGCGCGACGTCCGCTGGTCCTTCTCGTGATGGCCGCCGCCATTCCGCTCGTCTTGTTCGGTGGATGGGTCGTCTTCCTGAACGCCCGCCAGGAGCGTACCGACTCCCGTCTTGCAGCCCTGGAAACGCTTGATCGTGTCGTGACCCGGCTCTCATCCGACCTGCAGCTGCAAGTGCAGATCGCAGAAACTCTTGCCGCCTCGGCCACGTTGGACAAGCCAGACCTGGACTCTTTTTACATCGAAGCTTTGCGCGTCAAGGAAACAAGGCCGCTCTGGGAGACGATTGAACTTGTCGATCCCAAGGGAAAACAGGTTCTCAATCTCTTGCGTCCGATCGGAGCTGATCTCGGTGCAACGGCTGATCGTGAAAACTTCGAGCGAATACTGACAACACGCAAGGCGGCGATCGGTGGGATTGGCCCTCTAGGTCCCATCTCCGGCAAGCGTCTTGTCGCACTCAGGGCGCCTGTCGAACGAAGTGGCGAGCTCAAATTCGTCCTGACGGTCGCTCTCGTGCCCGACGCCGTGAGCCAGATTTTAAGGGGTGCTGGAGCGCCTCCCGGCTGGGTTGGCGTTGTCGTTGATGCAAAGGGCAATATCGTTGCACGGACGATCGCTGAGCAATTTGAACTGGGGCGCCCCGCGAGCGCTTCGTTGCGAGAGGCCATCGCTCAAGGATCCCAGGGCAGTTACACCGGCACGACGCTCGAGGGAACTCGTGTTGATTCAATCTACAAGGAGTTGCCTGGTACAAGCGGCTGGTCCGTACACCTCGGCATTCCAACGGATCAACTCGACGCGCCGGTTCGTCGTTCGGCCATCTTTCTTGCCGGCGGTGGCGCCGTCAGTCTGGGTTTGGCACTGGCGCTTGCGTGGTTCACGGCGCGCGATATTTCGCAGCGGCGCGTGGAGCAAGAAGCCCAGGCCGCCCTCGCTCTCAGGGCAAGCGAGGAAAGACGAAGACTTATGGTCGACGCCGCAGACCTGGGGGTCTTCAGCTGGAATATCGCGACCGGCGATGTGATCGTGTCGCCCAGAGCCCGGGAAATGCTCCGAATCCTGGACATA
>Ga0209677_101480_pt1 | contig 10105 bp, 8 predicted proteins | sample AraplaCvi_mCL_r2_2_FD_184285 | JGI IMG/M metagenome (GOLD analysis project Ga0209677, IMG submission 184285) | Arabidopsis root microbial communities from North Carolina, USA - plate scrape CL_Cvi_mCL_r2 (SPAdes) (version 2) | ecosystem: Host-associated > Plants > Roots > Endosphere | place: USA... | reverse complement strand
GCGTCCGCCCGACGTTCCAGAGCGCGCTCGAGGCGTGGGGCGGTCCCGCCGGCGACGCGATCGACCTCGGCTGCGGCGACGGGGTGGAGACCCGGCATCTGGCCGAGAACGGCTGGCACGTGCTCGCAGTGGACTCCGATCCGGGCGTCGAGGAGCGCGTCCGCTCCGGGCTCTCGCCCGAGGCGTCGCAGCGCGTGACCGTCCGGCAGGCTCCGTTCGAGAAGCTCGGCGACCTGCCCGAGGCCGATCTGATCTACGCGGGCTTCGCCCTGCCGTTCTGCGACGAGACCCACTTCCCGTACCTCTGGGCGGACATCCGCGAGGCGCTGCGCCCGGGGGGCCTGTTCGCCGGCGAGCTGTTCGGGCCGCACGATGAGTGGGCCGGCCGTCCCGGCATGAGCTTCCACGAGCGCAGGCAGGTGGAGGGGATGCTCACCGGCATGGAGGTGCTCCAGCTGGTCGAGGACGACCGACGCGGCATGTCCTTCGACGGCCCCAAGCACTGGCACGTCTTCCACATCGTCGCCCGCGCCTGACGCATCCCACTTCGCGACGGGGTCGCCCCCCACCGTCGAGTCCGCGAAGACTGCACGTTTCCGCGGTGAATTCGTGCAATCTCTGCGGACTCGATGGTGGGGCGCGACGGTGAGGCGCGACGGTGGGGCGCGACGGTGGGGCGCGACGGTGGGGGCGAGGTGGGAGTCAGCGGATGGTTTTGCGGGAGGTGATCTGGCCGGTGTCGAAGCCGAGGAGGTGCAGGCCGCCGTGGAAGCGGGCGTGCTCGATCTTGAGGCAGCGGTCCATGACGACGGTCAGGCCCTTCGACTCGCCGTACTCCGCGGCCTCCTGGTTCCAGATCCCCAGCTGCACCCAGACGGCCGGCGCGCCGACCGCGACGACCTCGTCGATCACGGCGGGGAGATCGCCCGGCTTGCGGAACACATCCACGATGTCGGGCACCTCGGGAAGCGACGCGAGGTCCGGGTACGCCTTCTGACCGAGGATGGTGTCGGCGTTCGGGTTGACGAAGTACACCCGGAAATCGCTCGACTGCAGCAGGTACGTCCCGACGAAGTAGGAGGAGCGGGCGGGATTCGGAGAAGCGCCGACGATCGCCACCGACTTCGCGGAGCGCAGGAGCTTGAGGCGCGCCTTCGCGTCCGGTCCGGCCCAGGTCCGCTGCGACTTCAGCAGCTTCGCCAGCGGCGAGTCCGCCGGCACGGCGCAGCTCAGGCCGTTCGCGAGCTGGACCTCGGTGGTGGAGTCGGACGTGGTGGAGTCGGACGTGCGCGCGTCGTCCGGAATCGTGCCCGACGCATCCGTTGCCGTCGTCATGCTGCCTTCCCCTCCTCGACGGCGACGCTGAGCGCCTGATCCAGGTCGTAGATGATGTCCTCGACGTCTTCGATGCCGACGCTGATGCGCACCACACCGGGCAGGACGCCCGCGTCGTGGAGCTGCTGCTCGTTCAACTGCGCGTGGGTGGTGGAGGCGGGATGGATCACCAGCGTCTTCGCGTCGCCGATGTTCGCCAGGTGGCTGGCGAGGTCGACCGACTCGATGAACCGCTGCCCGGCCTCCCGGCCGCCCTTCACCACGAAGCTGAACACACTGCCCGGCCCCTTCGGGAGGTACTTCTGCGCGCGTTCGTGGTGAGGATGCCCGGGCAGGCCCGCCCAGAGCACCTTCTCGATGCGGGGATCGGCATCCAGCCACTCGGCGACCGCTCGCGCGTTGTCGACGTGAGCCTGGACCCGGTACGGCAAGGTCTCGACGCCCTGCGCGAGCAGGAACGCAGAGTGCGGCGCGAGCGTCGGGCCGATGTCGCGCAGCTGCTCGGCTCGCAGACGGGTGAGGAAGGCGTACTCGCCGAAGTTGCCGGACCACTGCAACCCGCCGTAGGTCGGCACCGGCTGCCCGAACAGCGGGAACTTCGAGGAGTGCCAGTCGAACCGGCCGCTCTCGACCACCACGCCGCCGAGGGTGGTCCCGTGGCCGCCCAGGAACTTCGTGGCCGAGTGGATGACGATGTCGGCACCCCACTCGATGGGCCGGTTGAGGTAGGGGGTCGCGATGGTGGAATCGATCGCGAGCGGGATGCCGGCGGCGTGGGCGACCTCGGCCAATCCCTCGATGTCGGCGATCTCCCCGGACGGGTTCGCGATGGTCTCGGCGAACAGGATCTTCGTGCTGTCCGTGATCGCGGCGGCGTAGTCGGCCGGGTCGGAGCTCTGGACGAAGGTGGTCTCGACGCCGAACCGGCGCAGGGTCACATCCAATTGCGTGATGGATCCGCCGTAGAGGTTGGCCGAGGCGACGATGTGGTCGCCGGCGCCGACGAGCGAGGCGAACGTGATGTATTGGGCGCTCAGCCCGGACGCCGTCGCCACCGCGCCGAGGCCGCCCTCGAGGCTGGCCACCCGCTCCTCGAAGGAGGCCACGGTCGGGTTGGCGAGGCGGGAGTAGACGTTGCCGTACTTCTGCAGAGCGAATCGGGCTGCGGCGTCGGCCGTGTCGTCGAAGACGAATGCGCTCGTCTGGTAGATCGGCAGGGCTCGCGCGCCGGTCACCGGGTCGGGGATGTTGCCCGCGTGGATCGCACGCGTGCGGAAGCCGTACTCACGATCTGCCATGCCGTCACGCTACCCGACCCTCCCCGCGCCGGTCCTGCACCCGTAACACACCGCAACCCCCTCTTCCGATAGGCGGGAGAGGGCTCAGCGGGTCGAGAGCCAGACGGCGGCAAGGGCCAGGACGGCGATCAGCGCCCACGAGATCACGCCGGTCGCCAGCGCCCGCCAGCCGGTGCCGACGAGCGTCCGCAGGCGGACGGCGGTTCCGAGCCCGAACAACGCCATCGCGAGCAGGGCCGTCTGCAGCATGTCCGCGGCATCCGTCACGACCGGTCCCACGGGGAGGAACGTCCGTGCCAGCACCGCGACGATGAAGCCGGCGATGAACAGCGGGAGGATCGGCGGACGCTTCACGCCGGGGTCGCCCTCGACATGCCTCCGCCGCTCCACCACCGCGGCGATCGCGACCATCGGCGCGAGCATCAGCACGCGGGTGAGCTTGACGACGACCGCCACCGCGAGCGCGCCGGCGCCCGCGATCTGCGCGGTCGCCACGACCTGGCCGACGTCGTGCACGCCGGCGCCCACCCAGTGCCCGAACTGCCGCGCATCCAAGCCCAGTGGATGCCAGAACAGCGGCAGGACGAAGATCGCGAGCGTCCCGCACAGCGTGACCAGGGCGACCGGCGTCGCCGCTTCTTCGTCCTTGGGCTTCACGACGCCGCTCATGGCGCCGATGGCCGAGGCGCCGCAGATCGAGAAGCCGGTCGCGATGAGGAGCGGCTGGTGCCCGGGCAGCCGGAGCATCCGTCCGATCCAGAACGTCCCGGCGAAGCTCAGCAGCACGACGGCGACGGTCGTCGCGATGGCGACCCAGCCGAGCCCGGCGATGTCGCCCAGGCTCAGCTTGAGCCCGAGCAGGACGACGCCTACCCGCATCAGCCGCTTGGCGCTGACGGACAGCCCGGGAGCGAGCCGTCCGAGCAGCGCGGGGCGCGCCACGGGCAGCTGACCCACGACGATCCCGAGAACGACGGCAGCGGTGAGCAGCGGGACGGCCGGGACCAGCCAGTGCACCGCCCAGGCGACGGCCGCCGCCAGTCCGCACACCGCGAGGCCGGGGAGCCAGGCGAGCGGGACGCGGACGGTGGGGGATGGCGTGCTCACCCGATCCATTCTGGCGAGGATTCAGGCGGCCGCGCGCCGATCGGCCGGCCCCGCGCAGATCCCGGCCGCGCCGCTCAGAGCGACGACAGCAGCTTCGTCCCCTCCGGAACCCCGAGCCCGGTGCACGCATCCCACCCGGCTGCCGCCTGGTACGCGCCGTTGTCGCCGGTGACGATATCGCGGAACCCGGCCGCCACCTGGCCGGCCGGCACCGAGTCGTAGAGGGTCGGCTGCAGGAGTCCCAGCGGCCGCCCCGTCGACTGCACCAGCCGCGCGACCAGCGCCGCCCACAGGGGTGCGACCGCACTGGTACCGCCGATCACCGTGTCCCGGCCGTCGACCCGGACGCGGTAGCCGGTCTGCGGATCGGCCACCGCGGAGACGTCCGGCACCCCGCGTCCGCCCGGACCGTTCGCAGTGCCTCCCGCGTCCGTCCCGTCCGCACCGGAGGGCACGCCCGCCCGGGCCTGCCAGGACGGCAGCGGGAACACCGCGCTGACCCCGCCCCCGGTGGCGCCGTTGCCCGCTCCGTTGTTCCACACCGTCTCCGACCGGACAGCGCCGGTCGAGGCGTCCGCATCCAGCCGGGTGCCTCCGCAGGCGAGTGCGTGCGGCGACGAGGCCGGGAAGTCGACGTGCGGCTTGCCGTCGCCGACGCGGTCGCTGCTCCCGTCGTCGCCGGCCGCGGCCGTCGTGGTGACCCCGAGGGCTGCCGCGTCCTGCAGCGCCTGGTCGAAGGCCGTGCGCGCCTGCGCCGTCCACTGGTCCTCGGACTGCCCCCAGCTGATGCTGATCGCAGCGGGAGTCGGGTTCGCGTGCGCTGCCGTGCTGACCGCATCCAGGAATCCGGCGTCGGTGTTGGGCGCGAAGTAGACGACGATGTCCGCACCCGGGGCGAGGGCCCCGACGACCTCGATGTCGAGCATCACCTCGCCATCCGCGCCGTTCGGGTCGCCCCCGGGCGCATTGGAGCCGCCATCCACTCCGACCGCGCGCACCGACGGGGTGGGGATGCCGAGCCCGGCGAAATACGTGTCCAGATCGGACTGTTCATACCCTCCGCCGAGCTCGATGATCGCGACGGTCTGACCGCTGCCGTCGGTCCCCTCCGGGAACGAGTACACCGTGCCGAGCTGGGGCGGCGTGTAGCTCGTGCTGACCGCGGCGGCCGGGACGTAGCGGAACTGCGCGCGCGCCTGCGGCCGGTCGTCGAGGCCCAGCACGGCGGTCACGACGCCGTCGAGGGCCGCCGGGATGCTGAGGCCGCCCGAGCGCTGCCGGTACGCCGTCGCGTCGTCGCCCTCGTGCTCCCGGGTGGACCGCGCGAGGTCGGTGCCGAAGACGCGGGCGATGGTCTGCACCGGGCCGGAGACGCGCACCCGGCGTGCCCCCGCATCCACCTCGTCCACGGTCACGCCCAGGGCTTCGAACGTGCTGCGGACCAGCTCCACATCCTCCGGGGATGCGCCGTACTGCTCCGCCAGCTCGTCGCGGGTCAACGGGGTCGTGAAGGCGTCGTCGGGAAGTTCGGCACGGCGCCGCAGCACCAGCGTCGCCTCCACCGGGGAGTCGGGCGCGAGCCCGCCGTGCGACCGGAAGCCCGGCCGCTCCGGGCGCTCGCTTCCGGGAAGGGGGACGAGGTCGAGGGGGTGATCGCTCATACCACTCGGTCTACCACCGGCCGCCGACACGGCACGGCTCGGCCCGGCGCGTCGTCACACCCAGCTCGGCAGCCACATGTGGATCTGCCAGAACCAGAACGGCACCGTCTGCCCGATCCAGATCGGCCAGAAGAACGCGCTGACGAGCGCGGCGGCGACGAGGAAGACCCCGGTCCAGACGATCCCTGTCGTCCGACGTGGCCGGGGGTCCGTCCGGCTCCCCAGGACCATGGCGATCACCGCCGTGAGCGCCAGGATCAGGTACGGCTCGAACGAGATCGCGTAGAAGGTGAAGATCGTACGCGCCATGTACAGCCACCACGGCAGGTACCCGGCGGCGATACCCGTCAGGATCAGCCCGATCCGCCAGTCGCGCGACCGGATCAGCCAGTACACCAGGAACAGGATCGCGGCCGTCCCCGCCCACCAGATCAGCGGGTTGCCGAGCGAGGTGATCGCGGCGGAGCACGAGCTGTACGCGCAGCCCTGCTGGCCCTGCGTCGTGCCGACGTAGTACATGCTCGTCGGCCGCAGCATCAGCGTCCAGCCCAGCGGATTGGACTGGTAGGGATGCGGCGTGTGCAGGTTGATGCTGTAGCCGTACATCTGGGTCTGGTAGTACCAGAGGTTCTGCACCCAGTGAGGCACCCAGCCGAGCGCTCCCGTCCACTGCGCGTGCGTCGACTCCGCCCAGTGCCGGTAGTAGCCGTTGGAGGAGAAGATCCAGCCCGCCCAGGTGGCCACGTAGGCGATGAAGGCGAGCGGGACCATGAGGACGAACGTGGCAGGAGCCTGCTTCAGCAGGGCGCCGCTGATCGGGAACGGGAGGGCCTCCCGGTGGCGCGCCACCGCATCCACGATCACGACGTAGACGGCGAAGAAGGCGAGGAAGTAGAAGCCGGTCCATTTGACCCCGGCGCACAGCCCGCAGATGATCCCGGCCGCGATCAGCCAGGGACGCCACCAGAGCACCGGCCCCCACGCGGGGTCACGGCCCGACGAGCGCTCAGCGGCCACCCGTGCGGACAGCCGGTCCGCCGCCCACCGGCGGTCGAGCAGGATGCAGCAGAACGCGAGCAGCGCGAAGAACATCACGAAGTTGTCCAGGAGCGCCACGCGGCTCATCACGATGGCGTGCCCGTCGATGGCGAAGAGGAATCCCGCGATCGTGGCGATCATCGTGGAGCGGAACAGCATCCGCGCGACGAGGAAGACGAGGAGGACGGCGAGGGTGCCGGCGATGGCGGTGGAGACGCGCCAGCCGAACGAGTTGCCCGGCCCCGTGGCCGCCATCCCGAGCGCGATGAGCCACTTGCCGAGCGGTGGATGCGCGACGAACGACGGATCGGAGGAGAAGATCTGCGTCTGGCCCGCCGCGAATCGCCCGTCGGCGTGGTCCGGCCAGCTGCCCTCGTAGCCGAGGTTCCAGAGGCTCCACGCGTCCTTGACGTAGAAGGTCTCGTCGAACACGAGCGTGTGCGGCGCGCCCAGGTTCCACAGTCGCAGGACTGCCGCGAGCAACGTCACCGCGATCGGAGCACCCCACAGCCACACGCGCAGCCGCGTCGGGGTTCCGAGGACGCGCCCCCACCAGTCGTCCAGGCGGCTGCCGAGCCGGGGCGCGGCCCGGTGCGCGGCCGGAACGTCGGCCGGAAGGTCGGCGGGAGGAGCGAAAGTCACCAGGCCATGTTAAAGGCGCAGGCTATGCCTGCATGCATGGCCGGCATTCGCGCGTGCGACCGGCCGACGCGCGGCTGTCAGACTAGGGCGCATGATCATCCTCGCCGCCACCCCGATCGGCAACCTCGGCGATGCGTCGCGGCGGCTGGTGGAGGTCCTGGAAGCGGCGACGATCGTGGCCGCGGAGGACACGCGCGTGGCGCAGCGCCTGCTCGCCGGGCTCGGCGTGGCGAACCGGCCGCGCCTGATCGCCCTGCACGACCACAACGAGCGGGACCGCGCCGGCGAGCTCGTGGAGCTGGCGCGCGATCAGGATGTGGTGCTGCTCAGCGACGCCGGGATGCCCACCGTGTCGGATCCCGGGTTCCACCTCGTGGAGGCGGCCGCCGCGGCCGGAGTCGCCGTCACGGCCCTGCCCGGACCATCGGCGGTGCTGACCGCGCTCGCCGTCTCCGGCCTGCCGACCGACCGGTTCACCTTCGAGGGCTTTCTGCCGCGGAAGCAGGGTGAGCGCCTCTCAGCGCTTCGGGCGCTTGCGGCCGAGGGCCGCACGATGGTCTTCTTCGAGTCGCCGAATCGGATCGCGGCCTCGCTCGCCGACATCGCCGCGGTCTTCGGCCACGACCGCCGGGTCGCGGTCTGCCGTGAGCTGACCAAGCTCTACGAGGAGGTCCGGCGGGGAGGCGCGGCCGAGCTGGCGACGTGGGCAGCCGAGGGCGTCCGCGGCGAGATCGTGGTGGTGGTGGCCGGCGCGCCGGCGCGGGCCGCCGATCCCGAGACCGCTCTGGAGCAGGTGCTCGCGCTGGTCGCCTCCGGCACCCGGCTGAAGGACGCGGCGGCCGAGGTGGCTGACGCGACCGGGCTGGGCAAGCGCGACCTCTACCAGGCGGCGCTCGCGCGCCGCGGCTGACCGCAGTCAGCCCTCTTCCGACGGCAGTACTTCCAAGCGTACGGCGGGGAACCGGCTGAACCCGTCGTCACGGGTGACGAGCGTCAGGTCGTGCGCGTAGGCGTGCCCGGCGATGAGCGCATCCTTCAGTCGCATCGCGGATTTCGGCTGTGCGGTGAGATGACCGAAGCCGTCGGCGGCGCGCTGGTCGAACTCCATCCAGAACCCGGGGATGGAATCGAGCAGCTGCAGAAGCTCGCGCCGGATCAGCGCCCGGCTCTTCTTCGCCGGGTCCTCGGCGAAGACCGCCAGGCCGCGGGCCAACTCCGCCCGGCAGATCATGGAGGACGCATAGCTCTCGAAATCCGCGATGATCTCCGGGGTGAAGCCCGCGACGATCACGCTGGTGTCGAGCATCGCCCGCGGGCTCACCGGGCGTCTCCGACCGTCTCTGAGTCACGGCCGGCAGAGAGCTCCGCCAGTTCGTCGGCCACATCCTCCGGCGAGCTCATCCGGGCGAGCAGCCGCAGCTGCGCCTTGACGCCGTCGAGCGCATCGTCCGGCTCCGCTATGGGGACGAACGCCGCCCGCACTTTCCCGTGATTGGTCACCAGTGCCCCGGTCTCGAGGTAGCGGACGGGGTTGGACTTGAATGCGCTGATCGGGACGCGGGGAAGATCGTCAGCGAGGGCTATTCTCATGGGCATGGCTCCGATCAGTGGCAAGCAGAGCCATTCTAGCTCTTCTCGCTCCGATCGCGGAGTAGTCTTCACATCCCGCCGCCGTTCTCCACAGGGGCGGTAACACGCCGATCCGCGCGTCCGCGCGCCCGTAGGATGGTCAGCATGTCCGACGGCTCCTCCTTCTACATCACCACGCCGATCTTCTACGTGAATGATGTCCCGCACATCGGGCATGCCTACACGGAGGTCGCGGCCGACGTCCTCGCCCGGTGGCACCGCCAGGCCGGGGACGACACGTGGCTCCTCACCGGCACGGACGAGCACGGCCAGAAGATCCTGCGCACGGCCACCGCGAACGGCACGACGCCGCAGGAGTGGGCGGACAAGCTGGTCAGCGAGGAGTGGCTGCCGCTGCTGAAGACCATCGACATCGCCAATGACGACTTCATCCGCACGACGGACGAGCGTCACGAGGTCAACGTGCAGAAGTTCCTGCAGAAGCTCTACGACGACGGCTACATCTACGCGGGCGAGTACGAGGCGCTGTACTGCGTCGGCTGCGAGGAGTTCAAGCCGCAGAGCGAGATCGTCGACGGCACCGGCGAGTACGCGGGCCAGAAGGTCTGCGCCATCCACTCGAAGCCGCTGGAGCTGCTGCAGGAGAAGAACTACTTCTTCCGGATGAGCCAGTTCGCCGACCGGCTGCTCGCCCTCTACGAGGAGCGGCCGGACTTCGTGCAGCCGGAGTCGGCGCGCAACGAGGTGGTCAGCTTCGTGCGCCAGGGACTCTCCGACCTGTCCATCTCGCGCTCCAGCTTCGACTGGGGCATCAAGGTGCCGTGGGACGAGTCGCACGTCGTCTATGTGTGGTTCGACGCGCTCCTCAACTACATCACCGCGGTCGGCTACGGGCAGGACGATGAGGAGTTCGCACGCCGCTGGCCCGCGAACCACCTGGTCGGCAAAGACATCCTGCGCTTCCACGCCGTCATCTGGCCGGCGATGCTGATGGCCGCGGGACTGGAGGTGCCGCAGCGCGTCTTCGGACACGGCTGGCTGCTCGTCGGCGGCGAGAAGATGTCCAAGTCGAAGCTGACCGGCATCGCCCCGACCCAGATCACCGACACGTTCGGGTCGGATGCGTTCCGCTACTACTTCATGCGCGCCATCAACTTCGGGCAGGACGGCTCGTTCAGCTGGGAGGACCTGGCCGCGCGGTACCAGGCGGAGCTCGCCAACGGGTTCGGCAACCTCGCCTCGCGCGTGATCGCCATGCTCACGCGGTACTTCGGCGGGATCGTGCCACCTGCGGGCGCCTACCAGGAGGTCGATCTGGCGGTGCAGTCGGTCGTGCGCACGGCCACGGCGGACGCGGACGCGGCGATCGCCCGGCTCGGCATCCACGACGCCCTCACCGCGATCTGGCGGATCGTCGACGAGCTCAACGGCTAC
>Ga0209677_101479_pt1 | contig 10105 bp, 9 predicted proteins | sample AraplaCvi_mCL_r2_2_FD_184285 | JGI IMG/M metagenome (GOLD analysis project Ga0209677, IMG submission 184285) | Arabidopsis root microbial communities from North Carolina, USA - plate scrape CL_Cvi_mCL_r2 (SPAdes) (version 2) | ecosystem: Host-associated > Plants > Roots > Endosphere | place: USA... | reverse complement strand
GCATTCTTATGCATCGCAGCGGCTGCCCTGGTGCCCTGGCGGTTGCACAGCGCGGCGATTGCCCGTGAGGACGTCCGGGGCGCCAACCCGGTCGAAGCCCCCGCGGTCAGCGCGCTGGTGGCCGGCATGCCCGACCCGGCGGTGCTGCTCGACCGCGCCGGTCGCGTCATTCATCTCAACGCCGCCGCGGCGCAGCTGGCGCCGGCGCTGCGCAGGAACGAGCTGGCCCAGTTCGCATTGCGGTCACCCGAGATCATCACCGCGCTGCGGGAAGCCATTGCGACCACGGAGCCGCGCCGCGCCACCTATCTCGATCACGTTCCGGTCGACCGCTGGATGGAGCTCGTTATCACGCCGGTTCCGGTGCCGACAACTTTTGGCGGCACCGATAAATGCATGCTGATGACGTTCCACGACCTGACGCCGCTGCGGCGGGTCGAGGAGATGCGCGCCGACTTCGTCGCCAATGCCAGCCACGAGCTGCGCACCCCGCTGGCGGCACTGTCCGGCTTCATCGATACGCTGCAGGGGCCTGCCAAGGACGACGCCAAGGCGCGCGAGCGCTTTCTCGGCATCATGCATGCCCAGGCCACCCGCATGGCCCGCCTGATCGACGATCTGCTGTCGCTGTCCCGGGTCGAGCTGTCGGCCCATGTCCGGCCGGACACCTCGATCGATCTGATCCCGATCATCCGGCAGGTCGCCGATGGGTTGGAACCGCTGGCACGCGAGCGGCAGGTCGAGGTCGAGATCGACCTGCCGGAGATCCCGGTGACGATCGCCGGCGACCGCGAGGAACTGCTGCGGCTGTTCGAGAACCTGATCGAGAACGCCCTGAAATATGGCGCTTCGGGCGGGCGGGTGATCGTCTCGCTGGCCGCCGCCGTCTCGGGCGAGGGTACGCCGGAGATCCGGGTCAAGGTGCGTGATTTCGGTCCCGGTATCGCCCCGGAGCACCTGCCGCGCCTGACCGAGCGCTTCTACCGCGTCGACGTCGGCGACAGCCGCATGCAGGGCGGCACCGGACTCGGCCTGTCCCTGGTGAAGCACATTCTCAATCGTCATCGCGGCCGCCTGCTGATCGAGAGCGTGCCTAAAAATGGGGCGGTCTTCACCGCCTGCTTCCCCCAGCAAAAACCCGGGTTCGGGAAATAAAATCAAGCGTTCTCAAATGCTTGGTGCTGTCATCCAGCCGTCATCAAACCTTTATAAAAGCGGCAACGACGCCTCTTAAAGGGGCGGTGGGGAGCGCGATCGGGCGCAATTGGCGCTTCGTTCCCCAAATGGAGACCAGCATGAATTTCGTCAAAGCTATCGTCGCTGCCGGCCTGGTCGCCGCATCGACGTCGGCCTTTGCCGCCGACATCACCGGAGCGGGCGCGACGTTCCCGTTCCCGATCTATTCCAAGTGGGCTGACGCCTACAAGAAGGAGACCGGCAACGGTCTGAACTATCAGTCGATCGGTTCTGGCGGCGGCATCAAGCAGATCCAGGCCAAGACCGTGACCTTCGGTGCGACCGATGCTCCGCTCAAGGCCGAGCAACTCGAGAAGGACGGCCTGGTTCAGTGGCCGATGGTGATGGGCGGCATCGTGCCGGTCGTCAACCTCGAGGGTGTGAAGCCCGGCGAGATGGTGCTGGACGGCGAGACCCTCGCCAACATCTATCTCGGCAAGATCACCAAGTGGGATGACGTTGCGATCAAGAAGCTGAATCCGAACGTCAAGCTGCCGTCCGACGCCATCGCGGTGGTTCGCCGCTCCGACGGTTCGGGCACCACCTTCAATTTCACCTACTACCTCTCCGAGGTCAGCCCCGACTGGAAGAGCAAGGTCGGCTCCAACACCGCCGTCGAGTGGCCGGTTGGCGTCGGCGCCAAGGGCAATGAAGGCGTGTCCGGCAATATCAGCCAGACCAAGAACTCGATCGGCTATGTCGAGTATGCCTATGCCAAGCAGAACAAGCTGACCTACACCGGCATGGTCAACAAGGCCGGCAAGACGGTGCAGCCGACTGTGGAGGCCTTCCAGGCCGCCGCGGGCAATGCCGACTGGGCCAAGGCTCCGGGGTACTACGTGATCCTGGCCAACCAGCCGGGCGACAAGTCCTGGCCGATGACGGCTGCGACCTTCATCCTGATGCACAAGGAGCCGACCGATAAGGCGGCCTCCGCCGAAGCCGTCAAGTTCTTCAAGTGGGCTTTCGAGAAGGGCGGCAAGGCGGCTGAAGAGCTCGACTACATTCCGATGCCGGACAGCGTCGTGAAGCTGATCGAGAAGACCTGGTCGTCGGACATCAAGAGCTGATCAGCTCGTCGATCGGGCCCTCTCCCTGCTCTGCAGGGGGAGGGCGTGTCCGGAGTATGTAGGTGCTCGAGAACAAGGGGGCTGGCGTGGCAGACATGGCCGTTCAAAGCAATGCTGACGGGATTGCCTCCGCGGCAGGTCCATACGACCGTGCTCGCGCGTTGTCCGCCTTCAAGCTCGGCGACATCACCTTCTACTGGATCACCCGGCTTTCCGCGATCTCGGTGCTCCTGATCCTCGGCGGCATCATCGTGTCGCTCATCATCGGCGCGTGGCCGGCGATGCGGGAGTTCGGCTTCCAGTTCCTGGTGACGCGGCGCTGGGCGCCGTCGGCCGATCCGCCGGTGCTCGGTGCGCTCGGGCCGATCTACGGCACGCTGGTGACCTCCTTTATCGCGATGCTGATCGCGATTCCGGTCGGCCTCGGCATTGCGATCTTCCTGACCGAGCTGTGTCCGCAATGGCTGCGACGCCCGATCGGCATCGCCATCGAGCTGCTCGCCGGCATTCCCTCGATTATCTACGGCATGTGGGGCTTCTTCGTGCTGGGCCCGTTCCTGGCCTACACGTTCCAGCCGTTCATGATCAATCTCTGTGCCAACATCCCGATCCTGCAGGACATCTTCGCGGGTCCGCCGTCCTATCTCAGCCTGTTCAACGCTTCGCTGATCCTCGCCATCATGGTGCTGCCCTTTATCACCTCGATCTCGGTCGACGTGTTCAAGACCGTGCCGCCAGTGCTGAAGGAGGCGGCCTATGGCGTCGGCTGCACCACCTGGGAGGTCGTGCGGAGCGTCGTCATCCCCTATACGCGGGTCGGCGTGATCGGCGGCGTCATGCTGGCGCTGGGCCGCGCGCTCGGCGAGACCATGGCGGTGACCTTCATCATCGGCAACTCGTTCCGCATCTCCTCCTCGATCTTCGCGCCGGGCACCACGATCTCGGCCGCGATCGCCTCCGAATTCCAGGAGAGCGACGGGCTGCATCAGTCGAGCCTGATCCTGCTCGGCCTGCTGCTGTTCGTTCTGACCTTCTTCGTGCTCGCCGCGGCTCGCTTGATGCTGATGCGGCTCGAGATCAAGGCGGGGAAATAGGCCATGACTGCTGTAGATTCTGCGGTTGAGATTCCGGTCAATAATCCCGTCAACCCGATCTATCGGCGCCGCCGCCGCAAGGACATCGTGATCCGTGCGCTCTGCGTCGGTGCGGCCCTGTTCGGCGTCACCTGGCTGGCGCTGATCCTGCTCGATCTGCTCTATGAAGGTCTCACCGGCCTGACGCTGCAGGTCTTTACCACCGATACCCCGCCGCCGGGCTCGACCGACGGCGGCCTGCGCAACGCCATCGTCGGCTCTGTTATCATGACCGTGATCGGGGTCGGCATCGGCGCGCCGCTCGGCCTGTTCGCCGGCACCTATCTCGCCGAATATGGCCGCAACGATCGGCTCACCTCGGTGATCCGCTTCATCAACGACATCCTGCTGTCGGCACCGTCGATCATCATCGGCCTGTTCGTCTATGGCGCGGTGGTGGTGCCGATGGGCGGCTTCTCGGCGATCGCCGGTAGCCTGGCGCTGGCTGTCATCGTGATCCCGGTCGTGCTGCGTACCACCGAGGACATGCTGCTCCTGGTGCCGAACCCGCTGCGCGAGGCGGCCTCCGCGCTGGGCCTGCCGCGCTCGCTGGTGATCCGCCGCATCGCCTATCGCGCCGCCCGCTCGGGCCTCATCACCGGCGTGCTGCTGGCCACCGCCCGCGTCGCCGGCGAAACCGCGCCGCTGTTGTTCACCGCGCTCTCGAACCAGTTCTGGAGCCTGAACCTGGCCTCGACCATGGCGAACCTGCCGGTGACCATCAACAACTTCGTCCAGAGCCCCTATGCCTATTGGAAGCAGCTCGCCTGGAGCGGCGCGCTGCTGATCACCTTGACCGTGCTCGCCCTGAACATCTGCGCGCGCGTGCTTGGCGCCGAGAGGAGCGCAAAATGACCGATATGTCCGTTTCCGTATCAAGCCCCGTCGGCGCGGTTCCCGCCAAGTCTCTGCCGGAAGCAGCGGCCAAGGTCACCGTCCGTAATCTCAACTTCTATTACGGCGAGCATCACGCGCTGAAGAACATCAACCTGACGCTCGGCACCAACCGCGTCACGGCCTTCATCGGCCCGTCCGGCTGCGGCAAGTCGACCTTGCTGCGCATCTTCAACCGGATGTACGACCTCTATCCGGGCCAGCGCGCGGTCGGCCAGCTGATGCTGGACAACACCAACATCCTCGACCCCAAGCTCGATCTCAATTTGCTGCGCGCCCGGGTCGGCATGGTGTTCCAGAAGCCGACGCCGTTCCCGATGACGATCTACGAGAACATCGCCTTCGGCATCCGCCTCTACGAGAAGATCTCGAAATCCGAGATGGACGATCGCGTCGAGAAGGCGCTGCGCGGTGGCGCGCTGTGGAACGAGGTCAAGGACAAGCTCAACGCCTCCGGCCTGTCGCTCTCCGGCGGCCAGCAGCAGCGGCTGTGCATCGCGCGCACCGTGGCGGTGCGGCCCGAGGTGATCCTGTTCGACGAGCCGTGCTCGGCGCTCGACCCGATCTCGACCGCCAAGGTCGAGGAGCTGATCCAGGAACTCTCCGAGAACTACACGATCGCGATCGTCACCCACAACATGCAGCAGGCCGCGCGCGTATCCGACAAGACGGCCTTCATGTATCTTGGTGAGTTGATCGAGTTCGACGACACCAGCAAGATCTTCACCTCGCCGAGCGATCGGCGGACCCAGGATTACATCACCGGGCGCTTCGGCTGACGCCGGGCAGACGCATTGCCGAGGAGACATTCATGGCCAGCGAGCATACCGCCAAGGCGTTCGACAGTGATCTGCAGGAGCTGACCCGCCTGGTCGCCGAAATGGGCGGCCTTGCCGAGCGGCTGATCACCGATTCCGTTGACGCGCTGGTGCGCCGCGACGTCGCGCTCGGCCAGCGCGTGGTCGCGACCGACGCCGAGATCGACAACCTGCAGCGCATCATCGAGGAGCGCGCGGTGCTGACCATCGCCCGCCGCCAGCCGATGGCGATCGATCTGCGCGAGATCGTCGGCGCCATGCGGGTGGCGACCGATCTGGAGCGGATCGGCGACCTCGCCAAGAACATCGGCAAGCGGGTCGCGGCGCTGGAAAGCGATTTCCACCCCCTGAAACTGATCCGCGGGCTTGAGCACATGACCGACCTCGTGCAGTCGCAGGTCAAATCGGTGCTGGACGCCTATGCCGCGCATGACCTGCCGGCGGCGATGACGGTGTGGAAGGGCGACGAGGAGGTCGACGCCATCTGCACCTCGCTGTTCCGCGAGCTCCTGACCTATATGATGGAGGACCCGCGCAACATCTCCTTCTGCATCCATCTGATGTTCTGCGCCAAGAACATCGAGCGGATCGGCGACCACGCGACCAACATCGCGGAAACCGTGTTCTACATGATCGAGGGCCAGCAGATGGTCGACAAGCGCCCGAAGGGCGACATGACGACCTTTGCGACCACGATCCCCGGCAACTAGGAGAGACGTTGAGCAATGAGCGCGCGCATTCTGGTGGTTGAAGACGAGGAAGCGCTGACCACGCTGCTGCGCTACAATCTCGAGACCGAGGGCTACGAGGTCGAAACGGTGGAGCGCGGCGACGATGCCGACACCCGCCTGAAGGAGCGTGTGCCCGACCTCGTGGTGCTGGACTGGATGCTGCCCGGCCTTTCCGGCATCGAGTTGTGCCGGCGCCTGCGTGCCCGGCCCGAGACCAAGCAGCTGCCGATCATCATGCTCACCGCGCGCGGCGAGGAGAGCGAGCGCGTGCGCGGGCTTGCGACCGGGGCCGACGACTACATCGTCAAGCCGTTCTCGGTGCCGGAGCTGCTGCAGCGGGTGAAGGGTCTGCTGCGGCGCGCGAGCCCCGAGCGCCTCGCGACCGTGCTCGCCTATGGCGACATCGAGCTCGACCGCGAGAAGCGCCGCGTGGCGCGGTCGGGGCGGCCGATCGATCTCGGCCCGACCGAATATCGCCTGCTAGAATTCTTCCTCGAGCATCCCGGTCGGGTGTTCAGCCGCGAGCAGCTGCTCGACAGCGTCTGGGGCCGCGACATCTACATCGACGAGCGCACTGTCGACGTGCATATCGGGCGCTTACGCAAGCTGCTCAATCCCGGCCGCGAGCAGGATCCGATCCGCACCGTGCGCGGCGCCGGCTACGCGCTCGACGATCGCTTTGCGAAAGCGGAATCGTGAGTTGACCACGTTATCGAGGCGCGACCTCGCAGCGAACTATCAAGGGCGGAGTCTTCGGCTCCGCCTTTTTCGTTGGGTGTGTTGATTGATCAGCAATCACAACTGCCGTCCCCCTTGTGCGCAATTGCGCACTGGCGCGGCGGACGCATAACCACCGATTTGATTGTTGAAGCGGACTGGAGCTACCAGCCAGTCGTAGCCATTGGCATCGGTGGCTATGGATCCCGGCTCGCGCTCACTTCGTTCGCTTGGCCGGGACGACACTATCATGTGACGACGCTGAGCTTCTGATAACTCAGCGTCTCACGGCTTACCGCGCCTGACGAGCGTGCCGCGCGGCCTGATGAGTGGGCGCAGGCTCAGCGCGCCGGCTTCACCTGCTGGCGGCGGCGGTCGGCCGCGGGCTGATAGGCGAGGCGCGAATGCTGCGCGCAATAGGGCAGCCCGGAGAGCGCCTTGCCGCCGCAGAAGAAGAAGTCCGGGCTCGAGGGATCGCCGACCGGCCAGTGGCAGGTGGCTTCGTTCAACTCCAGCAGCGAGCGCCGCTGGCTCATCGGCACCACATTGTCGAAGGTGACCGGATCGGTCTCGACCTCGACCTCGAACACATGCGCAAGCGCGGTGTTGCCGCGCGAGACCGGGCGCGTGACGCGCATCATGTGCTGGGCGGGGCGGGGGGCTGCCTTGCGCTGGCGCGGCGCTGCCGTCGCCGGGCTCTTGGCACGGCCGGAGAGACCGAGCCGATGCACCTTGCCGATCACCGCATTGCGCGTCACGTTTCCGAGTTCCGCGGCGATCTGACTGGCCGAAAGGCCGGCCTCCCAGAGCTTTTTCAACTGCTCGACGCGATCGTCGGACCAGGTCAATACCGTCATCGCATTTTTCCCTTCGCGTCGCGCCGGCCAATTCTGGGACGGCGCTGCGATGCCAATCTCAAGAAATCTCCTGCATGCTGAATCCCTTAGCCCTCGCCGGGCGCATATTGCGCTTCCGGACGTGTACGCGAAACAACCGAACGCTTTCAGGATCAGTACTGCCGCACGAGATGTCGTACTCGACAGGTAAAACGCTACAATATGGCGTGACTCTCGCGCAAGAGTCGGAGGCCATCGTCCACACCTTCCGTCGGCGGACGCTGGGCGCGAGCAGCAAATCCGCATCACCGCAATCCTACGGAATCCAGGCAATCAGCGCATGTGCACTGCGTGTTGACACTTATCGCTGTCCGCATAGAATAGTTCCACGTGCCGCCTTGAAAAGGCGGCACATTTTGTTTTCCAGGGCGGGGTCCCTGATGCACGATGGCGCCCAGTTGGCGCGCATCTCGGACTGCCCCAAGCGCAAGTGATCCACCATGACCGCAGCCGCCGCGTCGCATCTTCTCCCCGTATTCGCCCGGGTCGATCTCGCCTTCGCGCGCGGCGAGGGCGCGTGGCTGGTTGCAACGAATGGCGAGCGCTATCTCGATTTCACCTCGGGCGTCGCGGTGAACGCGCTCGGTCATGCGCATCCGCATCTGGTGTCGGCGCTGCAGGAACAGGCGACCAAGCTCTGGCACATGTCGAACCTGTTCAAGAGCCCGGATGGCGAGCGCCTGGCATCGCGCCTGTGCGAGCAGAGCTTTGCCGACTACGTGTTCTTCGCCAATTCCGGCGCTGAGGCGATGGAATGCGCGATCAAGCTCACGCGCAAGCATCACGCCGCCAAGGGCCATCCTGAGCGCTATCGCATCATCACCTTCGAGGGCGCCTTCCACGGCCGCACGCTGGCGACGCTCGCCGCCACCGGCTCGGCGAAATATCTCGACGGCTTCGGCCCGCCGATGGATGGTTTCGACCAGGTGCCGCTCGGCGATCTCGAGGCGGTGAAGCGCGCGATCGGCCCGCACACCGCCGGCATCCTGATCGAGCCGGTGCAGGGTGAGGGCGGCGTGCGCACCGCGCCGCTGTCGTTCTACAAGGCGCTGCGCCAGCTCTGCGATGAGCACGGCCTCTTGCTGGTGTTCGATGAGGTGCAGACCGGCATGGGCCGCACCGGTGATCTCTTCGCTTATCGCTGGGTCGGCGTCACGCCCGACGTGATGTCGCTGGCTAAGGCGCTCGGCGGCGGCTTCCCGATCGGCGCCTGCCTTGCGACGGCGGACGCGGCCGCCGGCATGACGCCGGGCTCGCACGGTTCCACCTTCGGCGGCAATCCGCTGGCGATCGCAGCTGCCAACGCCGTGCTCGACGTGATGCTGGCGCCCGGCTTCTTCGACCACGCGCGCAAGATGTCGCTGCTGCTCAAGCAGAAGCTCGGCGCCGTGATCGACCGCCATAAGGACGTGATCTCCGAAGTGCGCGGCGAGGGTCTTCTGATCGGCATCAAGGCCGTGGTGCCGTCGACCGATCTGGTGACGGCGCTGCGCGACGAGAAGCTGCTCACGGTCGGCGCAGGTGACAACGTGGTGCGCTTCCTGCCGCCGCTCATCGTGAGCGAGGCGGAAGTGGAGGAAGCGGTGCAGCGGCTCGACCGGGCCTGCGCTGCGCTATCAGGCGATCAGGCGAAGCAGGCGGTTAGTTCATGAGCAAGGCGCCCCGTCATTTCCTAGATATCAGTGAGGTTCCGCTCTCCGAGCTGCGCAACATGCTCGCGCTCTCGAGCGACATGAAGAAGAAGCTGAAGGCGCACGAGCCGGCGAAGAAGCCGCTCGAGGGCAAGGCGCTGGCGATGATCTTCGAGAAGCCGTCGACGCGCACCCGTGTCTCTTTCGATGTCGGCATGCGCCAGCTCGGCGGCGAGTCGATCATGCTGACCGGCGCCGAGATGCAGCTCGGCCGTGGCGAGACCATCGCCGACACCGCGCGCGTGCTGTCGCGCTACGTCGATGCGATCATGATCCGCATCCTTTCTCACGACGCGCTGCTCGAACTCGCCGCCCACGCCACCGTACCCGTCATCAACGGCCTGACCCGGCGCTCGCATCCCTGCCAGGTGATGGCCGATCTCATGACCTATGAGGAGCATCGCGGATCGATCGAGGGGCGCACCGTGGCCTGGAGCGGCGACGACAACAACGTGCTGGCGTCCTGGGCGCATGCCGCCGACCGCTTCAAGTTCAGGCTCAACGTCGCCACGCCGCCGCAGCTTGCGCCGGGCAAGGTGATGAAGGATTTCATCCGCGCTACCAAGGCCGAGATCAAGCTGGGCCACGATCCGGAGGAGGCGGTGCGCGGCGCCGATTGCGTCGTCACCGACACCTGGGTCTCGATGGGCGACAAGGACGGCGAGCATCGCCACAACCTGCTGAAACCCTATCAGGTCAACTCCCACCTGATGTCGCTCGCCAAGCCCGACGCGCTGTTCATGCATTGCCTGCCTGCCCATCGCGGCGAGGAGGTGACCGACGAGGTGATCGACGGTCCGCAATCGGTGGTGTTCGACGAAGCCGAGAACCGCCTGCACGCACAAAAGGGCATCCTCGCCTGGTGTTTTGGCGCGGGGGCTTGAAATACTACCAAATGGGCGCGAGCGACTGGCTCGGT
>Ga0209677_101476_pt1 | contig 10116 bp, 10 predicted proteins | sample AraplaCvi_mCL_r2_2_FD_184285 | JGI IMG/M metagenome (GOLD analysis project Ga0209677, IMG submission 184285) | Arabidopsis root microbial communities from North Carolina, USA - plate scrape CL_Cvi_mCL_r2 (SPAdes) (version 2) | ecosystem: Host-associated > Plants > Roots > Endosphere | place: USA... | reverse complement strand
TCCGAGGGCGGGCGGGCGGTTCTCACACAGCTCAGCTCCCTGATGCGCGGGGAGGCCGCGCTCGACGGCGCAGGGTCGGCCGCGATCATGTCCGCGTTCTGCACGGTGCTGCTGGCGCTCGTGCTCAGGTCGTCGCCCGGCGTCGGCGCCCACGGCCGGTTCTGGACGGCCGCCTCCGATCCCCGCATCGGCCCGGTCATCGAGGAGGTGGTGGCGGATCCCGGCGGGGACTGGTCGGTGGAGCGGGCCAGCAGGCGCGCGCTCATCTCGCGGGCGACGTTCTTCCGCCGGTTCCAGCATGCGGCTGGGATGAGCTTCGGGCGGTTCCTCACCCGGGTGCGGATGATGGCCGCTTCTGACCTGCTGCTCGGCTCCGGCCTCAGCATCTCCGCGGTCGGCGCCCGGGTCGGCTACCGGTCGGAGGCCGCGTTCACGCGGGCCTTCCGCGCCGAAGTGGGCGAAACGCCTTCGCACTTCCGCCGGGCGCACTCCGCCCACGCGGCCTAGGGTGCGTCTGCCAATCGTCTGCGGCCTGGTTGCGAGGCGCGCTACTGGAGGGCGCTCGTCAGCCGGGCGAGGTTGTCGAGGACGGTGGAGCGCAGCGGTTGTCTCTTCCATTGTTCGAGGGTCAGCTCTGTGCTCGCGGCGCGGTAGTCGTCTTCGACGGCGCGCATTTCGTGCACGAACGGCTTCCCGCGGACTAGGAGGGAGACTTCCATGTTGAGGCCGAAGGAGCGCATGTCCATGTTGCTCGAACCGATGACCGCGACGTCGTCGTCGATCGTGAGGTGCTTGGCGTGCAGGATGTATGGCGCCTTGTACATGTAGATGCGGACCCCGGCGCGCAGGAGGGTCTCGTAGTACGAGCGCTGGGCATGCCAGACGAGGGCCTGATCGCCGATTTCCGAGACGAAGAGGTCGACCTCGACGCCGCGCTGGACGGCTGCCGTGATGGCGTAGAGCATCGACTCGTCGGGCACGAAGTACGGGCTCGTGATCACGATGCGGCGTTCGGCGTTGTAGAGGAGCGCGAGGAACATCCGCAGGTTGTTGTCGCTGTCGAATCCGGGGCCGCTGGGGACGACCTGGCATTCCTGAAGCTCGGGGTGGTCGATCGACTCCAACGTGTCGGCCTCCTGCTGGAGCAGTTCGCCGGACTCGATGAACCAGTCCGTGATGAAGATGAGGTTCAGGGCATCGACGACCGGCCCATCCACGCGGGCGACGAGTTCCAGCCATCGGAGACCGCGCTTGATGTTCGACCTCTTGTTGTAGGTGCGGTCGATGAGGTTCTGGGACCCGATGAAGGCGGTGCGACCGTCGACCACGAGGATCTTCCGGTGGTTGCGGAGGTCGATGCGCTGGTTGTGGCCTTTCAGCGGTTGCACCGGCAGCATCAGGTACCAGTCGGCGCCGATAGCGGTGAGGCGTGTGAGCGTCGCCTTGTAGTCGCGGGTCCGCGACGATGCCCAATGGTCGAGCAGGACGCGCACCTTCACGCCGCGCTCGACCGCGGCCTCGAGCGCGTCGAAGAAGGGTGCGGTGGTCTGGTCGCAGGTGAGGATGTAGAACTGCACGTGGACGAACGTCCGGGCGGTCTCCACTTCGGCTGTCATCGCGTCGAGCGAGCCCTGGTAGTCGGGGAGGAGGTGGAGCGTGTTCCCGTCGGCCATCGGCATCGAGCTCAGGTTCGAGTTCAGCTCGACGACGGAGGCGAGCCAGGGAGGCCATTCGGGATTGTGCCGGCGACCCCCGGGGATGTTGCTGCTGGCCCGGATGAAGGCGTCCATCTCCCGCTGCTTCGCCCGGCGCTTGCGGGGGAGTTTGGGATTGCCGATCAAGAGGAACAGGAGCACCCCGAGCTCGGGGATGACGAAGATGGCCAGAAGCCAGGCGGTCGCGGCGGCCGGGTGCCGGCCGGGCGGAATGATGATGACCGCTGCGATGCGGATCGCCCACTCGATGAGGATGAGGATCCCAGCGATGAGCAGCGTGGATGTGGCCCACATCGGCGATCAGGTCAGCGACTCATCGAGAGCCCACGGTCCTCGTCCATTCCTGAAACCAGGGCGAGGCTGCGGGCGAAGGCTTCGAGGTTCCGCGTCTGCATGAGTATCGTGCCGGGCCCGGTGAACTCGACGATGAAGCCCTCCCCGGACGCGAATGAGCGGAACAGATTGTTCGCGGCCTTGCGGACCCGATAGTCCATGGCGGAGTCCCAGGTGATCACATGGCCACTGTCGATGGAGTACCGCTCGCCCGGCTCGAGCGTCTTGGTGTGCAATGCGCCGAAAGCGGAGGTGAAGAGTGTGCCTGTCCCGGACACGCGGAGGAGGAACAGCCGGTCGCTGGCGAAGAAGCCGCGTGCGCCGGCCCAGTCGGTGTCGATTTCCAAACCGGGATCGCTGGCCAGATAGGCGGCGGCAGCCACATGACATTCGCCGTTCTCCACCCGGATCGGCACGATGTCTCCGGGAGTCGACGGGGCGAGGGTCAGCTCGCCGCCCTGCGGACCGGCGGTGAACGTCGAAACGAACGCGCTCCTGCCGCCCACGGTTCGCTTCAGCGCACCGACGATCCCGCCCTCCATCCGCGAGGTCAGCTCCATGTCACCCGACATGCTCACCATCGCCCCCGCCTGGGCGCTCACCGCACGATTCGGCTCGAGCCGGATCGTCCCCAGCGCAAACGCCGGCCGGTAATCGACACGATAGGCGAAACCCGCCGACGTCCCCTCATCGGGCAGAATCGTCACTCTCGTCAACGTGCTCTCCATTTCGCGCAGGTGTTTCGGCGCCACAGGCAGACTCCCGTGACAGGCCACTACACAACAGAGACCACGAAAAGCACCTTCTATGACGGCCTGGAGAGAGGCTGACGAAGGTCGCCGTCACCCCTGACGTGCCTCCTGCGGGCGGTAGGACGCGAAGAACGTTCCGCCGTAGAGGGCCGCGGCGACCAGGAAGCCGACGGCCATCAGGTAGGAGGCCCAGTCGTTGCCCGTCACCATCGTGCCGACGCCCGCGAGGAAGGTGATCGCGATCACGACGATGCCCCAGAGGGCGAGGCGCTCGCCGAGGCCGGCCTTCCGGGCGGCAACGAGCACCCGCACGCTGACCACGACCAGGCCGATCGCGATCACGATGTGCAGGATGATGATGATCGTGTAGACGACCGTCGCGAAGGTGCCGTGGGGGTCGCCGATGAGGTTGGCCGCCATGCCGAGCAGGAACTGAAGCGCCAACGCAGAGAGAGTCTCCCTCGATCGCCGTCGCAGGCTTTCGGAAGGGCTGGGCGAGGCGGCGGATCCGGTCATCGGTGCTCCTTCGTCAGCTGGGTGCGTGCATCGTCGCTATTCTGCTCCCCGACCGCTTCTCCGGTACAGACCCGGAAACCGCTCCTCACGTCTCCCGCAGCGAGTGGATCATCCGCTGGAGGAGCCGGAACGCTTCCGTCTGTTCCTCCGGCGTCAGCTCGCGCAGCATCCTGACCTCGACAGCACGGACGGCGGCGCTCGCCGTTTCGAGTCTGCGGCGGCCGCGGTCCGTGAGCCGGGTGGGCAGGACCTTCCCCACCGGAGCCTGGGCCGGGCGGGTCACATCACCCTCGCGTTCCAAGGCCTGCAGGAGCACATTCATCGACTGCCGCGTCACGAAGGCGCCCCGGGCGAGGTCCGAATTGGACATCCCGGGTCGCTGTGCCAGCAACTCCAGGCACGAGTAGTGGGTCACGGTCATCCCCAGTGGACGCAGCGCCGCCTCCATTGCGGCGCGGAGGGCGCTCGAGGCCTCCTTCAGCAGATAGCCCAGAGAACTGTCGAGGTCGACGGCGGTGTCATCTTGACTCATGTCAGTATTCTGACATACGATGATGGATGTCAGAAAACTGACACGACAATGAAGGAGCACCATGCCCGCCACCGGCCCCGATTTCCTCTCCCTCCAGGTCCGCGACCTCGACGCATCGCAGGCGTTCTACGAGCAGTACCTCGGCCTCGTCCGCTCGCCGGCCGGCCCTCCGCACGCCGTCGTCTTCGAGACCGCGCCGATCGCCTTCGCGCTTCGGGACATCGTCCCCGGCACTCCACTGGAATCCGTCCCACAGCCGGGCATCGGCGCGGCGATCTGGCTCCACGCCACGGAGGTGCAGGCGATTCACGACGCTCTCGCCGCCGACGGGCGCCGGATCGTCGCGGCGCCGATCGACGGTCCGTTCGGCCGGACGTTCACCTTCGCCGATCCCGACGGCTACCACGTGACGCTCCACGACCGCGTGTAAAGCGGCGGCCGCATTTTTGCGCATAAACAATCATTGTTGCAATTGCTGACACTTCTCGGCGTTATAGTGAATCGCTGTTCGGATATGAATAGCCATGCGCACTTGGAGTGAGATTGACGAAGAAGCGATTGATCATCAACACGGACGCCAAGAACGAGGCGGACGACCAATACGCGATCGTCCACGCTCTGCTGTCGCCGTCCCTCGTCATCGCCGGGATCATCCCGGCGCACTTCGGTGATCGCCGTACCCGGCACAGCATGCTCGAGAGCCGAGAGGAGGTGGACCTCCTTCTCGGGCTTCTCGCGCTGGACCACGACGTGCGCGTCGCAAACGGTGCGCCCACGGCCCTTCCGGACGAGACCACCCCGGTCGACTCCCCAGGAGCCCGGCTGATCATCGACGAGGCGCACAAGCCCGGCCCGCTCTTCGTCATCTTCCTCGGTCCACTCACGGACATGGCCTCCGCGCTTCTCCTGGATCCGACGATCGCGGACAACCCCGAGCTCACGGTGGTCTGGATCGGCGGAACCCCGTACGGCGGCATCGCCGGCGGGGAGGAGGGCGAATTCAACCTCTCCAACGACATCCACTCGGCCAACGTCGTCTTCCAGTCGCGCCTTCGGGTCTGGCAGATCCCGATGAACGTCTACACGCTCGTCTCCGTCGGCTACGCGGAGCTCGACGAGAAGGTCGCGCCGCAGGGACGGCTCGGCGCCTACCTGGTCGAGCAGCTCAAGGCCTTCAACGCCCAGCACGTCGACCCCGAGATCGAGTACCGGTCCCTGGGCGATTCGCCGGCCGTCAGCGTCGTGCTCAACCCGCAGGGCGCCGTCTGGCGGGACCATCCGGTGCGGGTCTTCGGCCCTGATGCGCGCATGACGAACGCCATCGTCGAGGGCCGATCCGTGCGTGTCGCCGAGAGCGTGGACGTGCGCTTCCTGCTGGAAGACATGTTCGCGAAGCTCAAGGCTCACGCCGCCAGAAGCACGGAGTCCCCGGCGTCGACCGAGTCGGCCTGACCGAGCCGGCGACGACACGACAAGGACCTGAGATGACATCACCGCAGACCCCTTCAGCACAGACCGCGTCGGCACAGACCCCTGCGCCCTTGGTCGCCGACCCTCGGCAGAGGGCGGAATGGACCGCCGTGCGCCGCGAGCTCGCGGAAAGCAGCCCTGAGCGCAGAACGGAGATCCTGCGTGAGTGGGCGAGCCGGACCCGCCGATCCATCGTCTCGATGATCGACCACGCGAAGCAGGGACACATCGGCGGAGACTTCTCGGTCACCGACATCCTCACGGTGGCCTACCTCGAAGCCTTGAACATCGACCCGGAGAACCCGGGCGACCCCGACCGGGACCGGTTCATCCTGTCCAAAGGTCACTGCTCGGCCGCGCTCTACTCCACCCTGGCCTTCAGCGGGTACTTCGACCCTGCTCGGCTGCAAACCTTCATGGACCCTCTGTCCCCGCTCAACGGACACCCGAACCGCACCAAGGTCCCCGGCGTGGAGACCAATACCGGCCCGCTCGGGCACGGGCTCCCCGTCGCCGTCGGCGCTGCGATCGGAGCGAAGCTGAAGGGCAACGGCAGCCGGGTGATCGTGGTGACCGGCGACGGCGAGCTCCAGGAGGGGTCCAACTGGGAGGCGCTCATGGCCGCCTCCCACCACGAGCTGCACAACCTGACCCTCGTCGTCGACCGGAACCGGCTGCAGCAGGGGGCGCGGACGGAGGAGACGAACGCACTCGACCCGCTCGACGAGAAGCTGGCCTCCTTCGGCTGCGAAGTCCGGGTCGTCGACGGACACGACTATCAAGCGCTGATCCAGGCGATGAGCGGATCGACCACCGGCAAGCCGGTCGCCGTCATCGCCAACACCATCAAGGGCAAGGGTGTCTCCTTTATCGAGGACCGGGTGGAGTGGCACCACAAGGTCCCGAACGCAGAACAGATCGAACAGGCAGTGAAGGAGCTCGCATGACCACCGCCGCCACACTGTCCCCCCAGACCCACGACAATCGCGTCGCGTTCGCCGAAGAGCTGATCGCGCTCGCCGAGAACGACGCCAGGATCGTCGCGGTGTGCAACGACTCGGTCGGGTCCAGCAACCTCACCGGCTTCCGCGAGCGCTTCCCGGACCGGCTCATCAACGTCGGCATCGCCGAACAGGACATGGTCGGCGTAGGTGCAGGCCTGGCCAACGCCGGGATGATCCCGTTCGTCTGCGCGGCGGCCCCCTTCCTCACCGGGCGGTCGCTGGAGCAGGTGAAGGCGGACGTCGCCTACAGCCAGTCGCCGGTCATCCTCTGCGGGATGAGCCCGGGCGTCGCCTACGGCGAGCTCGGGCCGACGCACCACTCGATCGAGGACTTCAGCTGGCTGCGTGCGCTCCCCGGGCTCGACATCGTCGTTCCGGCGGACCGCAGCCAGACGAGGACGGCCGTCCGCCAGGCCGTCGAGCACCCCCGCCCGACCTTCATCCGGGTGGGACGGTTCAAGGTCCCCGATCTTCCGGCCGAGACGACGCGGCTGGAGCGCGGCCGGTTCCAGGTCGTGACAGAGGGGAGCGATGTCACCCTGATCGCCACGGGCACCCTCGTCTCGCGGGCGGTCGAAGCGGCGAACGCTCTCGCGTCCGCCGGGGTCTCCGCCCGGGTCCTCAACGCGGTCTACATCGCACCGTTCGACAGCGAAGCCGTCGCGGCCGCCGCTGCCGAGACGCGCGCCATCGTCACCGCAGAGGAGGCCACCGTCTCCGGCGGTCTCGGAGCGGCTGTCGCGTCGCAGATCGTCGCCGGTCCCCATCGGGTTCCGGTCGAGGTGCTCGGGTTCCGTGACTTCGCCCCCACCGGAAGCCCCGAGTTCCTCCTCGAGCTCAACGGTCTCACGGCCGATGGCATTCGAGAGGCCGCGCTGCGAGCATTGTCCCGATGAACAGAGACGTCTCGGGCGGTGTCGTGCTGGCGATCGACCAGGGCACCGGGTCCACCAAGGGACTCGCGATCTCCGCGTCCGGCGAGATCCTCGCCCGGTCGGCGGTGCCCCTCGCCCAAGAGCATCCGAGGCCGGGCTGGGTGGAGCAGGATGCCCGGGCCATCGCGGACAGCGTGCTGAGCGTCCTGAGGCGGCTGCGGGAGAGCGTGGACGCGCCGGTCATCGCGATCGGCCTCAGCACGCAGCGCGAATCGGCGCTCGCCTGGGACGAGGAGACCGGAGAAGCACTGAGCCCGGTGATCGGCTGGCAGGATCGGCGTACGGCCGCGCGTGCCGATGCTCTCGCCCCCGACGCCGGGCAGCTCGTCCGCCGGCGGTCCGGACTGCCCCTCGATCCGATGTTCTCGGCGCTCAAGTTCGAGTGGCTGCTCGACCGCATCGATCCGGACCGGTCCCGCGCCCGGGCCGGCCGGATCACCCTCGGCACGGTCGACGCCTGGCTTGTGCGGACCCTGACCGGCGAGCGGAGGATCGAGGTCGGCAACGCGAGCCGGACGCAGCTCCTCGACACGCGGTCCGGCGACTGGAGCGACGACCTCCTCGGCATCTTCCGGATCCCCCGGGCGGCTCTCCCGGAGCTCGCGGACTCCGACTCCCCGAGCGGAGCGGTGACGGCGCTCGACGCGGGAGGCGCATCCATTGCGGCGGTCCTCGGGGACTCGCATGCGGCGCTGTTCGGCCACGGCATTCGTGAGCCGGGCCGGGTCAAGGTGACCTACGGCACGGGATCGTCCGTGATGGGACTCGACGACGGCAGTCGCGACGAGGGCAGCGGGGACGGCGTCCAGGACGGCCGCTCCGGCGTCGTGCGCACGATCGCGTGGGCCGTCCAGGGACGCATCCGACCGGCGTTCGAGGGGAACATCCTCTCGACGGGCGGGACGCTGGACTGGTTGGCCCGGCTTCTGGGCATCGAGCCGTCCGAGGTGGCCGCCCTCGCGCAGGCGGCCGGTCCGACCGAGCTCGACGTCGTGCCGGCCTTCGCCGGTCTCGGGGCGCCGTGGTGGGACGAGCACGCGGTCGGCCTCGTCAGCGGGGTGACGCTCGGCACCGGCCGGGCGGAGCTCGCACGCGCGGTGCTCGACTCCATCGTCCTGCAGGTCGAGGACGTCCTGGAGGCGGCCGAGCACGAGATCGGAACGCCGATCGACGTGGTGAACGTCGACGGCGCACCGAGCGCCAACGACTGGCTCATGCAGCTGCAGGCCGACCTCTCGGGTCGGCGGCTGCGGCGGCCGGAGACGGCCAACCTCTCGGCGCTGGGCGCGGCGTGGCTGGCCGGCCAGTCCGTGGGCGTGTTCGCCGAGGCGGCGCCGCCCTGGCGGCAGAGCGTCAGCGGCTTCGAACCGGCGATGAGCGCGGAGGCCCGCCTCCAGCGTTCCCGTCGCTGGCACCACGCCGTACGGCGCGCGCGGCTGCGTGAGGACGCCGACCGGCTGCAGGCGGTTCCCCCAGCACACGAGATTCCGACCAAGGAGATACGAGCATGAGCAACCAGCGATTCGGTGCAGGCATCTGGCACTTCGCGAGCTACGTCGACCGGTATGCCACCGACGGCTACGGCGACCCGCGCACGATCATCGACGCCATCGACCTGGCCGGGAAGGTACGCGACCTCTCGGTCGTGGATCTGAACTGGCCGTTCTTCGGCGGTGACTTCACGAACGACCAGGTGAAGGAGGCGCTGGAGCGAAACGGCCTCGGCGTGATCGGCATCACGCCCGAGATCTACACCCGCGAGTTCGCCAAGGGGGCATTCACCAATCCGGATCCCGGCGTCCGCCGCGCCGCGCACGAGCTGATCTCCGGCGCGGCCGACGTCGTCCGCTCCTTCGGAGCCGACTACGTGAAGCTGTGGCCCGGTCAGGACGGCTGGGACTACCCGTTCCAGGTCGACCACGGGACGCTGTGGAAGAACTCGATGGACGGTGTCGGCCGCCTCGCCGAAGAGAACCCCGACCTCCGCTTCGTCATCGAGTACAAGCCCCGCGAGCCGCGCGTCCACATGAGCTACGACTCGGTCGCCCGCACGCTGCTCGGCATCGAGAAGATCGGCCTGCCGAACGTGGGCATCCTGCTCGACTTCGGCCATGCGCTGTTCGGGGGCGAGAGCCCCGCCGACGCCGCCCAGCTCGCCATCGACTACGGACGTCTCTTCGGGATGGATGTCAACGACAATCTGCGCAGCTGGGATGACGACCTGGTGGCGGGCACCGTCCATCCCATCGAGCTGTTCGAGTTCTTCGTCACCCTGCGCAAGAACGGCTGGGAGGGCGTCTGGCAGCTTGACCAGTTCCCCTTCCGCGAGGACAGCATCGCGGCGGCCGACCATGCCATCGACTTCCTGAAGACCGCCGAACGTGCTCTCGATGTGCTGGATTGGGACGCTCTGCGGGCTGCGCAGGACAAGCACGATGCGATCGCCGCACTGGCGATCGCACAGAAGGCGCTCTTCGGATCGTGGTGACCGAACGGGCCTAGCTTTCGGCAGGGGCGTCCAGGGATGCCAGGAGGTACTCCGCCGTCTCTTCGTCGGTGACCAGGACGTTGAGCCAGCCGCCGCGGACGGCGGCAAGGATCGCCTGGTGCTTACGGCGACCTCCGGCCACCCCGACCCGGCGGGGAGTGGCACGCAGCTGCTCTGCCGAGATGCCGATGACCCGGTCCTCGAGGTCGGAGACGACGTGCCGGCCGTTCGCGTCGAAGAACCGCAGGCACACATCGCCGACCGCTCCGCCCGCGCGCAGCATGGCCTGGTCGGTATCCGAGACGGCGTTGCCGGAGGACCGGAGCAGTTCCGACGGCTGCAAGCTGCCGATCCCGACCAGAGCCGTCGTC
>Ga0209677_101475_pt1 | contig 10119 bp, 10 predicted proteins | sample AraplaCvi_mCL_r2_2_FD_184285 | JGI IMG/M metagenome (GOLD analysis project Ga0209677, IMG submission 184285) | Arabidopsis root microbial communities from North Carolina, USA - plate scrape CL_Cvi_mCL_r2 (SPAdes) (version 2) | ecosystem: Host-associated > Plants > Roots > Endosphere | place: USA... | reverse complement strand
CCGCTATGCCGACCTGGTCGTGCATCGTGGCCTGCTGCGCGCGCTGGACCTCGGCGATGGCTCCTTGCCCGACGGCGAGACCGCGGATCATTTGAGCGAGGTCGCGGCGCAGATCTCGGTCACCGAGCGGCGCGCGATGAAGGCCGAGCGCGAGACCGCCGACCGGCTGATCGCCCACCATCTCGCCGACCGTGTCGGCGCCACCTTCCAGGGCCGCATCTCCGGCGTCACCCGCGCCGGCCTGTTCGTGAAGCTCGAGGATACCGGCGCCGACGGGCTGGTGCCGATCCGCACACTTGGCACCGAATATTTCACCTATGACGAGACGCGGCACGCACTGATCGGCCAGCGCAGCGGTGCCATGCACCGGCTGGGTGACGTGGTCGACGTCCGTCTGGTAGAAGCTGCGCCCGTGGCCGGCGCGTTGCGCTTCGAATTGCTGACCGAGGCCGACGTGCTGGTGCCGCGCCAGAGACGGCGCCCTGGCACCGCGGCCAAGGTGAAATCCAAGCCGGCCTCCAAGCCAGGCAAACGCGCGAAGAAGGAAGCCGCTCAAGGCCGTCGCGACAAGGGCCACAAGCCGAAGAGCACATCCAAGTCCGGCAAATCGAAGAAAGGCAAGTCATGGACGCCATGAGCACGACGCCGAATGCGTTGCCCGCAAAAACCTGGACACGCGAGACCGGCGCTGCCGAGAAGCGCGATCTGTGGACCGCGATGAAGCGCGGCTTCCGCGGCCGCTGCCCGCGCTGCGGCGAAGGCAAGCTGTTCCGCGCCTTCCTGAAGGTTGCGGACAATTGCGGCAAGTGCGGACAGGATTTCTCCGCGCACCGCGCCGATGACCTTCCGGCCTATCTCGTGATCGTCATCGTCGGTCACATCGTGGTGCCGCTCGCGCTCTATATCGAGACCAATTATTCGCCGCCGGTGGCGCTGCAGCTTGCAATCTACCTGCCCTTGACGCTGTTCTCATCGCTCGCATTGCTGCAGCCGGTGAAAGGCGGCGTGGTCGCCTTGCAATGGGCGCTGCGCATGCACGGCTTCGACGAGGCGCCGGAGGCCGGCATTCCTCCGGTGTAAGGCATCATGACAACAACAAAATAAAAATCAGGGATGGAAATGACCGACGTCGCACAGGGAGCCGCTGCGCCAAAGCCGGACGAGAAGGAAGCCGACCATCATCCCTATACCAAGCCTCGGGATGCGGCGACGCTGATCCTGATCGACCGCAGCGGCGCAGTGCCGAAAGTGCTGGTCGGCAAGCGCCACGACAAGGTCGTGTTCATGCCCGGCAAGTTCGTGTTTCCGGGCGGCCGCGTCGACAAGGACGATCATCGCGTGCCGGTGGCCGCACCGATGCCTAGCGAGCTCGAAGCCAATTTGTTCAAGGGCAGCCCGAAGACCAGCGCCTCGCGCGCCAAATCGCTGGCGGTTGCGGCGATCCGCGAGGCCTGCGAGGAGACCGGGCTTTGCCTCGGCCGCAAGGTCCAAGACAACACCGGAGGCAGGCTTCCCAGGCTCGAAGGACCGTGGGCGCCCTTCACCGAGGCTGGCCTGCTACCCGATCCCTCTGGCCTGTTCCTGATCGCGCGCGCCATCACCCCGCCTGGCCGTATCAAGCGCTTCGACACGCGCTTCTTCACCGCCGATGCCTCTGCGATCGCCCACCGCGTCGATGGTGTGGTGCATGCGGATGCCGAGTTGGTCGAGCTGATCTGGGTCGAGCTCGGCTCCAAGCCCCTCGCCGACCTGCATCCGATGACCAGGAACGTGCTGGGCGAGCTGGAGAGGCGGCTGGCCGCCGGGCCGCTGCGCCACGACGCGGAGGTGCCGTTCTTCCACTTCTATGGCGGCACGATGCATAAGGATGTGCTGGGCGAACCAGGCTGACTGGCGGTAGAAAGGTGTGTCGCCAACGCTGGAGGCCGATCGATGAAGCATTTTCTCCCTGCCCTGCTCGCATCTGTTGCGCTGAGCGCGGTTCTGCCGGCGCAGGCCCGCGCCGAGCTCGATGTATCAGCGCTCAAGAGCACCGTCGCCAGCTCGCTTGAACGCGACTATCCCGCGCTCGACGCCCTTTACAAGGACATCCATGCCCATCCCGAGCTTGCCTTCCAGGAGGTGAAGACGGCGGCCAAGCTCGCAGGCGAGATGCGCGCGATCGGCTTCGAGGTCACCGAGAATGTCGGCAAGACCGGGCTCGTCGCCCTCTACAAGAACGGCGACGGTCCGACCATCATGGTGCGCACCGAGCTGGATGCGTTGCCGATGGAGGAAAAGACCGGGCTTCCCTATGCGAGCCACGACAAGACCGTCTGGAACGGGCGGGAAACCTTCGTCGACCATAGCTGCGGCCACGACATCCACATGGCGAGCTGGGTCGGCGCCGCGAAGACGCTGGTCGAGCTGAAGGACAAGTGGCACGGCACCCTGATGTTCATTGCCCAACCGGCCGAGGAGATCGGGTCGGGCGCGAAGGCGATGCTCGATGACGGATTGTTCAGCCGCTTTCCGAAGCCCGATGTCGGCTTTGCGTTGCATGACGGGCCGGCGGCCTATGGCACCATCTTGTATCGCGTCGGCGTCGGCTCCTCGAACGCCAACAGTCTCTCGATCAAATTCCACGGCCGTGGCGGACATGGCGCGACGCCACAGACGACGATCGATCCCGTGATGATGGCGGCGCGCTTCGTCGTCGACCTGCAGAGCGTCATCAGCCGCGAGAAGGATCCGACCGAATTCGGGGTCATCAGCATCGGCGCGATCCATGGCGGCACCGCGGAGAACATCATCCCCGACGACGTCAGCCTGTTCGGCACCATCAGGACCTACAAGCCGGAGGTGCGCGCCAAGATGTTCGCAGGAATCGAACGCACGGTGAAAGCGGTCGCAGCGATGTCGGATGCGCCGCCGCCCGAGATCAAGATCACCGGGCTCGCGAAGGCCGTGATCAACGACGCGAGCGTCGTCGGCACTGCCGAGAAAGTCCTGAAGGTTGCCTTCGGCGACAAGTTCAGGACCTCCCCTCCCAGCATGGCGAGCGAGGACTATTCCGAATTCGTCGATGCCGGCGTGCCGTCGATGTTCTTCAACATCGGCGTCTATGAGCCGGAGCGCGTCGCTGCAGCGCGCGACGGCGGCCCGCCGCTGCCCTCCAATCATTCGCCGTTGTTCGCCCCGGTGCCGAAGCCGACCATCGAAACCGGCGTCACCGCCATGACGCTCGCCGTGCTTTCGGCGTTCGACGAGCACGCGCGGGGGAAGTGATTCCTGATTCCCGCCGCGTGGCGCGATCCGGGGCCTGACAAGCGCTTCCCCCGATCAGTCCTGAATGACCGCGGTGGCTTCGATCTCGACCCGCGCCGTTGCAGGCGTGAGACCGGCGACCATGACCAGCGTGCTCGCCGGCCGAACGGTTGCAAAAGCTTCACCATGCGCTCGCGCGACGGCGTCGATGTCGGCCCTGTCGATGATGTAGACCACGGTCCGTACCACATGGTGAAGGCCGCTACCTGCCTGCGCGAGCGCGTCGGCGATGATGGCGAGCGCGCCGGCCGCCTGGTGATAGGTGTCCCGATCGAGATCGGCCCCGCGTGCCGTCGTCCCAGACACGAATACCTGGTCACCGACGCGAATCGCGCGGGCATAACCAAAAATGTCCTCGAACGGATAGCCTGACGAAATCGTGAGCTTGTCGGACATTCGAACTCCCGCTGATGCGTCTGCGCCGGCGAACAACTTCCTTCGCCAAGCATTCAATTTGCAAAATTCTTACCCGCCCTGGCGATTGGCTGATGTCCACGCAGTTCCCATCTAATTCCGAGACCAATAACCGCGGACGACAGCCATGGCCCCGAATCAATCGGCCCAACGTCAACTCAAGCTCGGCGCCTTCATGCGCCCGGTCTCGATCCATACCGGCGCGTGGCGCTACCCCGGAGCCTGGCCGGACGCCAATTTCAATTTCCAGCACCTGAAGGACCTGATCCGCAAGCTCGAGGCCGGCAAGTTCGACGCGTTCTTCATGGCCGATCATCTCGCCGTGCTGAACATGCCGATCAATGCGCTGAAGCGCAGCCACACCGTGACCTCGTTCGAGCCGTTCACGCTGCTGTCGGCGCTGTCGGCCGTCACCGAGAACATCGGCCTGATCGCGACCGGCTCGACCACGTTTGACGCGCCCTATCACGTGGCGCGCCGCTTCGCCTCGCTCGACCACATCTCCGGCGGCCGCGCGGGCTGGAATATCGTCACCACGTCCAATCCGGATGCTGCGCTGAATTTCGGCCTCGACGACCACATGGAGCACGCCGAACGCTACAGGCGCGCCCGCGAATTTTATGACGTCGTCACCGGCCTCTGGGATTCCTTTGCCGACGACGCCTTCGTGCGCGACGTCGAAAGCGGGCTGTTCGTCGATCCCGACAAGATGCATGTGCTCGACCACAACGGCAAATATCTAAGGGTGCGCGGGCCGCTGAACATCGCCCGCCCGGTGCAGGGCTGGCCGGTCATCGTGCAGGCCGGCGCCTCCGAGGATGGCAAGCAGCTCGCAGCCGAGACGGCAGAAGCGGTCTTCACCGGCGGCGGCAGCCTGGCCGACGGGCAGAAGCTCTATGCCGATATCAAGGGCCGGATGGACAAGATCGGCCGCGACCCCGAGCACCTGAAGATCCTGCCCGGGGCCTTCGTGGTGGTCGGCGACAGCGTCGAGGAGGCCAAGGAGAAGCGCGCGCTGCTCGACAGCAAGGTGCATTACGACAGCGCCATCGCCTCGCTCTCGGTCATCCTCGGCACCGATGCGTCCGGCTTCGACCCGGACGGCCCGCTGCCGCCGATCCCGGAGACCAACGCGTCGAAGAGTGGCCGGCAGCGCCTGGTCGATGTCGCCGCGCGCGACAAGCTTACGGTGCGCCAGTTGGCGCAGCGCGTCGGCGGCTATGGCGGCCTGTCGTTCGTCGGCACGCCGCGGACCATCGCCGACCAGATGGAGGAATGGCTGGTGAGCCACGGCAGCGACGGCTTCAACATCATGTTCCCGTACCTGCCGCAGGGGCTCACCGACTTCGTCGACCGGGTGGTTCCGGAGCTGCAGCGGCGCGGAATCTTCCGCAAGGAGTATGAGGGGCGGACCCTGCGGGAGAATCTCGGTCTGCCACGGCCCAAAAACCGGTTTTTCCAGGGTTAAAAGCGTTTTCAAGCGAAGTGGATACCGGTTCGCGTCCAGAAAACGCGTCAAAACAAAAAGCTAGAGCCTCCGTTCCGATGCAATCGGAACGGAAAAAGGCTCCAGGCCCCTCGAATCCGGCTTCCAAACCTTGACTTTGGGCTCTGGGTGGCTAGGTTGCGCGCCAACAGCGCCCCCTCTTTGGCCGGCGCCCGTTTTCCTATCGATTCGAAGGTTTCAAGACATGGCCAAGGCGGTCACCATCAAGGTCAAGCTCGTGTCCTCCGCCGACACCGGCTTCTACTACGTCGCCAAGAAGAACTCGCGCACCATGACCGAGAAGATGGTCAAGAAGAAGTACGACCCGGTCGCGCGCAAGCACGTCGAATTCCGCGAAGCCAAGATCAAGTAAGACGCGGGAAAATCTACCGACTTCCGACGGGGCCCTTTGGGCCCCGTTTTATTTTGGCCGATATCGTGCGCGCGATCGGCCAAGCCGCCGGTCGAATTTTGCGCGCTAGGTAAGAAACCGGAAACCAAACATTTGCAATTGCCGGGGTAGCTAGAAGCTAGCCTTTCAACGCGCGCTTCCGCCTCGAATTCCGGATCACCGATGACCGACGCTCACAGCCTCCAGACCCGCCTCGACTTCATCGGTATCGACCGCACCAGCAGGGACGCGTTGCGCGAGCTGCGGCCGCTGATCACCAAGGTCCTGCCCGGCCTGCTCGACGCGTTCTACGCGCACCTTGCCAAATACCCGCAGGTCGCGCGGCTGTTCGCCGACCCGGCCACCGTCCGCCACGCCAAGCAGGCCCAGATCGATCATTGGGGCACGATCGCGAACGCCAAGTTCGACGACGCCTATGTGAAATCGGTGACGCGGATCGGCCAGACCCACAGCAAGCTCGGCATCGAGCCGCGCTGGTACATCGCCGGCTACTCCCTGATCGTGACCGGCCTCATGAAGGCGATCGACACCGAGGTGGCGGACGGCTGGTTCAAAAGCCCGGCGGCACGCGAGAAGAAGACGCTGATGCAGGCGGCGATCACCCGCGCGGCGATGCTCGACATGGATCTCGCGATCACGGTCTATCTCGATGCCGCCAAGCAGGAGCAGCATCTCGCCATGCGCAAGATGGCGGACGATTTCGAATCCACCGTCGGCCGCATCATCAACAACGTGTCCACCGCCTCGCACGAGCTCGAAGCGGCGGCAGGCACGCTGACCAAGACGGCCGAGAAGACCCAGCAGCTCTCGACCAGCGCCGCCTCGGCCTCGGCGCAGGTGTCGACGAACGTGCAGTCGGTTGCCTCGGCGAGCGAGGAGATGACCTCCTCCGTCAATGAGATCGGTCGGCAGGTGACGGCCTCGACCGGGATCGCCGAGGAAGCCGTGCGGCAGATCGAGCAGACCGATGTCGGTATCAGCGAGCTGTCGCGCACCGCCGAGCGGATCGGCGACGTGCTGAAGCTCATCACCTCGATCGCAGCGCAGACCAACCTCTTGGCGCTGAACGCCACCATCGAGGCCGCGCGCGCCGGCGATGCCGGCCGCGGCTTCGCGGTGGTCGCCTCGGAGGTCAAGGCGCTGGCGTCGCAGACTGCGAAAGCCACCGAGGACATCAGCCAGCAGATCGAAGGCATCCAGTCGGCGACGCAGTCCTCGGTCGCCTCGATCAAGCGGATCGGCGGCACCATCAAGCAGATCTCCGAGATTGCCGCCGGCATTGCGGCCGCGGTCGAGCAGCAAGGTGCGGCGACGGGGCAGATCTCGCGCAACGTCCAGGAGGTCGCGGGCGGCACCGCACGGGTCGCCGGCAATATCGGCGATGTCAGCCAGGGCGCCAACGCCACCGGTGCGGCCTCCGCACAGGTGCTCTCCTCCGCGCACGCGCTCTCGAAGGAGAGCGGCCTGCTCAAGCAGGAGCTGGAGAGGTTCTTGAGGAACGTCCGCGCGGCGTAAGCAACGACTGCGCGAGGCAACACGTCGGGCCGCCGGGATCGCTCCCGCGCCGGCGGCTTGGTGTCGACGGCCCCCGGACAGAAAGGCGCAACAGACCTATCCCGCCTACTGCCTGGGATTGAGCAGGTGCATATCGCTCAGCGTGTTCGGAAGGCTGCGGATGAGCAGGTCAACGACCGCTCGGCGCAGCGTCTCATCCGGTTCGTCGAACTTTGCGTCGATCACGAGGCTGGGGCCGGCGAGCCGGACGCTCGATGCGCTGTCGGACGGCCCGGCTGCCAGCTTCTCGATGACGTCGAACGTCCTGCCATCGACAACTCTGATCTCGTAAAGCGCATGGAGCAGGCCGACTGATTCCAGTACCGTGCGGTAAGTGATCAGGCCCACGCCTTCCACCTTCCGGTTGCCGCCGCCGAAATTGGCCTTGGCCTTGGTGATGACGATGTAGGCGTCCAGTCCTTGCGGGGACACTTCGGTCTGAACCAGCTTCTTGAAGCGATCACCGCGCACAAGATCGACGGCAGCGATTGCTGATTCCCGTACCGTCGCGAAGGTGGCGCGGGAATAGGTGACCGGCTGCACCTGGAAGCGGTTGCTCAGCGCCTCCCCGACCCGCTGCACGATCAGGTCATCGAGCCCCCAGGACGCGATCGATACGCTTCGCGAGCTGTTGTCGAGACCAGTGAGCCCCGCCTTTGCCAAGGTGAATTGATCGCCGATCGCCGAAACGATGCCGACGGTCTTGACCGCTCTGAGCTTTTCGTCCCGCGTCTCGAACCACGCATGCGCGTCACTGCTCAGGACGAGAAGGACAATCATCGCGATCAAAAACAGGACGATCATCGCAGTCCAGGCATATCGACTGGCGGTGTGCATCGCGCGCCCTACCTGATCTTGAAGTCGAAGGAGTAGGACGCGCCGATGCCGACCGTCGTCTGGTTCACCGATCCGCGCGCCGTCACGATCGGGCTTTTGGCCGCGTCGCCGAGCAACCGGTCATATTCGATGTACGAATGCACCTCCCATTGCGGATTGATGCGATATTTCACCTGTGCGCCGGCGCCGACCGAATGTGCACCGCCCTTGGCGTCGAACATAGGAAGCCCCGTGGCCATCGCTTGAATGGCGTCGATGTTGAAATAGGGCGCGACGGCCTTGGTGCTTTCCCACGTGAAGCGCGGCCCAACTGAGACGGTGATCGCCCGCGTCACCGGCACGATGAAGTCAGCAGAGAAGTCGGACACGACGCCCTGATGGCCGCCAAAGCCGCCACGGGTCTCATTGCGCACGCGAAACCAGTCGACCGGAAAATATTCGATGAAGCCACCGAGCTCGAACGCAGCCTTGACGTCGCCGAAACCGCTGAGCTCGGAATAGCTGCCTGCCTTTCGCGACGGCACGAACTTGCCCGCAGGGCCCGCACGTAGATTGCCGAAATCGATCAGCGCGATGCTTGGGTTGTCGCGCGGGCTGCGAAACTGCTCCACCGAGCCGGCACGCCGGATTGAGAAGATCGGGACCGGGCTGAACAGGCTGTGATTTGCTCCTTCGAAGTCCGGCCGGTACTGCCCCTCCGCGCCGATCATCACGGTCCAGTCGCCGGATACCGGCGGCAGCAACGGCAGCTCAAAAGGCGGCGCCGGCAAGGTGAATGCAGTCTGGGCCGATGCGCGGTCGCAAGCGGCGAGCATCGCGTTGAGCGCTGCGGCGAGGAGAGCACGGTACGCGCCCCTCGCGACGATGCAGAGAGCGGCTTCGATAGTAAGCTTCATTGAAGGGACCTTTGACGGCGGCCTCTTTGTCAAGGCCACGTGGTGTCGATTCGAACCCGCTCGAAATCGCCGGCCAACATTGCCCCAAGATTGCCGCCCGCCATGTTCGACGACGCCGTCGAGCGTCGGCAAAACATTGCCCGAACATTGCCTGAGCCGAAGCTGATCGCTTTTCTTTATGCAAGGCCGGCTGACGGCAAATCCGCCCGTCGCTTGCTCTCGTGAGTCACGCTGCGTAGTAAAGGTGTTCGCCCGAAGCCGAGCGCCACAATCGGGCCAAAGAGCGAGTGTCACGATCCCTGGTTTTATAGGCCGCCGGCTGCAAGGACGACCGAAGGAAGAATCATCGTGCGCTCCCTCGTGATCGAAGACGAACCGCAGATCGGCGCCTATCTCAGTCGCCTGCTGGCGCAATTGCACGGCGTGGTCGATATGGTCGATTCGATTTCCGACGCGCGGCACGCGCTGAAAAACTTCAAATACGATCTGGCGATCGTCGACCGCATGCTGCCCGATGGCGACGCGCTTGCGATCGTCACGGCGTTGAGCCAATTGCCGGAGCGCCCGGCCATCATCATGCTCACCGCAAAGGATACCAAGGAAGACGTGATCGAGGGCCTCAACGGCGGAGCAGACGACTATCTCGGAAAGCCGTTCGAGCCGGACGAGTTCATCGCCCGCGTGCGAGCGGTGCTACGGCGGCCGCGGCTTCTCGTTCAGCCGGCATTGTCGTTCGGAAATGTCGAGCTGCATCTCGGTAGTAACGAGGCCGTGGTGGGTGGCCACACGGTCTTGCTGCGGCGGCGCGAAGCCCTGATCCTGGCCGCGCTGCTGACGCGCCGTGAGCGCGTCGTCACCCGCGCTGCCCTGATCGAGGAGATCTACGGCTTCGATGACGAGATCGAATCCAACACGCTGGAGGCGCAGGTCTCGCGGCTTCGCAAGAAGCTGTCCGAGCTCGGCGGCAATGTCGAGATCCGAAGCATGCGCGGCATCGGCTATATGCTCAGATTGGCGCAGACCCGATGAAGTCGATCGCCCGGACGTTCACGCTTTCGCTCGGCCTTGCCGCCACGGTCATCTTTCTCGTCACCATCGTCATTGCCGTCTGGCAGTCCCAGCTGCGCGAATATGAGCCGGTGGTGTGCCGTGTCGCTGCAGGCATTCTCTATGACGCTGCGGTCGTCGATCCCGGCCATGCGCTGACGATCCGG
>Ga0209677_101474_pt1 | contig 10121 bp, 11 predicted proteins | sample AraplaCvi_mCL_r2_2_FD_184285 | JGI IMG/M metagenome (GOLD analysis project Ga0209677, IMG submission 184285) | Arabidopsis root microbial communities from North Carolina, USA - plate scrape CL_Cvi_mCL_r2 (SPAdes) (version 2) | ecosystem: Host-associated > Plants > Roots > Endosphere | place: USA... | reverse complement strand
CGTTGCGCTCCACGCGTTCGAACAGCGCGGGCGCGACCGTGAGGTAGCCCGCCGCGGCGAAGCGGTCGGCCACGCTGCGGATGTGCGAGTTCACGCCGAAGATCTCCTGCAGCACCACGATCGCGCCCCGGGGCGTCTGCGCCGGCTCGGACACGTAGGCGGGCAGCTGGAAACCGTCGGCGGCAGTCAGCGTGAGGGTCGAGGACGTCATGGCAGGATCCTGTGCAAAGCGTTGCCGGGTTGTACCTTCGGACGAAGGCGCTGACGGCCGCGGGGGCATTCGTCGTACCCCATGGCCCCGCTCCGCGGGCCGGCCCGCGAACGAGGTACGCTATCGGCTGAGACAGAGACGACACCCAGACCATCCGGAGCTCGACAAATGCACATGGAATCCACTCCCCCCGCCGGCGTCAGCGCCGAGGCACGCAGTTCCTTCCTCGAAGAGAAGGCGTTCAAGTCGCGCACCGTGCTCGTGTTCGGCGGCATCAACGACCAGTCGGCGGCCGACACCGTGCGCCGACTCATCGCGCTCGACGCGGCCTCGCCCAGCGAGCCCATCGACATGCTCGTGTCCTCGCCGGGCGGCCACCTCGAGTCTGGCGACACCGTGCACGACGTCATCCGCTTCATCTCCGCCCCGGTTCGCATGATCGGCACCGGCTGGGTGGGCAGCGCGGCCACGCACCTGTTCCTGGCCGTGCCCAAGGAACGCCGCTTCTGCCTGCCGCAGACGCGCTTCCTCATCCACCAACCCAGCGGCGGGGCCGGCGGCCAGGCCACCGACATCGCGATCATGGCCCGCGAGATCATCAAGGCGCGAGAGCGCATCGCCAAGGTCATCGCGCGCGAGACCGGCCAGAAGATCGAGAAGGTGCTCGTCGACATCGAGCGCGACAACTGGATGGGCCCGGAAGAGGCGATCGAGTACGGCCTCATCTCGAAGATCATCGAGAACCGCAAGGAACTCGGCTGAACCTGCGCGGCACCGCCGCTCGGACATTGCGAGGAGTTCGAGCGCAGCGGCGGGCTCAGCGCAGACCCGGCCGCCGGCCTCCTGCGGCGTGCCACTCGAAGCGCGTCCTCGACACAAGCCAGGGCCACGCCTGGCGGCCCGCCCAACGCGCTGCAACGGCTCACCGGCACGGGACAATGCCCATGACCCTCACCCCCGGCACGGCCGCCTTCTACGACGACTGGGCCGCGAACGGCCAGGAGAATCCGCGCAGCGCGATCTCGCACCACTTCGAGAGCACGTTCGCCGCGGGCGGCCGCGTGCTGGACGCGGGCTGCGGCAAGGGCCGCGACCTGGTGGCGCTGCTGGACATGGGCTTCGACGCCTACGGCATCGAGCCCCACGCCGCCATGCGCGCGCAGGCCTGCGCGCGAGACGCCCGCGTGTCCGCGCGCGTGGTGGATGCCACGCTGCCCGACATCGGCCAGCCGTTCGGCGGCGGGTTCGACGGCGTGCTGTGCAGCGCGGTGCTGATGCACGTGCCGCCCGCGGCCCTGCCCGCCTCGCTGGCAGCGCTGGCCGCGCTGCTCGCCCCCGGCGGACGGCTGCTGATGGCGCTCCCGCACATGCAGGACGACCTGCTGGTGGACGGCCGCGACCCGGACGGGCGCCAGTTCGCCAACCACGCGCCCGAGCACGTGCAGGCGCTGCTGCTCGGCCACGGCCTGGGCCTGCTGGCCCGCACGGAGCTGGCCACGCCGTCGCCGTACACGCGCTGGCGCATCCTGCGCTTCGGGGCCGTCGCGGCAGCCTGATCCGCGCGCGAGACGCCGTCGCGTCAGTCCCAGCGCACGCGGCGCGACAACGCGGCCAGCACGAACGCCGAGGCGGCCACGACCGCCATCCCCCAGGACAGGTTGGTGTGCTGCGCCACCGCCCCGATCACGAGGGGCCCGACCAGGAAGCCCAGGGATCCCAGCGTCATGATGGCCGCCAACGCCACCCCGCCCTCGCGCGCGCCCGCCGCGTAGACGCAGGGCGACACGGTGGCCACGCCGACGCCGAACAGGCCGAAGGCCACGAGCGCGGGCCAGATGCCGCCCGTCAGCAACGCCACGGCCAGGCTGATGCCGGCCAGCAGCGAGCCGCCGAACAGCAGGCGCCGCGCGCCCCAGCGCAGGCGCGCGCGATCGCCGAACCAGCGGGTCACCAGCATCGCGCCCTGCAGGCTCGCGATGCCCAGGGGCGCGACCTGCTGAGACGCGCCGGCGCGTTCCTTGAGGTACAGCGTCGACCAGTCGACCATCGAGCCCTCGACGATCATGCCCAGGAACGCCATCGCGCCGATCAGCAGCGCGGCGCCGCGCGGCAGCGAGAACGAGCGGGTGCCACCGTCGACGGGCCTCGCGTCGGCGACCAGGCCGGCGCGCGGCAGCAGCACGGCCGCCACCATCACGAGCGCGGCGACGGCAAAGTGCAGGGGTACCGACGTGAACAGGCTGGTGATGCCCGACGCGAAGAAGGCGCCGGCCATCGTGCCCAGGCTGAACACCGCGTGCAGGCGAGACATCACCGGCTGGCCGGTGGCCCGCTCGACCTCCACGCCCTGTGCGTTCATGGCCACGTCCAGCGTGCTGGCAAGCACCGCGTAGGCGCACATCACGACGCACGCCGTGGCCAGGCTGGGCGCGAGCCCGAAACCCACGAGCGCGACCGCGAGGAGGCTGCCCGACAGGACGCTCGCGCCACGCGACCCGAGCCGGTGCAGCGCGGCCGCGGTGACCGGGAACGAGAAGACGGCACCCAGCGCCGCCGACAACAGGATCATGCTCACCTGCGCCGTGCTCAGGCCCAGGCCGGCCTTGATGGCCGGCAGGCGAGAGGTCCACGTGCCGTAGCTGAACCCCAGCGCGAAGAACAGCGACGCGACGGCCGCCTGGCTGCGGCGGATGGAAACCGGGCCCGCGCGGCTGGGGTCGGTGTCGAAGGCGGAGGATCCGGTCATTGCAGGGCGAGAGGCCGCTGGGGCGCGAAAGCGCGTCAGGCTATCAGGAATCGGTTTCAGGCCCGCTTCAACGTGATCGCACCTTCGGGGCACGCGGTCACGCACAGTCCGCAGCCGTGGCACTGGTCGACGCGCACGGCCTGCGCCTGCACGCCGCCGTGCACCCACCACTTGAGCTTGCCCATCAGCCCCAGCCCGGGCAGTTCCCCGAGCTCGCGCCGCCGCACCTCGAACACGCCATACGGACACTCGGCCAGGCACGCGGCCTTGCCCTCGCAGCGGTTGGGATCGATGACCGGGGCGAAGACGCCGGGCGGGTGCTTGCAGTCGGGTGCGGTGCTGGACATGTCGGTGCCCGCGCGCGCACGAACCGGGTGCCGGCGAGGGGGTGGCCAAACGCACAGCATATCTCCGGGCCGTGAACTTGCCGGCCGCGGACACCGCGGCCTCCTACACTGGCCGTTCCATCCGCACGCATCGGGAGAGTTCATGTTCGACCACGTCGCCATCGGCGTCAGCGACTACGCCGCCAGCAAGGCGTTCTACCTCCAGGCGCTCGCGCCGCTTGGCGTGGTCGCCATCGCCGAGAACGCGCTGGGCCTGGAGATGAGCAACGACGACAAGACCTCGTTGTGCATCGCCCAGACCAGCGCCAAGCCGATCCCGCTGCACCTCGCGTTCGTGGCGAACTCGCGCGAGCAGGTGCAGGCGTTCCACAGCGCGGCACTGGCGGCGGGCGCGCGCGACAACGGCGGGCCGGGGATCCGGCCGCAATACAGCGCCCGGTACTACGCGGCCTTCGTCATCGGGCCCGATGGGCACAACATCGAGGCGGTGTTCCACGAGCCGGCGGCTTGAGCGACTGCGCTGCATCGCGCCATCGGCCGCGGCCCCCCCAGGATGGCGGTGTGTTCAAGGCCTTGGCGAATTCGTGGCCCGCCAGACCCGCCAACAAAAACGCACGCCCGGGGGCGTGCGTTTCGCGAAGCGTGCGGAGCGTGTCGCCACGCTCCGTGAGCCATCAGGCGGCCGGCTGCGTATCGGCTTCCTTGCAGTTGGGCGCGCACACCGACTGGGCGCGGCCCAGCAGCTTGCGCGTCTTGAGCTGCGCGCGGGGACGGTGCTTGCCGCAGAGGAAGCACGACATCGTGGCGGCGCCAAAAGCGCCGGTGGCTGCGAACGGGGAACCCGCCGCCTTGGAACGATAGCGCAGGCCATCGGCGCCGAGGGTGGTCTTGACTTCTTGCTTCGACATCGAGTGATGATCCTTCCGGGATAGGAACAGGGCGCGTACGCTTGACCGGAGGGTCGAACGTCCTTCCTCGCGCCATCAAGCATTCTAACAGATCGCTGTATATACCCCCAGCTGGCCGAGCCCAGGGACTTCCCTGTCGTGCAAGGCCCGTGCCAGAGCTCGGCAGCGGCGGGAAAGACCTCGCCGGGTTCAGGCCGCGGGCACAGGGACGGCGCGCTTGGCCACCAGCGTCAGGATGTCGTAGCTGGCCACGACCTCGCCGTCCTGGTTCGTCACTTCGACGTCCCACGCGACCACGCCCTGCCCTCGTCCATCGGCTCCGACGCGATGGCGATCGATCTTGCGCTTGCAGGTGAGCCGCGCGCGGATCGTGTCGCCGATGCCCACCGGCTTGACGAAACGCAGCGTATCGAGGCCGTAGTTGGCCAGCACGGGGCCTTCCCCCGGCGACACGAAAAGGCCCGCCGCCGCGGACAGCACGAAGTAGCCGTGCGCGATGCGCCTGCCGAAGGGCGACGCCTTTGCCGCAATGTCGTCGAAGTGCATGTAAAAGAAGTCGCCCGAGATGCCGCCGAACGCCACGATGTCGGCGTCGGTGACGGTGCGGCGATGGGTCAGCAGCGAGTCGCCGACGGTGAGGTCCTCGAACGCGTGGCGGAACGGATGCATGCCCGATTCGTGCACCGCCGCACCGCGGACGTGCTCGCCGGTGACCGCGGCCAGCATCGTCGGCGAGCCCTGCACCGCGGCGCGCTGCAGGTAGTGCTTGACGGCGCGGATGCCGCCCAGTTCCTCGCCGCCGCCGGCGCGGCCCGGGCCGCCGTGCTTGAGCGCGGGCAGCGGCGAGCCGTGGCCCGTGGACTCCGGCGCGGCGTCGCGATCGAGCACCAGGATGCGCCCGTGCAGCGCCGCGAGGCGACCGACCGCCTGCGCGGCCCGGTGCGGGTCGCGCGTGACCAGCGTGCCCACCAGGCTGCCGCGCCCGCGCTCGGCCAGCGCCAGCGCCTCGTCGAAATCGTCGTAGGGCATCAGCGTGCTGACCGGCCCGAAGGCCTCGATGTCGTGCGCCGCCGAGTGCATGTCGGGGCGCTCGCACAGCAGCAGCGTGGGCGCGAAGAACGCGCCGCGGTCGGTGCCCGCGCCGCGCGGCGCGAAGCCTGCCTCGTTGCCAAGCAGCACCGTGTTGCCCTTGGCCAGCTGCGCCACGCGGTCGGCGACGTCGCGCTGCTGGTCGTGCGAGGCGAGCGCGCCCATCGTCACACCCTCCAGCGACGGATCGCCGACGACGACCTTGGCGAGCCGCGCCTTCAGTCGCTCCGTGACGGCCTGCAGATGCTTGCGCGGCACGATCGCGCGCCGGATGGCCGTGCACTTCTGGCCGGCCTTGGCGGTCATCTCGCGCGCCACTTCCTTGACGAACAGGTCGAACTCCACGTCGTCGGGCGTGACGTCGTCGGCCAGCACCGCGCAGTTCAGCGAGTCGGCCTCGGCGTTGAACGGCACGCTGTGGGCGATCAGGTTCGGGCGCACGCGCAGCCTGGCCGCCGTGTCGGCCGAGCCGGTGAAGGTGACGATGTCGCGGCCGTCCACGCGATCGAGCAGGTCCCCCGTGGAGCCCACCACCAGCTGCAGCGCACCCTCGGGCAGCAAGCCCGATTCGACGACGAGGCGCATCATCGCCTCGGTGACGTAGCTGGTGGCGGTGGCCGGCTTGACGATGCTGGGCATTCCCGCGAGGAAGGTCGGCGCGAACTTCTCCAGCGCGCCCCAGATCGGGAAGTTGAACGCGTTGATGTGGACCGCGACGCCGCGGCGCGGCACCAGGATGTGCGTGCCGGCGAACTGGCCCTTCTTGCCCAGCGGCATCGCCGGCCCCTCGTGCACCACGTTGCCGGACGGCAGCTCGCTCGAGCCCATGCTGGCGTACGCGAACAGCGTGCCGGCGCCGCCCTCGACGTCGATCCAGCTGTCGGCGCGCGTGGCGCCCGTGTGCGCGGAGATCGCGTACAGCTGCTCCTTGCGCTCCATCAGGAACTTGGCCAGCGCCTTCAGCCGCGCCGCGCGCTGCTGGAAGTCGAGCGCGAGCAGCGCGGGCACGCCCACGCGGCGCGCGTGGTCGACCGCCTCGCCGAAATCGAGTTCGTCCGCGTGCGCGTGCGCGACGACGCGGCCGTCGATCGCGCTCGCGAGCGCGGCGCCGGCGCGCGAGCCGGTGAACCGTCCCGCGATGTAGCTCTGCAACTGAAGGGGTTGGCTCATCCGATTACTCCTGCACCTTCCACGTGCCGCCTTCGATCTTGACCATCACGCGGGCGCGCTGGTCCAGGCCGAGGTGGTCGGTGGGGCTCATGTTGAAGATGCCGTGCGCGCCGGCCACGTTCTTCGTGTTCTCCAGCGCGTCGCGCAGCGCGGCGCGGAACTCGGGCGTGCCCGGCTGCGCCTTCTTGAGCGCCACCGGCACGGCCGCGGCCATCAGCTGGCCGGCGTCCCAGGCGTGGCCGCCGAACGTGGACACGCTGTCCTTGCCGTACTTGCCCTCGTACCTGGTCACGTAGTCGATCGCCGACGCGCGCACGGCGTTGCCGGCCGGCAGCTGCCTGGCCACCAACACCGGGCCGGCCGGCAGGAACGTGCCCTCGACGTTCTTGCCGCCCACGCGCAGGAAGTCGGCGTTGGCCACGCCGTGGGTCTGGTACACGAGGCCCGCGTAGCCGCGTTCCTTGAGCGTGATCTGCGGCAGCGCGGCCGGCGTACCCGAGCCGGCGACCAGCACCGCGTCGGGCTTGGCGGCCTGCAGCTTGAGCACCTGCGCGGTCACCGACGAATCGTTGCGGGCATAGCGTTCGCTCGCCACGACGGTGATGCCCTTGAGCGCGGCGGCCTTGGAGAATTCGCCGTACCAGCCCTCGCCGTACGCGTCGGCAAAGCCGATGAAGCCCACGGTCTTGACGCCGTGGTCCTTCATGTGGGAGGCGATGGCCAGCGACATCTGGATGTCGTTCTGCGGCGTCTTGAACACCCACTTGCGCTTGTCGTCCATCGGCTCGACGATCTTGGCCGACGCGGCCATCGAGATCATCGGCACCTTGGCCTCGGACACCACGTCGATCATCGCCAGCGAGTTGGGCGTGACGGTGGACCCGAGCACGATGTCGACCTTGTCCTCGGTGATCAGCTTGCGCGTGTTGCTGACGGCCTTGGTCGTGTCCGAGCCGTCGTCCAGCACGATGTAGTTGACCTTCTGGCCGCCGATGGTCTGGGGCATCAGCGCGATCGTGTTCTTCTCGGGGATGCCCAGCGACGCGGCGGGGCCCGTGGCCGACACGGTCACGCCGACGTTGATGTCGGCCAGCGCGGCGCCCGCGGCCAGCGCGAGCACGGCGGATGCGAGGACACGGATCGGAAAGCGGTTCGTCTTGTTCATCTCGGTCATCTCCAACAATCAGTCAGTGAGGGAAGCGATGGCATTCTGGCGCGCCGCGCCGCGGGGCTTGCGCACCGCCGCGAGGCCGCCGAAGAACAGGTCGGCCACGAGCGGCGCCATCTGCTCGTGGGTGAGGCTGCCGTCGGGGCGCAGCCACGTGAACATCCAGTTGATCATGCCGAACAGCAGCATCGCGAGCGGGCGGTCGAGCTCGTTGCGCGCGAGGTTGGGCCGCACCGCCGCGATGGCGTCGGCAAACGCGGCCACCACGCGGCGCTGCGGCTCCTGCACCTGGGCGCGCTCGTGCGCCTGGAGAAAGCGCACGTCCTCGGTCAGCACGCGGTGCTCGTTCTGCGCGTCGGCGTACTCGCGCACGAAGCGCAGGATCAGCGCGCGAAGCCGCGTGTCGGCGTCGCCGTCGCGGGTCTCCTCGAGCACCTCGGCGACGAACTGCTCCAGCCGTGCCACGTGCCCCGCGGTGATCTGGAACAGCAGCTCGCGCTTGTCGCGGTAGTAGTGGTACAGGCCGGCCTTGGACACGCCGCAGGCCGCCGCGATGTCGTTCATCGACGTGGCGGTGTAGCCCTGGCTCGCGAACAGCTCGGCGGCGCGCGAGAGGATCGCGTCGCGCTGGTCGTCGTAGGTGGCGGAGCGGGTTCTGGCCATTCAGTGTTCCCCGTCAGGGGCGGCGTGGCATGCCGGCGCGCGATGCAGTGCGTTCATCACCGGTGGTCGAAGGAGATCGTCACCTGCGGCGTGGTCGGATGGGCCTGGCAGGTGAGGATGAAGCCGGCGTCGAGGTCGCGCTTTTCCAGGGCGTAGTTGCGCGTCATGCGCACCTCGCCCGACTGAAGGTGGGCGCGGCAGGTGCCGCACACGCCCGACTTGCACGAGTACGGCACGTCCAGGCCCGCGGCCGCTGCGGCGTCGAGCAGGTTGTTGTCGCTCTCGCGATAGTCCAGCCGGTGGGTGACGCCGTCGCGCACCAGCGTCACGTGGCAGTGCGGCGCGTCGCCCGGCAGCGGCGCGGGCGCGGGGGCGGCCTGCACGCCCATGCCCGAATCCGCGGGGATCGGCACGCCGAAGCGCTCGACATGGATGCGATCGGCCGCCACGCCTGCGGCCAGCAGCGCGGCCTCGGCTTCGTCGTTCATCATGAACGGACCGCAGATGAAAGCGTGGTCGATGTGGTCCGCGACGATCAGGTGCTGCAGGAACTCGCCCAGCTTGGCGCGGTCGAGCACGCCCTGGTTGAGCGGCGAATCGACGCGCTCCTCCGAGAACACGTGGTGCAGCGATACCCGGGTGACGTATCGGTTCTTCAGGTCCTCGAGTTCCTCCTTGAACATCGTCGAGGCCGCGCGGCGGTTGCCGTAGACCAGCGTCACGCGGCTGCCCGGTTCGCTCGCCAGCACCGTCTTCATGATGGAGAGCATCGGCGTGATGCCGCTGCCGCCGGCCACGCACAGGTAGTTGCGCGACGCGCTCACGTCGATCGGCACGAAGAAGCGGCCCTGCGGCGGCATCACGTCGATGGTGTCGCCCACGCGCAGGTTCTCGGCCAGCCAGTTGGAGAAACGGCCGCCGCGAACGCGCCGCACGCCCACGCGCAGCTCGCCGTCATCGATGCCGGCGCAGATGGAGTACGAACGGCGCACGTCCTCGCCGGCGATGCGCTGGCGCAGCGTCAGGTACTGGCCCTGCGTGAAGCGGAAGCGTTCGGCGAGGTCCTGCGGGATGTCGAACGAGACGACCATCGCCTCGTCGGTCTCCGGGCGCACGCTGCGAACCTTGAGCGGGTGGAAGTGGGTGTCGGTGGCCATCTTGTCTTTCAGATCGGCTTGAAATGTTCGAACGGTTCGCGGCATGCGAGGCAGCGGTACAGCGACTTGCAGGCGGTCGAGCCGAACGCGGACAGCCGTTCGGTCTGCGCGCTGCCGCAGCGCGGGCAGGCGACGTCGCGCGCCATGAGGCGGATCGGCTGCACGTTGCCGCCCGCGGCGTCGGAGGCACACGAGCCCGGCGGCGCGATGCCGTAGGCGCGCAGCTTCTCGCGCCCTTGCGGCGTGATCCAGTCGGTGGTCCATGCCGGCGCGCGCCGCTGCGTCACGCGCGCGGGCCCGAGGCCGGCGCCATTGATCGCCTCGAGGATGGCGGCGTCGATGACCTCGGTGGCCGGACAGCCCGAGTACGTCGGCGTCACCACCACCTCCAGCACGTCGTCGTGATCGACCACGTCGCGCACGATACCCAGGTCGGTGACCGAGATCGCCGGGACCTCGGGATCGAGCACGCCGCGCAGCACCTCCCACGCGCGCGTGACGCGGGCGCTGGACGACGGCACCGGCGCGGGCATCGTGCTCACCACACGCCGCCCGGGAACGAGCGCTGCAGCACCTGCATCTCGGCGAGCAGGTAGCCCATGTGCTCGCTGTGCACGCCGCGCATGCCGGTCGACCGGAACGCGCCGGCGGCCGGCAGGTCC
>Ga0209677_101473_pt1 | contig 10129 bp, 2 predicted proteins | sample AraplaCvi_mCL_r2_2_FD_184285 | JGI IMG/M metagenome (GOLD analysis project Ga0209677, IMG submission 184285) | Arabidopsis root microbial communities from North Carolina, USA - plate scrape CL_Cvi_mCL_r2 (SPAdes) (version 2) | ecosystem: Host-associated > Plants > Roots > Endosphere | place: USA... | reverse complement strand
TTCGTGCGATCGGTCAGCAGTGTCTGCAAAGGCGTGTATTGAAAGGTAAGCCGGGATGCAATCCCCGCATCCCGATGCATGCGCGCACGACAATGTTCCCGTAGGTTGGGTAGAGGCGCAGCCGAAACCCAACGCAGGATGCGCATGGCGACGTTGGGTTTCGCCCCGGATCAAGTCCGGGGCTCTACCCAACCTACGTGAGGGTTTCAAAATTGGGTGGGCTTTGTCGAAGGAACAGGCAAGGCGGGCGTCCAATTGCCAAATAAGTACGATAATTGCCGAAAACGGGTATATGTCTTGCCGATTTTGTGCATCGGTTTCCGTTTCCATCCGCTTCAATGAGGGCGCAGGTTTCGGCATGGCCGCAGGGTGTGGCCATGCATGCGCAATCTCGGGGGCGGTCATGCAGCACAGTCACACCATCGTAAGCAGTAGCGGCTTTCATACCGCGCGCGCAGGCGCGGTGCATGGGAACAGCCATGCCGGCAACGGCCTGTTCCGCGCTTTGAAGAATGCCTTGCCATGCGCTCCGCCCAACCGCCCTGGCGCGTTCGGCTTCCTCCGTTACTGACTCTTTTCCCAGTTTTCCCGCGTGCCAGGAAGGCATGTGTCCGCGAATTGACGCGGGCGGCAGACGATCGACTCCACCCCCCGAGATGACGCCTCAGGATCCTTTGCCTGCCGGGGATCCCTTTTCCGATGCGCGGCGCGATGTGCCGCAGCGATGTTTTTGATTTTCCCAATGTCCGTGGAAGACGGATTTCGGAGACCGCTATGAACAGGATCTATAGCAAGGTATGGAATGCTTCGTTGAAGCAGTTGGTGGTGGCGTCGGAGTTGGCGTCGTGCCCGCACAGTGTGGCGACAGGACAAGGTGTGCAGATACAACCTGCGCAACGGCGTCTTTACGCGAGCATTCTGGTGGTGTTGATGGCCACGGGATGGACGGGTTGGGCGGATGCACAGACTAACTGCAATACCGGTCCTTGGAACTTCTATGCCGGTGCTTCTTCATGCATGGGAGCCGGTGCGAGCGCTAGCAGTGACGGAACTGCGCTGGGTTCAAGTGCCAATGCAGGAGGGCCAGAAGGTGTCGCAGTGGGATATAGCTCGTCCGCGCTGGGTACCGCCACCAGCGCCGTAGGTTACGGGGCTTACGCCAGCGGCACGTATGGCACCGCAATTGGCACTTCCAGCCAGGCAACCGGACAGGGTTCGGTCGCCCTGGGTTACGTCAGCGTCGCCAGCGGCTTCAACGGGCTGGCTCTCGGTTACAACACGCATGCGACCAACACCAACGCAATGGCCGTAGGCCAGGCGGCTACCGCCAGTGGGGTTGGGGCGGTAGCCCTGGGCGTCAATACGGTTGCTAACGTCGACTACGCTATCGCTGAAGGTGCAGGTGCGCAGGCAACGGCCGGCTATGCCACTGCTATAGGTACAAGTGCGCAGGCAACGGTCGGCAATGCCACCGCATTAGGTGCAGGTGCGCAAGCGACGGCCGGCAATGCCACTGCACTTGGCGCTAGTGCAATCGCAAACGGAGGGAATGCAGTCGCCCTTGGCGAGAACGCTCATGCTGCCATCGGTTCGACTGCATTGGGCGGGGGAACGGTTGCCAACGGCAATGGTGCGTCCGCGATAGGGCTCGGAACCCAAGCCACCACAGCCCACGCAACGGCGATCGGCTGGCAAGCATATTCAACCGCGCTCAACTCTATCTACGTTGGCGCACGCACAGTCGGAGTGGGCGCGTCCGCGGAATCGGCTATTGCCATCGGCACGGACGTGCAGGTTTCCGGACAATACGCCGTCGGCATGGGCATTCAGACGAATGTGGCTGGCACGAGTGCCGTTGGCATAGGCTCTTTTTCAAATGCATCTGGCAATTATGCGCTGGCGTTTGGTAACCAATCCGCTGCGTCAGGTGTAGGCGGCATTGCCGAAGGGTCGGGCGCCCAAAGTGCGGGCACGGCCGCTGTGGCGGTGGGCAACGGCGCCAATGCGAGTGCGGCCGGTGCCATTGCCGTCGGCCGTGGCGCCAGTGCGCAAGCCGCCTCGACGGTTGTTGTCGGCGATACCAGTTCAGTAGCCAGTACGGCCGGCACCGGTTCGTTTGCCGGCGGCTATCAATCCAAAGTGCTCGGCGGCACCGGTGCGGTAGCGATCGGTCAACAACAGACGGCAAACGGCAACGGCGCGGTGGCGATCGGCGATCCGAATACCGCAATCGGTACCGGCGCAGTCGCAGTGGGTGCGAACAACACTGCCAACGGTACCGGCGCAATAGCGCAAGGCAACACCAATAACGCAACCGGACAAGGCTCGGTGGCACTGGGCAATTCGTCCACCGCCGCGGCGGCGGGTGCGTTGGCGTTTGGCGATACCGCCAGCGCATCGCAAGCCAACGCCATTGCGATCGGTACGCAATCCAGCGCGGCAGCAGGCACCACGGTTGCCATCGGTGACGCAGCAAGCGCTTCTGGCGGCGGCAACGGCGGCAGCATAGCGTTGGGCACGAGCGCGAAGGCGGTGGCGAGCGGCGCGCAAGGCGGCTCTCCGATTGCGATCGGCATCAACGCCAACGCCAGTGGTGTTTCCGGCACCGCGCTTCCCGGCGGAACGACTTCTTTTGAGGCGATTGCCCTGGGTAACAGTACGGTCGCCACCGGGCAAGGCGCCACTGCCGTGGGTGGTGGTGCATCGGCCACAGGTACGTGGGGCAGCGCTGTTGGTTTGTATGCCAATGCATCGGCCGCACAATCCACGGCGATCGGCACGATGGCGCAAGCGACGGGGACTTACGCAACGGCACTGGGTGTAGGCGGCACCGGCACCGCCGCAACCGCCGTGCGTGCATCCGGCGCGGGCGCACTCGCCTTGGGTGGCAATGCTACGTCGGGCGCCAGTGCATCGGGCGCCAACGCGATCGCCCTGGGCGGTCAGTCGGTAGCGTCGTTGGCGAATGCGGAAGCACTGGGCGCAGGCGCAACGGCTGCTACGCAAGCTGGTGACGTAGCGCTGGGTTCGGGTTCCACCACCGGGACGGTGGTGAATACGCCAAACACGGTATTGGGCGGCACCACGTACACCTTCGCCGGCACCAATGCGACCAGCACGGTCAGCGTGGGTACGGCTACGTCGCCGCGCACCATTACCAATGTGGCGGCGGGGCGCATCAGCTCCGGCAGCACGGATGCGATCAACGGTTCGGAACTGTATGCGACGAACCAGGCGCTGCAGTCGATGATCACCGGCTCTACGTTGCATTACTTCAGCGTCAACGATGGCGCCACGACCCAGGCCAACTACAGCAACAACGGCGCAACCGGCGCCAATGCCGTGGCGATCGGCCCCGTGGCAAGCGCGGGAGGAAACAGCATCGCCATCGGGTGGAGCGCGGCTGCTTCCGGCCCAGCAGGAGGAGCGGTTGCCATCGGCTACAACGCGAACGCCGTTGGGCAGTCGTACACCACTGCGATCGGTGAAAACACTGTAGCGAGTGGCGGTTGGGCGACGGCCTTGGGCTGGGGCGCCAATGCTTCTGGCCAGGGTGCCGCCGCTATCGGTGCTAGCACCGTTGCCAGTGCCAATTTCGCTTACGCGGCAGGTTTCCAAACCAGCGCGACGGGAACGGGCGCGGTGGCGCTCGGTATCCATTCCGTTGCCTCGGGTCAAAACTCCTTGGCACAGGGCAATGCGGCTACCGCGTCGGCAACCGATAGCATTGCATTGGGGACGAGTGCCGCCTCTACCGGACCCTCGGGGGGCTCGATCGCCATCGGTGGTAGTGCCAATGCCAATGGTTCCTATACAACTGCCCTGGGCACGAATGCGATTGCCAACGGCGATTGGGCGACGGCCGTGGGGTACAACGCCAACGCAGCGGTCACGACAGCTACGGCGGTAGGTGGGAGTTCCATCGCCAATGCCACCTTTGCGTTGGCGGAGGGCTATCAGTCGACAGCATCGGGATCGGCGGCGACCGCGGTGGGTCTGCATGCGATCGCTTCCGGTGCGAACGCCATCGCGCAGGGCAACGCCGCTAATGCATCCGGTGTCAATGCGACTGCGCTAGGCACCAGCGCGGTCGCGAGTGCGCTGGGCGCCGAAGCGCTCGGCAATACAGCGAATGCCGCCGCGACGAATGCAACGGCGGTCGGCAATGGTTCGCAGGCGCTTGCTGCATCCACGGTGGCATTGGGCGACACCAATACCGTGGCTGCCGCATCCGGTACGGGCTCGATCGCGGGCGGACACAATTCGCGCGTGCTTGCCGGCACCGGCGCGGTGGCTTTGGGCGAAAGCCAGACCGTGAGCGGCAACGGCGCGGTGGCGATCGGTGACCCGAACAGTGCCGTTGGCAACGGCGCCGTAGCGGTGGGCGCAAACAACACGGCCACTGGCAACGGAGCGGTCGCGCAGGGCAACAACAACGTCGCCAACGGACAAGGTGCTTTGGCGCAGGGCAATGCGTCCAACGCTACCGGCGCAAGCGCCATCGCGTTCGGCGATACCGCTACTGCCAATCAGGCGCAGGCAATAGCCTTGGGGGCCAACGCCACAGCGGGCGCACAGGCCGGCGACGTGGCGCTGGGTTCGGGTTCCAGTACGTCGGCAGTGGTCAACACCAGCAGCGCGAGCATCAACGGTGTCACGTATGCGGGCTTTGCCGGCACCAATGCGCTGAGCACGGTAAGTGTGGGATCGGCCACGGCGCCGCGCACCATCACCAACGTGGCCGCGGGTCGTGTCAGTGCCAGCAGCACCGATGCGATCAACGGCTCGCAGTTGTATGCGGTGGCGTTGGCCGATCAGGTGCATGATTTCAGCGTCGTCAACCCTTCGCCAGGCACGGATACCAATTACAACAATGCCGGCGCTACCGGCTCTGGGGCCACGGCCATCGGCTACTCGGCGATTGCGCGTGGTGGCCAAACGGTAGCGCTCGGCTACCTGGCGAACGCATGGGGTAATAACAGCACCGCCTTGGGTTACGCCGCGACGGCGACAGGCGCCACCGGTTCCACGGCAGTAGGACATGGCGCAACTGTGTCCGGGAGCGGCGGCATTGCGGTGGGCTACAACACGGTGGCGAGCGGGAACGTGAGCGTGGCCGAGGGGTATCTGGCGCAAGCGACGGGCCTTGGCAGCGTGGGGCTGGGCAGCCATGCGAACGCGCTTGCGGCATCGAGCGTGGCGATCGGCGACACCAATACCGTGGCGGCGGTTGCCGGAACGGGTTCGTTCGCCGGTGGCCACAACTCGCAAGTGCTCGGTGGCACGGGCGCGGTCGCGATCGGTGAAAGCCAGACGGCGAACGGCAATGGCGCGGTGGCGATCGGCGATCCCAATACCGTGACCGGCAACGGCGCGGTGGCGGTAGGCGCGAACAACACAGCGAACGGGCAAGGTGCCGTTGCGCTGGGCAACACCAATAACGCCACGGGGCAGGGCGCGGTCGCGCTTGGCAATGCATCCAGTGCAACGGCGGCGAGCGCGCTGGCGTTCGGCGATACGGCCACTGCCAATCAAACCAATGCGATCGCCCTGGGCGCAGGCGCGACAGCGGGTACACAGGCCGGCGATGTGGCGCTGGGTTCGGGTTCCGCCACGTCGGCGGTGGTGAACACCACCAGCGCAACCGTCAACAATGTGACGTACTCCGGCTTTGCGGGCACGAATGCGCTGAGCACGGTAAGCGTGGGTGCGGTGGGCAGCCCGCGCACCATCACCAATGTGGCGGCGGGTCAGATCAATGCGAACAGTACGGATGCGATCAACGGTTCTGAACTTTACAGCGTGGCGAACACGCTGCAGTCGAACATCACTGCGGCGCAGACGCACGATTACAGCGTCAACAGCACGTCCAGCGGTACGGACACCAACTACAACAATGCCGGCGCTACAGGCTCGAACGCATTGGCGGCGGGCGTAAGCGCTTCGGCCGCGGGCATCAGCGCGACGGCGGTGGGCAACAACGCCAATGCCAGCAGCGCCAACAGCGTTGCACTCGGCAATGGCAGCAAGGCCAGCATCGGCTCCGGCGTGGCGATTGGCAACGGCGCAACGGCCGGCGCGAATGCGGGCGACGTGGCGCTGGGCTCCAATGCCGCGACCTCGACAGTGGTGAACACGCCCAGCACCAGCATCAATGGCACTACTTACACCTTTGCCGGCACCAACGCGACCAGCACGGTGAGCGTTGGCAGTTCGACCAGTCCGCGCACCATCACCAACGTGGCAGCCGGCCAGATCAGCGGCAGCAGCACGGATGCGGTCAACGGTTCGCAGCTTTTCGCCGCCAACAGCGCCATCACTACCGTCGGTGGCCAGGTGACCAACCTGGGCAACAGCGTGGCTTCTTCGCTGGGCGGCGGCAGCACATACAACAGCACGACCGGTGCAGTGACCACCAACCTGAGTTACGGCGGCAATACGTACAACTCGGTGCAGAACGTGCTGAACCAGATCGGCAGCGCGGTGGATGGCGGTGGCATCAAATATTTCCATGCCAATTCGACCTTGGCCGATTCACAGGCGACGGGTGCGGACAGCGTGGCGATCGGGCCGGTGTCCACGGCGAGCACCACCAACGCGGTGTCGATCGGCAATGGCGCAACGGCTGGCGCGAATGCGGGCGACGTGGCACTGGGTGCGGGTTCGGTCACCGCCGCCGTGGTGCAGACGCCGAGCACGGTCATCGCCGGCACCACCTACAACTTTGCCGGTGGTGCGCCGACCAGCACGGTAAGCGTGGGCACCGCGACCAACCAGCGCACCATCACCAATGTGGCGGCGGGCCAGATCAGCGGCGGCAGCACCGATGCGATCAACGGTTCGCAGTTGTACGCGACGAACCAGGCGGTGAATACGCTCAATAACTCGCTCACCACGGTCAATAGCGAGCTGACGCATTACTACAGTGTCAACGATGGCGGTACGCAAAAGAGCAACTACACCAACAACGGCGCGACCGGTACGGATTCGCTGGCGGCGGGCGTAAACACTTCCGCTACCGCAACGAATGCCACGGCGATCGGTTTCGGTTCGCAGGCACTGGCGGCATCGACGGTGGCGATCGGCGACAGCAACACGGTGGCGGCCGGATCGGGCACGGGTTCCATCGCCGGCGGTTATCAATCGCAAGTGTTGGGCGGCACCGGTGCGGTGGCGCTGGGTAATCAGCAGACCGTCAACGGCAATGGCGCGGTGGCGATCGGCGACCCGAACTCGGTGAGTGGAACCGGCGCCGTGGGCGTGGGTGCCAACGAAACGGTGAATGGCCAAGGTGCGGTAGCGCTAGGCAATGGCAATACCGCGACCGGGCAGGGTTCGGTCGCGCTCGGCAACGCGTCGAGTGCCACGGCTGCCAGCACACTTGCATTCGGCGACACGGCGACCGCCAGCCAAGCCAATGCGATCGCGCTGGGCGCTGGCGCCACGGCCGGCACGCAAGCGGGCGACGTGGCGTTGGGTTCGGGTTCGGTAACGACCGCCGTAGTGCAGACGCCAAGTACCGTGATCGCTGGTACCACCTATAACTTTGCCGGTGGCGCGCCCACGAGCACGGTAAGCGTGGGCAACGCGACCAACCAGCGCACCATCACCAACGTGGCGGCGGGCCAGATCAATGGCGGCAGCACGGATGCGATCAACGGTTCGCAGTTGTATGCGACGAACCAGGCAGTCGACGCGCTAAACACGACGGTGAACAACGGGCTGACGCATTACTACAGTGCCAATGATGGTGGTACGCAGCAGGCGAATTACAACAACAACGGGGCGACGGCCGCGAACTCGCTGGCAGCGGGCGTGGGGGCTTCGGCCACGGCCGCCAACGCCAGCGCCTTGGGCTACAACACGCAGGCGACGATCACCGATAGCGTGGCGCTGGGTTCGGGCTCGGTCTCCGATCGGGCATTGGCGCCGGCCAGCGGTACCATCGGCGGCACCATCATTCCGTACAACAACGTGGATCGCACCTTGCTCGGTGCCGTCTCGGTGGGCAGCTCCACCACCTATCGCCAAATCACCAATGTGGCGGACGGTACGCAGTCGAACGATGCGGTAACGGTGCGCCAGTTGACCGGTGCATTGACGTCATTCGCCACCACCACCACCAAGTATTTCCACGCCAATTCCACCGCGCCCGATTCCTTGGCGGTAGGCGTCGATTCGATTGCGGTCGGCCCCAATACAGTGGACAACGGCGATAACGGCGTGGCGATGGGCAATGGTGCGGTGGTGCAGCAGAACGCACCTGGCGGTGTGGCGATCGGCCAGAACGCGACCACCAACCTTCAGGATTCCATCGCGCTGGGCACCAATTCCACCGCCAGCGGTATCCAGTCGATTTCGATCGGTGCGGGCAGCGTGACCGCCAATCCGACCAACGTGGCGCTGGGCTCGGGTTCGAATGCCTCCGCACAAGCCGGCGACGTGGCATTGGGCGCGAATTCGATCACCACAACGGTGGTGAATACTCCCAGCGCCACCATCAACGGCACCACCTACACCTTCGCCGGCACTAACGCCACCAGCACGGTGAGCGTGGGTGCCGTGGGATCGCCGCGCACCATCACCAACGTGGCGGCGGGCCAGATCAGCGACACCAGCACCGATGCAATCAACGGTTCGCAGTTGAATGCAACGAACAAGGCTGTCTCCTCGCTCGGCACGGCGACCACCACCCTGGGCAACACCGTCACCAACCTCGGCAACACAGTGGCCTCGTCGTTGGGCGGCAACACTACCTACGATCCGACTACCGGCGCCGTCACCACCAACCTCAGTTACGGCGGCAACACGTATAACTCGGTGCAGAGCGTGCTGAACCAGATCGGCGGTGCGGTGGATGGCGCAGGCATCAAGTACTTCCACGCCAACTCCTCACTGGCCGATTCGCAACCCATCGGCACGAACAGCGTGGCGATCGGTCCTGTGTCGACCGCAAGCTCCACCAACGCGGTGTCCATCGGCAACGGCGCAACCGCTGGCGCCAACGCAGGCGATGTTGCGTTGGGTGCAGGTTCCACCACGTCGACAGTGCAAGGCACCAGCAGCGTCACGGTGGGCGGCAACACGTATGCGGTGGCCGGCACGAATCCCGGCAGCACGGTGAGCGTGGGCAGTGCCGGCAACGAACGCACCATCACCAACGTCGCGGCAGGGCAGGTGAGTGCCACCAGCACGGATGCGATCAATGGTTCGGAGCTGTATGCAACCAACCAGCAGGTGAACGCCAACACCACGGCACTCAACAATCTCAGCACCACCGTCAGCAACATCAACAATGGCGGCAGCAAGTATTTCTCGGCCAATTCCGCGGGTACTGCCGCTTCGGCCACTGGCAGCAATTCGGTGGCGGAAGGCCCCTCGTCGACCGCGTCGGGCACAGATAGCACGGCGATTGGCGATGGCGCTTCATCGAGCGGCAACAACTCCGTGGCGCTGGGTGCCGGTTCCACTGACGGTGGCCGCACGAACGTGGTGTCGGTGGGTTCGTCCACCGATCAGCGGCAGATCACCAACGTGGCGGCGGGCACGGCATCGACCGATGCGGTCAACGTGGCGCAATTGCAGCAGTCGCAAGCCGGTTCCGTGCAGTACGACAAGAACAGCGACGGCACGGTGAACTACTCAAGCGTCACGGTGGGCCAGGCCGGTACGCCGGCGCAGGTCCACAACGTGGCGGCCGGCACCGCGACCACCGATGCGGCGAACGTGGGGCAAGTGAATCAAGGCGTGCAAACGGCGGAGAACTGGGCGCAGAACTACACCGACCAGAAACTGGCGGGCGTCAACCACGAACTCAACGCGATATCCAACCGCGCCAATGCCGGTGTTGCCTCGGGTATTGCGATGTCCAGCCTGGGCCAGGCCTATCAGCCGAACCTGAGCAGTTTTGGGGTGGGCTTCGGTTCGTTCCATGGCGAAGCCGGCGTAGCGGTGGGCCTTTCCACCATTACCGAAAGCGGGCGCTACATCTTCAAGGTGGCGGCTTCCTCCGACTCGCGCGGCGACGTGGGCGTCGGCGGCAGCGTCAACGTGGTCTGGTAAGGACAGGGAGACGATGAACATGAAACTTTCTTCGACAAGCAAGGCTGTCTTCCTGGCGCTGCTGGCG